>Ga0136639_10000734_pt1 | contig 11224 bp, 18 predicted proteins | sample AntDrymUQ8592106_2_FD_113739 | JGI IMG/M metagenome (GOLD analysis project Ga0136639, IMG submission 113739) | Polar desert sand microbial communities from Dry Valleys, Antarctica - metaG UQ859 (21.06) | ecosystem: Environmental > Terrestrial > Soil > Desert | place: Antarctica: Dry Valley...
AGCCCGCTCGAGCTGGTCGCGCGAGGGGTCGTAGAGCCCGCCGCCGACCTCCAGTCGCTCCCGGTTGAGATTGAGGTAGACGCCGCCGACGGTCCCGGCCCACATGCTCGCCTCGGTGCGGTACGGGTCCTTGTTTGCGCTGAAGCGCACATCCCTGTTCGGTCGCATCACCTTGCCCGGGCCGTAGACGGGTTCGGCTGCCCCGAGCAGGTCTTCAAGGGGCTGGCGGATGGCGCGTGCGTACTGGTCTCGGTGCGCTTCGAAGAAGGACTTGCTGTTGTCGGCGGCGAGTCCGGTGAGGAAGTCCGCCGCCTCGGCAGTGAAGCTGGTGAGCGGGGACGCTTCGGTCATGAGGGATTCCTCTCGGCAGAGGCGCGTCGACGCGCCGGTGAGTTCTGGACGAGATGTACATTAGAAAGCAATGCTGACAGCCGACTGGATGCGTGTGGCGCGAACGGCGGGCTGATGCATCGTGTCGATTACGGCAAATCAGTTCGCGGGAAGACGGCGGCCCTTAATGAGCAGCCAGAAGATAATCGCGACTTCACCCACAAACAGAAACTGGGCGAAGACAGCGGTGAAGTCGGGGACGAAAACCATGCCGACAGCATCCGCAAGATATCCGACCCCGGCGATGGCGAGCAGGATACCGAAGACCTTCGCCATGAAGCCAGACCGGAAGGCCAGATAGCCGACCAGCAGGAGGGACGCGCCAAACAAGCCCAGGCTGATGACCCAGATGGTGGTGAACGACTCCAAGACCGGCAGTGCGGTTTCCGGATCGCCGATCATCGAGAATCCCACCACCAGCCGGCTGATGGCCACCAGCAACAGCACGGCATACACGGTTCTCATCCAGGCCGCTGCCGCGGAGAGGCGTCGGTTCACCGGCTTGAATAGTGTGTACAGGGCTCCGGCCACGATGATGTCGAGGAGAGCCACGACGACGAAGCTCGCCACGCCGGAGAAGAAGAGGAGCGGAGCGCCAGAGATGTTTTGTGCGCTCTGCACGGCGTCTCCCGGGACGATGAGGGGCACCAGCGCACCAAAATTGCCGAAGCCGGCCAGCACCGCCATGGCTGCGAGCGCGGCCCCCGCGACCAACGCAGCGGTGCGCGGCGACCACGCGGTGAGGCCCAGCGGGGTCCGAGTGACTGCGGCCCTGGTTGAGTTGACTGTGGGGAGATTCATTTCTCATCCTTACGTTGTATGTTTACGCTGTAAGTAAAATACGGCTACACGGTAAAGTTGTCAACGGACCGAATCGGGGAACCATGGGAAAACCGTTGGACAAAGCGGATTCGTCGTCTCGAGGGCGATTGAACCGGGAGCGAGTGCTCAGCACGTCGATTGCGCTTGCCGACGGCGCTGGCATCGACTCGCTCACGATGCGGAGGCTCGGCGAGGAGCTGGGCGTCGAGGCAATGTCTCTCTATAACCACGTGACGAACAAGGAGGACCTGCTCAATGGCATGGTCGACGCGGTGTTCAACGAGATCGAGCTGCCGGCGCACAGCGACGACTGGAAGACGGCGATGCGCAAGCGGTCGGTTTCCTTCCGTGCCGTGCTGTCTCGCCATCCCTGGGCGACAGGGCTGAAGGACTCCGGTACGAATCCCGGCCCAGCCACGCTGCGGCATCACGACCGCGTCATCGGCACTCTTCGAAACGCGGGATTCTCGATCGAAATGACGGCCCACGCGTTCTCAGCCCTCGACAGCTACATCTACGGCTTTGCCATGCAAGAGAAAAACCTGCCAATCACGACAGAGGAAGAGACAGCCGCGATGGCGCACATCATGCTCGCCCAGCTTCCAGCGAACGAGTATCCCTACCTTGCCGAGCTCACTGCAGACCATGTTCTCAAACCCGGATACAACTACAGCGACGAATTCCCGCTCGGCCTCGACCTCATCCTCGACGGACTCGAACGCTGGCTCGAGCAGCACCGGCTGGACCAGAAGCCTGACTCAGCATGACAACCAGAAGTTCTTGACGCCGGGGCCTGAAATCCCCGCGCCCCTGCCGGACATGGCTCAATATGAGAGTTGTGACCGACACCGAGCGCGAGAAGCGGATGCGCAGCCTCGTCGCGCTCGTCGCCGAGCCCGTTCGCCGCTACCTACACCGTCGCACTGACGCTGCGACGGCCGATGACGTGCTTGGCGACACGCTTCTGGTGTGCTGGCGTCGCCTCGACGACGTGCCCGACGACGCTCTTCCCTGGGCGATCGTCGTCGCTCGGCAGTGCCTCAGCAACGCCCAGCGCGCCGAGCGTCGCCGCGCCCGTCTCATCGGCCGCATTATCGCCATCGACCCGCCGCCGGCCGCGGCGGACGACAACCCCGCAGCATCCACCCTCGACGGCACCACCGCCGACGCCCGCCTGACCACCGCCCTCGCTCGCCTGCGCCGCGACGACGCCGAGATCCTGCGATTGTGGGCGTGGGACGAGCTGACGAGCCCGCAGGTTGCCGTCGTGCTCGGCATCAGCGCGAACGCCGCGGCGATCCGCCTGCACCGTGCGAAAGCGCGCCTCAAAAAGGAGCTGCTGAAATCCGACAACCCGACCGGACATGTATCCCATGAGGAAGGGAGCACCGATGTACGACGATGACCGTGCGCTGCACGATCAGCTGCGCCGCGCCGATCCTGCCCGCGCGCTGCCCCCTGCCTCACCGACGTGGCTCGACCACAGAATGGAGCAGATCATGACCGACCAGTCCCCCTCCCCCACGACCGTTACCCCCGAGCAGCCGCGACCCGCCTTCCGACGGTGGATGCCGGTGGTCGGTGTCGCCGCCGGCCTCGCCGTCGCCGCGGCAATCATGGTGCCGCTCGCTCTCGGCGGTCCCGAACCCACCGTCGAGGCGCTGCAGCCTCCCTTGGGCGGAGACCTCGCGAGCGGCAGCTGTCTCGCGCTCGAGCCGGCGACCGTCGCCGCCCAGGATCAAGCGTTCGCCGCAACGGTGCTGAACATCCAGGGCGACACCGTTGTGCTGGAGGTCACAGAGCGATTCGCCGGCGATGTGGCCGACCGCGTCGAGGTGACGCAGGTCGACGCGATTACTTCCGACTTTTCAGGCGTGTCCTTCGAGGTCGGCGAAAGCTATCTCGTCGGCGCACTCGACGGAACGATCACGAGCTGCGGCGTCACCGGGGCCGACAGCTCCGAGCTCCGCGCCGTCTACGACGCGGCGTTCCCCGGCTGATCCACGCCGGTGCGAGCGGCCGACCGGGGCGGTCGTCAGCTCCGACGCTGGGCGAGGTGCACCGTGACCTCGTCACCGAGACCCTTCCTCAATGCCTGGCGAAGCGCGGCCTTCAGAGGAACCATATGAGTGCCGTCGCCCATCGGCATCATCGTGGCTTCGAAAGGGATGCCGTCGGCCTCGCCGCTGACCTTCACCGCCTTCCGCGTGCCGAAAAAGTCGCCGGAATCTGGCATCACGACGCAGAGCCAGCCGCTATTCTTCTCGGCGATGATCGGCCCGCTGAAGCTGGCGTCGATGTCACCGGGAGTAGTCGCGGCACTAGTCATGCACCCGATTCTGCCGGGCCGTGCACTGAGCGCGCAAGGGATCGCCGTGCCGGTCGTCGAAGACCTGTTAGCCGGCCGCCTTCTTCACCAGCGCCCGCAACTGTGTGTCGACGGTATCCGTCACCCCCATCACGGCGAAGGAGGTGGGCCAGACCACACCGTCGTCGAGGAGCGCATCCTCGGTGAAGCCGATCGAGCCGTAGCGGGTGTCGAACTTCGACTTCGGCTGGAAGAAGACCACGACTTTGCCGTCGCGCGCGTACGACGGGAAGCCGTACCAGGTCTTCGCGTCGAGATACGGGGCCTCCTCTGCAACGATGACGTGCAGGAGTTCAGCAACGGCGCGGTCGGAGCCGTTGAGTCCTTCGATCGCATCGACGCATGCCTGCGCCTCGCGCTGCTTCTTCGCCGAACCCTTGCCGCCCTTCTTCTGCTCGCGCAGTTCGGCGGCACGTTGTTTCATCGCCGCGCGCTCGGCCTCACTGAAACCTGCCTCTTCGTGCTCGTTCGTGGCCATCAATTCGTCCCTTCGTTGACGTCCGACCGCGGGTCAAATTGCTCGCAGCTCCCATCCGACCCCTGACGGGCAAGGGCCGCAGCAATCACCTCGTCATTAGAGCAGAGTGGCCTCTCCGCCGGCGGGTAGCAAGGCGGAGTCACGCTGAGCCGCGAACTGGGTCGATCCGACAGGTACGTCGGGAATATAGTTCTGGACCACTGCGCTCGTCGCCATCGCCGCCAACCTGCTCGTCATGCTCGAAGGCCAGACGGCCAACGGCGCCGCCATTGTCGTCGACCAGCAGGGCATGACCCTGCCCGTCGACGCCGGTCCCGTCATCGCCGCGAGCATCGTGGGCGCTCTGCTTGCCGCTGTTGGCGCCGTGGTGATTGTGCGCGTGCTGCCGCTCCGCGGCGTGCTCGTGTTCACCATCGCCGGCGCCGTCATGACCATGCTCTCGCTGTTCGCGACGACCGCAGCCGTCACCTCAACGGGTGTCGCCACCCTCGCGACCTTGCACTTCGTCACCGGCACAGTCGTGCTCGTCGGCAACGCTGTCATTCACTCGAGAACGAAGGACCATGCAGCCATCTCGACTCGATAAGGCGCTCATCGCCGCCGCGCGGGCACACCGACGCCGCGCGACGATCGCGCTCGCGCCGCTCGGGCTGCATCCCGGCCAGGATCTGCTGGTGAGCATCCTGGCCAAACGGGGGTCTGCCACGCAAGTGCAGCTCGCCCGCGTCCTGGGCGTCGAGCCGCCCACCATCGCCAAGATGGTCCGGCGGCTCGAGGCGACCGATTTTACCGAGCACGCGGTCGACCCCGGCGACGCGCGCGCCAAGCTCATCACCCTCACTGACCGGGGGGCGGATGCCGCGGCGCGGGTCGGCGCTGTGTGGGAGGATCTCGCCGACCTCACCTCGGCCGCGCTCACACCCGACGAGTCCGCCGAGCTCACCCGGCTGTTGACCCTGGTGGCGGACCGGCTCAAGGGCGACTCGCGCGACTAGGCGAGACACGATCGTTCCCGTGCGATCCGGGCTCCCGCTCGCGCACCTGATGCGTTGACCGGCGGCTTCGACCCTAACCGCGGGCGGCGGCGCTACGCAGACGCAAGTGCCGGGCGATCGGGGCGTGGACGAGATGCCATCGAGGGCGCGATCGCGTCGCCCGGCCGCCCGCCCGCCTGTGGACGGCATCGGAAGAGCTCACTGGCGTGCGCTACCCAAGCCCCACGGAAAGGCATTTCGTGACGGCAATAGTCGAGCGTGCGCGGCAAGGACGTCGCGGGCATTGTCAAGGGGATCGGTACAAATGTCAGCGTCGCAATCACTCTCCGACAGCCCCTCGATCCCCGTGCGCTCCGGGTGTATCTTTCAGCCGTGGAAGGTCGATGGTCCGGATCGGATGCCGACCGCGAGTTGTTTGGCCCGCGGGCTCAGTCGCACGGCCCACGTCCCGCCATCCCGGACGATGCCGATGGGGTCGCACGGCTCGCCGAACTCGAGGCGGCGCAGGGCGCGGGATCCGCATCTCCGGTCAGCGATCGTGTCGAAATCGCCGACGAATCAGCGACGCCCCCCTCTCCGGTTGTGGATACGGGAGCTGCGGCGTCGGCGAAGGAAGGCTGGTCGCGGTCGCTCTGGCGACGCGCGACCGCGACACGGTTGCGTCGTTTCGCGTGGGGCGTGGGCTCGCTCGTCGGCGTGGGTGCTGTCGTGGCCACGGTCGTCCTGTTGTCCGTGCCGCGCCCTGACGCCACTCTGCCGCGGACCGCGGCCGAGGCGGACGACCAGGTCCTCAGGCTGGTGCGCGACGAGCTATCCTTGCTCGAGATCGACGGCTCGACACTCCGCGCCTACGAGTCATACCTGGGACTCGAACTGTGGTCCGGCGAGAACGCCTTCGACTCTCCGTGTCTCATGGCCGTGGAACCATCGAAGGACGCCGTTTCAGAAGCGACCTGCGCTCCGCCGGAGGCGGACCTTTTCATCGATGTCTCCTCATCCGGTGACTCATTCGACGGACACCCGGGCGACGGCATCGTTCGGTTTTTTCTTCGTGGCGACACGGTGGATGCCTACATCTACTTTCTGCCGGAGGCCGACTGATGGAACCCTTGCCCCCGTCAGACCCCGAGAGCGAACTGAACTCCCTGCGCGCGCGGGCGTACGGTCCGGATCCCGACATCGACGCCGATCCGGCGGCGCGCGCGAGATTGGTCGAACTCGAGGCGGCTCACGTTGCTGGCATGGTGGCCCGCTCCGGCGCCGATCTCGGCGCAACGCCCGCCGCGGATGCCTCGCGGACTGCGGCTCCTATCACCGCGGCCCCCGCGGCAGACCAGGTGGCACCGGCGGCAGATGTGATGGACGACGGGCGCCCCGTGGCCGCGAGTGGGGGCTCCGGGCGGTCGCTCTTGCGACGTGCCATCGCGACACGGACGCGTCGCGTCTCGTTCATTGTGGGGTTGATCGTGGCCGTCCTCGTGTACGCCGTGACCTGGTTGCTCGGACCGCACCCTGATGCAACACTGCGTCCGACGGCGGGCGAGGCTGATCCGGCGCTCATTATGCTGATGGGGGCGATCGGATTGGATGCGGACGTCTCCACCCTTCGCGAGTACCAGTCCTATCGCGAAGTAGAACCGTGGTCCGTCGTGGCCGCGGACGGTTCCCTGTGCCTCATGGCCGTTGCACCGTCGCGGACCGGAATCTTCACAACTCAGTGCGTCCCCCCAGAGGCGGAGCTGTACAACGATCTCGTTGCGTGGCCGATTTGGGACGACGACTTTACGAAGGGGCTCCCGGATGGGAGCGTCATCCGCTTTCACCTTCACAATAACGTGGTGGATGTCTTCCTCTACCCTGCAGGCGTCTCGGCCGATCCGGGCGCACCCGGAAGTGTCGGCCCCCCGGGGGCCGGCTCCGGCGGTCGGGCAGCGTTCGCGGCCGGATGGCCGGGTTCCGATGTCTACCTCATCGAGGAAGGCGCACCGGCCGGTGGGTCGCTTTCCGTGCCGAAGTCAACCGGCGCCGTGGCGGGCACAACCGGATTCCTGCCACTAGCCCGACGAGGTGCCGTTACCCCGCCGTAGCGGCGAGAACCGAACGCCCGCGCGAGAGGTGCTGAGTGCCGTCACCGTGCAGAGAGCCCTGCGCACCCCTGCCGCGCTGTCCAACCTGGGCATCGCGGTCGTGCACGCGGTGACGATCGCCACCGTCATCCCGATGTTGCAATAATGCAACATAGCATTTATGCTGCTGCCCATGGGACGCAAACCGAAGTCCGAGGAGCCGGTCTATAGCCGCCTCGAGAGCATGCGTACCGATCGCGGCATCACGCGGCAACAGCTCGCGGACGCAGTCGAAGTGCATTATCAGACGGTCGGGTATCTCGAACGCGGTGAGTACAGCCCCAGCCTCGCGCTGGCGCTCCGCATCGCACGGGAGCTTGACTCTCCCGTCGGGGAGCTGTTCTCACTTACCCCATTCACGGGACCCGGAGGATCCGATGAGCACGTCGCGTAGAAAGAACAACGAGCAGCTGGTCGCCGAGCGCACCGAGCGCCTTATGACGGACACGCGATTCCAAACACTGCGCACCCCTCGCGCCCGAATCGCACTCGCGGTCGCCATGATTGCGCTTTTCGTCGCGATCCCCGCCGCATGGATCCTGCTGGGCTCGATCGCCGGCGTCGTCGCCGTCCTCGTCGGCATCGTCGTGTGGTGGATGCTCAGAATGTCGGTGCGACTCGTTGCCGACCTGCCGGAAGAATATCTCGACGAGCGACAGAGCACACTGCGCAATCGCAGCTACGTCGATGCATAACGCTGGTTCGCAGGGCTCATTATTCTCGTTGCCAGCGCCGGAATTCTGGCGTTCATCGTGTTGGGCGAAGACCCCGACTCCTGGAACATAACGCTCAGCTACAACGCCGTAATGGGAATCTTCTGGATGATCGAAGCCGCGGCGCTGAGCATCCCGTCGATCGTGCTCGCACTCCGCGACCGGGAACTACCGCGATAGATCCCGTCGCAACACGGTCACGGCAGCACCGGGTGCGGCCGATCGGACGAATCCCGCTTAAGCCATTCCACTTCCCCCGCAGATCGCTCTGACAGACGTGCGCTGTAGGTCTCAACGACGTGCTCCAGGGCGGCTCTCATCGTGGGAAACGATGCCCATACGAAATCATCGGCAATTTGCATAACTTCAAAGGTGTCGCCTTTTCGGTCCACGAATGCGAGGAACCGGCCCTGTCCGCGCGCGATTCGCCCGTCGCACACGCGCCACGACGAGAGGCCAGCTTGTTCGAGCAAGAGTGCCTCGTCAAGTTGATCGTGCGGTTGTCGCACACCTTCTGCTGTCGGGGGCGTGACGGGAAGCGGTCTGGGCAACGCAACAGTCATGGGGGCTCGATTCTCCGAATGTTGTATTCACCGGGGTCTCGAGTGACTAGTCGAATCGTCGCCCCTCGCCGATCAGAAGTCAACAGGTCATGCCATGGCCCTCGAATGCGGGGTAGGCTCATCTTGTTGCTCTAGATCCTGGCAGCGGAACACTTCCGTTTTCTGCCCAGGAGAAGCAATGCCGCCAAACGTACTCGTCTCGCTTCTCATCGAACGCCACGGAGTGCACCTCGTTGCCGCCGTCGCGCGCACCCATCCAGCAGTTGTCCGAAAATGGACATTGGGGCACGACGAGATAGATCCCGAAAACGTCGCGCGGCTTCGCACCCTCCGGTCATGAACAATTTTCGGAGCTGTGGCAATGTCGTTGCAGCACCAGAAGTGGTCGACTAATGTTCTGTTTAGGCACCCCAGACCCCGGCAGCCGAAATTTCATCGTGTGCCGGGGTGCTTTTCTACCCGAAAGATCGTCGATTCCCCCCTCGACGGCAGCCCGGCACACGATGCTTACCGCTCGTATAGCCGCTCCAGTCTCACGCGGGACGACGAAAAGGGGGACTACCCTGACCGTCGAAACTGCTTACGTGACAAGAGCAATCGATCAAGGGACCAAGTTGCGGTGCCCGAAGGTGGTTCACCAATGCGGGGCAGCATATGATTTCGTTTACGGTCATCGGTTTGTACTTGTCGAACTCATCATCGAGAGGCCATCGGGTCGCTTCGCGGAGCAAGTCACGAGATAACACTGGCCAAAGACATAGGTCTACATGAAAAACGAACTCGGAACGCGGTCTTCGGAAATGGCTGAGGCTGCTCAGGAGCTGTGCGACCGATTTGTCGCACTGCTCCCGGTCAGCGGCGCTTCCATCTCGATATCGAGCGCGTTGGGCGGACAATCGACCATTGGAATCAGCGATTCGATTGCCGCCCGCTTAGAACAGCTTCAGTTTGAGCTGGGCGAGGGACCTCACTGGGAGGCGTTGCGCACGGGGCAGCCTGCGCTTGTTTCCGACGTTCACACAGGTGATCCGACGGTGTGGCCGATGTTCAGGTCCGCTATCACCGGGCTGCATGTGGGGGCAATATTCGCGTTGCCGTTGAAAATGGGGGCCGTCACCGTGGGCGTGGTCGACCTGTACCGGTCAACGCCAGGCCCGCTTCGGCCGCAAGAACTTTCAGCGGGGATGGACCTCGCTCAGTCTCTTTCTGCGCAGGCCCTCCGACACGCTGCCGTGTCGGCCGACGATGACACGGGAGCGGAAACCTCGCTCTCACCGGCCATGCGGCGGGAAATCCACCAAGCCACCGGGATGATCTTCGTGCAACTCGGTGTATCGGCGACAGAAGCGTTTACCAGGCTTCAGGCGCGCGCATTTGCGGATGGCCGCCCGTTAGCCGACGTTGCGCTTGATGTAGTCCAGCGAAAACTGGACTTCAGCGACCCCGACGAGTATTCGCAGTAAATAATCTTGCACCGTTGACAGGAGATCCAAAGTGGCAAATCAATCCAGAGAGCAGAAGGTAAGTGCGGCGTTTGTGACAGTCGCCGACACCCTCATCGACGATTACGACACGGTCACCCTTCTCCAGACACTCGTGGATGTGTGCGCTGACATCCTCGAAACGGATGCCGGCGGTCTGCTGCTCGCAAATTCTGAAGGGCAGCTGCAGCTGGTGGCCTCGACCAGTGATGGCGCCGACTTGGTGGAGATCCTGCAACTCGACGCTGGCGCAGGTCCCTGTGTCGACTGCTTCACGACCGGCAAACCCGTCACCGTTGGCGATATCGCCGGTTCCGGTAGTCGTTGGCCCGTATTTCGCGAGGCCGCTTTGGGACAAGGGTTTCAGTCCGTGCACGCAACGCCGTTGCGGCTTCGTGGCACGGTGCTGGGAGCCATGAATCTCTTCAGTTCCACTGTCGGCGAGCTCAATGACGCGGATATCGCGGTAGCACAAGCTCTCGCCGATGTGGCCACGATAGGCATCATTCAGGAGCGAATCGTTCGCGATTCCGGAATTGTGGCGGAGCAATTGCAGCGAGCCCTCCACAGCCGGGTGCTCATCGAGCAAGCCAAGGGCGCCGTAGCCCAAACGGCGAATATCACTCCCGAGAACGCCTTCGCCATGATTCGGAAGTTCGCGCGAGACAACAACCTCTCCCTCAGTGGAGTCTGCGAGGGAGTAATGGACCGCACCCTTGAAATCGCCATCATCGGCGCCGCAACGACCGCAAACTTGGCGCGCAAATAGGTCTCGCACGGCGATGTGATGACAGACGGCCCACGGCGAGGTAGGGTTCATCTTGTTGCTCTAAATTCTGGCAGCGGATTACTTCCGTTTTCTGCCCAGGAGAAGCAATGGGGAATTCGCTCCCGCACTCAACTCTGACCCGCGTCGGCGGCTCGCCTCACTCGGTTGCCGCTCGTGGCAATGCCGGAGGTACCGAGCAAACACGAAGCGACGCGCTCGTCGGCGTCATTCGTGACTGGCTGCACAATTCGCGAATGAACGATGCGGAAGGGGCACCCGATCGGACAACCCCTTTGACCTAATTCGCGTCCCGGAATCAAACTCCCCGGTCGAACCTTTACCCATCCTTCACTCGACAGCGGTCCATAAAAATGTGGCTCACAACGAGACCGCACAACTCGTCAGAGAGGACGAATCCCGATGAAGCACACAACGAAACTCCTGCTCGTTCCCGCGTTGGCGCTGGGTGTGGCGGTCTCCGCTGCTGGCCCGGCGTTCGCTGCAACCGAGGACGCGACA
>Ga0136639_10000735_pt1 | contig 11222 bp, 15 predicted proteins | sample AntDrymUQ8592106_2_FD_113739 | JGI IMG/M metagenome (GOLD analysis project Ga0136639, IMG submission 113739) | Polar desert sand microbial communities from Dry Valleys, Antarctica - metaG UQ859 (21.06) | ecosystem: Environmental > Terrestrial > Soil > Desert | place: Antarctica: Dry Valley...
AACTACTTCTTTCTTAGGCAATATATGACCCAAAGGCATTAGGCCGTTTTATGCCATGGAAATGGCTTTTGCCATTTCCATGGCTTTTGCCATTTTAGGCCATTTACATCTTGGGCACAAATGTTGCTTCGCTGTTGTAGTTGCTTCGCTACAACTAATGGAAAGATGCAGCAAAAAAGTCAGCATAAAATGGACTTCTCATCTAGCGCCCTTGCCTGTAAGGCATGGGTTGCTTCGCTAGTGGTGGTGTGGTGTTGCTTCGCTATAGTATAGACAACTATTCCAGTAACAATTGCTGTCCCGATGGGTAAGATAGTAGATGCTGTATCTAATACTGTTTTTGTTTTCATATAATTTACCTTTTACCTTAAAATTAATAGTTTGCATAATTATTATATGATAATCAATAAATTTTTATATGTAAGTAAATTACTGCACACCTTTTGTTGTAGAATATTCAAAGTGCAAAGCTTTACCGTCAAACACTCTAGCATAGGCATGGTGAAGGCTTGTTGCAACTTCGGCAAAGCCCGTCAGAATTAATTTTAATTTACCATCATATGTGGCTATATCTCCTACTGCATAAATACCCGGGATATTAGTTTCAAAGTGTGGATAACCAGCTTTAACGTAGTGAGTTTTAACATTAAGTCCAAACTCCAGTAATGGGCCTAAATTCTGCGCCAGCCCAAAAAATGGCAGTAAAATCTCTGCTTTAATACTTCTTTTATTCACGTCCAGATCAGCTACAATTACCTCACTTAATAAGCCATTATCCCCAACCAGCTCGTCAAGTTGGCAATCCGTAATTAAATTAATTTTAGACTGCAAACTCAGCTCGTGTAGCTTTTGAACACTTGCTGGGGCTGCTCTGAATTTTGGCCTTCTATGAACCAAGCTTACATCTGCAATAGCTGATAGTGATATCGCCCAATCAACAGCAGAGTCACCACCACCAGCAATCACAATTTTTTTACCAGCAAACTCCTCTCGCTTAGATACGAGATAGAATACCGACTTTCCTTCGTAAGACTCGATATTTGCCAGCGGCGGTCTATTTGGACCAAATGAACCTGCACCAGCTGCAATTAATACTGCCTTTGCTTTAATTACATCGCCTTTGGAAGTACCAAGTACGAAGTCATTTTCATTCTTAACTAAGCTTATAACTTGCCTAGAAAAAAGATACGTTGGTTGAAAGGGATTTGATTGTTCTAGAAGCTTATCTATCAGATCCTGAGCCAATATGGCAGGTATATCATATATTGGCTTTTCTGGGTATAGCGCACTACACTGTCCCCCAGGAACATCCAGGGCATCTATAATACACGATTTCATACCTAACATCCCAGCTTGAAAAGCACCAAAAATGCCAACAGGGCCAGCTCCAATAATTGCAACATCTGTTTGCATTATAACTCCTATATAAGAAAAAGCCCATCCTACAGCAAATAAGATAGGCTTTTCATAACATTTAAAATAGTTTTTTCTTATACCATTTGCGACAGGTGTTTATTTTCGTGCGCCCCGCCGTGATTATCGTCATAATCTTTTAGCATGTATCCGCGACCCCAGACTGTTTCGATATAGTTCATACCACCAGAAGCTTTTGCCAGCTTCTTACGCAACTTACAAACAAATACGTCAATAATCTTAATCTCTGGCTCATCCATACTACTGTACAAGTGATTTAAGAACATTTCTTTAGTAAGTACTGTTCCCTTACGCATAGCAAGAAGCTCTAATATTGCATATTCTTTATTAGTTAGATGAACTTGTTTGCTATCGACTTCAACAGTCCTAGTGTCTAAATTTATAGCCACCTTATCAAACCTAACTACTGATTCTGAATGACCTTTAGAGCGACGAACAATAGCCTGTATTCTGGCAATCAATTCTCCTCTATTAAACGGCTTGGTTAGATAATCATCCGCGCCAAACCCTAAGCCTTTTATTTTCTGATCTACAGAAGTAAGACCAGATAAAATTAATATCGGTGTCTTAACTTTTGCAGAACGCAAACGAAGTAAAACTTCATAACCATCTATATCAGGAAGCATAAGATCTAAGAGAATGATATCATAATCATAAATCTTGCCAATCTCAATTCCTTCAGAGCCAACCTCTGCTGTATCGCAAATTATACCCTCTGCAGCAAGTGCTAGTTCAATTGATCTGGCTGTTGAAGCATCGTCTTCAATAAGTAGTACTCTCATTACTTTATTTATCTCCTTCTTGTGCTTACGCACAAACATGTGCGTAAGCACATAAACAAAAATTTACTTTGTAAATTATCACCCCAAATAATCTCACTATATCCGTTAAAAATCAAGCATTTCTTACATAATTGTTAATTATCTTGATTAATTAGTATAGAACGAACTAAATTTACAGCGAGATTTTCCCTCCCAGAATCACTATATCACCCTTGCTTTTATCTCTTCTAATTACCCCAGCCGTTTCATCAATGTACTTCCCTTTAGCTTGAAAATGAGTGAATTGTATATAGGCTTTAATTCCCTTTGCAATCATGTAATCCATACCAAGATTGGTAGCGTCAAACTTATTTTTTTTATGGTCACTATGAAAATGATTCAAGCTTGTAGAGCATTTACTTTCTAGAAATTTATATTTTATACCAACAGCATATATCTCCGTTTCTCTGCCAAAAGTATCAATGGTCGCATTGGATAAACTTTTATTATAACTCATGAATGAACCAATAACACTAAACTGATTATAAGTAACTTCGCCACCTATATTATAGGTATTTAAATCTTTAAATTTTATATTCGCTTTACTGTTATCAGTTTTCTTAAAAGCAATTGGCTTACCTCTTTCGCCGGTAAACGCAACCTTTGCTGATAATTGATCTGAAAATTTACCATCATAGGTGATGCCATACGCCACCCCATCTTTTATTGCAAATTTATAATCATAAGCAGGTAATACCGCATGTAAATGAGCTTTGTCTATCTCATCATGCCCTGCATTAGAACTGTCGGGCGAATAGGAAATACCTAGTTGAAATTTATGATCTTTAGCTCCAAATTTAGGTGTGTAATATGACACCTTTCTTGAATAGTCAGAAAACATACTAGTACGCGTCTTTGCATCTAAAAAACTACAAAAACTTGCTACATAAGACACTTTAGGATCCTTACCTTTTCGTGGGGATGTAACTACAAAAGCATTCCAACCACTTGCTTCGCTACAACACCGCTAAAACCTGCTCGCGAAGCAACCCGTGAGAATCATTCTTGCTCCAGCACTTTTGTCGGAACCAGCTTCAACTTTACCATACTCATCAGATTCAACATATATACCAAATGGTGCGCCTCTGTCATTCCTGGTAGTTTGTTGTATACCTATTTTAGTACCATATTTCCAACCATCTTCTGCAACCAGCTGATAGTCTACAAAAAAATGTCCAGATGAATCCAGGCCACGATTTTCGTTATGCATAGAAAATCTTCTCTGCGTACCATCTCCACTGGTGTGGTAATGAACACCCTGAACATCAATTATAGCACCAATTTTAACTTGATTCTCAATGGCAAAAGAACTAGTGGCTATGCCACAAAATAAAATCCCACCAACAATTATAATATTCTTTTTAATGCTTCTTTTTATCATCGTATAGCTCACCATCTTGCATTATTTTTTTACTGTATAAAACACCAAAATCCACAGGATCTATCATTAATGGCTGAAAACCTCCATCTTGTGTTGCATCAGCAATAATTTTTCTCGCATAAGGAAAAATTATTGATGGGCATTGATGGGCATTGATGGGCATTGATGGGCATTGATGGGCATTGATGTCCATTGATGTCCATTGATGTCCATTGATGTCCATTGATGTCCATTGATGTCCATTGATGTCCATTGATGTCCATTGATGTCCATTGATGTCCATTGATGTCCATATAAATAGAATTAGGACTTTAATGAAACTTGAATCTGACAGGTATCCGCTGATTAAGACAATAAGGTCTGCGGGATATTGTTTGGATTAGGCTTCATCAAATTCTACTTCCAAAGACTTTAATAGCTGTAGTAAATATATAGATTTGAAATCAAACTTAGAAAGGTCTGAGACCTTGATTTCTCACGATCAATCCAGCTGGACAAGTATTTATTTATAAAATATAACTTCCCTGCGGAGAAACTTTAGGAGCAGTAAAATTGATAATTGAAAGAAGGCTTGAGTCGAGACAAGTAATAGCAAGGCTTTTAAAGAACCATGTGGCTCCCTATAAGAGACAAGTATTCACGGCGATATTCTTTATGGTAATTGTTGCAATTTGCTCTGCGGCAATTGTTAGATTGGTCGAGCCTCTAATTAACAGAGTGTTTTTAACTCATGATCGCGATATGCTGGTAGTGATTCCTCTTTTGACATTTATGTGCTTACGCACATGTTTGTGCGTAAGCACAAGAATTATATATTCGATAAAAGGCGTAGCAGAGTATTTCCAAAGTTATCTTATTAAGTTTGTTGGACAGCAAATTCTTACAAATTTACAGATGCTTATGTATGAGCATCTGTTGCAAGCAGATTTTTTATTCATCCAGTCTCAATCTTCTGGAAGGTTAATTTCGAGATTTACGAACGATATAATGTTGATGCGCGGTGCTGTTTCTGATCTTTTGGGTGTTCTGGTTGGTTGTGCTAAGCATTTATTATTTGTGCCCATCAGTAGTATTTTTGATTGGAATAATGTTTAATTTAGACCCATTGTTGGCATCATTTCTTTTCTTTGCTTTTCCACTGGCAATATATCCAATTCAAAAACTTGGGCGAAAAATGCGCAGTGTAACAACTTCAGCGCAGGAAGAATTAGGTGACTTTACAGCAAGAATAGATGAAACTTTTTCATCTATTAAAGTGATAAAATCTTTTTGCATGGAAAAAATAGAGGCAGAGAGAGCAAGAAAAATAACCTCAAATATTCTAGCTTTCTATAAAAAAGCAGCAAAACTTGATTCTCTAACATCACCGATTATGGAAATACTAAGTGGCTTTGCAATAGCATGCGTACTTTGGTATGGAGGTCTTGTAGTAATTGAAGGTAAAATGACTACCGGAGCATTATTTGCCTTTATTACTGCTTTTGTTTCTGCTTACAGACCGTTTAAAAGTCTTGTGTCTTTAAATGTAAACTTACAAGAAGGCATCACTGCGGCTAACCGTGTGTTCAATATTCTTGATTTAAAGCCAACTATTTCTGACCAAAAGCATGCTAAGAGTCCGGTTTTCGTCTCTCCGTTTATTGAATTTAAAAATGTTGAAATGAAATTTTCTAATGGAAAGATGGCATTGAAGTCACTCGATTTAAAAGTTGAATCAGGAAAAACCTATGCTTTTGTAGGTAGCTCAGGTAGTGGTAAAACCACTGTTGCTAATTTAGTGATCAGAATGTTTGACCCATCATTAGGAAAGGTAGTCATTGATAATTATAACATAAAAGAAATAACTCTTAAGTCATTAAGAAGTCAAATTTCTTTGGTTTATCAAGAAACAGTACTTTTTGATACCACTGTTTTAGAGAATATTGCTTATGGAACGATTGGAGCCTCCCGAGGTGATATAATTAGGGCGGCGCAGGCTGCCGATGCGGATGAATTTATTCTTGCGCTGTCACACGGCTATGACACCATGGTGGGGTCAAATGGGACAACCCTATCTGGTGGTCAAAGACAAAGATTATCAATTGCTAGGGCATTTTTAAAAGATGCTCCAATTCTAGTATTAGATGAAGCAACAAGCTCTCTTGACCCTCACTCTGAAAGCTCAATAATAGATTCATTAGCCAAATTAAGAATCGGCAGGACAACCGTGGTAATAACTCATAGATTAGCCAGTATTAAAGATGCAGATCAGATTGTGGTAATGAAACACGGCAAAATTATGGAGCAAGGAAGGCACCAGGAATTGCTAAAAATTCAAAAAGAGTATTACAAGCTGTACAATAAGCAATTGAAAGAGATTAATAATACCAAGACTAAAATTAATTGATATAAACGAATTGAGTAATGCTTAGTCTTAAATTCATTAGTCTGATTTAATTTGACGCTTGGTATAAGCATGTATAATATAGCAAAAAGTTGGTTAGAATTTACAGAGGGATAAAATGGAGACAACAACAGTTGTAGCGAAGCAACTACTATTACCGTTCAAGAGTCAAATAGCGCTCCGGCAGCTCCTCCACCCGTCGAATCTAGTGGATGGATGAGTCTTGTTCCAATGGTGCTAATTTTTGTAGTGTTCTATTTTTTGCTTATTCGCCCACAAGAAAAAAAGCGTCGTACTCAAGAAACTTTAGTTTCTGGAGTAAAGAAAGGTGGTGTTCTGGAAGAAGTAATGACCAACTCTGGTTTATTTGGAGTTGTAACTAAGATTAATGATAGCGATAATACTATAATGGTGCAGATTGCAAAGGAAGTTGAAGTAAAGGTTCTTAAAAACTCTATTGCTGACATAATCAGTAGAAGCAAAAAAATAGAAGATAATAAAGACAAGAAGCAAATTGATGACAAAGGCGCTTCTTCTACTAAGCAAAAAAAGAAATAATACCAATTGTTAAGAGTTGTTTGTGCAAAAAATATCAAAATTAAAACTTATTATTTCTATAATATTTACTTTAGTCGCGATTTTATACGTATTGCCTAACTTTACGAATAGTCGTCTGAACTGGTTTCCTGGCGTGCAATGGTGACAAAGTAAATTTGGGTTTAGACTTAAGGGGAGGGTCGCATCTTCTTCTTAGTGCTGACTTTGATAGTTATATGGATGATGTTAGTCAGTCAGTTGCAGAATCTTTTATGTGCCAGTTGTAGTTGTAGTTGTAGTTGTAGTTGTAGTTGTAGTTGTAGCGAAGCAACTACAACTACAACTACAACTACAACTACAACTACAACTGGCACAAGAAGAAAATATCTAAGAGATGAGAAAATTGGTTATAGAAATCTTCATGTATCAAGGAATAATATTAAATTTGATTTCCGAAATAATGATGATCTCAAAAATTTAAAAAAGATTGTAAGAAATATTGATCCTAATCTTTCTTTTGCTGTTGAGGGTAGTATCATGACGTTATATTACAACGAATATGCAATGAATCAACTGCAAGATAAAGTTATTGATCAGTCAATAGAAATTGTCAGAATGAGGGTTGATAGTACAGGGACAAAAGAGCCGACTATTCAGCGCCAAGGAGTAAGAGATATTCTGTTACAGGTTCCAGGAGAAGAAAATCCTGCTGAACTCAAGAGAGTGCTTGGGAAGACTGCTAAACTTACTTTTCATTTAGTAGATGATAGTGCTAATTTAGAGCGTGCTAAAGCTGGCAACGTCCCGCTGGACTCTAAAATCGTTAAATCAGAAGATGGTTCTGAAATAATGGTTATTAAGAAAAAAATTATAGTTAGTGGTGATCAGTTGAATTATGCGCAAGCACAGTTTCAAGATGCTATGCCAGTGGTACATTTCTCATTAAACAACGCGGGTGCCAAAAAATTTGCCGAAGCGACAACAAAGAACCGTGGCAAGCGGTTAGCTATTATTCTCGATGGACGAGTGTTAAGTGCGCCCGTTATTAATGACCCGATTATTGGTGGTGATGGTATTGTTTCTGGGCATTTTACTGTTGAATCAGCAACCGAGCTAGCTTTAATGCTAAAAGCTGGCGCGTTGCCAGCGCCACTAAAAATCGTAGAAGAAAGGTCAATAGGTCCTAATCTAGGAGCAGATTCAATTGAGTCTGGTAAAACGGCTGCTATTGCAGGGTTTATCTTTGTTGCTGTATTTATGGTTCTTGCCTATGGAATTCTTGGGATAATTGCCAATATTACTTTAATGATAGCGTTGCTATATATATTTGCTCTACTTTCTATGTTGCAAGCTACCCTAACCCTGCCTGGTATTGCTGGTATTATTTTAACGATAGGTATGGCTGTGGATGCTAATGTGCTCATATATGAGAGAATACGCGAAGAGCTTACAAAAGGCTGTTCCAACTTATATGCTGTGAAGCTAGGCTTTGAGTCAGCTTTTGCGACAATTACCGACTCCAACGTTACGACTCTAATAGCAGCGTTCTTGCTATATAGCTTTGGTGTTGGTACGATTAGAGGATTTGCTGTTACTCTGAGTATAGGTATTGTTTGTTCGATGTATACTGCATTGGTAATCACAAAATTAATGATAGATCTTTGGCTAAAATACGTTAAGCCTGTTACCCACAGAGTGGGTAAAAGCCTTGGGTTGTAGTGCTGTATTGTTTTATTAATGTAAATTGTTCTATCTAGTCTTGCTTGCACGAGGGAAAATACTATGTTGATTTCTATATTGGCGTATTTTGGTATATATTACTTACCAACAAGGTATTTTCAAGGTTAAATTTACTTATTCTCTTACTGCTAATTTGTCCTTTATGTGCCAGCGAAGCAGCGCACATGTTTGTGCGTAAGCACAAGAATAATTGTTTTCTTATATATTTGTGCAATGTACTAATTAAAAATGCTCGTCAGCTGACGTGTAAAAAAAAGCCATTGATAAAATTCAAGAATATTGTCTTGTTATACCCCAGTTTTATTAACTTGACGGTACCATCTGAAGTATTAATTCTATTGTAACTATGTAAGTAATCACTAATTATTCACATAACTTATTATTTATTACAAACTACTTAAGTATAAATTTAAAAAATATTAAGGAGTTATTATGTCTAAAAATTCGAGTTTGGCACCATCAACAGTTAGTTTATCAAACAGCTCAAGCTTAAGTTCAAGTTCGAGTAGTAGTTCATTTTCGACCGTATCCTTGCCTAAAGTTATTGATCCTGCTATTCAAAAAATTATTAAAGAAAATATAGCAACTATGAGCCAAGGTTTACAACAATGTGTTGATTTATTAAATCAAAAAGGTGTCTTTTGCTAATAACTTAGTATTGCCATGTATTAAAGAAATAGTTTCTACCGCTGCTCCATTAATAGATCCAATTACTCCCCTTACAATATCGCCGTTTAATCCTTAATCTGTTGTTACTATATCTAGAGTCAAGAATACTATGACAACCGTGGCTAACAAATCTGGGGAAATTACCCTTATGATTACGTTAGTAAATTTTATTGCTACAAAAACTTCCCATGATGCTATTATAGCGGCTAGAAAATCATATGAAGAGATGATCAAAGGGATGTCGATGATCACAACAGGTGAGCAACTTATAGGCGATTCCTCTGATAAAGTGATAAATTTATACGAAGCATCTATTACCGTTTTATGCGCGCCGTTAGGATTAGGCCCAGATATGGTAGAAACTCTAGTGAGTATAGATGTAGCGGGATTGGACTCCTTATTAGGCGCGGAGCATTTTGAAGCACCGTCAAGTTAATATTATTGAGATAATAAGAGGGGTCGTAAGATTAATAGGAACTTCTAATATTCTAGAGAGATCAAACAATTTCATAGCCATGTTTATCGGCCTTGTTGCATGAATCGAATTTTGGCCATAATACCCCTTTCCCCAAAACTTAGGTTATGCAACAAAGCCGGTATTACCAACATGTATGGAGGAAATCAAAAACATTGAGGTAGAAAACTTGCTTATTGATAATATCCAGCTAAAGCATCAAGCAGATACCACCCTAACTATTCCAGTCATAGTTAGGGTGGTATCTAAATAAAGGAACATAAAGTACCATTTGATTTTGATGCAATATAAATTTTTAATTAAATTTGAGAAGAGCTGACATGTGTATAATGTACCACGTATAGGCATTGCACGCCATAGGTGTACTAATTTTTGATGAAAATGATAGAATTCTTTTAGCAAAACGAAAAGGAACCCATGGAGATTCAAGCTGCACACCCGGGATGGCATTTAGAATTGGGAGAAAGTTTTGAAGAATGCGCTATTAGAGAAGTTCTTGAAGAAACTAGATTAAAGATCACTTCTCCGCGTTTTCTAGCTGTGACTAACGATAGTTTCTTAGATAAAATGAAGCATTATATTTCTATTTTCATGCTTGCAACTAAACCGCTTGGACAAATTACTCAAAACCGAGAGTATGATAAAACCGAGCCATGGCAATGGTTTTCCATAAATTCTCTTCCTGAGAAGTTGTTTCTTCCTCTTAAACATCTTGTTTTAGGAAATTACTATGGACGCGGGCTATCAGAAATAAGTTCTATAAAGGAGTTGGAAAATATATGAGAATTGAAAATTTACACAATAAATCGGCACCGTCAAGTTAAAATTGAGCCAAGTAATATAGTGTTGAAATCCGGCGCTGTTGCAAACAGCTGCATATAGAAATGAACTAGTCAATATCAACAAGATAAAGAGTAGATTTATGGCTCCCGTAGAATATATAGTAGTAGAATCAAAACTTTAATTTTGATTTTTGCTATTTGTAACAGAGCCGAATTTTGTTTTTAGCTTCACTAAATCATGTTAGCTTCTTCAGCAGCATATATATATGTGTATATATATTCCTGTTTTTATGATTTAAATTAAATATACGGCGAACAACTCAAACAGGCCATGACTTTTGTTAATTAAGTGTACTAGGAGTAGCATATGGTGATATTGGAACAAGCCCTATATACACTTAAAAGTTTATTTATAGTTAGTGAGTTAGCAGTTACAAACACAAATGTTTTAGGACTAATTAGCCTATTTTTACTTGGATACTAGTAACTATTAAATATAGTTACTACTATGAACATAGATAAGAAAGAAGAAAAAGGAGGAGTATTAGCATTAGCTATACTATGTGCTAATTTGAAACAAACACGTTTTAGAAAGATTTCTATTGTACTTGGAGCCCTGTCAATCCAATTGTGCAAATTCATACATAAGTAATTGTAGCGAAGCAACTACAACTGGCGTGCAATAAATATTATTATGAATTCTATCTTCTGGCGTGCACTGGCGTGCACTGGCGTGCACTGGCGTGCACTGGCGTGCACTGGCGTGCACTGGCGTGCACTGGCGTGCACTGGCGTGCACTGGCGTGCACTGGCGTGCACTGGCTGGCGTGCACTGGCGTGCACTGGCGTGCAATAAATTTTATCAAACAATGAGCCATAGCTTCAGTTGTAGTTGTAGTTGTAGTTGTAGTTGTAGTTGTAGTTGCTTCGCTACAACTACAACTACAACTACAACTACAACTACAACTACAGCCCAATACTGTCCATTTTGAATCGGCAT
>Ga0136639_10000736_pt1 | contig 11218 bp, 11 predicted proteins | sample AntDrymUQ8592106_2_FD_113739 | JGI IMG/M metagenome (GOLD analysis project Ga0136639, IMG submission 113739) | Polar desert sand microbial communities from Dry Valleys, Antarctica - metaG UQ859 (21.06) | ecosystem: Environmental > Terrestrial > Soil > Desert | place: Antarctica: Dry Valley...
GTCGTAAACTGGAGAATTGAGAATTAGCTGAGTCGGACACCAGGAGCACCCCATTTCTGAAACAGAGACCCACACGTCATCCACGCCTGCCCAGAAGCCGGACACCACGGCGGGCCCGCCCAACCCCGGGCTCAAGGCCCGCATTGATCGTTACTTTGAAATTACCCGGCGCGGCTCCAGCTACGGCCGGGAGATCCGCGGCGGCCTGGTGACCTTCGTCACGATGGCTTATATCGTCATCCTCAACCCGCTCATTCTCGGCGGCTTCAGCGCCGACCAGGCTGCTGTCGACGTGGCCGGCGGTTGGTTGCCCAACGGCCAGGTGGCTGCAGTCACCGCCCTCACCGCCGGCGTCATGACCATCCTCTTCGGTGCCATCGCCCGGCTGCCGTTCGGTTTCGCCGCGGGCCTCGGCATCAACTCCTTCCTGGCGGTGAGTGTCGTCGGCCAGGTGACCTGGCCGGAAGCCATGGGCCTGGTGGTCATCAACGGTCTCATCATCGTGCTGCTCGCATCGACCGGCCTGCGCGAACTCATCTTCAACGCCGTGCCGCGTCAGCTGAAGATCGCCATCACAGTCGGCATCGGCCTGTTCATCGCCTTCATCGGCCTGGTCGACTCCGGCTTCGTGCGCTCAAGCGGCGCCGCCTCCCCGCCCGTGCAGCTCGGCGAGAACGGTTCCATCGTGAGCCTGCCGACGGCCGTGTTCGTGCTCGGATTGATTATTCTCGGCATTCTGGTTGCCCGCAAGGTGAAGGCAGCCCTCCTGATCGGCATCGTCGCCACCACGCTGATCGCCGTGGTTCTCGAGGCGATCTTCAAGGTCGGGCCGTCGTTCGGGCAGAACCCCGACGGCTGGAACCTGAATGCCCCGGTGCTGCCGACCTCCATCATGTCGCTGCCCGACCTAAGCCTCGTCGGCCAGGTCAGCTTCGGCGCCTTCGACCGGATCGGCATGCTGGCCGCGTCCATGCTCGTCTTCACGCTCGTGTTCACGAACTTCTTCGACGCCATGGGCACCATGACAGGTCTGGCCAACGAGGCCGACGTGTCCGACGAGAAGGGCAATTTCCCCCGCCTGAAGTCGGCCCTGATCGTGGAAGGAGTCGGCGCGGTCGTCGGCGGCGCCACGTCAGCATCGTCCAACACGGTGTTCATCGAATCCGGCGCCGGCATCGGCGAGGGTGCGCGCACCGGATTGGCCAATATCGTCACGGGACTGCTGTTCCTCGCGGCCATGTTCTTCACTCCGCTCACCCAGATCGTTCCGCTCGAGGTGGCCGCGGCCGCCCTCGTGATCGTCGGCGCCATGATGGTGTCCCAGATCCGGTTCATCGACTTCACGGAGTTCTCCATCGTGCTGCCGGTGTTCCTCACGATCATCGTGATGCCGTTGACCTACTCGATCGCCAACGGAATCGGTGCCGGCTTCATCACCTGGGTTCTGGTGCGATCGTTCTCCGGCAAGGCGCGCGAGATCAGCCCACTGCTCTGGGTGGTCGCCGCCGGTTTCCTGGTCTTCTTCGTTCGAGGCCCGATCGAGGTCTGGTTCGGCGTGTAACCACGTAACCGCAGAACCATGTGATTGCCCCCGGCCCGATTCGGGGGCTAACCCCATGGGCGCCGGGACGGATGCTCCGTAGTGTCGATGGGAGAGCGGCCACCGCCGCTCCCCATCGAAACGGAGAACCACCCATGTCAACCATCGCTCCCGACCAGACGCCGGCCTACACCGCCGAACCTGTCCCCGCGCGGAGCAGCACCCTGGCCGTGTCCAGCCTCGTGCTCGGCCTCGTGTCGATCATCGCCGGCTGGACCTTCCTGGTGCCCATCGCGGGTCTCGTCGCCGGTATCCTCGCCCTCGGCCGGGAACCGCAGGCGCGCACTCTGGCGATCTGGGGAATCGTGCTCAACGCCGTTCTGCTGGCCGGCTCGCTGTTGCTCGTGCTCCTGGCACTGGCGCTCGGGTTGCTGGCACTCCCGTTCGCGTTCCTGATCTGACGCTCGTGCCGGGCGGCGAATCGTTCACGAAGGTGCCGCCAGAGAGCACGCTCTCGCTCCATCACGGTGTGCCTGTCGTCCGGGACCTGCTCGAGTTCTAGAGCCGGCGGATGACCCGAGCCGGGTTGCCGACGGCCACGACGTTCGCCGGCACATCCCGGGTCACGACCGCTCCGGCGCCGATCACGCTGTTCTCGCCGATGGTCACGCCGGGCAGCACGATCACGCCTCCGCCGAGCCAGACGTTGTCGCCGATCACGATGGACTCCGCGGCCTCCAGCTTCTCCCGGCGCAGGGCAGGGTCAAGCGGATGCGTCGGCGTGAGCAGCTGCACGTTCGGCCCGATCTGCACGTGGCTCCCGATCGTGATCGGTGCCACGTCGAGGGCGGTGAGGTTGTAGTTCACGAAGGTGCCGGCACCGACCGTGATCTGACTGCCGTAATCGACGTAGAGCGGCGGCTTGATGTAGGCGTCGGGGGCGATCGAGCCGAGCAGGTCCTCGAGAATGGGCCGAGCGGCATCCGGGTCCGTGGCGTGCACCGTCAGGTAGTCGTGGGAGAGCCGCACCGCCCGCCGGGCGGCCGCGGCGCTGTCGGGGTCATCGGCGACGTAAAGGTCCCCGGCGAGCATGCGCTCCCGGTTGGTTCGGGGGTCACCCGCGAAGTGATCGATCATGTATCCACCGTACGGCGGTGGTGGTGGTGACCACTTCGCCCTGCGGGCACCGTTCTGCGCGGCGCCCCGGTCAGATTGCGCGGCAGTGCGTGGTCAGGAAACCGATCTTGTCGATGGAGATCGTGACGGTGGAGCCGTCGCGCAGGAACACCGGCGGCTTGCGGCTGTAGCCGGCGCCGCCCGGGCTGCCGGTGGAGATGAGTGTGCCTGGCAGCAGGGTCGCGGTGCTGGAGAGATAGGAGATGATCTCGGCGACCGAGCGCACCATGTCGCCGCTCGAGGCATCCTGCAGGATGCGACCGTCGACGTGGGTGGTCAGCCACAGGTCCTGCGGGTCGGCGATCTGGTCTGCCGTGATGACAACCGGCCCGGTGGGCGTGAAACCGTCGAAGGACTTGCAGCGCGACCACTGCGCCTCGGAGAACTGCAGGTCGCGGGCCGTGATGTCGTTGACGACCGTATAGCCGAAGACGTGGTCCAGGGCATCCGCCACCGCCACATGGTGGGCAGCCCTGCCGATGATCACGCCGAGCTCGGCCTCATAGTCGACCTGGTCGGTCAGATCGGTTGGCCAGGTGATGGTGGACTCGTGCCCGGTGAGCGAGTTGGGCCAGAGCGAGAACACGGTCGCGGCCGTTTCGACGCGCAGTTTCAGCTCGGAGGCGTGGGCGGCATAGTTGGCGCCGATCGCGATGATCTGCGGCGGGCGCAGCACAGCGGACGAATAGCGCAGCTCGGCGAGCGAGGTGAGCGTGGCTCCCTGCGCGGCGGCGTTCAGGCTCAGGGCGCGCACCCGGTCGTACTCGTCGGTGCCCTTCTCGATCAGGTCCTGCAGATCACGGGGGGCCTCGTCCATGATCTCGTCGAGGAACAGTGCCGACTCGTCGAAGACGGCGGCAAGACGCGGAGTGGATTGACCTTCAACTCTGAGGTGGGCGAATTTCACCTGTTCAGGCTATCTGGCCGGGAGAGGTCATGCTGCGCGGGAGTGGCACGGGGGCGTTGGCGGAGTCCGCAGAGCGCCAGAGGTGCATGCCCGCGTAGCTGCGCCACGGCGCCCAGGCGGCGCCGTGGCGGTCGAGTTGCCGGGCTTCCGCGGGCAGGCCGAGCCGTGCGGCACCGTGCCGCAGAGCCAGATCGCTGGTCAGCAGGATGTCCGGGCTGCCCAGCACGCGCAGGGCCACGTAGCCGGCCGTCCACGGTCCGATCCCGGCCAGGGCAATCAGGCGGGACTCGAGATCCTCCCGGGTCTGCCCGGAGGAGAGCACCAGATCACCCGTGCTGAGTGCCTCGGCCACGCGAATGATCGCGTCGATCCGCGCGGCCGGGCCGCACAGCACGCCGCGCCCTTCGGCCGCGATCCGCTCGGCGGTCGGGAACAGCCGGGTGAGCGGTGCGGCATGATCGGGGCCGCTGGCGTCCGCACCGGGGAAGGCGTCGCCCAGGGCCGCGGCCAGCCGGGTCAGTGCCGTGCGTGCCGCAGCCACCGAGACCTGTTGGCCGATGAGCGCTCGAAACAGTGTCTCCTCGGGGTCCATGGTGCCGGGAATGCGCATCCCCGGGGTGGCCACAACCCCGGTCGCGAGGGCCGGGTCCCCGGCCAGTGCGAGGTCGATCGCCTGGGCGTCCGCGTCCAGGTCGAGCAGACGCCGCACCCGGCTGACGAGCGGGGAGAGGTCGGTGAGGCTGGTCAGGCGGGCGCGGCAGGCGACGGAGGGCGCGGAGTCCGTTCCTGACAGGGTCAGCTCCACCGTCGCGGGGCCGGCAGGCAGGCGCAGTGTGCGCGCGTAGCAGGCCTCCGTCGCCTGCTCCACGCCGGCCAGGGCTCGCACGGCCAGAAACCGCAGCACCCCTACCCCATCGAACGGCGCCCTCGCCGGCAGCTGCAGGCTGATCGCAACCCCCTCCCCATCCCCGTCGCCCAACTCGCGGTCGGAGGGACGAGCGGAGGTGCGGGTTCGTGTTCGGGTGCCGATGTCGCGCAACTCGGTGGGGGTTCGCTCGTAGACCGCGGCGATCGTGTCGTTGAACTGGCGCACGCTGCCGAACCCGGCGGCGAAGGCCACGTCGGTGATCGGGACATCCGTGCCGACGAGTAGCAGGCGTGCGGTCTGCGCGCGGTGGGCCCTCGCGAGGGCGAGCGGGCCGGCACCGAGCTCGGTCACGAGCACGCGGGTGAGGTGTCGTTCGCTGTAGCCGAGGCGGCGGGCCAGGCCCGGCACGCCCTCCCGCGCGATCAAACCGTCATCGATCAGCCGCATCGCGCGGGCGGCAAGGTCGTCACGCCGGTTCCAATCCGGCGAGCCAGGGACGGCGTCGGGCAGGCAGCGTTTGCACGCCCGTAAGCCGGCCTCGTGGGCGGCCGCGCTCGTCAGATAGAACGACACATTGGCCGGCTTCGGTGTGGCCGCCGGACAGCTCGGGCGGCAGTAGATCCCGGTGGAGTGCACTCCCGTGATGAACTGCCCGTCGAAGCGGGAATCGCGAGACGACATGGCCCGGTAGCGCTCGGCGAAGACCGGGTCAGGCAGGGCGGGAACGGGAGGAACGGAGGTGGTCACCGGACCAGCCTGTCACCGTCGACGCCACTGCACCAGCGGGAATCGGCCCTGACCGGCCCTGCCGCTGTGCGCCCCCCGGTACTCTGGGCGCATGACCGCACTGGAGCGACTACAGGCCGAACTCGGCAGCACCGTCAGCGTCGATCCGCTGCACCTCGCCGCCGTTCGCACCGACAAATCGGGGTGGGTGGCACCCGGGCTTCCGCTGGCGATCGTGTACGCCGCATCCGTCGACCAGGTTCAGGCCACGCTGCGCATCGCGACCGAGTTCCGCGTGCCGGTGGTCACCCGGGGTGCCGGTACGGGCCTGGCCGGCGGAGCGTGCGGCACGGACGGGGCCATCGTGCTGAGCGTCGAGCGAATGGACCGCATCGTGTCGATCCAGCCGGAGGACGAGCTGGCCGTAGTCGAGCCGGGCGTACTCAACGGAGATCTCAACAGCGCCCTCTCCGCGCACGGGCTGTGGTTCGCGCCTGACCCGGCGAGCCGGGCGATCTCCACGGTCGGCGGAAACATCGCCACCAATGCGGGCGGGCTGCTCTGTGCGAAATACGGCGTCACCCGGGAGGCGGTGCTGGCGCTGACGGTGGTGCTCGCCGACGGGAGCCTGCTGAAGACCGGGCACCGCACCGTGAAAGGTGTCACCGGCTACGACCTGACCGCCCTGCTCACCGGATCGGAGGGTACCCTCGGCGTGATCGTCGAGGCTACCGTGCGGGCGCGCGCTATCACGCTCGGCGAGACGGTCACGATCGGCGCGACGTTTCCCAACGTGGGCCAGGCAGCCGCGGCATCCGCTCTCATCACGGCGGCGCGGCTGCGCCCGGCCGTGATGGAACTCATCGACCCGGTGGCCCTGGCGCTGATCGTGGCGCACCTTGGACCGCACTCCTCGGCGGAGGTCCCGGCCGAGGGTGCCTTCCTGCTGGTGCAGCTGGATGGCCCGGCGAGCCAGACCGAGGCGGACCAAGCCGTGGCCGTGCTGCGTGACGCGGGCGGGCAGGTTCGCGTCTCCACCGACTCTGAATCTGCCGATCGTCTGCTGGCCGTGCGGCGGGCCGCTCACCCGGCGCTGGCCGCCCACGGCGACGTTCTGATCGAGGACGTCTGCGTGCCTCGGTCCCGGCTGGCCGAGATGTTCGAGCGGATCGCGGAGATCAGTGCCCGTACCGGCCTGCTCATCCCCACGGTGGCCCACGCCGGCGACGGCAACCTGCACCCCAACTTCGTGATCCCGTTCGATCCGGCGCGGGGAAGCGCGGAACCGCTCGTACCCGAGGCCATCTGGGTGGCGGCCGGCGAGCTCTTCCGTGCCGCGCTCGAACTTGGCGGCACCCTCACCGGAGAGCACGGGGTTGGGGTACTCAAGCGGCGTTGGCTGGCCGAGGAGCTCGGCGAGACGGGTTTCGCCCTGCAACGCCGCATCAAGGCGGTTTTTGACCCGCTGGGCATCCTCAACCCGGGCACCATGTTCGAGTCGTGAACCGCCGCTAGTGTGGTGGGCATGTCCCAGGCCCAGCCTGCTCCCGTGCAGCCCTCGTCCCATCCGGTGCAACCGGTCTGGACCGCCCCCGTGCGGCGCACCCGGGCAGGCATCGTCGTACTCACGGTCGCCGGCCTCGTCATCGGGGGTGCCGCTCTGCTGCTGGTGTTCGTCTACCTGGCCACCTTCCTCGGTACCGGTACCCTGCTGGTCGGCCTCACTCTGGCGCTGATCCCGCTGATTGTGATCCTGCTCGCGGTGCGCTGGATCGACCGGTGGGAGCCTGAGCCTCGTCCGGCTCTCTGGTTCGCCTTCCTTTGGGGGGCCGGAGTCTCCGTCGTGACCGCACTGCTCTTCGACCTGGGTGTGCAGCTGGCCCGGGCTGGCACCGGTTCCAGTGAAACGGATGATGGTTTCGTCGTCGCCGTCTTCCAGGCTCCCCTGGTCGAGGAGGCGGCCAAGGGCGCGGGGGTGCTGCTGCTCTTCTGGGTGCTGCGCCACAGATTCGACGGCCCGGTCGATGGTGTGGTCTATGCCGCGACGATCGCCGCCGGATTCGCCTTCACCGAGAACATCCAGTATTTCGGGGTGGCGATGATGGAGGGCGGCGCCGAGAACCTGGGCTTCACGTTCCTGGTACGCGGGGTGTTGTCCCCGTTCGCCCATGTCATGTTCACCTTCTGCATCGGCATCGCGTGTGGGCTGGCCTCCCGGCTTCGACCGGCCGCCGCCTTCGTTACGATCCTGCTCGGTTTCGTCGGCGCGATCTTTCTGCACTTCCTCTGGAACGGGGCTTTCTACCTCGTCGAGAGCGACTCGTTGGTGGCGTACTACTTCGTCGTACAGGTGCCTCTGTTCCTCGCCGCGATCGTGGTTGTCGTGCTGCTGCGGCGGCAGGAGGAACGCGTCACCATGCTCCGGCTGCGCGAGTATGCCGCGGCCGGCTGGTTCAGCCTGGCCGAGGTAGGAATGATCGCCACCCGTGATGGCCGGCGGCAGGCGCACGCCTGGGCCGCGCGCCAGCCACAGCCCCGGAAGCGGGCGATGCACAACTTCATCCACAACGCGACCTGCCTTGCCTTCGCGCGTCAGCGCATGCTGAACGGTACGGCCGTGAACGTCGACCGTGCCGACGAGTCGGAGCTGCTGGGGCTGATCCAGCGCGATCGTGCCGGCCTGGTCAACTGACTGACTGACTGACTGACCCGCCGACCATACCTGCCCCACGCAAGGACTCGCCGCCCCGGTGGTGTGGCAATGCCGACAACTCTCCCGGTGCGGCGAGTTCTGATTCAATGGTGCACCCGGCGCCCGCGTTCGCGCAAGGGGTAATTTTTGGCGTGCGAGGGAACGCTCGATCCGATTGGATAGAGGAATGACTGATCTCAATACCAAGCCCGAACTCGACGCCCCGGAGGGCCCCGCGCCCACCGAACTGACCATCACCGACATCGTGGTGGGAGAGGGGGCCGAGGCAACCTCCGGCGCCACCGTGAACGTGCACTACCTCGGTGTCGCCTACGACACCGGAGACGAATTCGACTCCTCCTGGAGCCGCGGGCAGTCGATCAACTTCCCGCTCGGCCAGCTCATCGCCGGCTGGCAGCAGGGCATCCCCGGCATGAAGGTCGGCGGCCGCCGCAAGCTGGTCGTACCGCCGCACCTGGCCTACGGACCTGCCGGTGGAGGACACCAGCTCTCCGGCCAGACCCTGATCTTCGTGATCGACCTGCTCGGCACCCGCTAGAAACCGGCCTCGCCGCATGCACGTGCGAGTCGCCACGCGAGTCGCCTGTCGCTACGAATCGTGCTCGATTCGCACGTGCGTGATCCAAGAGGTGTGGCCGCGCACGATGGTCACCGCGCTCCGAGGCACGCCGGTCCTCCTGGAATATAGTTCTCTTCACAACGCAAGTGGGCGGAGGCGGCTTCATGATCTCGATCGATAATGCGCGGGCACTGGCCGAGGCTGGACTACGCTGGCGTCCTGTTTCGGGTGACGCCTTCCGCATCGAGCGCTCCGGCTTTGAGCGAGACGTCTTCACGGTCAGTGAGATGACGATCGAGCCGCACGAGTTCGACACGGGCACCATTCTCGGCTTCAACGGCACCACCGAGTGGGCCCTGGATTCGCTGGCCCTCGAGGATGCGCTGTGGCTGCCTCGTGAGGACCAGCTGCGTGATTTGCTCCGCAGCACGTTCCGCTCGTTGACGCGCCTGGGCATCGACCGATACCGGGTCATCGTCGAGCTGGCCGGTTCGCCGGAATCCTTCGACGCCGCCGACCCCGCGGATGCCTACGCTGACGCCGTCCTGCGCCTGATCAGCCTCTCGGCCGACTCCCTGGCCTGACGGAACCTCGCACCCTCGCTTCGTCAGCCCAGCCAGGCCGCCGTCATCCGCTGCACGGCGCTGCCGTCGAGGTCGGTGAGCTTGACCGCCACGAACTGGTGTGCCGCCTCCGAGGTTTGCACCCGGAACGGAGGTTGGTCGCGCTCGAGCAGGGCGGCGACGAACTCGCCGGCGCTCTGGGCCGACTGGGCCGAGCCGAACGATGAGGCCGCGCGAGCCAGGTAGGCCTGCAGGCCGGAGGCGTACGGGTCGTTGGCTGGTCCGGTCTGAGTGTTGTCCCGACCAACGTTCGCGACGAACGAGGAGGCCACCGCACCGGGCTCCACAACCGTCACCGATACTCCTGCTGTCGCGACCACCGGGGCCAGACTCTCCATGAACCCCTCCACCGCGAACTTCGCCGCGCAGTAGGCCTCATTGAACGGCTGGCCGACGACCCCGCCGACGCTTGAGACGGTGATCAGCCGACCCCGCGTGCCACGCAGGTGGGGGAGCGCGGCCCGGGTGAGGGCAACCACGCCGAAGAAATTCACTTCCATCACGGCGCGCACGGCGTCGACCGTTTCGTTCTCGATGGTTCCGAGCCGCCCTGAACCCGCGTTGTTGATGACGGCGTCGAGCCGACCGTGCCGGGCGATCGTCTCTGCCACGGCATCCGTCGCCGCCTGCGGCTCGGTTACATCCAGGCGACGGATGTCCAGGCTCACCCCGGCGTCGGCGGCCGCGTCGCGCACGGCGCGGGCACCCTCGAGGTTCCGCATGGTGGCCACCACCGTGTGGCCGGCGCGCGCGGCGGCGATGGCGGCGTGCAGGCCGATGCCGGAGGAGGTCCCCGTGATCAGGACGACGCTGGATTTCGGTTCAGGAATCATGCGTCTAGTATCGGTCGGGTTCCGGGCCGAGCTGGAACCGGCGTCCGGTGATCTTCGTCGGAGTGATCTCGACGTAAATGTATTTCAGGGTCGGGATCAGTGGGCGCAGCGGCAACTGGTCTGCGGCCTCGATCTCGGCCTGCTTCTCGAGCACGTGGGCCTCGCCTCGCGCCACCACGCTCCAGGCCTCGTCACGCCCGATGCCGTCGGTCTCGAAGGCAACCTTGTTGTTCACGGTGAGCTCGAGGAGCTTCGTGCCCTCGGCGGTACGGAAAACCAGTCGTTTGTCCGCGGCGACGAAGTTCACCGGGTAGATGTCCGGCTCACCGGAGATGCTCATTGCGAGTCGCCCGAAACTGGACGAGATCAGGAGATCCCAGCATTCGTCCTGGGTGAGGTGCTGAACCGGATACAGGTCGTTGGTTTCCATGACTCATAGTCCCACGCGGCCCGGCTCGACGCGAGCAGGTGTCAGGCACGAAAAAACGCGCCCACCCTTCCCCGAGGGGTGGTGGACGCGTTTTCGGCCCGTTCAGTGAACCTGAACCGAATCAGCCTTTACGGACCGGGCGCACCACGGTGCGTCGCAGGGCGAGGAGCGCGCCGAGGCCGAGGAGAAGGCTGCCAGCGGCCACGGAGATCAACAGCGGCGCCGAGTTCACGCCGGTCGCGGCCAGCTCGGGAGCGGCCTCGGCCTCGGCCTCGTCGGTGGCAGGCATGGACGTCGGGGTGGGCGTCTCGGTCGGGGTCGCCGTCTCCGTCGGCGTGACGACGGCCGCGGTCACGATCGTGTTCAGTTCGGTCGCGCATTCCACGGTGGAGCCGCCACCGTTGCTGGAGCCGTTGCACTGGTTCACGGTGAGGGGAACTTCCTCAGTCACTGTGGCCGAGGGGTTCACTCGACAGAAGACATCCGCCCCACCGCCGTTGCCGGAGCCGTTGCACTGGGTGACGGTCGCGCTGGTGGTATTTGCCAGAGGCACGCAATCGAGTTCCGTGCCTTCTCCTGAGCCGACACACTGGTTGACCGTGGCCGGGTACTCCGTGGTGGCGCCGGTGATGTGGTTGTTCACGGTCACGGTGCAGATGGTGTTTCCGCCGCCGACGTTGATCGAGCCGTTGCACTGGTTGATCTTGAGGATCAGCTTGGAAGAATTCACGACCGTCGCTGCGGGAGTCGCTACCTCGGTGTTCGCCGCGTGGATGCTGACGACGGTGCTCGTGGTCGAACGGGTCGCGCCCGTATCAAGATTGAGATAGTTGTCGACGGTGA
>Ga0136639_10000737_pt1 | contig 11212 bp, 15 predicted proteins | sample AntDrymUQ8592106_2_FD_113739 | JGI IMG/M metagenome (GOLD analysis project Ga0136639, IMG submission 113739) | Polar desert sand microbial communities from Dry Valleys, Antarctica - metaG UQ859 (21.06) | ecosystem: Environmental > Terrestrial > Soil > Desert | place: Antarctica: Dry Valley...
CACCCTTACCCGGGGCGGACCCCGGGCGGTTTACTTTCTGTTGCACTGTCTCGCGGATTGCTCCGGGTGGGTGTTACCCACCGCCCTGCCCTGTGGAGCCCGGACGTTCCTCGGCATCCGCGGGCTTCCTTGCGGAACCGCAGATGACGCGACCGTCTTGCCGACCCATTCGCGTGGTCAATCCTAGCCGGGGCCAGCGCTACCGCGATTCGGCCTAGCGCGAGTCCGCGGCGCCAGCGTGCAGGCCGGATTCGCTCGTACGCACGAGAATCGCCTGGCTGTCCGGGCAGATCAGCACGTCGTCCGGAGCCGCAGAGCGAATAATGGCCATCTCGTTCTCGAGCAGCTTGACGCCGCTCGCGCTCGAGACCCCGCCGCGCAGGTGCGAGGCGCCGAGGCCGTAGCGGGCGCGCTGGCGCTCGTACAGCGCCACCATCTCGGGCGGGACGGCACCAGCGATGGCCTGCCGGTTCGCCGCGTTCACGGTGCGCTCGCCAGCGATGGCCGTGAGCGACGCGTCCCTGGCCGCGGTGGTGGCCATCATCGCCTCGACCGCCTGCGCGTGCTCGGCCGTGGTCAGCCGAACCCCGTTTTCGAGCGTTTCGAGCTTCTCCATGACGACGAGTTCGATCTCCTCGAGCTCGTCGTGCCGGCGGCGCAGGCCGGAGAGCTCGTGCTCGAGTCCCGCGACATCCTTCACCGACGAGGACGCCTGGAGCCGAGCGTCGTCCCGGGCAATGCGCGCCTCGATCACGGCGACGTCGGACTCGACCCGCTTCAGCTCGGTACGCGCATCTTCCACCGTGCCGGTCTCCCTCGCCCGCTGCAGGCGCAGCCTCTCCGCCTCCGCCGCGAGGCTCGTGAGCCGCGCGACCTCCGGCAGGTTCTTAGCCCGGTGGTCGAGCTGCTGCAGCTTCGTGTCGAGTGCCTGCAGGTCGAGCAGTCGTGCCTGTTCTTCGGGGCTGGCTTTGAGCGCCATGATGCCTCATTCAGTGGTCGAGGGAAAGGTGGTTGAAGGTGGGGATCACTGCACGACGACGAAATCCCACGGGTCGGTGCGCAGTTCGCTCACGGTCACGGTGACGCCCGGCAGGGCGGCGCGGAGCTCGGTCGCCGCGACGTCGAGCCAGAGCCATTCACTGGCCCAATGGGCGACGTCGATGAGGGCTGGCCCCCCACGGTGCCGGGAGTTCTCGCGCGACTCAGAGGCGGGGTGGTGGCGCAGGTCGGAGGTGATGTAGACATCGGCGCCCAGCACCGCGGGTTCGCTCAGCAGCGAGTCTCCGGCGCCACCGCACAGCGCGATGGTGCGCACCTCGGCGTCATAGTCGCCCGCGACGCGGATGCCGGATGCCGTGGCGGGCAGGATCTCGCCGAGCATCCGGGCGAGCCGGCCAAGGGTCGTCGGGCGCGGCAGCTCGCCGACGCGTCCGATGCCGCGGTCGCCGTCGGTTGCGGCGACGATCGGCCGGATGCCGGTGAGGCCGAGTCGCTCGGAGAAGACCGCCGACGTTCCGGTCTCTACGACATCGGCGTTGGTGTGGGCGGAGAGCAGCCCGCAGCCGCCGCGGATGAGGCGCGCGATGAGAGCGCCCTTGTAGCGGTCCTCGGCGACGGATGTCACGCCGCGCAGCAGCAGAGGGTGATGCACGAGCATGAGCCCTGCGCCCAGCGCGATTGCCTCGTCGACCGACTCGGAGACCGCGTCGACAGCGAGGTGGATGTGTGTCACCGGGGCGGCCGGATCGCCGGTCACGAGGCCGGGGGCATCCCAGGCGGAGGCTCCGGACAGCGGCCACAGCGCTTCGACGACGGACCCTACTTCGGCGATGGATGCTGTCACGTGTGCCAGTCTACCGACGCGGCACGGCGGCCCGTCCGGGGGCCGGCCGCGTCCCGCTTCGCTGTGGCGATGATGGCGACTCCGGCGAGGATCAGGGCGATCCCGAACCAGCCGAGCGGGGTGAGCCGCTCTCCCACTACTGCCACGGCGAGCACGGTCGCGACGACCGGTTCGAGCAGGGTGATGGTGGTCGCCGTGCTGCTGCGCAGCACCCGGAGCGCTGCACCGAAGAACAGGTAGGCGACGAACATCGGGCCGAGGGCGAGGTAGGCGGTAATCGCGATCGTCCCGCCGGACTGCAGCAGCGGGGCGCCGGTCGCCAGCAGCACGGGCGTGAGCAGCACCACTCCGAGGCCGAACATCGCGCCCATTATGGAGCGCCCGCGGTGGCCTGTCGCGATCGCGCGTGACGAGGCGTAGGTGTACAGCGCATAGGCGGCCCCGGCAAGCAGCCCGAGCAGTACGCCCCGCGTCAGGTCGCCCTGACCGGCATCCGCATCGTCCGCGCCGAGCGGGAGGATCGCGATACCGACGAGGGCGATGGCGGTCGCCGCACCCCACCGCCGGCTCGGTCGTCGGCGCTCAATCGCCCACTCGAGGATCGCGGCGAACAGCGGCCCGGACCCCAGCGCAACCACGTTGCCGATCGCGACGCCCGCGAGGTCCATCGCCGAGTAGAAGGCCAGCGGGTAGACGAACACGCCGATCGCCCCGAGCGCGATCCAGCCGCGTGCAGCCGGATCGCGCAGGCCGCGCACGGCGCCGCGCACCGACACGAGCAGCAGCAGCGCGCCGCCGATCGCCATCGTGGCGGCCCCCGTCGCGAGCGGGCTGACCCCATCGGGCAGAAAGCTCGCAGCAGTGCCGGTCGTGCCCCAGAGCACGGAGGCGATGACGAGCCCGATGGCGCCGGAGCCGGTGCCGAGCGCCTCGGAACGGCGCATGCGAACGGTTCTCTCAGCCCTAGTGGCTGCGGTTGCGCGCCGCGATCAGGATCGTGCTGACCCCCGCGACGAGCACCGACGCCGTGACGGCGATTGCGAGGGGCTGCGCCTTGAGCTCCTCGGGTATCTTCGCCGCGACGCGGTCGCGCAGGTCCCGTGCCCGAGCTGGCACGTCGAGATCGTAGCGCAGGGCGGCGATGGTCTCGACAAGGCGGGCCCTCGTCACATCCACGTCCTCCTTGATCTGCTCCGGAGTGCGGATGTCGCGGGGCTTCTTCGGCTCGGGTTCGGGCTCGATGCCCTTGATTGCGCGGGCCTTGGCCATGGACCTGTGCTTCGACCGGTTCTTCAAGATCGCCGAGATCAGGCTGCCGAGGCTGAGCTTGTCCTTCTTCTTATTCCGTGCCATCGTGCACCGTCCTCACAGGTCGTCAGCGTTGTGTGTCATGCCTCCCCAGACTAAACGGGGTTGATCAGCTCGGGCCTGTCCTCGCCCCGGATCGGCGCGACCTCGTACAGTTCGAGCGCCTCGCCGACCGGCACGGACGCCTCGACGGCCACGTCGACGAAGGACTGGTCGGCCTCGATCGTCGGGTCGAGCCAGTCGTCCCACCAGTCCTGGGGCAGGGCGACCGGGGTGCGTTCGTGGATGTCGCGCAGGCCGCCGACCGCCTCGCGGGTCAGGATCGTGGCGGTCAGCACCCAGCGCGCCGGGTCGTCGATCGCGAGGGAGGCATCCTTCCACCACGAGTACAGCCCGGCGAAGGCGAGCATCCCCTCCGGCGGATGGATGTAGTACGGCGTCTTCACATCGCCGACGGTTTTCCATTCGTAGTAGCCGCTCGCGGGGACGATTGCGCGCTTGGAGCGCACCGAGGCGGCGAAGAAGGGCTTCTCTGCCGCCGTCTCCGACCGGGCGTTGAACGTGGGGAACTTGGTCGCGAGGCTCGGGGAGAACGACGGGGTGAGCGACCAGCGCGCCGCGGCGATCCGGCGCACGGGAAGCTCGTCGCCCCTGACCGAGTCGATCACCACCGAGACAGAGTCGGTCGGGCGGATGTTCCAGGACGGGCCGGGCAGGTTGTCGCCCTCGATCTCGATCTCGAACAGTCCGAGCAGGTCACGGTGCTCCCCCGCGACAACGAATCGACCACACATACCTACATCCTGCCGCACCGCCGACGCGAGACTGGCAGTGCCCGGTCATCCGCTGGCACTACTCTGGCGAGGTGTTCCTTCGACTGGTCCAGATATCGCGACCTGTGTTGTGGGTGAATACGATCGGCACGACGGCGATCGCCATGTGGCTCACGGGCGATCTGTGGCGGTGGGACGTCGTTCCCCTGTTGTTGTGGGCCACGCTGCCGTTCAATCTGCTGATCTACGGCGTCAATGACATCTTCGACCAGGAGACCGACGCACTGAATTCGCGGAAGGGTGGGCTCGAGGGTGCCCGGATTGCCGCATCCGAGTCCCGGCGCATCCTCGCCGCCGTTGTGCTGACGAATGTGCCCTTCGTCGTCTACTTCGCCGTCGCCCTGCCGCTGGACGCACTTGCCTGGATCCTCGCATACATTGTCATCTTCGTGCAGTACTCGGCGCCGCCGCTGCGGTTCAAGGCGAGGATCTACCTGGACGCGGTGAGCAACGCGGCCTACGCGCTCCCCCTCCTGTTCGTGCCTTTGGCTTTCGGGGAGTCCCCGGTCTGGGGCGCCGCGATCGGACTGATGGCGTGGAGCGTGGCCAAGCACACCTTCGACGCCGTGCAGGACATCGACGAGGACAGAGCCGCCGGCATCGTCACCACGGCTGTCCGCCTGGGGCCGCAGCGCGCCGCGTTGTGGAGCGCTGTCTGGTGGTCGGTGTCCACCGTCTGCTTCGCGTTCGTGAACATTCCGGTTGCCGTGGTGAACGCCCTGATCGCCGGCTGGCTGCTGCTGCGCCTGCGACGCGATCCGACCCCGACCGGCGCGCGCCGCCTCTACCGGTATTCGATCGCGTTCCCGTATGCGGCCGGTTCGGTTGCCGGTATCCAGATTGTGGCTGCCCTGTTGCTCGGGGTCTATTCGTGACCGCGGCGACCCCACGGCGGATCGTCGTGCTCGGGGCTGGCATCGGCGGGCTCACTGCTGCCGCGCTGCTGGCGAGGGCCGGGCACGATGTGACAGTGCTCGAAGGCAACGACTGGGTCGGCGGGAAGAGCCGCCGCATCGAGGTCGGCGGGCAGCGTATCGACACCGGCCCCTCCCTCGTCACATTCCCGGCGGTGTGGGATGAACTACTGCGTCGCTACGACGCGCTGGGCGCGAGCGGTGCGCCGAGCGGCGCGGACGATGCCGGAGGCGACTCGTCGGCGGGCCAGCTGCAGCTGCGGCGTCTGCCCGAGGTGGGGCGCTACTTCTACGGCGGGCAGACGGTCACACTGCCGGTCGAGGACGGGCATCCATGGCGGGCGGCGTGGGAGCGCTTTGATCGTGAGCACGGCGCCCTCGGACCCCAGATCACCTCCCTGCTCACCGCCGATCCGATCGACCCGAAGGCGCTTCCCGCGGTGGGCGCCCTTGCACGCCTGTATGGCACCCGACTCACGACCAAGCGCTTCCTCGACTCCCTGACGTGGATGCCCGAGGGTTTGCGCCAAGTGATCGCCATTCACACACTGAACGCGGGGGTGCCGCCCACCGGGAGCCTCTCGCTCTACGCGAGCATGCCCGCCGTGATGGCCAGGGACGGCGTCTGGGTTCCCGAGGGTGGGGTCTACGAGCTGCCGCTCGCCCTCCACCGGCTCGCCCTCCAGGCTGGCGCGAAAGTGCACACGGGGGAGAGCGTCGTGTCGGTGGGGAAGTCGCGGGTGCGCACGGGCGCGGAGGAGTACCGGGCCGATCTGGTGGTGAGCGCCCTCGACCCAGGGGTACTCGCCGGGTTGCTGGGCAGTGGGCCGCCGCGGGCGCGCGGTCTCACCTGCTCGGGCGTCGCCATCTACGGCGTGCTCGAGCAGCTCCTGCCGGATGCCACGGCGACCCACTCCGTGATCATGCCGGACGACCCGGCCGCCCTGCACCGCAGCCTCGCGGCGGGGCTCGCGCCCGAGCAGACGATGGCCTTCGTGAACTACTACCGGCCGGGTGAGATCTACCCGAACGAGAAGGCCACCGTCGCGTTGCTGCTGACCGCGCCCGCCGACGGGCGCCGGTACGGTCTCGACGACACCTTCGTGCGACGGGAGATCGGGCGTATCAGCGAAGTCATAGGACTCGATCAGCCCATCACTAAGTTGCTCGGCCAGTACGAGATTCTCGACCCTGCGTATTTCGGGGGCTGGGGTGCGAGGGGCGGGGCGCTGTATGGCGCGACCCGCCCGCTCTGGCAGAGCGGCCCGTTCCACGCGCCCGCCTATCGGGACCCTCGACGCCCGTGGCTCTGGCGGGTCGGGGCATCCGTACATCCCGGCGGCGGAATCCCGGCGGTGCTCGGCGGGGCGATGACCTCCAGCGCGAAGCTTCTTCGGAGCCTGCGCGGCTGATTCCGCGTGTGCGCAGGGGGTTGTGGTGGCCCGACACCACCCCTGACGAGTGGCAGGTGGCGAGCGTACGGTTGACGGATGCCCTATGACGCGTTGATCGGTCCGGTAGCCACCCCGGATCTGCACGTCATGACCTACAACATCCGCCGCCGTTTCCCCCACCACCGGCCATGGGGCGCCGACCGTTCGACCGCACGCAGTGGCCTTGTCCGCCGGCTTCTCGAAGCCGAGCAGCCGACCCTCCTCGGAGTGCAGGAGGCGCTGGCCGATCAGGTCGACTTCGTCGCGGATGCGCTCGGCCCCGACTACCTGTGGGTCGGCAACGGCCGCAACTCGTCCGGCGAGGACGAGCGGTGCGCCGTCTTCTACGACTCGCGGAGGCTGGAGATGACCGGCTGGAAGCAGTGGGCACTCTCGTCGACTCCGCACGAGCCAGGGTCGAGGTCGTGGGGCAACCTCGCGCATCGGGTTGTCGTCTCGGTCGACTTCACCGATCTGGCCACGGGCGCGCGCCTGCGCGTGTTCAACACCCACTTCGACCACCTCTCCTGGCGCTCGAGAATTGAGTCGGCGAAGTTCGTGCTGCACCTCGTTCAGGCAGCGCGGGCCGCAGAACCCGACGCCGCGATCGTCGTGACCGGCGACCTCAATGCCGGGGTCGGTTCGGCCGCCTACCGCTGGCTCACGAAGGAGGGATCGCTTCGTGACGCGTGGGATGCGGCCGACGAACGCGTGACACCGCAGTGGGCCACCTACTCGAATTTCCGCCACCGCCGCCGCCGCCCCGGCGGCAAACGCATCGACTTCATTCTGGTCGGGCACGGGGTCGACGTCGTCAGCGCAGCCATCAACGCCGCACGTTTCGACGGGAGGGCGGCATCCGACCATGAACCGGTGCAGTCGGTACTGCGCTACGGCGAGGCTCTCGCGGGCGCCCCCCAGCAGCCCGGTGCGGCATCATGATCCGCACCCTGCTGCCGCCTGCCCGAGGATCGGCGGAGAGGACCGCGGACGGGCTGCGGGTGCTGGCAGCGCTCTGCATCGTCGTCGCGGGAATCGGCTGGGGACCGGCTTCGGGGGCGAGCCTCGCGGGCGTGACGGCGGCGATGTTCCTCCCCCGCCTGCTGCGCGTGCGCGCGAGCTTCGACATCGCGTTCGGCATCGTGGTGCTCGTCGCCGTGTGGAGCAGCGTGCTGGAGATCTACATCACGACCAGGTGGTGGGATGTGCCGATGCACTTGCTCACCAATGGGCTCTGGGCTGCAGTGGTCTACATCTCGCTCGTGCGCCTCGGAGTGATCGCTGACGCCGCGACGCTCCCCCGGCCGATGCTGTCGGCGGCCGTGATGACCACCGCACTCGGTCTCTCCCTCGGCGTGATCTGGGAGATCTGGGAATGGATCGGGCACACCTATATCGACGAGGGGATCCTCGTTGGTTACGCCGATACGGTCGGGGACCTGTTTTGGGGCGGAGTCGGCGCACTTCTCGCGGGGCTCTTCATTCCGTTCCTGACGAATCGCTCTGTGCGCCCAGAATCAGCGCCTCGGGCCGCCGCGCACTAGATCGTGCGTGTAGCGATCATGCTTGGTTAGGGTCGCCGCGGCGCAGGGCTGGTCGGAAGTACTTGTGTGGGGACGACTGGATCGAGATGACCGAGAACGGGTGGGGTCTGCTCATCGCGCACCAGACGCCGGTCGGCACACTCGGCCGCGCTCCGTTGACTTCGGTCACCGACAACCAGTTCTGGTCGGCGATGGGCGCTGCCGTCGCTGCCGACTGGCCGGAGAAGCCCGCGCGCCTGAGCACAGGACGCCCCCCGCCTGGCGCGTGATCGCCGACCTCGACCCGCCCTTGAGCACCGTCACGCTTGTCGTCATGGGCGGCGCGTGGGTGATCTTCGTCATCGACTACGTCGTGAACATCGCACTCGCGCCGAATCGCGGGCGGTACTTCCTCACCCACCTCCACGAATTTCTTATCGTGCTGTTGCCCGCACTCGCGCCACTACGGCTGCTGCAATTCATCGCCATCCTCGCCGTCGTGTACCGCGCCGCCAACAACCTCCGGGAGCGCGTCGTCTACTACGCCTCTGGATCGGCCGCGCTTCTCGTCTTCGTCGCCGCGATCACCGTGCTCGACGTCGAACGCGACGCGGAGGGTGCGACCATCACGAGCTTCGGTAACGCGCTCTGATGGGCGATCGTCACGATCACGACCGTCGGCTACGGCGATTTCACTCCGGTCACCATGCTCGGAGGGCTGATCGCTGCCGGTCTCATGGTGTGCGGCATCGCGCTGCTCTCCGCCGGCGCCGGAACGGGCGCGTCGTGGCTCCTCGACCGCGGCAGGGCCCAGGACCACAGCGCCGGACCGGCTCGTGCGAACCCCGCAACCGAGCTCGACGAGTTGACGGAGGGGGTCACTCGGCTGCGCGCGACGATCTCCGGTTCCCCCGATTCCGGAGCGCCGCCCCTTCCCCGCTCGCGCGCCGCGGAGTAGGATTCGGGCCAGAAATTGGCGCTCACCGCCCACCGGCCCGGTCGATGGACGAGGACATCCGGGCAACAGGCACTCGCTGGAGTGGACCGGGATGCCCCACCCCGAAGGTCCCCCCCTCATCGAACGGAGGATGATTTCAATGCTGAAAGACCTGCATCCCGTTCTCCCCGCTGCCAATCTGGCACGGGCGCGAACGTTTTACCACGACACTCTCGACCTGGACCCCGCCGAAGACGTCGCTGGCACGCTCATCTACCGCCCCACGCCCACCAGCATGTTCGGCATCTACGAGACGGAGAACGCCGGCACTGCCAAGAACACCCAGATGGGCTGGCTGACCGACGATCTCGACGCCGAAATGGCGCGGCTGCGCGAGCGCGGCGTCGTCTTCGAGGACTTCGAAATCCCCGACATGACGACAGTCGCCGGCGTCGTGGAAACGGACGACGGGAAGGCTGCGTGGTTCAGGGACTCGGAGGGCAACTTCCTCTACATCATGCAGAGGGCGTGAGCCGAGTGTAAGCGGAGCCCGGATGCCGTGTGGCACCCGGGGTCCTTCGCGCGCTACGCCTCACCGAATCCCGATTCGATGAGACCGACGAGCGCATCAAGCGCCACCTGCGCATCCGGGCCCTCGGCCGTCAGCGTGATTTCGCTCCCGACGCCGAGACCCAGCGACATGATGCGCAGCAGGCTCTTCGCGTCGACGCCGTTAACGGTCACCGCCGCCTCGAAGACGCTCGCTCGCTTCACGAAATCCGCGGCCGGCCTGGCGTGCAGCCCGTCCTTGTTGACGAGCGTCGTGCGTGCCGTCAGCGCCTCGGCCGATGCGGCCGATGCCGTCGGCACGGCCGGCTCGGGCTGGCTCTGGCCGTTGGCCGACTCCGCCGCGGCGACGACAGCGGCGAGATTCCCACCGGTCTCGGCTGCCACGGCCGCGGCGACGGCGCCCTCGACAATCGGCGCGTCGGCGATCACGACACGCGCGCGCTGGTCGTCATCGAGAAAATCGAGGGCCGTCTCCGCGGTCAGGATCGCCGAGCCGAGGTCGCAGAGCAGCACCACCCCGCCGCCGTCGTCGGCATCGGCAATGGCCTGGGTGATCTTCTCAAAGCTCGTGCCGAGCGCGCCGTCGTCGAGGCCGCCGGCAGGGAGAACCCGGGTCGTCGGCGCCATCTGCCCGGCGAGCTCGCCGATCCCGACCGCGATCTTGTCGCTGTGCGACACGATGACGAGTCCGACGCTCATCCGTCCGCCACGTCCGCCGCGGCCCGCAGCAGGAGCGCAGTGGACTGCGCCCCCGGGTCGCGGTGTCCGATGGCACGCTCGCCGAGGTAGCTCGCGCGCCCCTTGCGAGCGATCAGCGGCTCGGTCGCCACCGCGCCATTCTCGGCCGCCTTCGCCGCGGCCAGCAGAATCTCCAGCTCGGGCTTGCCGGCCGCATGCGCCTCGGCCGCAGCATCCACCGCCGGGGTCCACGCGTCGATCATCGTCTTTTCGCCGACCTCGGCCTTGCCCCGCAGGACGATGCCGTCGCGCGCGGCCGTGTAGAGGGCGACGATCGCCTCGCCGTCCAGCTCGTCGCGGCCGGCGACGGCGCCGGCGGCTTTGAGGTAGGCGGTGCCGTACAGCGGACCAGCCGCACCGCCGACCGTCGAGATGAGGGTCATCGCCACGAGCTTGAAGACATCGGCAGGGGTGCCATCGGCCAGGTCATCGAGTTTGGGCATGACCGCGGTGAAGCCCCTGTTCATGTTCTCGCCGTGGTCACCGTCACCAATCGGCCGGTCGAGAGCCGTGAGCTCCACCCTGTTCTCGGCGATGACCCGCACGCTCTCGCTGACCCACGCCCTGGCCCACTCGCTCGTCAATCCCATCCGGTTGCTACCGTCCCCAGCGCAGCGCGGAGGTCTGTACCGGCGCATCCCACAGCTCGGTGAGCTCGTCGTCGAGCTTGAGAAGGGTGATCGAGAAGCCCTGCATCTCGAGCGAGGTGACGTAGTTGCCCACGAGAGTGCGGGTCACCTCGATGCCCTGCTCGGCGAGCGACTCGGCTGCACGGCGGAAGGCAATGTAGAGCTCGACGAGTGGCGTACCTCCCATGCCGTTGACGAGAAGCAGCACCCGGTCGCCGGAGGAGAAGGGGATGTCCTCGACGATGTGGCCCAGAATGCGGTCGACGATGCTGTCGGCTGGCTCGAGCTTGATGCGCTCCCGACCGGGCTCCCCGTGGATGCCGATGCCGATCTCGATCTCGTCGTCGGCGAGCTCGAAGCTCGGCTCGCCCGCGTGCGGCACGATGCACGGCGAGAGCGCGACGCCCATCGAGCGCATCTGGGCGTTCACCTTCTCGGCGATCGACGCGACGGCCTCGAGGTCGTCGCCGCGCTGCGCCGCGGC
>Ga0136639_10000738_pt1 | contig 11203 bp, 11 predicted proteins | sample AntDrymUQ8592106_2_FD_113739 | JGI IMG/M metagenome (GOLD analysis project Ga0136639, IMG submission 113739) | Polar desert sand microbial communities from Dry Valleys, Antarctica - metaG UQ859 (21.06) | ecosystem: Environmental > Terrestrial > Soil > Desert | place: Antarctica: Dry Valley...
ACCTCGGCTGCGAAGCGCGTCTCGGCCAATGGCTTCTCGTCGCAAACCGTCACCTGCGCCCCCAACTGAAGCGCCAGGCGCGCCGCCGCCAGGCCACTCTTGCCTATCCCGACCACGAGAATGTTTTTGCCGGCCAATTCCACAACCGTCTCCGCTATCGCAGCTTTAAAGTAGTCAGCGCACACAGCGCCATAATCAGGCCAAGAATCCAGAAGCGAGTAATAATCTTCGTCTCGGTCCAACCCACAATCTCAAAATGGTGATGCAAAGGTGCCATCTTGAAGATCCGCTTCTTCCGTAGTTTATAGCTGCCCACCTGCAAGACCACGCTCATCAGTTCGATGATGTAGACCCCACCGATAAACACGAGCAACAACTCTTGTTTGATCAACACCGCCACCGTCCCTAACGCTCCACCCAAAGCCAGCGAACCGACATCGCCCATGAACACTTCGGCTGGATGCGCGTTGAACCATAGAAACCCGAGCGACGCACCCGTCATTGCGCCGCAAAAAACCGTCAACTCGCTCGCTCCCGGCAACCGGTTCAGATCCAGATACTCGGCGAAGGTCCGATGCCCGCTCATATAGGTCAACATCGTCATGGCTCCGGCCGCAATGATCATCAAACCGATCGCCAAACCATCCAGGCCGTCCGTCAGATTCACCGCGTTCGAAGAACCCGCCAACACGATGACCAGGAATAGAAAAAAGAACGCGAACGCTAAGGGATAGGTCCAAGGGTTACCGAGAAACCCCGTCATCAGAAGGCTCGGTTTGAAGGACTTGAAGAACGGTACGTTCATCGCCGGATCGTAACCCCCGCGCGCGTGAAGGATCAGCAGCATCACCCCAATCACGCAACTGGCCACGACTTGCCAAAAGAATTTCTTGCGCGCCGTGAAGCCTAGATTCTGCATCTTCTTAACCTTCGCGTAGTCGTCGAAAAACCCGATCGTGCCAAAGCTGACGAGTCCGAACAACGCGATCCAGACGTACGGGTTTCGCAGATTAGTCCACAACAAAGTCGGCACCACGATCGCGATGATGATCAGCAAACCACCCATCGTCGGCGTACCCGCCTTCTTTTGGTGCGCCGTTACGTCCGCCCGGATTGGCTGGCCAAACTTGAACTCGCGCAGTCGCCGGATCAACCAAGGGCCCAGGAAAAGCGAAAGGAATAGCGCGGTCAGGCTAGCAAAAGCTGTCCGAAACGTCACGTACCCAAAGAGGCGGGCCGGCCCGAAGACCGGAGAAATTTGTTCGTACAGTAGCCAGTAAAGCATCAGCCCGCCTTGTACCTTTCAACCGCATGTTCCATTGCCGTCCCGCGGGACCCTTTGAACAGTAGCAGGTCGCCCGCTTCGGTCAGGCTGACCAGCGCTTCCCCGGCCTCTTCCGGAGTCGCGAAGTAGAGCGCCTCCGCCCCGGCCGCCTTGGCGCCATCCGTCAGATGCGACGCCGCGCCCTTCACCCCCACCACCAGATCGAACCGCAGTTCGGCGGCCCGTTCGCCCACCTCCCGATGCAGCGCCGCCGACCAGTCTCCCAGTTCGAGCATCTCCCCCATTACCGCAATGTGCCGCCGCGCCGGCAAAAGAGCCGCATACGCCAGCATCGCCTTCGCGGCGTCCGGGTTGCTGTTGTAGCAATCGTTCAGAATGGTGACTCCGTTGTGCTCCTGGCGTTCCCCGCGCATTTTCCCGGGTTCCAGCAGTCTTGCCCGCTCCGCCAGTTCGGCTGTCTTCACGCCCAGCAAACTACCCACGGCCACCGCCGCCGCCACGTTCAAGACGGAGTGTTTTCCGGCCACAGGTGTTTCAAAAATCGTTTTGCCAATTTGAAAACGCGCTCCGGCCTCCGACATCGTCAGGTTCTCCACCCGGAAGTCGGCCTCGCGTTCAAGGCCAAACGTAACCGTCTGTCCCGGATGAATTTCGCCGAACCGCGCCACGCGCGCGTCATCGGCGTTGATCACGGCGATGCCATCCGCGGTCAGGCTTTCCACGAGTTCCCGCTTAGCCAAAGCAATCGCCTCGCGCGAGCCCAGATTCTCAATATGCGCCGTGCCGACGTTGGTCACCACCGCAATCTGCGGTCGCGCCATCGAAGCCAAAAATCGAATCTCGCCCAGATGATTCATCCCCATCTCGAAGACGTAAACCTGCTCTGCCGGGCTCTGCCGCAAAATCGATAGCGGCAACCCGATATGGTTGTTTAGATTGCCTTCATTCTTCCCGACCCGCAGCGATCCGCCCAACAACGTGGCAATCGTCTCCTTCGTCGTCGTCTTCCCAGCGCTCCCGGTCACCCCAACCACCGTGCCCGTCATTCGAAGCCGCGCCCGCCGAGCCAACTCCTGCAGCGCCACCAGCGTGTTCCAAACCCGAAAGCACGGAATCGCTAAGCGCGCGACTTCTCGCTCCACTAACACCGCTACCGCGCCATTCTCGGCTGCCGCCTCGACGAACTGGTGCCCATCATAAACTTCGCCCGGCAGGGCAATGTAGATCGCCTCCCCGCGCAGCGTCCGCGAGTCGATACTCCATTCGTCCACGCCCCCCACCGGAGCCGGCGAACCACTTCCCGTGGCCGCCACGATTTCCGAAAACGTCATGCGCATGCCGGCATCCGAAAGCCCAACTTGGCTAATGCTTGCCGCGCCACCACCCGGTCGTCAAAATCGATCGTGCGATCGCCCAAAACCTGATAGGTCTCATGGCCTTTTCCAGCGAGAATCACGATGTCGCCCGCGCGCGCCCGGCCTAGCGCCAGCGCAATCCCGGCCGCTCGGTCCGGTTCCACCGCGTACGGCGTGTCGTGCCGTCCCAGCCCCACCAACACGTCATTCAGGATCGACAGCGGCTCCTCGGAACGCGGATTATCGCTCGTCAATACAACGTAGTCGCTCAGCTCTCCCGCCGCCATGCCCATCCGCGGACGCTTGGTCCGGTCGCGATCCCCACCGCAACCGAATAGCGTGATTAACCGGCCACCGGTCAGTAACTGCCGCGCTACCCGCAGCGTATTCCGCAACGCGTCATCGGTATGGGCGTAGTCCACGATTACCAAGAATGGTTGGCCCGCATCGACGCGCTCAAAACGGCCTGGCACCCCGGGGCAGGACGCAATCCCCGCCAGCATCGTCTCCCATTCCAACCCATAACTCAGCCCGGTACCCAGAGCGGCCAGAATGTTGTAGACGTTGATCTCGCCCACCATCGCGGCGCGTACCTCGTGCTTCCTGCCCTCGTGGCAAGCCAAAAAGCGCAGACCCGAAAACGAACTCTCAATCGACTCGGCCCGTAAACCCGCCGCCCCGCTCAGCCCGTACCATAGCGTCCTGGTGGCCTCGCCCGGGGTGATTCGCGCGCCGTAAGCATCATCCGCATTGATCACGGCAAACGCCGGCGTAAACTCCCCTTCGAACAATTTGCGCTTCGCGGCAAAGTATTCCTCCATGGAACCATGGAAGTCCAGATGGTCCTGCGTCAGGTTCGTAAATACCGCTGTGTGAAATTGCAGGCCCGCCACCCGTCCCTGCGCCAGCGCATGAGACGAAACCTCCATCGTCGCGTAGCTCCCGCCCGCCTCCAACGTCCGCGCAAAAATCTGCATCAGTTCCAGGGACTCCGGCGTTGTATTCACAACCGCCTCGGCCACCCCCGCGACTTCGCAGCCGATCGTACCGATTCGTGCGGTCTTGTATCCCGCCGCATGCAGCAACGCATCCACCAGGTACGTGCAGGTTGTCTTCCCGTTCGTGCCCGTAATTCCGGTTAGCCCCAGGCGTTCATCCGGCGCCCCGTAGTATCGCTTCGCCGCCGCCGCCAACGCCCGCCGCCCATGGCCCACCTGGATCCAAGGCATCCCTGCGTCGTCCGGACGCGCAGCCTCGCTGACCACCGCCACCGCGCCGTTCTTCATTGCCGTAGGCGCGAATTTCCGGCCGTCCAACACCGCCCCCACAAACGCAAAGAACAGGTAGCCGTCTCGAACCTGACGCGAGTCATACGCCAGTCCCGCGCAAGGCTGCTCCAGCACCGAACCATCACTCGTAGCGACGATGCCGCTATCGGCGAGCACGTCTCCAATGGTGCCCGTCACCGGGAAAACACCACGCGAATTCGTCGCGCCTGGTCCAACACCGCACCCGGCGCCGGCTGCTGCCGCCTGGCCACGCCAGATCCCACCACGTCCACCCGCAACCCCTCGGCCGCCGACTTCTGCAGCACCGCCCGCAGCGTCATGCCCTTAAAGTCAGGCACCTTGGGCCCGGCCACGACCCGAGAGTCCTGCTGCGCCAAGTTGAACTGGCGCTCCAACTCTTTCTCTTCCTGCTCCTCGTCGTCGGCCTCAATCTCCTTCGAATTCTGCGCCGGTGCCGGGCTCGCCGCCTCCGTCTCCGGAATGTCTTTCGGAACCCCCAGAATCCGCAAGGCATTCTGCGCCACATCGCGAAACACCGGCCCAGCGATCCCGCCGGCCTTCTTGTTCGTTCGGTTCAGCGTCACCACCACCACAATCTCCGGGTTGGCCACCGGGGCAAAACCCATGAAGGTCGAATTGTAAAGCCTCTGGTATCCCTTCCCGACGTCGAAAATCTTACCGGTGCCCGTCTTTCCGCCCGAAGTGTAGCCCTTCAGCTTCGCGGCCGTGCCCGTGCCTTCCAGCACGACCATCTCCATCATCCGGCGCATCGAAATCGCCGTTTCCGCCTTGATCCGTCGCTCCGGCACCGCCGCCGGCTCCTTTTCGATCGCCCCGCCCGGAGACTGGCGATGCAAAATCAACCGAGGCTTAATCAGCATCCCATTGTTGGCAATGATCGAACACGCCTGCGCCAGTTGCAGCGTCGTCGTCATCATTTCATGCCCAATCGCGATCGAGGCAATCGAATCCGGATTCCACAGCCGTGCCGGTCGCATCACCCCTCCGGACTCCCCCGGCAGGCCAATCCCCACCGTATCGCCGAACCCGAACAGCTTCATGTAGTGGTACAAATTCTCTTTGCCCACCCGCATGCCAATGTTTACTGAACCCAGGTTAGACGACTTGGCCAGTACCATCTGCATCGGCAGCACCCCATAGGCGTGCTCATCGTGAATGTCCCGGCCCAAAATCCGCATCACCGTGCCGCCGCAAAGAATCGGCGTCTCCGGTCGTAAATTGGTCGTTTCCAGCGCCGCCGTAATCGTCATTACCTTACACACCGACCCCGGTTCAAACGGCACCGTCAGCGAATTGTTCAAGCGGCCACTGAATTCTCGCTTGTCCTGGAAACGGACATTCGGATCAAACGTCGGCCAACTCGCCATTGCCAAAATCTCGCCCGTCTTCACATGGATCACCACCAAGCTGCCGAACGGAATGTTCTCCCGCTCCATCGCCTCGCGCAGCGCCTTCTCCGCGATGAACTGAATGCCTTCGTCCAGCGTCAAGGTGATATCTTGCCCCGCCGTCGGCTCGCCTTCGTAGCTCCGATGGTATCCCCGGCTCCGCGAATCGCGATCGACGATCAGTTGGCCGTCGAGTCCCGCCAAATCTTCCTCGAAACCAAGTTCCAAACCGCCTTCGCCCCGGCCGTCCCCGTTTAAAGAACCAACCACATTGGCCGCCAGCGTCTGCTTCGGATAGATCCGTTTGCCTACCGCCTCCATCGTCACGTAGTCGAGCTTGTACGACCGCAGCCGGTCAACCTGCTCCATCGTCGCGTGCTCTTTAATCCGCAAGTAGCCCCGCCGGGCCGTTCTGGCCTCCATAATGCTCGCTTCCAGGTCGGCCACCTTTAAATCAAGCGTCGACGCCAACATGCTCGTCGCAAAGTCGACGTCCGGAATCTGCAACGGACTGATGCTAATCGCATCCACTGGCACGCTCATCGCCAGCTTACCCGCGTCGCGCATCAGGATCTGCCCCCGTAGCGCTACAACTTTGGTTTTCTTCGATTGTTGAGCCTGGGCGCGCTTTGCTAGCTCCTCATGCTCGAAAACCTGGAGCTGCACCAATCGCCCGAAGATCATCAATCCCCAAACGAGCGCGCACCAGGTAACGACAATCAATCGCTTATGCGATTGCGGCTCTGCCGTCGTCTCCATGTTGCTGTCCATCGTGATAGTTCCACTGGAAACCGGGCGAGCGTGTCGTTGGCCTTACCCACTGGTGCAGTAAGCACGCTCGCCCTACTTCCAGGGCCTTGCGGCCTTTCCTTCGGGGGAGGAAATTCAAGTACAAAAATCGAAAGAATCCGGGAGCGGCTGTTGCGCGAACCGAAGTTCGCGCCGGGGGAGTAGGAATGGAAGTCAGCCGCCCCCGGCATGGAAAAACTGTTTCTACTGCCGAGGCTCTTGATTCATCGCCAAAGCCGTCGACCGGTCGATGCTCAGTACCACCATCGTCTCCGGCGAAGCTTCGATAAACTGCTGGTCATCCGCAATCCGCGCCAGCGTCGCCGGGCTCAACAACTGAGCTTCCGCCGCTTCAATCTGCGCCAGTTGCTTGCGCAGCCGCGCCTGCTCTTCCCGGGAACGCTCAATCTGGTAACCGGCAAGCTTGCCGTAGGCCGTCGGTACAATCATGCCCACCGCTACGACCGCGGACAGGCACGCCATTACAAGCGACCGATAGCAGGTCGCCGTCGCCTGCTTGTCTTCCGTGCGGATTACGTGGTTATTATCGATCCGCTTGATAAATATGTGGATCTCCTCGTTCGGCATCGCGCGCAAGGCGCACGGCTCAGACTGAGGTGTCATCCGTTCCTTCAACTCGTTCCGTTCGCTGCCCGCGATCAGCGGCAGGACCCGGTTATATATACTTGCAAAACTTGTCATCTTCTACTTCCCCCTCGACATTCCCAACTAACTCGTTTATATTAATTCCAGTACGCGGAGCGTGGCACTGCGGCTGGGTGAATTTTCAAATACTTCCCGATCCGTCGGTTTGACGGCATGTTTAGTTAATAGCCGCGCCCGCCCTTCCTTGTGCAAGCGTTGAAAATATGTTTTGACAATCTTTGCTTCCCCCGAATGAAAAGCGATTACGGCGGCTCGCGCGCCGGGCTTTAATAACTCGGGAAGCGCTTCCATCAGCGCGGTAACCTCGTCCAACTCCTGATTGACAGCCATTCGAAGAGCCATGAACGTCAATGTAGCCGGGTGTAACTTGTGGCTCGTACGGGGAACCGACCGCGATACAATCTCTGCTAATTGCAGCGACGAGTATATCGGCCGATTCCGCACGAGTGCTCTGGCTATGACGTAACTCCTCCTTTCTTGGGCTAGGTTGAACAACAAATTCGCTAACTCTCGTTCCGGAAGCTGATTGACTAACTCCGCCGCGGTAACTCCCTGCGAAGCATCCAAACGCATGTCCAAGGGACCGTCCGTCGAGAATGAAAACCCGCGCTGACCCGTTAACTGCACCCGCGATACGCCCAGGTCTGCCGTTAATCCGTCCAGCTTCCCCACACCCCGCTCCCGAAGCACCCGTGGCGCCTCCGAAAAAGCCGTGTGAATGAATTCTATGTTTTGCGGCCCGTCCGCCAAATTCGCCCGCGCCATCGTTAACGATTCGGCATCCCGGTCCAGCGCATACACCATCGCCGGTGCTGCCCGCTCCGCGATTGCCCGTGTATGATTTCCCATTCCGCATGTGAAATCCGCGTACACGCCACCCGGATGGATGTTCATCCATTCCATGGTCTCCGGCAATAATACAGGGTAGTGCATGCATCTGATTTCGGTTAGAGCATCCGCGGGCCATCCGCCCGGGACTGTTGTTTGCTGGTGGCTTCTTCAGCGACGCGCTGACGCTGTTCGTAATCGGACTTCAACATCCCCCGCAGAGTGCCCTGGTGATTCATCATGATCAACTCGGCCCCTTTCAGGTTCATCTCCGTCCGCAATGTCTGGCTCGGAGTGAGCCGGTACTCTTTGTCGAATCCCGTCATCACGCCGTAATGCTGCATCGTGATGCTCCAGTCCTCGTATTCTTCTTCCGACTTCTCCCGGAATGCAGTCCCGTTCTGCTTAATCCAAACCTTCCGCGGAAAAATCTTCAGCCAGCCCTTCTCCAACGTGATGAAAAACTCTTTCTCGTCCAACTTCCCAATGAAGTAATGCTCCCAATCCCGAGGAATGGCCAAACGACCTTGAGGGTCCACCTTGAGAGAAAAACTCCCGGGCGGCGCCTCAAGCTGTTTTTGGCTGAGCTCTTCTTCTGTCACTGCTATACTCGTTCTGAACTTTGCGAGTTCTTTGGACCCGCTTTGGACCCGCTTTGAAACTACTAAAAATGGTCCTGGAACGAGATTACACCGCCTTCGATCCCTTAGCAAGCAATTTCTTGGGAAAGTTTATTCTCACTTTTCTTCGCTAAACTACTGTCGGCAAACGCCTTACGGAATCGTCCGACCACCTCTGGCGATAGAAAGGCGAAGGCCACATGAGCCCCACAACAGGTTGTAGTCGCCTCCCTCTCATACCCCAAGAAACTCCCTCCCGCTTCCCTTCACCAACCCTGTTTTGCTACCCTGAGCAGGTGCATTCGCCCATCAGCCTCTATGACATGGAACCGGGGCCCGACTGCCCTGAAATTTGCCGCGCCATCGTGGAGATCCCTAAGAACTCCTCCAACAAAATCGAATACGATGGCGAACTGGGGATTTTCCGGCTCGACCGCGCATTGTACTCGCCCATGCATTACCCGGGCGACTACGGCTTCATCCCCGGCACCCTGGCAGAGGATAACGATCCCATGGACGTCCTCGTTCTCGTGCAGGAGCCCAGCTTCACGGGCTGCTTAATCGAAGTGCGGCCAGTCGGGGTGCTCAACATGGTCGACGCCAACGAAGGCGACCAAAAAATCCTGGCGGTTCCCACCAAGAACCCTCGCTACGATCAAATCCACACGATGGACCAGATCTTCCCCCACGTCCGCCGGGAAATCGAGCACTTCTTCTCCATCTATAAGGAACTCCAAGGCTCCATGCCGAAAATGGACGGTTGGGGTGGTCCCATCGAAGCCCGCAAAGCCATCATCGAGAGCCGCAATCGTTATCTCGAAGTGAAGGCCGCCGCGGCAAAAGCGGCTGCGCCCAAAGTAGAGTAGCCGTCATGGTTGCGTGCCGCCGATATCTCGTCCGCGGCCAAGTGCAGGGAGTCGGCTTCCGAAACTTCGTACAGCGCGAGGCCGCCACCCGAGGCCTTCGCGGCTGGGTCCGCAATCTCGACGATGGCCGCGTTGAGGCTCTCGCCGAAGGCCCGATCGAACTCCTGGCCGATTTCGAAGGTCGCTTGCACCAAGGCCCCCGCTGGAGCCAAGTCCGAGGAGTAGAAGGAATCGAAGCCCCCCTCGGCGCCCCGCCCGGTTTCGCCATTCTATAGTGCAAAATCACCACGCCGTGCAGTTCGACGGTACCTTTTCCGCCATGGGGCACTTGCCATCGGCCAGTTTCAGCCGCGATACTTTAGCTGGCTTGTTCTCGGCGCCTCGGCGCTCACGGGAACTTGACCAAAGAGCCAACTTCTCGCGAGTGCCGAAGTCTCGGCGATTATGCCCAGGGCGATCAGCCCCTTGATCAGCGGCGCGATTTTTTACACCTGAGCCGCAAAATGCCGCAACCCAATCTCTGCGCCGAGGAAGCAGGACACGTCGCATTCGGTTGGCCTCGCTCTCCTGATAGACTGGGGGCATGAAGCTAGTTGCCAAGATCGATAATTTTGGCAGAGTACTCGTTCCCCTCAAATTGAGGACGGAACTGGGATTGCTGCCAGGCACGGAAGTTGTGTTTTCTCTGGACGAAGTCTCGAAGCGTGTAGAGATTTCTTCCCGTCAACTGGCGCTCCGGAAGGCGCAGGCGGCTCTGGCTAAGTATAAGAAGCCGGGCGAAGTCTGGTCGGAAGAGGTCATCGAACAGCGGCGGCTTGAGGCGGTACGTGAGCGCGACGTATAGCTATATCCTGGATACCTCGGCACTCTTGGCCGCTCTTCTAAATGAACCGGGCAGCGAGCAGGTTTTCACATTGATCGATAACTCCGCCATCTCATCGGTCAATTTGCTCGAGACATTTGGGAAATTGGTGCAGAAGGGTACTCCGGCCGCCGAAGCGCGGGAGGCGATTGAGAGCCTCGCCCTTCCCACCATTCCATGGGTTGAGCAAGACGTTTGGGAATCCGTCGACATCTTGCCGCTGGCCTGGGAGCAAGGGATATCGTTGGGAGACCGGGTCTGTTTGGTTACTGCTCGAATGCATGGTGCCGTGGCAGTGACGGCGGACCGAAAGTGGGTCGAGCTCGTGCCGGGCGTCAAGACCCTTCTCATTCGATGAAACGACCTTCCCCTACGCCAAAACCTCCGTCACCACCCGCGCCGGAAACTGGTCCGTCAGCCGCTCCTTCAACCCATGCCGCTCGTAAACCAAGTCCCTGTAATTTAGCCCCAACTGGTTCAAAATCGTCGCGTGGAAATCATGCACGCTCACCCGATTCTCTACCGACTTAAAGCCAATCTCATCCGTCGCTCCGTGCACCGTCCCGCCCTTCATCCCCGCCCCGGCCATCCACACGCTGAACCCGTTCGGCCCATGATCCCGGCCCGCCGCCTTGCCCGTCCCCCCCTGCGAAAGCGGCAATCTTCCAAACTCGCCGCCCCACGCCACCAGCGTCGAATCCAATAGCCCCCGCTGCTTCAAATCCTTCAACAACGCCGCCACCGGCTTGTCCGTCTTGCCGCACGCATACCGCAAACTCGCCTCCAAATTCCCATGCGAATCGAAAATCTGGTTCTCGATATAAAGCTGCACGTACCGCACGCCCCGCTCCACTAACCGCCGCGCCATCAAGCACCGTTTCCCATACGACGCCGTCGCCGGGTCGTTCAGCCCATACGCCTCCCGCGTCGCCTCGCTCTCCTTCATCACGTCCAACGCATCGGAAGCCGCCAACTGCATCCGCGCCGCCAACTCATAACTCGAAATCCGCGCGTCCAATTCCGGCTGGTACGGCCGCTGCTTCTGGTGCGCGCTATCCAGCTTCCGCAGCAGATCCCGCTCCGCCTCCACGAGCGGCGTCGGAATCTCCTCCCGCGGCTGCAAGTTCAAGACCGGCGGACCCTCCGTCCGAAACCGCGTCCCCTGATAAATCGGCGGTAGCCACGCCGACTGCCAGTTCGAAATCCCATTAATCGGCAACCCCTTCGGATCGTC
>Ga0136639_10000739_pt1 | contig 11188 bp, 7 predicted proteins | sample AntDrymUQ8592106_2_FD_113739 | JGI IMG/M metagenome (GOLD analysis project Ga0136639, IMG submission 113739) | Polar desert sand microbial communities from Dry Valleys, Antarctica - metaG UQ859 (21.06) | ecosystem: Environmental > Terrestrial > Soil > Desert | place: Antarctica: Dry Valley...
CTTCCGTTGGAGGTTGTTTACCGGAAAGAGATCGGGAGTCGGTCGGATGCGAGCAAGGAGGAGCTGCGGATCAAGCGGCTGGGGGTGAAGGGGAAAATGGCGCTGGTGTTGCTGCAATCCTGACTCAAAGCGCGTCTCTGTCCTCTGCTCCCGCAGGCGGAATTGCCTCGACCACCATGCCCCCTTTGTAATATCCATTCCCTAAGGTTCGTTAACCTTTCTTCATTATGCCTTCCCAACCTACTTTCCTCGACCTTTTCTGCGGATGCGGCGGTTTCAGCCTCGGGCTGGAGCGGGCTGGATTCAAAGGGCTGGCCGCCATAGACTTCAACAAGGAAGCAATCGAAGTATTCCAGGCTAATTTCAAACGCATTTCCCAAGTTCTTCAAAAGGATCTGACTGAGTTCTCTCCTGCTGACTTGGAGAAACTTATCGGCACAAACCGGGTGGATCTCATAGTCGGAGGCCCGCCCTGCCAAGGGTTTAGCACGGCACGTCAAGTGGACGGGGCGAACCACGGCGCACGCCTCAAGGAAGATCCCCGAAGGCACCTTTACAAAGAGTTTTTGCGTCACATCGAGCATTTCCAGCCAAAGGTCTTCGTCATGGAGAACGTTCTGGGGATTCGTTCCGCTTCTGGTGGCCACTACTTTACCAGAGTTCAAGCGGAAGCCCGCAAGCTCGGTTATCGGGTGCATGCCCAAGTCGAGGAATGTGTAAAACTCGGCGTTCCGCAAAAGCGCCGCCGCCAGCTTTTCATCGGCACCCGCGAGGATTTGCCCGGCTATTTTCACCCCAAGCTTGAACTCCCCCTAAGAGCGATCCCGGATGCCACGCTCTGGGAAGCCATCGGCGATCTGCCGCCGTTGAAAGCGGGCGAGGGTGAAGAGGTCAGGGAATACGACATCGCCCGGCGCATTGATAAAATCACCCCGCGCTCCTGCCAATACCTCTTCAAGGTGCTTGAAGCTGAAAAAGCGAATAAACTCACCGCCCACCGTGCCCGGCCACACAGTGACCGCGACCTCGGTGATTTCCTTAAACTCAAGGAGGGTGAAAACTCAGGGGAAGCCATACGCCGGAACGTCGAGTTCGATTTCCCCTACGACAAGACGACCTTCAAGGATCGCTATACCAGACAACACCGCCATCGCCCCTGCTCAACCATCGTCGCCCATTTGGCTAAGGACGGGCTGATGTTTATCCATCCCACACAGAACCGCACGCTCACACCCCGCGAAGCTGCCCGCGTACAAAGCTTTCCGGATTGGTTCCAATTTCCCGTTGCCCGTACACACCAGTTTCGCGTGATTGGAAATGCCGTGCCTCCACTGGTAGGTGAAGCAGTGGGAATTGCCGTGAAATCTTTCCTTAAAAAATCCATGCAGCAGCAGAAACAAGTTGAATTCGATTTATCCCCACTTCCGAGCAGTGAGAAAGAAGCTGTCCGTTGGATTATTCCCCTTCTTGATTTGGATTCCCGTGCGTTGAAGGAGGTGCCGAGCAAAGCGTTCAAGCAGGCTTGGTATTCGATCAGCTTCATTTTCATGGGTCTCCATCCGGACAGTGCGCTGGAACACGGCAAAGAAGTAAGCAACGACACCGAGGATTATCCCGTGGTCTCCGGAGGAGATCCAAGGCTCCTCAGTCCATACTATGTCCAAAGTGGATGGCCGGTTGTACTCGTAGGTATAGCGAAGGAAGCATGGCGTCGTTTTGAGAGCGAACTCTTGGCAGACGAGGAGTTCTATTGCAGTGATGCTCAGATGGCTGGCGCGTGCTTCAGAAAGCCCGAACTACTAAAATCGTTTAGAGAAGATCGCCAGTCCGTAGCCTAGGAAAAAATTGGAAAGTACGCCGGAAAACGATTTTGAAGTCGTCGAGCCATGTGCGGCATCGCTGGTTGAATCACTACGCGCATTTGGTTATGACTTGGGTAGTGCTATAGCGGATCTTGTGGACAACAGCATTTCAGCTAAGGCCACAATAATCCGGGTAGATTTTGCATGGGATGGAGCTGCATCAACCATTTCGATAGCAGATGACGGAAAAGGAATGGATAAATCGGCTCTGCGTTCAGCAATGAGGCTAGGAAGCCGCAACCCAAATGATCATAGAGGAGATCACGATCTTGGGAGATTCGGATTGGGTTTAAAAACGGCATCGTTTTCGCAGTGCCGTTGTGTGACGGTAATCTCGAAGATGAAAGGCGGGGAGGAATCCGTGATGCGCTGGGATCTGGACCATCTCTCAGAGAAGGATGCTTGGCAAGTTCTGCTTTCTACCCGTGACGGAGCAATGGAGGATCGAGTAGGTTTGAAAAACCTGAAATCAGGAACACTTGTTCTGCTTCAGGATCTCGACCGGGTTTCAGGGATCCCGAATAAAGATGGAGCAGCCAACAAAGAGTCCTTCATGCGCCAGTGCGAAGAGGTGGAAGAATACTTATCACTTGTGTTTCATCGGATTATCGAAGCCCTGAACGGTGTGCAGATTTACGTAAACAATAACAGAATCACACCAGTCGATCCTTTTTTCGTCGTCGAGGCTACGCAAATTCTCCAATCCCACAGGCTGCGCGATTCGAATGGCGCAACAGTTTTGGTCGAACCATTCGTCATGCCTCACGAATCGAAAGTGACTGATCGTTCAGCACGGAAAAAAGCAGGCGATAGTCGGGACTGGGTGGCTAGACAGGGGTTTTACATATATCGGCAGGATCGCCTTCTGGTGGCCGGTTCTTGGCTCGGATTCCGTGGTTGGAGAAAGGATGAGCACCACAAACTTGCGCGAATACGAATTTCCATAACCAACCAGTCCGATGACTTGTGGCAGATAGATGTCACAAAGCGAAAAGCGGCACCACCCGAGCAGTTCAAAGAGGCGCTTCGCAAAATCGGTGAGACGACGAGGGAACGCGCGAAGCGAGTTTACACATTCCGAGGATCACGCATTTCGCTTGGCTCGGCTTTTGAAATGAAGTTCGTCTGGGAACAGGTTGTCCTGCACGGCCAGACGTGCTACCGGATTAACCGCGAACATCCTCTTGTACTGGCCGCCAAAGAGTCTGGCGACGCCCCTTCGCTCGAACGGCTCTTGAAACTTGTCGAAGACCGCTTTCCCACGCATCTGATTGATCCCAATCCACCAGATGATGGAGCGGCGGAAAGTGTGAGCCCCGCCTCCGGAGATGATCTCGAAGTCCGCAAGATGCTAGTCACCGCATGGCATTCGTTAAAGGACAAGGGATTGGATCATCCCCAAATCATGCCAATGCTTGCGGCTTGGGAACCTTTCAACGCGCATCCGGCACTCGTTGCACAACTGCACTCAAACCCACCTTATTAATGATCGATTTAAATGACGCGGAAAAACTGGTTTTGGACAACGTGAGCCGGGCCATGCGCGACGGAACGAAACGGACACCGGAAGATATTCGGACGTTGGTAGATCTGTATGGAGGAGTCGCGAAGATCACTATGCCCGAACTATTTGTTAGAATCGACGAACTGGTTGCTGAGATCGCTCATGCGGCTTCGGTTTGGACACGGAGTTCCATTTTCCTCACAGATGGCACAGTCCGCCCGTGGTGGATCGAACGTAAGCCGGAAATCGAACCAATGCGGTTCTGGAGGCGTTACAGAACTTATCTAGCGGAAGAGAAAAACTTCGGTGAAAAGGAATTGGATTCCGTGGACGAGCAAACGGATACGGTATTGGATCGAATCGAAGATCCTACAAAAGATGGAGTCTGGGATGTAAGGGGAATGGTCGTCGGTAGTGTCCAATCCGGAAAAACTGCGAACTACACGGGAGCGATCGCGAAGGCACTGGATGCCGGATACAAAATCATCATCGTCTTGGGTGGTATTCACAAAAACCTACGTGCCCAGACGCAGGAACGTATTGATGAGGGAATCGTTGGTTTTGACAGCCAGCGAAGGCCTACTAACGGGAGATCGGATTACCGAATCGGGGTTGGCAAAATCATTTCACCGGAACTCGGCAATACCCCTGGCATCACCACCATGACGAGCAGCGCGGATAACGGTGATTTCACGGCACGGGCGCAAACGGTCAATGTCAGTTTGAAAGGCGGGCCGATAATTATGGTGGTGAAGAAAAATGTGAGTCCACTGAGGAACATTCTCAGTTGGCTCGATGTGGCGGGAGGCAGTTTGGGACACAAGGAAAAGGGACAACCGATAGAGGGTCTACCCCTTCTTCTGATCGACGACGAGGCGGACAACGCTTCCATCAACACCAAGGACAAGCCTGCTGCGGATGACGACGAGACAAACATCACCCGCACCAACCAACTGATACGCCTTATCCTCGCGAGATTCGAGCAGAGCTCCTACATTGGCTACACCGCAACACCTTTTGCCAATATTTTCATCGACCCTGAATCCGAGCGTGATGAGGAGGGCAAGGATCTCTTCCCTAGGGATTTCATCGTCAACGTAAGACCCAGCTCGCGTTATGTAGGACCGGCTAAAATTTTCGGATATTCCGCTGAGCTTGAAACCGGGATTGAAGATGCAACCCCACTGCCCGTTTTCCGCGAGGTTTCAGATCATGAGGATGCTTATCCTGCCAAGCACAAGTCGGATTGGCGTCCGGCCACACTACCGGGCTCAATGGTAGATGCAGTGCTGTCTTTCGTCCTGGCTTGCGCAGCGCGACGCCTACGGGGGCAGAAGAAAGCTCACTGTTCGATGCTGATTCATGTGACCCATTACAAGGCTGTGCAGGAAGGAACTCGCGAACTTCTGGATGAAGAATTTAGCAAAGTTCGGAGAGCGATTCGATACGACCGTTCAAACCAGATCTGGCAAACATTGGAAAAACTTTGGGAAAAGGATTTTTGTCCCTGTACCGAGGCCGTCAGGGAGCGCGAGGGAGACGAGCGACTGATCATAGCCGAATGGCAGGACATCGCTAAAGAGCTTTCGGTGGTGGTGGATAAAATCTCTATACGGACAATCCACGGAACCAGCGGAGAACTATTGGACTACGGACGTGAAACGGAAGGGCTTTATGTTATTGCAATTGGCGGGAACAAGCTCTCACGGGGACTCACATTAGAGGGGCTGACCGTAAGCTATTTCCTCCGATCCACCAAAATGTATGACACCCTAATGCAAATGGGGCGATGGTTCGGCTACAGGGAAGGCTATCTCGATCTTTGTCGGCTCTACACAACTGACGAACTCCGTGACTGGTTCCGTCATGTCGCCTTCGCAGAGGAGGAGCTGAAAAGGGAATTCGAACACATGTCGAACGCTCGCCTGACCCCGGCAGACTACGGACTCCGGGTGAGACAGCATCCTGACGGGATGCTTGTCACAGCACTCAACAAAATGGCACATGGTGAAAGTAGGGAAGTGACTTTTGCAGGCCAGCTTGTGCAAACAGCGTTTTTCACCCGGGATGCGGAGATTCAGAAAGGCCGTGCTGCGACTTGCGAGGAATGGTTGAAATCCTTGTCTGACTCCAGGTCGGACTCTTCCGGGAATTTGCGTTGGACTGCAACTCGCGCACAGATCCTCGGGCTTTTGGAGCGCCTTCGTAAACCGGGCTTTACCCATCCGAAATGCAGCCGCTTTGGCCCCGAACTTCGTAGTTTCATCGAAGCTCAGGAAGAGAACGGGGGGTTGGCCGAGTGGACGGTTATCGTTCCCAAAGGAGTGCGCAAAGAGGCGGAAATCGCGGGAGGAACTGTGAAACTCGTGCGGCGAAAGGACGTCTCACCCCGCGAATCATACTACAGTCTCAGCAAGGCCAACGTCCAAGATCCTGCTCACGAGATTCTCGATCTCGATGAGCTTGAACTTACGCCCGAGTTACTTTCCGAAGCTCTCGCAAAACTAGAAATCACGCAACGTGCTAATCAAATCCCACTCATACGCCCAGGAGAAGAAACACAAACGGTCACGGCTTTAATCGGGAGACCGGTTTCAGAAGCGGTGATCGCTCTCGGAAAAGTACGGGGCAACGAGGGTGCAAGCCGCATCAGGGAAGAAGTAAGACAGCTCCGGCCTAGCGGTCGTGGTCTTTTGATCCTATACGCTATCTCCACGGAAGACGTTGATGGATTGAAAGAAGTCCCTTTCGTCCCAGGTTTGGCGTTGAGCTTCCCGGCCACGGATCGCGCACGTAGGGTGCAATACAAAGTGAACAAGGTATGGATCAAGGAACAGCTTGATCGCTACGAACTGGGGGACATTTTCGATGAAGAGGATTGAGGAGCTTTGGGAGGAAATGGAGGCCGAGATTGCATCCGGGCAGAATGTGGAAGCGGGAAGCTTCACACGACTCGCTACACCGGATAGCGGACAGCGTCTGCGCGTGGGTCTGGAGTCTCCGTCCAAAGTGCGGCTATTATTGTTCTCGGCCGACACCGCCGCGCTGCCACCGCGCGCAGCTTGGCCGGAATGCAGAGGATTAGAATTGCTCCTTGATCATGGAGTCTCTGGAAAATCGACCCTGATAGTTAGGTTGCGAGATCCTCGCGGAAAGGATGTTTTCACGGCTCTTGCAGAGGATTTGGCGAAGAAAGCTGTTGGAGGTACAGAAGCGGATGCGGCGCGGCGTGTCATCGCGGCGTTAGCTCGATGGCAGCGATTTCTGGCATCAATGGGGCGAAGTCTTTCCGATGACGCACGGCGTGGTTTGTGGGGCGAATTGAAAGTTCTCGAAGATCTGTTATTTCCCGATCTAGGAATCGAAACGTCGATTGATGCTTGGAAAGGACCATTCGGCGTTCCACAGGATTTTCAGCTTTCCACTGTTGCGCTTGAGGTGAAAACACGGGCGGCAAAATCCCCTGCAGTGGTTCGTATTTCAAGCGAGCGGCAACTGCACCCGGAGCCGTGGGAAAACCTGTTCTTAATCCAAGTGGCGGTGGATGAGCAGGATGGTGCGGGGGAAACCCTACCGGAACGGATCTCGAACCTAAGGGAGTCGCTGCGGGGGCATGCGGCTGCGGAGCTTTTCGAGGATGGGCTGCTTGAGGCGGGTTGGCTGGATGCGGAGGAGGAGAAGCACCGAAGCCGGGGCTTTGTTGTCCGGGAAGTGGAGATGTTCCGGGTGGAGGGTGATTTTCCGCGCCTGACTCCGCCGCTTTTGCCACAGGGGATAGGCGGGGTGGTTTACGATCTCTCGCTAGATGCGGTGGCAGGGTTTGTAGTATCCCGGAAAAGTGTGGAGGATGTTTTAAAACAAACAGTAAAATGATCGATATGGAATTGAAGGAGCTGGCAAAGCATTTGGACGATGAGGTGCGTGCGCGTTGTGCCGGGGATCAGGATCTGGAGGGGCCGGAGGACGGTTTTACTGAGGTGATGCTGGAATACTTGGCGCGGGATGGGCAGGTGGATACGTGGGAGCTGGGGTATGCTAAAAAGCCGGGACGCAGGGGTGCGCCGGCTTTCAAGATCAATGCGTGGCACATCCACTCGCAGGGAGAGGACGACAGCGCCCCGATGGTGGATCTGTTTGTGACCCTATATGAGCCGGAGACCGAAGGGGAATTGATACCAAAGGCACGTATCGCGGAGCATTTCCAATGGGCGAGGCATTTTTTGGAGGCATCGTTGACCGGTTTCGGTGGAAGGATGCACGAGATGGAGGAAAGCGCCCCGCCTTACGAATCCGTGCAGACGATTTACCGGAGGAGAGCTGAGCTGGAGACGGCGCGAATTTTCCTCCTGACCAATGGTGTGGCGAAGCAGAGCGAGGAGGTGAATTGCCTGATCCACGGGGTGAAGGTGAAGCATTTCCTCTGGGATCTGGAGAAGATGCGTAGGCTACTGGGGAGCGGCCAGGAGCGTGAGACGATCGTGATCGATCTGGAGGGGGACTACGGCGGCGGTGTGCCGTGCATTTCCCGGGATGATGGGACTGGGGAATACACGGCTTATCTTTCGTTTTTCCCGGCGACGCTTTTGGCAAGGATTTACGGGGACTACGGTCCGCGTCTCCTTGAAAAAAACGTGCGCTCATACCTCCAAGCTCGTGGAAAGGTGAACAAGGGAATTCAGACGACGCTATGTGAGGCACCCCAACGTTTTCTAGCTTACAACAACGGTATCTCGGCGACGGCGGAGGCTGTGGAGGTTTCTAAGGATGGAACGCTGCGCCTGCTGCGGGATTTCCAGATTGTGAACGGTGGACAGACGACGGCCTCGATCTATCACGCGGTAAGGAAAGAGAAGGCAGATATTTCCAAGGTATCGGTGCAGGTGAAGGTTACGGTCGTACACCGTGAAGAGCAGGTGGCGGAGTTCGTGCCGCTGATTTCGCTCTACGCAAATAGCCAGAACAAGGTGAACACGGCGGATTTTTCCGCGAATGATGTATTCCACCAGAAGCTGGAATCTCTTTCCCGGACTATGTGGGCACCGGCGGCGGATGGCATGTCGCGGGGAACGCGGTGGTACTACGAGCGAGCGCGGGGATCGCACTTGGATGACAAAGCGCGTTCGGGCACCCCGTCTAGGCAGAATGCGTGGTTGGCGGAGCATCCGCTTACCCAGAAGTTCACAAAAACGGATGTAGCGAAGTATGAACACGCCTGGGATCAACTTCCGCACATTGTTGGCAAGGGAGCTGAGAAAAACTTCGTGGAATGGACACTGCGGCAGTCGCGGGCGAAGGCTGCGCTGCCGGAGCTGGATTTTTTCAGGAAACTGGTAGCAAAAGCCATCTTGTGGCGACGGGGGGAGAAGATCGTGAACGGACTCAAGCAAGGTGGCTACCGGGCTAATGTGGTGGCGTATTCGTTGGCATGGCTTTCACGGGAAACGGGAAGCCAACTCGATCTGGAGGAGATCTGGGAGAAGCAGGGCCTTTCTGGAAACGTGGAAGAGGCGATCAGGTTGATCGCACGCGAGGCATTTATCTACCTAACGGAAACCGCCGGAGGCAGGAACGTGACGGAGTGGTCGAAGCGGGAGGAATGCTGGGAGGGTTTCAAATCAAAGAAGATAGTGATTCCCGAATTGGCCAGGGCGCGAAGGAAGCCTCCCGTTGCCACAGAAAGCGAGCGCACTGGAGCGAAGCGAGGTGTCAGGGAAAAATTGCCGTGGCAGGAGCTTTTCATTGAAATCCAGAAACTCCGCATGGGAACTTGGGATAGCTTGTCAGCATGGGGTAAGGAAACGGGCAATTTGGAGCCGTGGCAGCAGACTCTTTGTACAAACTTCCGGGGAAAGCTGGAAAGGGGTAAGAAGCCCAAGGTGCCGGAATGCGAGACGATGTTGGAGCTCTTTGATGCTGCTTGTGGAAAGGGTTTCACTCCATGAGGGTGAAAAAAGATGAGATTGCCGTGCGCTGGGAAAGACTCTCGGGAAGAGTGCGGAGTAGAGCCTTGGCTGATGAATGGGTTCATGATCTGGCGCAACGGGCTGGATTTGATTGGTATTTTGCAAGGGGAGACGAAACCCTCGCGGAGTTTCTGGAACATGATGGAGAAGGAATTTTCCAGTTGTATGGTCTTGGTAAAACGAAGGTCTCCAGATTGTGTGACATTTTAGAAAAACTCACGGATGGGGACGAGGATGTGGTGATCGATTTGCCGCGCCCTATCTCACCTGTAGAAAGCTTGGATAAATGGGTTGTTTCCTTGGATTTCCCCTATGATTTAATCTCATTGCCTATCCGTTTGTGCCATTACTTTGAGGAGAATGGCATTACGACTTTGGGAGGGATTCTCGAGCAGTGGGCGCGCCTAGGTGCGACGGGCTTTAAGGCGGAGCGGAATATAGGCAGGAAATCGGTCAACGAATTGGGTGCATTCGTGGATAGCCTTGTGTCAGGAAATGTGGAGGTTGTATCGCGATTTCTTCCACTAGGGAGCGAAGGTGTTGGGACGGATTTAGCGGCATCGCTAGTGCATGTTCTTGTAGATCGCTCTCCAGTGGAATTGGAGATGCTGGAACGGCGGCTTCAGGAGGGACTGACACTGGAGGAAAGCGCCGAGACCCTAGATCTCACACGCGAGCGGGTTCGCCAAGTGGAGAGCAAGTTTCTCCAGCAAGTCCAGCGGAGGCTCGACCATTACACCTCACGGAGGGACGAAATTTTAGATGCATGGATGGGATCGGAAGACTGGTTCGCGTTGGTGCGCTGGAATGGAAATCCAGATTTCGGTCTTCTTGCCAAGGCGGCGTTGGAATCAATCTTCAGAGACAGTCCGCAGGGGGTGGCGCGTGAACTCTCAGACGAGGCAAGGATGGAAAACCTGGAGGACTTGCTTGAAAGCTCTCCCGATCTTTGGTTCGGGGGAACGAGGCTTGAGGAATTTCTCCGGGATGTTAATGCGGATGAAAGGGCGACGTTTTGCGAGCAGGTGGCGGCGGGCAGTCGTTTCCGTCTCGATCAGGCTACCGGACGTGTTCATCCGGCGAGAACCGATTTACGCCGATGTATGGCGGCGATGGTCGGGGAGGAGGACGATCCTATCCCACTCACTTGGATTGTCGAACTGGTCAGAAAGACCGGATATCATCCAAGACTTGAGCGGATCGATGCGCTCAGGAGAAGAAGTTCGTGGCGGAAGAGGGACGATTTTCCTGACGAAATGATCCTGTGGCGGGAATGAAAGGTGCGTCTCCGCGTAATTGGATCTTTAAGAAAATGTAGTTGCAGGGTGCAATTGGCTGCCTCAGATCAGGTGGGAGAGCGGGATGGCCTGGACGTTTTCATCTAGCTCGTAGGATTTGCTGCCGGTAGCAAGACCCTTTGAATTCCTGCAAATTGAAAGTCCGGCTTTCAATTTGCAGATTCATGGCGAGCAATGAGGAGCTGCGAACCAAAGGACCGGGGTGGAGTGGCCGTCAATGAAGTCCCATTTTCTGAATGTATCCTCCAACAAATTCCTTACTGATCTCATTTGCGAAGACGACTTCGAAGCCCGCCGCCTCAAAGCCGAGGTCGAGGAAACCCGCTCCAGAGAAAAAGGAAAAGACGGCGTGCTTGGATGGTTTGGGATCAGGCATGGGGAAGATGATGGAATTGTGAATGGGAAACGGACAGGACGATTACGGTTCAGCCTTCAGCAGATTCGAGTTCGAAGAACTCGTGGAGTTTGTTTTGGAGCAATTTCTTGTCGGGAAGCTGAAGTTGGTATTCAGCGACGAGAGCGGGTGAGGTGATGCGGCTCAGGGCGTATTCCACGACCTCA
>Ga0136639_10000740_pt1 | contig 11179 bp, 9 predicted proteins | sample AntDrymUQ8592106_2_FD_113739 | JGI IMG/M metagenome (GOLD analysis project Ga0136639, IMG submission 113739) | Polar desert sand microbial communities from Dry Valleys, Antarctica - metaG UQ859 (21.06) | ecosystem: Environmental > Terrestrial > Soil > Desert | place: Antarctica: Dry Valley...
CGCTCCTTGCGCTGGCTGCCGCGATGGTTTCAACCGCATATCGGTGGTCAACTCCTGGCACAGGCGAGACCCCAATGAAGTCCCAGTTCTTTAGAAAAGACAGCGATACGATGTTTATTCCTGAAGGTGGACCGGGTTCCGCCTCACCTCCCAGTCGGGAACTTTATCGCCTCATGGGGGAAGATAATATTCGGGCGATGCTGCGTGATTTTTATCTCAGGCTCGGCGCATCGCCAATTGCTGAAATGTTTCCTCCGAATCTGGAGAAGGCTTCGGAAAAATCCGCATTGTTTTTCATTGGGCTTATGGGCGGGCCGCCGCTTTATATGCAAACCTACGGACCTCCTCGGCTGCGCATGCGACATTTCCCTTTCCGCATCACAGAGGCTCATCGACAGGTCTGGCTGGCCTGTTTCCATGAGGTGCTGGAGAAACCTGATTGCTATCAATTTCCCCGAGAGCACTTGGATGAATTTAAGGCTTTTCTACAGGGTTTTTCAGCCTGGATGGTCAATTCGGAAGGTGAATAGGCGAAACCTCGTCATCCATTTATCGAAGGCCTAGCTTGATTATTCATCTTCGAAAAAATTATTGAATCGCCCGAATGCTTGATCCCAATGTTGGGAGACTTGTATGCGTTATACCTATTGTGGTGAGAGAGTATCAATCTTTAGCCTGCTTGCGCAGCTTTTGTCGTTCCTTCCAACGAGCTTCCGCTTCTTCAAAGCGGCTTTTTTCGATTTCCGTTTCAGGCGTCAGCATGGGAACCTTAGTCGGTCTTTTATCACTGCCGAGAGAGACCATTGTGAAATAGGCACTGGCGGTATGAAAATGCTCACCAGTCAATGGATTTTCCGAATCAATGCGCACGCCGACTTCACAACTGGAATTGCGAGCATAATTTACCGTAGCTTTCAATGTTACAACCCATCCAATTTTTACCGGGCTGAGGAAATGCAAAGTATCCACGGCAGCGGTGACAACTTCTGTACGGCTGTGTCTTTGAGCGCAGATGCCTGCCGCGATATCCATCCATGACATGATCACGCCACCAAAGATAGTTCCATGCGGGTTGGTATGCTGCGGGAGCACCAGTTGAGTCATGATTACCGAGCTTTCGCTGGGTGTTTTTGGATCCAAACGACGCACAGTGTGACCTTTCTCTGACAAACATTGATGTGTATCTATCGGAGAAGATGCAAAACTCTAAAGAAGTCTGATTTGGTGAGGATACAAAAAAACGATTTCCTCAGTTTTAAGGCAGGCGCTTATAGATAGAAACTGGTTGCGGTAGCGAAGGGGTATCGGCAGCTTTTGATTGATTCTCACTCACCGTATAAAAGTCCACTCCTTTGTTATCAAAGCTGATGGCTTCGCCGTTAAATTCAGGTCCCAACGGAATGGTGGTGGCTATCGTTCCAAGAGCAACTTCGACCTTTTGTCCTGCGGCCCGACGGAAGAGCTAGGCCGTGGTTTCATTTCTCAAAATGATTTCGTCGCCACTAGGACTCATATTCCCAGCAGAGGGCTCGTTCGTCCATGCACCTGTGCTCCGGTCACAGGGTTTTTCTCGCAACTCTGTGTGGCAAATTTCAAGGTTTTTACAGGCGGTGGGTTCGGCGCGCCGGGAGTTGATGATTTGTCCATATTTTCTGATGGGATTGGCGACGCTTCCGTTTCATCGGCTGCCTGCGATTGAGCTGGGGCCATGGTGCCTGTGTTGCCCGTTTTAGGGATATCACTCTTATGCTTAGTGGTCGGAATGCAGCCCAGGAGAAGAAAGGGATAGAGGATGCGATAAGAAACCTGCATAAGTCTTAGCCCCAATACGTGTTGAGTGAAGAACTTCTGGTTCCCGGGACTCTTGGTCTTTTGCTGGAACTCGGCAATTTACGTTACCGGGGTCAGGCAGTTTGTTTAGGAAGTCCCATGCCTCCAAAGAGAGGCAAGGTAAATGTTATCTCACTGCCATTGCCTAGCTCGCTCTGAATGGAAATCTGTCCGCCGTTTCGTTCCACAAAATCCTTACACAGAAGGAGACCCAATCCGGTACCTTTTTCACCTGCTGTGCCTGGATGGCTAATTTTCTGGTTGATACGAAAGAGTTTATTCACTGTCTCCCGACTCATTCCCGTGCCATTGTCTCGAATCTTCACTATGACATCGCGTTCTCTCAGTTCAACCGTCAGTGCGACTTTGCCGCCCGAAGTTGTGAACTTAATACCATTGGTCGCGATATTTTGAATGATCGAGTTGAGCATAGTTTCATCAGCAAATACCCAGGTGTCTTCAGGACAATCCACAGTGATTTGTACTGATTTTTGATCTGCCGCAAAGGCGAGGATTTGTATGTTTTCCTGAATGACTTGGGCCAGATCCAAAGGCTTCTGGTGAGTTTTAATGGCCTGCGTTTGCGTCAGCGCCCAGGTGAAAAGTTTGTCAAACATTTGAAAAGTTTGCTGGGCTGTTCGATGCATCAGTTGCGCCAGCCGCATGTTTTCCTGAGCTGAGGCGTGCTCCTGGTTTTTGAGATTGATCTCGGAAACACCGGCTAAGCCGGCCAGGGGAGATTTTAGATCATGATGGATGAGCGAGAGCAAACGCTCATGAGTCTGCTGAACTTGGTTGAGTTTATTTTGAAGATCAGCCACAGCAGGATTTGTTTCCTTGTTTTGCCGATCTGCTTCACCTGGGTGAATGGCTAAAAGGATACCCTGCTGGCCGTTTCCATCGAAGAGCACAGAAGTCAGTGATACCAGAGCCATAACGGGTCCTGTATCATCTCGGCTGATGCAAAAGGAAGTTTCGCGGATAGACTCGCCAGTGGCGAGGACTCGATTTAAGGGATGCTCTTCGTTGGTCAAGGACTGGCCCGATTCATCGAAAAACAGCAGCATTCGCCCAGCAAGTGGTTCGCCCAAATCATGGTAATCCAACCAGTGGGGAATGTTTTGGCTCGAGCTGAGAATTACTCCATGTATATCGAGCAAAACCAGTGGTAACCCAATGAAGGCACTGAGACTGTCGATATCAGATAATTGCATGATGTGAGCCAAGTTAAATCCCTCTTCTTATAGGAAGGGATCGGCGGTCTGGGGGAAAATATTATGAAGTAAAGGATAATTTTACGGAATGGTAAGAGATGAAGTCATCCCCAGTCCCCAAAGGGGACGTCGGGGATCCGTTGGTCAATACCAGTGTGAAATGAAATAACAGGTGCCCGACGCGGCCTCTGGCCGCTGGGCATGAAGATATGTCTCTCAGTGCAGAAGCTTTAAACCCTCAAACAGGAGTTCTCTGGACTCATCTGTGGTTTGCAATTCCGGATTCAAGCGATGAGCCAAATCCTTTACCCACTTCGATTGCAGACTGCCATGGTCCAAATTTTCTTTGGCCAATTCATAGATCTCTAATTGGAGCAGCCATTCCCGATCGTGCTGGTTCCGAACGACTGCTGCCAGCTTTTCCAATTCTTCCAATCCTGATTTCCGTTGCAAGCTCGAAAGATCGGGCCGGGTGAATTGATCCCGTAAATCCCGGAGTTTTTTGTAGCAGGCAATACCATCCAATTCTTCAGTGGAATAAGGACTATCGCGTGCGGGTGTCGTCTCCGCTGCATTGATTTCCTGTTCGCCATAGGTTTCGCGATCCGCTGGTCCGCCGTATACGGAGGGAATCGAGTCACCGATGACCATATCGAATTCACCCCACGCTGGGTCGAAATAGAGCTTTCCACCCTTCTGAACAGTGCATTCAGCAAAGCTGATCATAAGCAATTTACCCTGGTCTTTCAGAATATGCAGCACCCGACCCTGCACTTCAAATCCAGAGGCAAACTGCAGACGCGCTTTCTTTCCGACAGTAACTCCCAGTTCCCGCAACTCGTGATCACTCATCGCCCCTAATGCTTTATCGGTGCGAGAAGTCAATCGACCGATAGGTGAACTGAAACCATGAGCATGACGTTGATGCCCCTGACCGCGAATTTCTTTGCCATTTAAACTGATTTGGACCGGTCCTTCAAATTTCAGAAAATCAACGCGTTCCCCAGCATGCTCGAAGCTCAGCAATCGCCCGCTAATGCCGATCTGAGTGTCGAGGCACACAGTGCTGATGGCGCCGGCTTCCATGCTCTTGCGCAGAGCATCCAGACCACCGACCCGATAGGCCAGCTTGGAATCTAATTCATGCAAAACATCGTGCAGATGCTGCATGCTATCGGCAACGAAGAGCTGGGGTTGGGGTTCGGTGATGTTGTAGGAGTATTTAATACAATCCAGACTCAATCGAATTTTTTTCACTTGATTGGTCATGGCATGTTTCGATTCGGCAACCGAAGACAAAAGACCTGCACCGAAAATTTTTGGATCTTCCAGAGAACCAGCAAGGCCATACTCGGCTGTCCACCAACTCATACGGGCCACTAATGCCTGTTCCGAAGTATAGGTAAAAGCCTTTAAAGTTTGCTGCAAACGTTGATCAGCCGCCGCAATGATAGTCGCTGTGCTTTCGGGCTTTTCTTTGATGTCCGAAAGATAGCGCACCGATTCATAGAGCATCAAATCCTGCTTGGAATAGATGGCCTTGGCCCCCAGTGAAGCATAGTAGGCGAGGTAATCACTGTAATCTTTATCAGGAAGAATAGGCGCATGCCCCGCGGCTTCATGAACAATATCAGGCGCTGGTGTGTAGGCGATATGATCCACTGTGCGCATGTCCGTTGCGATGGGCAGAATTTTTCGTGCTTGAAATTCTATAAAAGCCCAGGGTGCAATAAAACCAACGACTGGCACGGCTCCCCAGCCGATGTCCTGCAAAGCTCGATCGATTTCGTCGACGTGCGGAATGCGATCCACCTGAAGTCCGGTTTTCTTAAAACCAGAGACATAAGTGCTGACAGCATTACTTGGAAAGAAATCCATCGACCGTCGCATGATGTAGCGCCAAGCGGCGTGGTCACGAGCAGTGTATTTACTGGTATCATGCTCCGTACAGTAAGCGCGGAGATAAGGAGGAAGTCGATCCAGTGTACGTTCCATCTGCCAGCCCCTTGAATTGGGTCGACTCGAGAGAAGAGCGTCGAGCGACCACATATTTTGATCCAGTTTTTTTGTACCCGGCCCAGAAAAAAAATACTACCTGTCCCGCAGGATTTTTAGTCGAACTTGATTTGAGCGATCATATCCCGGTAATGCTTCGCCTCTAGCGCAGGATCCTTGGCATAAATAATGGCTCGGCCGACATTGGCAATAGTACGCGAACCGAAGTGTTTGAGGATCGGCCCCAGTTCTCCGCCTTGAGCGCCTATCCCAGGAACCAGGACCAAAGCTTCTGGCAGAATCTGGGCGACTTCGGCGATTTCCTCTTCGGTGATGTGATTCCCCTCACTTGGAGCGCCGATCACCACAGCCGCGGCGCGTGCTGCTGCCGATTGCTTGGCCAGAAAGCGATACAGTGGCTGACCGTCGACGATCGCCAGCTTCATCAGGCGATATTCGGGATTGGACATCAAAACCAGGGGAATGAGCCCCATGCCGTGCGCTTCAGCTTGGTTTCCCGCTTGCAAAGTGTTGCCGGGAAAAGGCGCATAGGTGATGGCATCGAAACCTTCTTGTTTCGCGTGATAAATCCCGGCATCGTTGGTGTCACCGATATCGGCAAGCTTACTGTCGTCGATACTAATCATGCCCAAGGCATGCACACGATCGTTTAAAGCGCGCATCGCCGAACGAGAAAGATCTTTGAAATAGTTGCGGTTGAGTTTGATGCCGGCGGCGTAGGGTGCCACGGCTTCAATAATGGCCCGCGTCCATTCCGCTTTATCAGCGCCTTCGGGAATCTGCTGACCATGTCGCTGCTCAGCCTCTGCCGGATCGATGCCAACACATAGAAGACTCTTTTTTCTTGCAACGGCATCAAACCATTTTTGACGAAAATCCATGCCACGATCCTTTCAAGCAAGCAAAGCTTGCAAAGGCAGATTCAGTTCGGATGCCAAGGCTTCGACCAGAGCTTTGGGTGGCTGACGCCGTATTACGGCCAGACGTAAAAGTTCCGGTGCCCGACTCATCGGATAATAGCTGATTCGTCCGCCATAGGTTTTCTGCAAATAATCAGCAACGCTAAGGCCGTCATCCCGCTGCTCGCAGCGATCGGTCAAACAGATCACGCCTCGGACATCGACACCCGCTTCCAGCAGCTGATCCAAACATTGAAAAAGCGAGAGTCCAGTGGTGACCGTATCTTCTAGCACAAAGGTGGCGCCGCGCGGTTGCCCAATAAAAAATCGATCGGCAGGATCACCATGAGGTTTGGGTTTGGCTCGACCCATGGCAATGGTATGGCTTTCCGGTGCAAAATGCGGCGATTGTTTGGCCAATTTCATCGCTGCGATCACGGCCGTTTTGCTCGCACCTTCAGGCACCCCGTAGAGAGTATCGAAGGACAAATTTTGCTGTTTTAAAAAGGCGACCAGATAATCGGTGAGTTGATCCAGAAGAAAAGCATCATTGGTCGACTTCCGCCAGTTTACGTAAAAATGGCTGAGTCGACCACTTTTCAGGGTCAGAGGCTTTTCGAAAAAACCAATAATCTCGTTGTGGAGGATGAAGTCGGAAAAGCTGAGGGTCGACATCGAAACGGTCCCCTTTGGCAAGTTTGGGCGAATCCTACACCAAACTAAGGGAGGGGAAAAGCAAGGAGTGAGGCTCCATGAGAGCCCTCGACGTCTTTATCAGTCAATACCGAAGAGCATATCGGAATAGGATGGGTACGGCAGCTGCAAGCGAGGCAGGAGGCCCTCGATGCGATCGCTGACCTCGCGCAGTTCTTCCATCAATGGATAGATCGTCTCTGCCATGACTTTTGCGGTGGGCAGCAGGTGATCATGTTCCATCGCATCGCCGCCGCTGTGCTTTTCAACCGTTTGGCGCAGAGATTGGATTTTGTGAGTCAATAAAGCCGTTTCTTTGCCAAGTAGCATAGCCATGTCTTTTGCGCCAGTTTCCAGACCCAATTCCTGAGCTTCCTTGACCAAGGAGGTCAGGCTTTTCAGATAGTTGAATGCAGTGGGCAGAATCGCGGTTTCGGCCATTTCCAAAGCGCAGTTGATTTCAATCAAACGCTGCTTTAGGTAGCGTTCCAATTGAATAGCCAATCGACTGGCGACATCTTCCTGACTAAAGACGCCTGCTTCGACCAGGAAAGCAGTCTTTTTCTTATCTGCAAGTACTTCCAACGCGGTTGGAGCATTGCGGAAGTTGTTCAGACCGCGACGAGCCGCTTCATCACGCCATTCTTGAGAATAGCCGTTGCCTTCGAAACGGATCTTCTTGGTTTCGCTGATGATGTTGCGCAGCACGCTGATCGTATCTTCAGGAGAGATGACGCCGTTCTTGGCTTTGGCTTCCAGCTTCGTGTTGAGCTTACGGATACCCGAGGCAACGGCAGCGTTTAGAATTGTTGCAGGGTAGTTAATGGTCGAGCTTGAACCGACAGCACGGAACTCGAACTTGTTGCCAGTAAAGGCAAAAGGCGAAGTTCGGTTACGGTCGGTATTGTCTTTGGCCACTTCCTGCAGATGACTAACGCCGAGATCCAGCATCATGCGTTCGGCAGACAAACCTTCTGTTTTGCCTGATTCCAACGCATTGAGAATGCGGTCCAGAGTATCGCCCAGGAAGGCCGAGATAATCGCGGGTGGTGCTTCGTTAGCACCCAAACGATGGTCGTTGCCTGTGGTGACAATCGCTGCCCGCAAGACATCCGCATGATCAGTGATACCCTGCAGCACGCCGCAGAGGAAAGTCAGGAATACGATATTTTCATGAGGAGTTTGGCCTGGATCGAGCAGGTTGCGACCGGTGTTGTCACCCAAGGACCAGTTCAAATGCTTGCCGCTGCCGTTGACGCCGGCAAAGGGCTTTTCATGAAAGAGAACAACAAAACCATGGCGAACGGCAATCTGTTTCATCACTTTCATCAGCAGCTGATTATGATCGGCAGCGATGTTGGATGTTTCGAAGATTGGTGCAACTTCGAATTGATGCGGTGCAACTTCGTTGTGACGAGTTTTCAGCGGCACGCCTAATTTATAGAGTTCCAGTTCGGCTTCATTGATAAACGATTGCACGCGACTTGGAATATGACCGAAATAGTGATCTTCCAGTTCCTGACCTTTGGCTGGCTTGTGGCCAAGGACAGTACGGCCGGTCAAGACGAGGTCGAGGCGCTTGTCGAAAAATCGTTTTTCGATGACGAAGAATTCCTGCTCGGCACCGATATTGGTCAAAACATTGGTGACCTGCTTTTCACCCAAGAGGTGCATGGTTCTTACGGCTGCTTGGTTGAGGTCACCGTTGGACCGAAGCAGAGGTGTTTTATAGTCGAGTGCTTCGCCATGATAGCTGATGAAAACTGATGGAATATAGAGGGTCTTGCCGTTTTCAGTTTCCATGATAAACATGGGGCTAGAAGGATCCCAGCCGGTATAACCACGGGCTTCGAACGTTGCCCGCAGGCCGCCGGAGGGGAAACTGGAGGCATCGGGTTCACTTTGCAGAAGCTCATTACCAGTAAAGCGCTCGATCGGCGCTCCGGATTTGTCGAACCAAAGGAAAGCATCATGCTTTTCCGCAGTCGAACCGGTTTGCGGCTGGAACCAGTGACAGTAATGACTAGCACCTTTCTCTGAAGCCCACTCGCGAACCGCTGTTGCAATGCGGCTGGCCAATTGGCTGTCGATTTTACCACCGAATTTCATCACCATATCAAGCGTATCGACATCTTGGCTCGAAAGGCGTTTGCGCATGGCACGCAAATCGAAGACATTGGTCCCGAAATACTCGGGGACGCGAGCCAGCTTGTTATCGCTGGTGCGAGGACGATCGATGGTACGGATCGGGTGAAACATGGTGTCGGTCGACATGAGGCTCATACGATGGTCTCCTCCTTAGTGGCGCCAGAATATCTGGGCAAAACACGGTCCACATACTCTGCTTCGCGGTAACTTCAAGAGATCGATTATGGTCCGAGAATCTGAAAACAAGGAAATATCACAGGCCATCTGAAATAAAAACCCAGGCCTTGGAAAAGGCACGCTGTCGCGAGCAATAGAATCCTTCCGTTTGGATGGTTTTCTATCATTTTGAGCTGCGAGACTGTGGAGTCAGCCTTATTGGTATAGAAAAGTTAGCGAGACCGTTTAGACCTTCTTATTCCGGTTTTTATCAAGCTAAGTCAGTTACCTTGTGAAACTTTTAGGGTCAAAGCGATTGCCAGCAGACTGACTTTTTCGATGCTCGCTGGGTCCAGAGTTTCCAATCGATCGCTGGGTTGATGCCAGGTCTGTAAATTTTCAAAATCAATCAAGTTTACAGCCGGCAGGCCTCTTTCCATAAAAGGCCTGTGATCGTCTTCAATGGGTTTGGGCGAGGATCGGCCGTACAGACTCCCATCAAATAAAGACTGATCTAAATCCTGAGCCATTTGTAAGAGTCCTGAATTCGAATAGCTATCAAGTGTGAGACGAACATCAGGCATGCCGATCATATCGAGCAAAATCATCGCCCTTATCTGGTCTCCTCCTAGTCGATCGGGAAGGCAGAGAGCTTCGGAACAGCTTGTTAACTGCTGAGCCAAATGCCGACTTCCGTAAAGATGATCCTGTATTTGAGCGGGGTGACGTTCCTGTCCATCTCGCCATTCCGGAAGCCAGGACTCCTCGCCATCAAACCAGACGGCAAGAATAGAACATTTTAGAGCCGTTTGGGTCTTCATCTGTCGCATGATTTCCAGGAGTGCTGCCGACGAGGAACCAGAATCATTGGCACCGACATGATTGCCCGATTCCATTCGCTTGCTGTCATAATGCGAGCCAAGCAGGATCAGGCAGTCAGACCCAGGCACTTTATGTTTGGCGTAAACATTGCGGGCCGTGAGTTCCAGCGTGGTTTTTTGCATGAGACTGCCGTTGCCACCGAGCAGAGCCGGGTCAGGAACCTGGATCGGAAACGAGTCGACGGTGACTTCCAGGCCTATTTTTTCAGCTTCCGATTGCAGCCAGTTGGCGAGTAGTGCCTGGCGCTCCGATCCGGTTGGATGCGGCTCGGCCGCCAGCATTTCTAAAGAGTTTTGCACGCGTTTACGGTCCCAATTGCCTAAAGCCTCTTTGGAATCAGGCTTGGGACGGCAGAAGGCACCGGACATAAAAACAGTGAAAAGAATAAAATGCCAGCGCAACATGGAAGATTCCTTCGACCTCAGCAACCGACACTTTACCCTCTGGCCAAGCAAGCTTATAATGGCAAAGAATAAGGAGGCTGGGCATGTGGTTACGAGTAATATTAACGGCCTTTGCTTTAGCGGTCGTTTTGTATCTGCAGTTTGGTTTCGATATCAAAGACTGGGTCAAAAATGCGTCCACACCGGCGACTGATTCGCAAACCGTAAGGACTGAATAGGGGTCTTTGCCTTCGCGTTAATGAAAAGGGAAGGAAGAACCTTCCCTCGATCACTTTTTCTTACGAACGGCGGCCTTTTTGGGTGCTGGAGCCGCGACTCCATCCAACCAAGGGAGCCACTGCATGAGTTTGCCTGAAAAGGCGACGAGTCCTAGGATGATAAAGGGAATACTGAGCAATTGGCCCATGTTCAAGGCCATCTCGTTTTCAAAGGGCACCTGATTCTCTTTCACAAATTCGATAAAGAATCGGCTGGTAAATATCCAAAAAAACATCAGTCCGATCATCTGACCGCGGACCTTCGCAGCGTTTTTCAGATAAATCAGATAGAGCAACGCTGCCAAAATCAGGTAACTGATCCCCTCGTAAAGCATCGCCGGGTGGCGAGGTACTGTTTCGCCAGCTGCTTTAAAGATAATAGCCCAGGGTAGATCGCTGGGTTTGCCAAGGATTTCTGAGTTGAAAAAGTTGCCAATGCGAATACAGGCTGCAGTGAAGGCAATTGCAATCGAAAGCCGATCCGCCAGCCACACATAACCCTGATCACGATGCTGCCTTTTGTAAAGCCATACCGAAATGAGGACACCGATGGTTCCGCCGTGACTGGCGAGCCCGCATTTCCAGACGAACAGTATTTCCAAAGGATGACTCAGATAGTATTCGGGCTCGTAGAAGAGACAATGACCTAATCTTGCTCCAACGATCGTGCCAAGCATGAC
>Ga0136639_10000741_pt1 | contig 11152 bp, 11 predicted proteins | sample AntDrymUQ8592106_2_FD_113739 | JGI IMG/M metagenome (GOLD analysis project Ga0136639, IMG submission 113739) | Polar desert sand microbial communities from Dry Valleys, Antarctica - metaG UQ859 (21.06) | ecosystem: Environmental > Terrestrial > Soil > Desert | place: Antarctica: Dry Valley...
TAGTAGACGAAGGTTTTGCTCTGGAAGAAGAAGTTCCGAGCGCTTAAGAATTTTTTAAACCTTTAATGAACTTAAGGCGATCAGTTATAACTGATCGTTTTTTTTGCGTATTAATGGCTATTCACTTCCAGCCTTAAAACTGATATACCATGGCATTAATGTTCATTCCAGCGCCCACTGATGCTAGTACGATCTTATCGCCTGAATTAAACTCATGAGCTTTCATTTGTTTTTTCATGATCATATCGAGTAGGGTAGGAATAGTTGCAACAGAACTATTCCCGAAAGTGCTAATCGTCATGGGCATGATATCGTGTGGCGTTTCTCTGATTCCGTAGAGTTTGAACAGTCTTTTTAAAATGGCTTCATCCATTTTTCCATTAGCCTGGTGTACAAGAACTTTCTTCACTTCTGTAATATCGGTACCTGATTTTTGAAGCGCCTGCTGAATAACAAGTGGCACGTTCTTTAGCGCATATTCATAAATCTTACGCCCATCCATTTTTATATATTGTTCATCAGAGATCAGGTCCGGTTTACTTGATTTGCCGGAATACAAATAATGGGCTTCCTCGAATGTATGGGTTTGCGTTTTGTGGGTTAGAATACCAGCTTCAGAATTATCCCGGCCCTCAAGTATAGAAGCTCCAGCACCATCAGCGAAGATCATGCTATCCCGATCGTGAGGATCAGTTACTCGCGAAAGTGTTTCTGTACCAATAATTAGTATTCGTTTCGCATCTCCGGAGCGGATAAAATAGTCTGCCTGGATCATTCCTTGTAACCAGCCCGGGCATCCGAAAGGAAGATCATAGGCAACGCAATCAGGATTCTTAATGCCTAGTTTATGTTTTATTCTTGAACCTAAAGTTGGCAATACATCCGGACGGGTGCTTCCGGGAGCGATATCCCCAAAATTGTGTGCAACTATGACATAGTCAAGGGTTTCAGGGTCAATACCCGAAGATCCGATAGCGTCGAGTGCGGCTAAATATCCAAGATCTGAAGCCTTATGATCTGGATCTGCATACCGGCGCTCTTCTATCTCAGTTATATCCTGAAATTTTGATATGATCTCATTGTTTTCTCTCGTGATCAAATCCCCGTTTTTTTCGAAAAAACTATGTTTTAAAAAGTGATCGTTTGATACAATGTTAACCGGTGTGTAACTACCGGTTCCAACAATAAATGACTTGATATTAGTGCTCATTAAAGGATTTTATACTGAATACTATTCTGGTTTACTGTATTAAAGGTAAGCTATTTCCTTTAAATAAAAATATAGGCGATCAAAATAGATTCCTAAATTTTATAAATCAAGTCCAGAGAAGCTTTTCTAAAGATTAACGCCTGGTCCATTATCGTGACAGATATTACGTTTTCATCGTTTTAAATCAGAAGAATTGTTATTGTCTACATTATTTGCTAGTTTTGTACCCGTTATTTAACGGATATAGATATCGTTAAATAACGGATGGACTATTGACGGCTCTCACCTTAACTTGTCCGCACAAATGTTTGACTTAAGTAATTAAGTTTAAAAATTAGACAATATGATTGGCACAAGTGCAATTCTACAAGAAGAATGCTATGATCTCGATGTCATAACCCAATCCCTGTTTTTACGGGAGGAAAAGACGGAAGAGGTTTTTGGATTTGCGGATCTTGAACTTTTAGTCACTGATTCAGAAACTGGCAGGCCAATTTCTAAGGCGATGATAAGCATTGATACTTTAGGACGAACTGCCGTGTGCGACGCACAGGGGAAAGTGCTTATTCACGATGTTATTAACGGAATCGTGATGGTAGATGTAATTGTTTACGGCTATATTGCAAATAGCGTCATGATCCATCTTTCCGCTCAGCAGACAAATATGCTGAATGTGAAAATGGTCAGTAATAGTTAATTTCAGTTTTTCAACGTTACATCCGGGATTAAGGTGTTCTACCTTTCCAAAAGAAAAACATAGAGCTCTTTAGGGCCGTGTGCGCCAAGAACAAGGGTTTTTTCAATATCCGCTGTCCGGCTTGGGCCAGTAATATTAGAAACCATCGTTGGGATTGAAACTGGATATTTTTGTTTGAGTATGCTAAAGGCATCCTTAATGTCTAAAACAAGCTGAGATGTGTACGCTATCACAATATGGACGTGAGGATAAATACTTAGACGCCTGCCCGCTGCATTCCCGTTTGAAATTAACACACTTCCATTACGGGCTATCAGTGCTTCACAAGACGTTATTCCAACTTCCGCATTTATAAAATCAGTATCTGTACTATAGTATGGGAACTCATATTCAGTCAATAAAGCTTGTGGTTCAGGTTCCCAGCAATAGATCTTCCGCCAATTTTTTTCTTCAGCCAGATGAAGCAGATTTTCTATCAGCTGGATATTATTCTCACAGAAAACGAAATTCCCCGCTACCGCTGTTAATTGTTCGGCGAAGAGAAGATCAATATGGTCAGTATACTCTTCGTAAAGCGGTGTGTCTTCTAAATTAGGATAGGGATTATCCCGTTTTTCAAGGAGAGCTTTGCGGATCTTCTTAAGCATTTTTTCTTTAGAAGTAGTATCTTTCATGCATACCTGATTTAAAAGAGCGAATTTGAAGAAGATCAAATTCGCTGTCAAATGGTATTAAATAGTTAATCTAAAGTCGACTTGTTTTCTGGCAGATCAACATTGTGATCAGCAACGCCTTCATGCTGTAGAGTTTCTTTAGGAATATCATTTAAGGGCTCTATACCATTAACAAACTCATCGTAAGTGGTACGATTGTCGAATGGACGTTTGCCGAGAATTTCTTCCAAGTCAGACTGGAAAAGAATCTCTTTCTCCAGCAGTTTTTCGGCCAATTTCTCCAGGCCTTCACGTTTATCAGTCAGCAACTGCTTGGTACGCTGGTAAGCCATGTCAATTTGACTACGCACTTCAATATCAATCATTTCAGAGGTCTTCTCTGAATATGGTTTATTAAACTGATATTCTCCCTGGGTATCGTTAAAAGAGACATTTCCTACCTTTTCATTCATTCCGTAAATGGTAACCATGGCGTACGATAGCTTGGTGATTCGCTCAAGGTCATTTTGTGCGCCTGTAGATATTTTATTAAATACGATATCTTCAGCAACACGTCCACCAAGCGTCATGCACATACCATCAAGCAGCTGCTCTGTAGTATAAAGGAACTGCTCCTTAGGAAGGTATTGAGCGTAGCCTAAAGCCGCAACACCACGTGGAACAATCGATACTTTAACCAATGGATCCGCATGCTCAAGGAACCAGCCCGCTATTGCATGACCAGCTTCATGGTAAGCCACAATTCTCTTTTCTTCAGGGGAGATGATTTTATTTTTTTTCTCAAGCCCTCCGATCACTCTGTCAACAGCGTCTTGAAAATCCTGCATATCAACAGCTTCTTTGTTTCGTCGCGCTGCAATTAATGCCGCTTCGTTACACACATTTGCTATTTCTGCACCTGCGAAACCAGGAGTTTGAGCTGAAAGTTTTTTAGCGTCAACACCTTCTGCTAATTTTAAAGGCTTGAGGTGAACTTTAAAAATCTGCTCACGGCCAACTAAATCCGGTTTATCAATAGATATCTGACGATCAAATCTGCCGGGACGAAGTAGAGCTGTATCCAGTACATCCGGCCTGTTCGTTGCTGCAAGGATTATAATTCCTGAATCAGTACCAAACCCATCCATTTCTACCAACAATTGGTTAAGTGTATTTTCGCGTTCATCATTACCACCTACGATATTATTTTTTCCGCGGGCACGACCGATCGCATCGATTTCATCAATAAAGATAATGCAAGGGGCCTTTTCTTTCGCTTGTTTAAACAGATCACGCACACGCGAGGCACCTACACCTACAAACATTTCCACGAAATCAGAACCCGACAATGAAAAGAAAGGTACCTGAGCTTCACCAGCTACAGCTTTTGCCATAAGAGTCTTACCGGTACCCGGAGCTCCAATAAGTAATGCACCTTTGGGAATCTTGCCACCCAGATTCGTATATTTTTTTGGATTCTTAAGGAAATCTACAATTTCCATCACCTCCTGTTTTGCTTCTTCAAGCCCGGCAACATCATTGAAAGTGATAGATACCTGGGATTCTTTATCAAAAAGCGTAGCTTTTGACTTCCCAATATTGAATATTTGTCCACCAGCACCACCTCCAGCGCCACCGCCCATACGTTTCATGATGAAAACCCAAAATCCCACCAAAAGAAGAACTGGCAATATAAAGGACATTAACCAGCCTGCCCAAGGGCTTTCTCGAGATTCGGTTATGATAGGGACATGTTGATTAACAGGGAGTTCTTTCTCTGCTTCTTTTATTTTTGTTTCGAAACTTTCATATGTAGCCTGAGTAAAGAAGAATTGCGGACCGGCAGGAGTACCTGTTATTGTGCTTTTGCTTTTTACGTTTTTATACTTCGCTTGTTCTAGGCGATCTTTCTTAATGTAGACATCGACGTTATAAAGATCTCCGTTTTTATATGCCACGAGCTTTTCGACATCTCCAGCCTTGAGCATCTCATTCTCAAACTTCTGGTAAGTAATTGTTTCCGCGTTATTGCCGCTAAACATATATTGAACCACGAAAAGACCAAGTATTATTATGGCATAAAGCCACATGATATTAAATTTTGGCGTTTTGGGGACTATCTTTTTACCTGGGATTTTTTTTAAAGGCTTCTTGGTATCTGATTTATCTTCTTTCATTTCTGTGCAAGGATTGTGTAGTAATATTAACAAAACGTAAACCTGTATGGTTTATGCGCTTTTAAAAGACTGCATTTCTGCGTCGCCCCAGAGATCCTCAATACCATAAAACTCACGTTTATCAGTTTTGAAAATGTGCACTACAACGTCAACATAGTCAAGAATGATCCAGTCCGCATTTTGCATGCCTTCTTTTCTCCATGGATCTAATTTGAGAGCTTTAAAAACTTCTTCTTCGACGCTTTGCGCTATGGCTTTTATCTGGGTAGAAGACTCGGCGTGACAAATAACAAAATAGTCAGCAACTGAGCTATGTATATTTCTAAGGTCCAGTCGGACAATTTCATTTCCTTTTTTTTCCTGGATCCCGTGGATCACAAATTCTGAGATTGATGTTGATTCTTGAGCTATTTTATTTTTTACCATTAAAAAAAATTAGTTTTGAGAATTATATAAAGCAAATCTTAATTGCAAAATAATACTTTTTCGGGACTATTTGTAGGACAAAATCTTATTACTTTAAAAGAGGTAGCCTCAACAAATACCTTTCTAAAGGATGCTTTGTCAAAATCTACGCCATTATTAGAAGGCACTGTAATAATGGCAGAGAAGCAGTTTGCTGGCAGGGGCCAAACCAATAACAACTGGCTTAGCGAGGAAGGCATGAATTTGACCTTTAGCATACTACTTAATCCTTCTTTCTTACAGGTTGACAGGCAATTCGAACTAAATAAAGCCATCAGCTTGGCATTAAATGATGTCCTGAAAATCCATGCTGGTAACCAGGTGCGAATAAAATGGCCGAATGACAGCTACATTGTGAAAAACAAAGTAGCTGGAATGCTAATAGAAAATGTTGTCAATGGAACCCGTATCCGGCATGCCATTGTGGGAATTGGCTTGAATGTAAATCAGACTAAATTTCCACCGTCTCTTAACAATGTTACATCGCTGAAGCAAGAATTACATAAAGATTACGACTTAATTGTTCTGTTAGGCGAAATTTGCAGTGCCATAGAAGCCAGATATCTTCAATTAAAAGCAGGACATCTCGCGAAGATCAATGCGGACTATATTGATAGGCTATATCTTCTAAATGAATGGTCGGTCTTTAAAACACAAAATAAGGTTTTTAAGGGAAAAATTATTGGAGTTAGTAGACTCGGTCAACTTCAAATGGAAACTACGGAAGGCATAATGTTATTTAATAATAATGAAATTGAGTTTATTCACGTTTAAGATTTGATATGAAAAAATTATTAGGACTGGCCATCTTGTTTCTAGGCTTTAACGCCTATGCGCAGTTCACTGACCCGAATGCAAAAATTGAAGAACCTGTTCATTGGAGCTTTAAATCAGAAAAGATAAACGATTCAGAGTTCGACCTGGTTATTACCGCAACGATTGACAAAGGTTGGCACGTATATTCCCAATTCATTGGGGACGGTGGGCCAGTTCCCACGTCCTTCAAGTTCACCCCATCAACGGCATTTAGGTTGAAAGGAAAGGTTAGTGAGATGCCGAAAGCTATATCAGCATTTGATAAAAATTTTGATATGCAGATTGCATGGCATAAGGACAAGGTTGAATTTAGACAGCGTATCGTTTTGAATACTGTTAAAGCAACTGTGAAAGGGGTACTAGAATTTATGGTCTGCAATGATCAGAAATGCCTCCCTCCTGCAGAGGTCGAATTTCAAATTCCAGTTATGGGAGGAAGTGCGCCTGTAGCGGAAGGCCAGATCCCAACTGAGACTGTTATCAGTACCGCTACCGATACGATTGCAAGCAACCCGCCCGTTGCCCAGAATAGTACCGTAACAAAAAGATCAGCAGCTATGGCCGGCAACACAGAAAGTTCTCTATGGGGGATCTTTCTTGCTGGCTTTATCGGTGGGCTGGCAGCCTTCTTTATGCCTTGCATTTATCCAATGATACCCCTAACCGTGTCTTTCTTCACAAAAAAATCGGGATCCAGGGCTAAGGGTATTCAAAGTGCAATTATATATGGCATTTCCATCATTCTCGTGTATGTAGCACTGGGACTATTGATCACCCTGATATTTGGTGCATCAGCTCTGAATGAGGCTGCAAGCAGTGCTACCTTCAACCTTCTGTTCTTTGCAGCACTTATTATTTTTGGAATCTCTTTTCTTGGGGCTTTTGAAATAACTCTGCCAACGTCGCTGGTGAATAAAATGGATGAAAAATCGAATCAGAATGGTTTCATAGGATTATTTTTCATGGCTTTCACCCTTGCGTTGGTATCATTCTCATGTACCGGCCCCATTATAGGGACACTGTTGGTTGATGCAGTTTCAAAAGGGTCCTACCTAGGCCCGGCAATCGGAATGCTAGGATTTTCATCCGCGCTAGCGATCCCGTTTACACTTTTTGCTATTTTCCCATCCTGGTTAAAGGAGATGCCGAAATCAGGCGGGTGGCTAAATACAGTTAAGGTTTCTTTGGGCTTTCTGGAGATCGCGCTTGCATTTAAATTCCTATCAAATGTCGATTTGGCTTATCACTGGAATATTTTTGATCGTGATGTTTTCCTGGTCATTTGGATCATAGTTTTCGGCTTTTGGGGACTTTATCTATTAGGGAAAGTTAGGTTATCACATGACAGTGAAGTCGGATTTATATCCTTACCAAGGTTGTTTTTTTCCATGTTTATTTTGGGATTTACAATCTATATGGTTCCAGGCTTATGGGGCGCACCTTTAAAGCCGCTTAGTGCGTGGCTTCCACCACAAACTACTCAGGATTTCGATCTTTATTCGGATAAAGTTTCAGCGACGGCAGAAGAAACGGTAGGTAAAAAGTATGCCGGCTTGTTTCACGCACCTCACGGATTAAATGCTTTTTACGACTACGAAGAAGGCCTAACCTACGCGAAAACTGTGAATAAGCCTATTTTAATTGATTTTACAGGATGGAGCTGCGTAAATTGCCGGAAGATGGAGGCAAGTGTATGGTCTAATGAAGAAGTATTAAAGAAATTAAAAGAAGACTACGTTTTAATATCTTTGTACGTAGACGATAAAACTGAACTGGCAGAAGTCGAAAAATATGTTTCGTCTTTCAGCGGGAAGAATATCAAAACAATCGGGCAGAAGTGGAGTGATTTCCAGGCCTCTACATTCGGGACGAATTCGCAGCCTTATTATGTGATAGCAGGACATGATGGAAAGCCACTAGTAACTCCGCAGGCTTTCAACCTTGATATTGAAAATTATGTAAATTTTTTAAGTAGCGGCAAATCTGCTTACGACAGCAAGCAATAAACATGACTAAGAAAACAATAAAAAATATTGGAGTTTTTACATCCGGAGGCGACTCTCCAGGAATGAACGCGGCAATACGCGCCGTGGTGCGAACGGCTTTATATTATAATGTTAAAGTAACTGGAATTTTTCGTGGTTATGATGGAATGATCAGTGGCGATTTTGTTCCTATGGATCGAAAATCGGTTGGTAATATTATACAACGCGGCGGTACCATTTTAAAAACAGCCCGAAGTGATGAATTTAGGACAAAGGAAGGGCGTAAGAAGGCCTACGACCAATTAAAACGTCAAAAGATTGACGCCCTTGTGGCGATTGGGGGGGATGGTACTTTTACCGGTGCCAATATATTTTATGATGAGTACAAAGTTCCTGTTATAGGGCTGCCGGGAACCATCGATAATGACCTGCTCGGTACCGACTTCACCATAGGGTATGATACAGCAATAAACACAGTTATCGATGCCGTAGATAAAATTCGCGATACAGCAGAGTCTCACGATAGGTTGTTTATTGTGGAAGTTATGGGACGGGATTCCGGCCTTATTGCGCTGAGAAGCGGGATAGGTACAGGTGCTGAAGCTATACTTATTCCGGAAACAAAAACAGATATCAAAGCCTTATTAGCCCGATTGGAAGTAAGTAGAAAGGATAAATCTTCTAAGATCATTATCGTTGCGGAGGGGGATGATGCCGGCGGAGCATTCGAGATAGCTGAAAAAGTAAAGGAAAAGTTCCCTTTAATAGATACCAGGGTTTCAGTTTTAGGACATATTCAGAGAGGTGGTGCTCCAAGCTGCATGGACCGGGTGTTAGCATCGAGACTGGGAGTTGCATCTGTTGAATCGCTACTGGAAGGCAGATGCGGTGAAATGATAGGAATCGTAAGCGGTAAAATTCACTTTACTCCTTTCGAAATGGCGATAAAACACAATACCGATGTAAATATGGAATTGTTAAGAATAGTCGAAATACTTTCACTTTAAACACATACGCTGTGAGGAACTTCATTTTCTTTTGTGTTGTACTTGTCATAACATCCTGTAACACCAGTAGGCCGATTAATAATGCTGACGCACAGGCGTTTATCGATAGCTATACGACTGAGTATGTAAATCTTTATACGGCGTCTTCTGAAGCCCAGTGGGCCGCAAATACAAGAATTATTGAAGGTGATAGCACGAACGCAAAACAGGTTGAGATTACAGGTGAAGCTTATGCGGGGTTTACCAAATAAGGATGTTCCGCCACTTTTGAGAGAAGGGGCTAATCGTGCCTATCATGAGGCTATGGGGAGTTTAATGGGACTTGCTTCAGTTCAAAAGCCTTTTTTGGAAAAGAAAGGTATAATTCCGTCTGGCGTTCAAACTGACGAAATACAGGCACTTTTAAAAGAGGCGCTAAATTATGTGGTTTTTATCTCTTTCTCGGCAGGAACAATGACCGAGTTTGAAAAATCGCTTTACGCGGATAACCTTCCTGCCAACCAGATTAATGCAAAATGGTGGGAACTTGCGAAGAAATACCAGGGCATAGTTCCTCCAACAAACCGCGGTGAGAATTTCGCAGACGCTGCTTCAAAAACCCACATAAATGATGACGCTGCACAGTATTATGATTATGCTTTATCATTTGTAATTCTATTCCAGCTTCATGATCACATTGCTAAAAACATTTTAAAACAAGATCCTAGAGCGACGAATTATTACGGAAATAAGGAAGTTGGTAAGTTCCTGAAGGATATTATGTCGCCCGGTGCTAGCAAGGATTGGAAAATGGTGTTAAAGGAAAAAACCGGATCGGATCTCAGCGCTAAACCGATGCTTGATTATTTTAAACCTTTGATGCAGTGGCTGAAGGAAGAAAATAAAAACCGGACCCATACACTACCCGAAAGAATATGATAAATAGAGCTGGCTATATGTTACTGCTGTCAGCTGTTCTGATTTCTGCATGCAATAATGTTGCAAAGAAGAAAGAAAACGATAAGAGCCTGCCTGCGAAAGCAATAAAACTTGCAGAAGTTGCTGACGGGCTTCATTCACCAGTTGCGGCAACCTTTGCTGAAGACGGAATGATGCTGATCTGTGAGCAAACGGGATTGGTTAGAACACTTCAAAATAACAAGCTAAACGGAAAGCCTTTTCTTAACATTCGAAAAAAACTTGTAAAACTTAGCGGAGCTTATGATGAAAGAGGTTTGCTTGGAATCGCCTTACATCCGGAGTATGCTTCAAATAAAAAGTTCTATGTTTACTATTCAGCTCCATCATCCCAAGCTGGAATAGACCATCAGTCGGTTGTTGCAGAATATACAACTTCTGCAGACCCATTTGAAGCAGATCCGTCTTCTGAGCGTATTTTATTAACCATTCCTGAACCAGAAAGTAATCATAATGGCGGCGACCTTCATTTCGGACCCGATGGCTATTTGTACATCAGTGTTGGAGATGGTGGCGGCGGAGGCGACAAACACGGTGATTCCGGCAATGGGCAGAATCTAAATACTCTCCTCGGTAAAATTTTAAGAATTGATGTAAATGCAGCTGAAGGTTATAAGATTCCGGCAGACAATCCATTTGTTGGCAAACACGCTAAACCAGAAATTTGGGCATATGGGTTGCGAAATCCCTGGCGTTTTTCATTTCATGGGGAATCAGGAAAACTATTCGCTGCAGATGTAGGTCAGAACAAATTTGAGGAAGTTAATAATATTGAACGGGGTGGTAATTACGGCTGGCGAATTATGGAGGCCAGTCATTGCTTTAACCCGGAAGAAAACTGTGAAACTAAGGGTCTTATTCCACCTATCGCGGAATACGATCATGATACCGGTATCAGTATTACAGGAGGATATGTTTATAGCGGAAAGCTTTTGCCTGATCTTAAGGGGAGTTATGTATTCGCGGACTGGAATGGATCCGCTTTTTACCTTAGCCCAAAAACTGTCTCCGGTAATACTAAATGGGAAAAAGGTGATTTAGAACTTGTTGAAAAACCTTCCCGCGATTTTAAAATTTTGTCATTTGCAGAAGACAATGACGGCGAACTCTATATGTTAACAAACTCTGAAGTTGGGCCCAAGGGTACCAACGGGGCAATCTATAAACTTGTAAAACCCTGATGGA
>Ga0136639_10000742_pt1 | contig 11148 bp, 8 predicted proteins | sample AntDrymUQ8592106_2_FD_113739 | JGI IMG/M metagenome (GOLD analysis project Ga0136639, IMG submission 113739) | Polar desert sand microbial communities from Dry Valleys, Antarctica - metaG UQ859 (21.06) | ecosystem: Environmental > Terrestrial > Soil > Desert | place: Antarctica: Dry Valley...
CTCGGTTCCCCTCAGCAGGTAGCAGTGGTTCGATGAGGGCAAGAGATTCCATCTTAATGCCGATCTTTTTACAAGCTATAACCATTGAATTGCAATGGTTATAGCATTTTTGACAATGATTTTGTGCCGATCTTAATGCCGATCGCGAAATATGACAGGATACGATCGAGATCGAGTTAATTTAATTTTGAGATCGATTGTCGTGCTATTTGTGATACTGTATCCTCAAACCCTAATTCAGAAGGCGATACCAATGTTAAATTCAGTAGCATCAACTATCTCGATCCTCTCGATCGTGCATTTCAATCGAGCGACAATGCTGCCAATATCTTGATATGTTCGGTAACGTCCTTCAAGCGATTGGCAATAATGCTAAACTATCGATCGAAGTCTATGGTGCAGACGGCAAGCAAATTCAAAATTATCAGCCGTAGGAACATAGCAATTTTATCCAAGTTGCGGAAATTATTTTAGAATGTGTTCCCCTTGACAGCGCGAGGGCACCAACATTAACTAGTATTTTCTAAATCAAAGATTTTAAAATAGAAATAGACAGTCGTAGATAAAAATGCAAAACTCCCCCTAGAAGTTTATGGTGCAGATGCCAAGCAAATTTAAAACTATCGACACTAGAGATATAGCAATCCTATTTGATTTCTCGTTAGTAACGTTAACTCGTAGGGGCAGTGCTTCATCCTCGCCATCTAAAGGCTATGCTTCTCATTTAGGATTGAGTTATGGGTATACCGATTGGACAATATTTGACGGAGGTAGAAGCCAATATAGTCGAATAAAAGTAGCAATCTTCGCCAGAAATGAGCTGGGTGAGCAAATTCCTGGTACATCAAACCTAAATAATTAAATAAAAATGAACGATCTGAAATATCAAGATTTCTATAATGAAGAGTATTATTCAAAGATGGTACCAGGTATTCCATATGATAGAGCAGCTAATGATGGATACTGGTTACGTTTTTTCAACACGGTTGCAGATAAATTGACAACTTATCTACAACCTAAGTCTATCTTAGATGTAGGTTGTGCCAAAGGTTTTTTATTAGAAGCATTCTACAACAGAGGCGTTTCAGTTTCGGGTTTTGATTATTCTGAGTATGCTATATCTTGTACACGAGAAGATTTAAAGCCTTTTACTTTTGTTTCTTCTGCTACTAATTTAGAAGCATTTCAAAAATTCAATGATAAATATGACTTAATAACTTGTGTTGAAGTAGTTGAACACATGCCACAAAAGGAGGCATTGTGTGCGATAAAAAATATGTGTTTATCTACTAATACAATATTTTTCTCATCCACATCTGATGATTTTTCAGAACCAACTCATTTAACTGTTTTACCTCGTGTTAATTGGCTAAAAATTTTCCTAGATTGTGATTTTGCACCTGACTATAACTTTAGGATGTCCGAAATACCGCATAGTATATTATTGCGAAGAATAGATAATGAACGTAAAGAGATTAGTAAACTGATTGAATTATATGAGTTAAATTTAGATAATAGCAAGCACCATGTAGATAATATAGAATCTCAACTACTTCAGGCTCATTCCGAACTGGAAAGATCGCAGTCTCAGATACACCAAACTCAATCTGAGCTAGAGCGTTCACAATCTGAACTTCAACAAACTCAATCTAAGCTAGAGCGTTCACAATCTGAACTTCACCAAACTCAATCTGAGTTAGAGCATTCTCAGTCTGAACTTCAACAAGCTCAATCTGAACTAGATCGATCTCATTCTGAATTCCAAAAAAATAGATCTGAGCTAGATCTAGCTCATTCTAAATTGGAGCGGTCTCAAAACATTATCGCAGCAATGGAAACTAGTAAATTTTGGAAACTAAGAATTGCTTGGTTTTGGTTTAAGCGCACAATAGGAGTACAGATAGATAGTGAATCTTATATTCGTAAGTCTTCACTTACAAGTCGCCCACTAGCTATTCTTAAAATTAAAGGTCTCCGTTACGTGCTATCTAAGGTTGCTGAAAAAAATTATCTCAAGCTAAATGATTTACTTGTAAAGGATGATAATAATCATTCACTTCTGAAAATATCCTCACTCGATCATACTTATAATAAATGGCTGGATAAAAATTACCCCAAAGAAGTAGATTTACTTGAAATGGCTGAAACCCTGAAAATATTCAGTTATCAGCCAGTCATTAGTGTCGTTATGCCTGTTTTCAACCCTCCTGAGCAGTTTTTGCGACAAGCAATTGAGTCTGTCATAAATCAAATTTATCCATGTTGGGAATTGTGTATAGCTGATGATGCTTCAACACATCCTTATGTTAATTCAGTACTACAGGAATATGCAGCAAAAGACTCGCGGATAAAAGTAACTTTAAGAAAAGAAAATGGCCACATTTCTCGTGCATCCAACTCAGCGATAGATCTAGCTACAGGTGCATTTATTACTTTGCTCGATCATGATGATTTACTGACTCCAGATGCTTTGTACGAAGTAGCATTACTACTCAACCAGCATCCGCAGGCAGATATGATATATTCAGATGAAGATAAGCTTGAAAAAGATGGTAGTCTCAAAGACCCATTCTTTAAGCCAGATTGGTGTCCTGACTCATTTCTGTCTCGAATGTATACATGCCACTTAGGTACTTATCGACGCTCGTTAGTCAATCAAATCGGTGGATTTAGAGTTGGTTATGAAGGAAGTCAGGATTATGATTTAGTGCTCAGATTGACTGAGCAAACAGAAAATATATTCCATATACCCAAGATACTATACCACTGGCGTGTTCATTTGAACTCTACGGCTAAGAGCTTGGCTGTCAAAAACTATGCTACCGACGCTGCTCAGAGAGCTATTTCAGATGCCCTTCAGAGAAGAAACGAGCCAGGGCAAGTAATCTCTGTCTGTGATGGATGTTATATAGTGAGATATGATATTAAAGATTTTAAGCGTGTCAGTATAATTATACCGACAAAAAATCTAGGTAAAATTCTTGACAAATGCTTGTCATCTATTTTTGAAAAAACCGAATATCCAAACTACGAAGTTCTAGTGATTGATAACGGTAGCAATGAATCTGAGACTTTTGAGATCCTCGATAAATGGAAGCTCAAAGAGCCGAATAGGTTTAGTTGTGAGGTACTAAACATTGATTTTAATTACTCTAAAATTAATAATTACGCCGCTAATCTTTCTAAAGGTGACTATCTATTATTCTTAAACAATGATACAGAGGTTGTGACTCATGACTGGGTTGATGCAATGGTTGAACAGTCTCAAAGATCATCTATTGGGGCAGTTGGAGCTTTACTTTTATATCCAGACAATACTATTCAACATGCAGGTGTAGTGCCTGTGGGTGGCATTGCAGGTCATAGTCACAAATATTATCATGCTGATTCTTCTGGTTATTTTAATCAAATTCAAAGCATAAATAACTATTCGGCACTAACGGGGGCTTGCTTGATGTGTCGGCGTGAAGTTTTTGAAGCTGTTGGAGGTTTTGAAGAGGAGCTTGCAGTAGCCTTTAATGATATTGACCTATGCTTTAAAATTTTTAAGGCAGGCTACAATAATGTCTATCTACCTCACGTTGTACTCTATCATTATGAATCAAAGAGTAGAGGTGCTGAGAATACTTCCGAAAGGCAATCTCGATTTAACCAAGAAATAGAGTACATGCAGAATCAATGGAAAGAAATTCTCGAACACGATCCTTGCTACAGCTTGAATTTAACTAGGAAATCCGAAGATTTTAGCATACAGGTATAAAATTTAAATTAAGAATAATTAGAATAATATCTTATTCCCCAGAATAAAAGACAATCTATTGTGATATTCAGTAATGTATTGTGCGCAAATCGCAACTCGTATTGTAATCCATAAATCTTTTCAAATCAGCACATACTATTTGTAGTGCAAGTATGATAATGAATCCAAAATGCAGCTAACTGAAAAAATTGCAATTGTTTTAGCTACTTATAATCCTGATATAGAATATCTTCACAAGCAGATTCAATCAATTAAAAATCAAGCCTATAAAAACTGGATCTGTTATATTGTTGATGACTGCTCTCAATTAGAATATCAAATAGCTATCCAAAAAATAATTACCGAGGATTCACGATTCATTTGCTATTTTCACAATCAAAATCTCAACCATTATCATAACTTTGAGCGTGGATTAAATTATTGTATTGAAGATAAAACAATTACTGCAATAGCCTTAGCAGATCAAGATGATATCTGGTATCCACAAAAGCTGAGTCTATTAATAGAGAAACTACGCTCTCAACAAGCAGTTTTAGTGCATTCAGACTTAGAAATGATAGATCGTAATGATGAAATAATTAATCATTCTACTTGGAAGTTTGAAGGACGTAATCCTGAAAAAATATCGATAGATCTATTATTGCTTCGTAATGTGGTGACTGGCTGCTCCTTATTATTTTGTACTTCAATACTGAAAGATATTTTACCGTTTCCATACCAAGAAAAAATTGAATGGTATCACGATTGGTGGATAGCTTTAGTTGCAGCTCAAAAAGGTAAAATCGAACATATTCATCAACCTTTAGTTAGATATAGAATTCACAATTCAAATAGTGTAGGTGTAACTAAAAATATAGGTAAACTCGATCGTGAGTTATTAGCTTGGATCGGCAAAAAATTTAAAATTACTGGTAATAGTTATCTAAGACATCGTAATTTTAGTGTATTATTTTACAAACGATTTCAACAGGAATTAGATATTTTAAATTGGTCTAATCCATTCGATGATGAACGTTTAGATTTTGGCGTAAAAATATTAAAGTTAATGCTGGAAAGTTTATTATCAGGCTATAATTCAGAAGGTATAGCTTTGAAAATTTGGGGTTTAAAAGTTTTACTGGATCTACAAAAGATTGGGAGAGCTATCTAAAAGGTATCTAGAAGTGAATATGAGCTTAACTGAGTTAGTATCAATTATTTTAGTCAACTACAATGGTGCAGATGTCCTAGTAGACTGTCTAAAATCTTTGGATAAATTTATTCCAAAGAATGAATACGAAATTATCTTAGTAGACAATAATTCACAAGATAATAGTATAGATATTATCAATCGTGAGTTTGCTAATATTAAATTAATTAGGTTGTTAGAAAATGTTGGGTTTGGAGCGGGAAATAATATTGGAGCAAAAGCTGCTACAGGTGAGTTCTTATTTTTATTAAACACTGACACGATTCTAACCAATAATATTCTTCCTCATCTGATAAAATTAATGTCTGCAAATTCAGATATCGGAATTGTTGGGCCTAAATTACTTTTTCCAGATGGAAGTTTCCAAATTTCTTTTTCACCTGAGATTGGAATCAAAGGAGAATCAGAATCAAGAAAAATGCACAAAAATTCTCAAGATGAAAATTATGTGAATACAATCGAACGAGATTTTAAAAATATCAGACAAGTAGATATTGTGGTCGGAGCTGCATTTTTTATAAGAAGAGATTTATTTAACTTACTAAATGGTTTTGACGAAGAATTTTTTATGTATTTTGAAGAGTCCGATCTATGTCAAAGAGTCAGAGATAAAGGGTATAAGATTTTGTATACTCCTCATTCCTCATTAATTCATATCAGAGGACATTCCGTCAAAAAAACATCAAATAAGATGGTAGTAGAATATAGACGTAGCCAGATTTACTATTATCATAAGCACCGTCCAACTTGGGAAATATTAATCTTAAAAATATATTTGCTATTCAAGTTTTCGTGTGAGTATCTCCAAACCATCAATGCTTGTAACTTGGAAATTATAAAATTAGTCTTTACATATAAATAACTTTGTCTTTACTAATTAATTTTTCATTTCTAATAACTAAGCCCACGGGTACGACAACCTATGCCCTCAGTCTTCTACCTCACCTACACAAAATCGAATCAACACTTTTAACTTCACAATTCTTACCTAGCAATAGTTGTCACAAAACTCCTGCAAACCAGACTTCGGAACAAGGTCTCAAAGGAAATTTACGCCGACTAATATGGACACAATTTCAGCTACCTAATATTTACGATCGATTGAAGTCATCGTTACTATTTTCTCCGATCCTAGAAGCTCCCATATTTACTGATTGTCGCTACATTGTTACAGTTCATGACTTTATCCCGCTCCGATTTCCCAAGCTATCGTCTCCCCTGTATCAATATTTCAAATGGTATGTACCACAGGTATTGAGCCAAGCCACCCATATTATCTGCAACTCAACCGCTACAGCAGCGGAAACGATCGATCGGTTTCACCTTCCCGCCGCCAAAGTAACACCGATTTCCCTTGCTTACGATGCGAATCATTTTTATGCCCATGATGAGGCACAAACAGCAGATCCCCTTTACTTTTTATATTTAGGGAGACACGACCCTTACAAAAATGTGGCTCGAATCATTGCTGCTTTTGCGCAGCTATCGAACTGCGATCGATATGAGCTATGGCTGGGAGGATCTGGAGATAAGAGATATACACCCCAATTACGCGCCCAAGTAGCCGAAATTGGATTAGAAGGACGAGTAAAATTCTTAGAATATATTCCTTATTCCGAACTGCCAAAAGTCATTAGACAAGCTAGAGCCTTAGTTTTTCCTAGCCTATGGGAAGGTTTTGGCTTGCCAGTATTGGAAGCAATGGCGTGCGGTACACCAGTGATTACCTCCAATCTGTCTGCATTATTAGATGTTGCTGGTGATGCAGCGATATTAGTAAATCCTTACAAAGTCAAAGAGATCGCATCAGCCATGTACGATCTTAGTAAGGATGATGAATTGCACCGACAATTACGACAAGCTGGGCTACAACGTGCCAGCCAGTTTAGTTGGTCGCAAACTGGTCGAGCTACAATTGATGTACTTCAACAATATTTATAGTATGATGGCAACCGCAAAGACGTTGATAACATCATCCTAATTCGATGTACCTAAAGGCTTAATATTTCTATGACTAGATCGATCGACACCAACTCCAGATTGTCCGCTATCTACCGTTACTGGGAATTAGTATCTGTCCTCGCCGGACGCGAAATTAAAATTCGGTATCGTGGCTCTTTTTTGGGTGTATATTGGTCGCTATTCAATCCACTAATTATGACTGGGCTATACGCACTCATTTTTGGTAGTGCGTTCAGTAAATACTATCGTAATTCACTTTGGGAATATATCCTAGCTGCATTTACTGGATTAGCAGTAATTCACTTCTTCAATGGTTCGACATCTCAGGCATTAAGTAGTATTGTTGGTAATGGCTCATTATTAAATAAAGTTAAATTACCAGTTACCGTTTTCCCAGTTTCAATTATCATTGCTAACACATTTCAACTATCAGTTGGGATGTTGCCACTATTAGCAATAGTGACTATTTTTCTGTCACCCCATCTATCGAGTTTTATTAATATCATCGCTATCCCGCTACCCTTGTTGGCATTGATCTTAATATCTACAGGAATCGGATTTCTGACGAGTTCTCTCTACGTATTTTTCCGAGATCTACCCTTTTTATATGAGTTGGTACAGTTCATGCTGATGATGAGTAGTCCGATCTTTTACCCCGCCGCGATCGTCGATCCGATGATTCGCCCATTATTGGAACTAAATCCTCTATATCCTGTAATTGAGAGCTTGAGACAAATTGTTCTGTCTGGTGATTCACCCGATCTATTTTTGATTACTAGAGCATGGTTGAGTGGGATTATCATTCTAGTAACAGGTTGGATTTGCTTCCACTGGCTCCGCCCCAAATTTATGGATCTTTTGTAGATAGCTGTTCTCAATTGGTACCCACATCGTTAGTCAATCCCAAAATTACCCACTGTATTTAGTTAGATGGAAGTTATTAGTTTCGATCGCGTGTCACTATGGCGACGTACTCAGGAAGAGTTTTCTTATGATATCAAACAAACAATCCTGTCGCTCGTTTCGGGTAAATATCGTAAACCTGCCAAAAAGCTAGTAATTGATGATATCAATTTGGTTATTAATTCTGGCGAAAAGATTGGGATTATTGGTGGAAATGGAGCTGGGAAATCAACCTTACTCAAGTTAGTTTCTGGTATCCTCGAACCTACACTTGGTAAAGTACGAGTCAAGGGAAATATTGCGCCGCTGATCGAACTGGGAGCAGGATTTGATGGAAATATCTCTGTCCGCGATAATATTATTATGTATGGCGTTTTGCTGGGATTTTCTCGGCGGGAAATGCAGGAACGCACGCCAATGATTTTGGATTTTGCTGAGTTAAAGGATTATGAATTAGTACCAGTTAAAGGCTTATCTTCAGGGATGGTGGCTCGGTTGGGTTTTGCGATCGCGACAGATGTCCAGCCAGATATTTTGATTCTCGATGAAGTTCTATCCGTCGGCGACCAAAGTTTCAAAAACAAATGTCAGCATCGGATCGATAAATTTCTCAATGGTGATACCACCGTCTTAGTTGTGTCCCACGATCTGGAATTTATTCGTACTTCTTGTGACAAAGCAATTTGGCTCGATCGCGGGCGGATCAAATTCATTGGTAGTGGTACAGAAACAGTCGATCGCTACCTCAATACAGTCACAGTCTAACCTTTGTGAATCGATCGCAGTTACAGTCAATGAATCCGGCTACCCCTGACTACCACAATGGCGTTGAATCTCCAGGGCTGGACTGACTTGGGGCTGGTGTAGCTTTAGGCTCAGATGATTTGCCCATTCCCGATTGATTCGGATCTTGGTTATCAACTGGTAAAGATTGTTCTGGTGATGGTGATGCCGAGGGAGACGGCGATGGGAGCGGATCTGGACGCGATCGCATGGGATCTTCGGGGGTGGGTGTAACTGAGGGTAGTGATGAAGGTAAAGGCACATCAATTGGGATTGGCGACTCAGATGGCATCGGTGTGGGTGAATCTGAGGGGCTGGGTTGGGGGCTAACAGTGGTGGGTGTCCGCTCGACTTGAGGTGAGGGTACGAAAATGGGTTTGGGAGTTGCTAACGATGGACTAGGAATCGGTTGTGGTTTGGGTTTGGGTATTACTACTGGTGCATTACAGCTATTAACTTGGTTATTGTAGACCCATCCTGTCGAACGATCTGGCATCTCAATTTGAACGAAGACATCTTGTTCGGCTAGGAAAATAACCTTAGTTCCACGCGGTAGATTAGCTTGAATTTTGGCATCGCGTTGGGGCTGCGATCGCACTCTCGTCGAGGGTAAATCTGTTGGTGTAGCGATCCGACACAGATCGGATTGAATATCTCTGGCAAAATCTCGCTGATTCAATATTCCACGGCTAAACCAAGCAAAACTACTTACTGCTGCCAAAATTGAGACAACTCCCACAATAACGGGGAGGAAAGTCCGCTCTGGTTGTGTCGGAGCTGTAGGTTGTGCACTTGGAGCCTTAGTCCGAGTCACGCCAGGGGCGACAACGGTTGCTTGTGAATCGATACTATAACTTCGAGGCTGTGTTACGGGTGGAGTTTGAACATAAGTATGAGGCGCAAAAGTACCAGTAATTAACCCTTGAACGGCTTGGAGAGCCTCTGTAGCCGTATGATAGCGATCTTTGAAGTGATAGCGAGTCATCCGCTGGAGAATGGCAATTAGCTGGGGATTAGTAACTGTGAGATGTTCCCATTTGAGTTCGCCCGTGCGATCGTCTGCGGGCAGATCGTAGGGATTGACTCCAGTTAGAGCTTGAATTGCGATCGTCCCCAAGGCATACATATCGCTACTAGCGCGCGGATTGCCTGAGGCTTGCTCGATCGGCATGTAGCCAGGTGTGCCGATCGCTACCGTCATCGTATTTTGCCCGTGGAGCATCTGCTGATTGCGGACTTGTTTGATCGCGCCAAAGTCAATCAAAATCAGGCGGCGATCGCTACTGCGACGCATAATATTATCAGGCTTGATATCGCGATGGATCACACCCTGAGCATGGATAAAAACGAGAATTTCTAAAATCTCTTGAAGTAGTTCGATCGCTTGCGATTCGCTCCACCTAGCACCATTTTTTAGCTCTGTCGAGAGGGGATGCCCTGGAACGTACTCCTGAACTAAATAAAATTCTCGATCCTCTTCAAAATAGGCAAGTAAACGTGGAATCCGATCGTGATTTCCCAATTGCTGCAACACGATCGCTTCTTTTTCAAACAGTTTTCGCGCGATGCCTAGTAAGGATGGATCGGCACTAGCTGGTTTGAGATGTTTGAGAACGCATTTGGGATAACCAGGTAGATGTAAGTCCTCGGTGATATAGGTTTCCCCAAATCCCCCAGCCCCCAAAACCTGGAGTACTCGATAGTGTCCCGCTAATAACTGACCAATCATGCAATAAATCTATCTCTTCAGATATCTCAACTTTACCCTTCTATTGGCTAATTGACGAGATCTGCTAGTTTTTAGTGGCGGATACTCCAGCACAACGAGTCTAACAATGAACAAATAGCGAGCGGCAATTTTACCAATGGACTGCGCCGACTAATCTGTGGGGATTTGAGATTCAAGATCGGCATTAATTATTATTTAAGCTGATTAATTTGCTCGATCGCCCAACTGGGACAACCCCGCTGAATTTCCACAATCTTCCGGTTAATCTCTTGCCCCTGAGCATTTTTTAGTACTTCGGTGCGGACGGTGCGATCGCCTTCTTGGAGATAGGCAATCAGCACTTTCATCGCTTTGAGTTTGAGTGATTCTTGCCGCTGTAAAGGTGATAATCCCGCTTGATTTTCAGGTGCTGTCGATTGCGCGGGACTAGCTAGAGGCTCAACTTGTTGGTTAGGGAGGTTCATAGATGTTCGGAGTGGCGGATCGATCGGACTGCGATCGCCTAGTAGTTCGCTGATATGATAGATCCCTTCAATTCGATCGACATCCTCTGTATCTTCGGTATTGAAAGTATTCAAATATGACTCCAGATCTAGATCTTCATCTGGTGACAACTCCGTTCTCCCCACGGAAATATTTCGAGCCATATTCTCTCGATAAAGTTCGTTAATCGGCACTTCTGGCTGCTCGATCGCCAGCAAAGTTTCACCACTGGAGAATCGTAATGAAGATGTAGGAACTCCGATCGCCATATTTCGATCGGATGAATTTGGCTCTAGTTGTGCTAATGAATCAGGTACTATTTGCCGCCCTCGTGAGGCA
>Ga0136639_10000743_pt1 | contig 11148 bp, 7 predicted proteins | sample AntDrymUQ8592106_2_FD_113739 | JGI IMG/M metagenome (GOLD analysis project Ga0136639, IMG submission 113739) | Polar desert sand microbial communities from Dry Valleys, Antarctica - metaG UQ859 (21.06) | ecosystem: Environmental > Terrestrial > Soil > Desert | place: Antarctica: Dry Valley...
CAACATCCGGTTCGTGAGTAACCATGACGATCGTGATTCCCGATTCATTTAATCCGGTGAAAATATCCATCACCTCTTGAGTAGTCCGCGAATCTAAGGCACCTGTAGGCTCGTCAGCCAGCAGTACGCGCGGTTCGCCGACTATTGCCCTAGCGATCGCGACCCGCTGCTGTTGCCCCCCTGAGAGTTGATTGGGACGATTTACCATCCGATTGCTCAAGCCCACTTTCTCCAAAGCAACAACTGCGCGTTCTTTGCGTTCGCTCTGAGCTAGCCCCCCATAAATCATCGGCAGCATCACATTATCCAGGGCGGTAAGTTGAGGTAACAAATGGAATTGTTGAAAGATAAAACCGAGTTTACGATTGCGAATTTTGGCAAGTTCCGCATCAGGAACAGTCGAGACATCTAATTTATCGAGATAATAATGTCCGCTGGTGGGTTGATCCAAGCAACCAATAATATTCATCGCTGAAGATTTACCCGAACCAGATGGCCCCATAATCGAGCAATATTCACCTTCCGCGATCGTCAAGTTGACTCCATCCAATGCTTTAACGAGGGTATCTTCGATCCCATAAGTTTTATTGACATCTTCGAGTCGGATGATAATTGGTTTTTCGTCGTTCATTAGGGTTAGGGTTTAGGCTTTAGGTTTTAGACTTTACGGTTGAAAAATGTAGGGTGGGCACTACCCATCAACTAGAGTTTATGCTTATTTAGCCCACCGAATAGGATTGAGGCGATCGATTAGTGACGATGGACGATCGACTATTAAGGTTTGTAGTGATAGATCGATTAAGCTCTGCCCATATCCCGCGATCGATGCCACTAGTTGCATCATTAAACCATAGCGAATCGGCGCATTTGTCCACAGCCTGGTGGTTACCGCTCGAATGTCTACACCAACAGATTGGATCTTCGAGTGCGGTGGCGATAAAATGGGATTATAGAGACACTTAGGCAAGCTAATTTTGTTCACTATATATACTTGGAAATAATCTAGAAATTAATAATTAATAACTTTACTAATTATTAATTGCTTCTCAGAGCTTCGATCGGATCTAATTTTGCTGCTTGTCTGGCAGGAACGACACCAAAGAATAACCCGATGCCACCCGAGACACTGACAGCTAAAATAATTGCCGATGGGGAAATAGCCGCAGATTTGAGTGGTGAAAATTGAGCGATCGCGAGGATACTACCGATCCCGATGAGAGTGCCAATAAGCCCCCCAACTGTCGAGAGAATAATCGCCTCGATCGTGAATTGAATTAGGATATCATTTTGAGTTGCTCCGATCGCTTTGCGTAGTCCGATTTCTTGGGTACGTTCGGTGACTGATACTAGCATAATATTCATCACCCCAATCCCACCAACTAATAGCGAGATCCCTGAAATTGCCCCTAATAATAATGTTAGGGCACCAGTAATCGTCGTCACGATCGTCAGGGCATCTTTTTGGTTGCGAACTGTAAAATCATCTTCACCAACAATCTTATGTCGGCGACGCAGTAAATTAGTGATTTGAAATTCAGCCGCATCCATGCTTTCACTGTTTTTGGCTGCCACTGAAATCAGGGACAATCGGATGCCAAAGGGTGAAGTTCTACCAATTACACGTTTACTCATCGTTGTAATTGGAATAAAGATGGCATCATCTTGATTGCTACCAAATGATGAGCCTTTTGATTCCATTAATCCTACTACTTCAAAGCTGAGATTATTGATCCGAATTTGCTTACCTAATGGATTATTATTACCAAATAATCGTTGAGCGATATCCGTACCCACCATCGCCACTTGCTTGTCATTCTTGACATCTAAATCATTGACAAATCGCCCTTTATCGACCGCGAAATTACGGACAGATGTAAACTCCGCAGTAGTACCCTGAATAATCGAAGTCGTCGTAATATTCTCGAAACTAACTACTGATGAAGATTGGAGAATTGGAGCCACCCCTGAGACTGATGGCACCTGACGCGCGATCGCGCGGGCATCACTGAGTACCAATGTCGGTGGCACCCCACCACTCCGAATATTTTGAGCTTTGGGACTACCAGGTAAGATAAATAATGTATTTGGGCCTAAATTTTTGAATTGATCTGTTGCTAATATTTGAGTACCTTCACCGACACCAATCATCGTAATCACCGAAGCATTTCCAATCACAATTCCCAGCATAGTTAAACCGCTGCGTAACTTATTAGATACGAGGGTTTTTGCCGCCATATTTAGACTTTCAAAGAGATTCATTGGTTAGGAATGGGGTATAAGGGCGGGAGTAGAGGGTAGCGGTTAGAGTGTAGAAGATAGAGGATGGTGAAGTCTCATTTTTCAAATTGCAAGTCTTAGCAAAAAACCACCCCGGTCGAAGATTTCCTAATTACCAAATTAAATTATAATTACCCTACTTCTGAATTTTAATTATCAATTATCAATTATCAATTATTTATCTCCCATCATTTTTTCTTTAAATCCTGGTGGAATATCAATGAAGACGCGATCGCCTGCTTTTAGCCCTTCAGTGACTTGAATTTTATCTCTGACAGTAGTACCGACGGTGATTTCTTTAAACTTCGGTTCGTTATTTACACCAGTTACATAAATACCAGTTTTACCGCGTTTGGAACTGATGGCGACAGTCGGCACTGTCAACGCATTATTAGTGCGTTGTCCGCTAAATATAGCATTGACATTCATTCCCGATCTCAAGACATCTTTACCAGTATCGAGGGCGACACGGACTTCAAATGAGGTGACGTTTTGCTCGACTACGGCTTCGGGTGCTACCAGTCTGACGGTACCTTGAAAAGGCTGGTCGCTAAAAGCATCGGCGGTAACTTCGACCTTTTGCCCGACTTTAATTTTGTTGATATCGACTTCCGGTACTTTGGCTTTGACTTCCATATCCTTGGCTAAAGCCACGATCGAAGTTGAAGTTGCCGAGGTGCTGGTCGAAGCAGAAGTCGTCGGGGTGACAAATGCCCCGACACTGGCATAACGCTGGGTAATCAAGCCAGCAAATGGCGCGACAACAGTTGAGTCTCGAAGCTGAGAGCTAGCTGACTGGAGTTGAGCATTGGCGACGGCTAATGCTGCGGTTAGTTGGGCGATGTCTTCAGGGCGAGAGCCATTTTTTGCTTGATCGTAGGCTGCTTGTGCTTGCTTGACTTGAGCGGCGAGACTAGCGACATCTTCAGTCCGACTACCAAGCTGCGATTGGCGGAGGGCTTGCTGGGCTTCTGTCACTGCCGCTTGACGTTGAGAGATTTCGGAGCGGCTGCTATTGCGTGCCTGTTGAAGTTTTTGTTGGGTATCGAGCAGATTGGCTTTGGCGGTTTGATAGTCCGCCGTAGCTCGATCGAGTGCATCCTGAGAGACTGCCCCTGATTGCCGCAGCGATCGATTGCGTTCTACTTGTGCCTGAGCGAGTTTTAATCTGGCATTAGCTGATGCGACTTGAGCTGTAGCCTGTTCGATTTGTTGGGGCGCGATCGACTGGCTCAGATTGAGGTTGGCTTGGGCTTGAGCTAGTTTTGCTCGTACCTGAGCGGTTTCTTCGGGGCGATTGCCGTTTCTGGCTTTATTCAAGTTGGCTTGGGCTTGGGCAAGTCTGGCTTGAGCTTGGGTAATTTCTTCAGGACGTGTACCATTTTTCGCCTTGTTCAAATTAGCTTGAGCCTGCCGCACATTGGCTTGAGCTTGGGCAAAGGCAGCTTGCACCTCGGCATTCTCCATTTGGGCAATTTTTTGACCCTTTTGGACGCGATCGCCCTGCTCGACATACAGACTCGCGACTCTTCCGGCAGTCTTGGGGCTGAGATTCGCCGTCTGAAAGGGGATCACATTGCCACTAGCGGTAATTCGATCGGTCAGATCTTGCGTTTTGGCAACTGTGGTATAACGTTCTAGATCGATTTTGGGAGTTTGCTTAAGTTGGTTAGTTGCAACAATACCGAGTGCCGCCACACCGACGAGTGCCGCCGATACACCAGCAATGGTTGGAAGCGGATGCTTGAGATTTTGAATAAATGGTATTTGCATAGGGAGATCGAGATACGCTAATTCTTTGATTCAAACTCTCAAATTGCCTGTCATTGGCTCAACGACGATGGGGTTTGGCTCCCTGCGGTTGCAACGCCAACAGCTAGATTATCGGTGCAGACGGCCACTGGCAATGAGAATCGATCGACCAAGTGGGCAAAGCAACGATTGACTATTAATAATTTTGTTACTTTTATTTACATTAAGTTTAACTCTTCCTCAACAGAGATGGCTAGTGTCAAAAGTCATATCTTCTGGTCTAGTATTTAAAGGGTAGAGGATGATCGCCATCGCTCAGTTGTAGTTGACTTCCAGGAAAATTGTGACGCTAGCTGTAAAATCTATCCTATGATGGAATCGGCAACCAACGCGATCCTTGAGCGAACTAGCGATCTCGACGATTGTCCACCGCCCGATCGACTATCTACCTAGACCTAATTTATTGTGTATAAACGGATCTACCTGCTATTCCTGACTGCTTGCCTGGGTATGGCGATGCCCACAGTCGCTCACAGTCAAGCTTTATTGCCATACATCCCCAATCAAGACGCTAAATCACTAGAAAATACCAGCAAAACTTTATTACGACAAGCAGCCGGATTAGTTCAGTTTCAACAATACGAACAAGCAATTCCCCGTGTCGCATTGGCAACTCAACTAGCACCAAGAAGCCATGAAGCTTGGTTGTTTTTAGGTACCTTATACGTCCAAACTCAAAAATATCAAAGAGGGATTGATTCGCTCCAACAAGCGATCGCGATCAAGCCCCGAGATCCAGATACACTATTCATGCTAGGCTCGGCATACTTCCAGAAAGGCGATTATCAAAAAGCAGTCGATACGATCCAATCGGGACTAAAAATTAAGCCAGATAATAATAGTGCCCTCTTCGATCTGGGCAATGCTTACTATAAATTGAAAAAATATCCAGACGCGATCGCCCAATATCAAAAAGCGGTTAGAAAAGATCCCAAATTTTGGCCGGCGATCAACAATATCGGTTTAGTTAATTATGAAAATGGCGACCTTAATGGCGCGATGCAAAATTGGCAACGAGCGATCGCGATCGATCCCAAAGCCGCCGAACCATTGCTAGCAATGGCAGTTGCCCTCTTCGCTCAAGGCAAGCAAGCCCAGGCATATACCGCCGCCGAAAAAGCGATCGCCCTCGACAGCCGTTACGCAAATATTCAACACCTCAAAGAGAACTTATGGGGTGATAAACTGCTCAATGACACTCGCAAACTGATTCGGACTCCCAGAGTTAGAGATTTTATTACTAAGGCTCCAGCTAGAGGTTAGGAAATAGTGAATAGTGGATCGTGAATAGTGGATAGCGAACAAAAAGAACGCAAACGTTCTAACTTCAATCCACGATCCACTATTCACGATCCACTATCCTCTCTCTTAGTAATTGTGTATTATTATTTTGCAGTCCAGTCCGATTGCGAACAGTTTGTGGCAGACTGAGATTAACTTAAGCGATCGATATAGGCATTTGAACTCATGGTAAAACAGCTAGATCTGCTAGGTACAGATAAAATTATTCCGATCGACCTGCCCTCAGAGATGCAGCGATCGTACCTAGAATACGCCATGAGTGTGATCGTGGGGCGGGCATTGCCCGACGTTCGGGATGGACTCAAACCAGTGCATCGGCGGATTATTTACGCGATGCACGAACTCGGCTTGACACCGGATCGGCCGTATCGCAAATGCGCTCGGGTCGTCGGAGATGTCTTGGGTAAATATCATCCCCACGGCGACCAATCGGTCTATGATGCCTTGGTGAGACTAGTTCAGGACTTTTCAACTCGTTATCCACTATTGGGCGGACATGGCAATTTTGGCTCGGTAGACAACGATCCGCCAGCGGCGATGCGGTATACCGAGACGCGACTAGCATCGATCGCGCATGAGGCTCTGCTGGGCGAAATTAGTACGGCAACGGTAGACTTTATCGGCAACTTTGATAATTCCCAACAGGAACCAACAGTTTTACCCGCTCAAGTCCCGTTGCTACTGATCAATGGCTGTAGTGGGATTGCGGTGGGGATGGCGACCAATATCCCGCCCCATCATCTGGGGGAAGTGCTCGATGGCGCAATTGCGCTGATCGATAAACCCGATCTTCCCGATGCCAAACTATGGGAATTGATTCCTGGCCCTGATTTTCCCACTGGGGGCGAAATTATGGGTGTTGAAGGGATTCACGATGCCTATCGCACCGGGAAAGGGATTATTACCGTGCGCGGGATTTCTCATATTGAAGTTGCTAGCGTTCAAGCTAAACTCACCAAATCAAAAAAACGCCGCGATTCGCTGATCGTGACTGAGTTACCATTTCAGGTTAATAAAGCCGCCTGGATCGAAAAAATCGCCGAACTGGTCAATGCTGGTAAAATTGATGGCATCGCCGACTTACGGGATGAAAGCGATCGCGAAGGAATGCGCGTTGTCATCGAGATCAAGCGGGATAGCGAACCGAGTAATGTCCTCGAACAGCTCTATCGTCAAACAGCTCTCCAGAGCAATTTTGGCGCAATTATGTTGGCAATTGTCGAAGGACAACCCCGCCAATTGAGCCTCAGACAACTGCTCGAAGAATTCCTCAAATTCCGCGAAGTCACCCTCACCCGTCAGTACAATAATGAGCTAGAACAAGCCCAAAAACGGGTACATACCCTCTCCGGGTTGCTCACTGCGCTGGATAATCTCGATGCGGTGATTAATATCCTCCGTAACGCGCCTGATGGCACTACTGCCAAGGCGATCTTCCAGACTGAATTAGATCTTAGCGATACCCAAGCCGATGCAATTTTGGCGATGCCGATGCGTCGCTTGACTGGCTTAGAAAAGAAAAATATTCAAACCGAATTTCAAGAACTTAATACCAAAATTGCTAGTCTAAATAATCTCTTGCTCGATCGCAATGAACTCCTAAAATCACTCAAAAAAGACCTCCGATCGCTCAAGCGCAAATTCAGCGATGCTCGGCGGACAAAGATTACCAAAATCGATACTCCTAAACTCGATCGAGCAGCCACTCGGATCTCTAAAACCAAAATCAAAGCAACAGCAGCGTTACCAGCAGAAGAGCGGCTCTCTGCCAAAGAGCGAAAAATCCGATCGCTTCCCGCCACTCAACTCCAAATTATTGCTGCCGAACCCAGCCAACCCACCACCGTCGAAATCACCTACCAAGGTTACATTAGAAGGCTGGGTAAAACTGGCACGAAACTCAATCCTAATAGTCAAGATTTCGTCACCAAAACTTACCAAATTAATACCGAAGCAGAACTTATATTAATTACCACCGATGGTAAAGCTTATCCACTTAAAATTCGGGATATTCCCCCCACCTTGGGTAACGATCGCGGGGCGATCCTGACGACTCTAATTCCCGCACTCCAAGACACAGAAACCACCGAACAAATCATCGATACCATCCCCGCCCCCAGCGAAACTCCCGACGATCTCCAACAATTACTCCTACTCACCAATCAAGGTAAAATCAAGCGCATCCTCCTCCAAGAGCTAAGTGGACTTACCAATCGCGGTACCACCTTGATCAAACTCCGAGCAGACGACAAACTGCACACTATTACCCCCCTCACCAATCAGCGGGAAATCATTATCGCCACCTCCGGCGCGCGAATTCTCCGACTCGCCCTCGCCTCCGAACAAATTCCGCTGATGGGTAGGGTATCTCAGGGGATTCAAGCTCTCAAAGTCGGTATGAGAGAACGGATCGTCGGCTGCATCCCCGCCAATAGCACTGACGAAATTACCCTGATTACCCGTTATGGCTACGCCAAACGCATCCCGATCTCCACGATTCGGATCGTCCAAACCGGAAATATGGGTACCCACGCGCTGCAATTTGCGAGTAAAACCGACAGCCTGATCTACCTCAACTTCCCCCCCGCAACTCTCGATCTGGTTACTACCACTCAGCGTCATGAAATCATATCGATCGATCGCATCCAAACTTATGGTAAAGATGGTACCGGCGACAAACTGCTCGATCTCAGTCCAGATGAAGAGCTAATGTTTGTAAATTAGTGCGGGAGGGCTGGTTAATCTGAAATCTTCATGCCGTATAAAACTTTGAGCATCAACCAGCCCCTCCAGATCTCAACGTCTACTTAGAAATGAGCCAAACTAAGTCTAGCTAAACAAATATCCTAAAATGAAAGTAGTTAACATTCACGAAGCAAACACCAATCTTTCCCAGCTTGTGGAATCGGTAATAGCTGGCGATGAGGTAATTATCAGCACATCTGACAAACCGCTAACACGGCTTATTCCCCAGACCGAAAAAAAACTTCGCACGCCTGGTTATTGGACAGGTCGAGTTAAAATGGCTGAAGACTTTGATAATCTATTACCACCAGAGATCTTAGCTGGCTTTGTAGGCATGGATTAGGATTGTTTAATTATCCAAGGAGAAAGGGCGATCGTCGATCGAGCCTGTATTCATATGAAGTTTGAGTGGGATGAGTCGAAGAAAATATCTAATTTGGAAAAACATGGGATTAGCTTTGAAGAAGCAAAAACCATCTTTGATAACCCACTTGCGGTAATATTTGACGATCCACTACACTCGATTGGTGAAATTAGAGAAATTATCATCGGACATTCTAGTCAAAACCAATTATTGATTGTGGCTTTTACAGAACGTGCTGGTGTGATTCGGCTCATTAGTGCGCGGTTAGCTACTCGTAAGGAAGTTGATAATTATGAACGAAACAGATTTTAATGCGCCTCAATCTGCGGATGATGAACTTGCCGTCGAATACGAATTTGACTATACCAAGGCAAAACCCAATCGGTTCGCGATGGCAAATCGACTAAAGGTGGTTGTATTAGACGAAGATGTTGCTAAAGTTTTTACAACTCCAGAGTCAGTTAACAAAGCACTTAGAGCATTAATTGAAATTATGCCGCCAACAGTAACTATCGATCGACTGTAAAAAAACCATCATTTCAAAGGGCGAATACTCCTCATACTTTCCAGCACAATCATGATATCCATGCCATCGCCTTCTCCCTTCACCCCTGCTGAAATCGCCGCTCAAGGTATCAAACCAAATGAATACCTCGAAATCGTCAAAAGACTCGATCGGCACCCCAACAAAGCCGAATTAGGCATGTTTGGGGTGATGTGGTCGGAACATTGCTGCTACAAAAATTCGCGTCCCCTGCTGGCGCAATTTCCGACGACAGGCGATCGCATTCTCGTCGGACCGGGTGAAAATGCCGGGGTGATTGATTTGGGCGATGGGCTGCAACTCGCATTTAAGATCGAATCCCACAATCATCCGTCGGCTGTCGAACCCTTCCAAGGTGCAGCGACAGGGGTCGGCGGGATTCTGCGGGATATTTTCACGATGGGTGCGCGTCCCATTGCGATCCTCAATTCGCTCAGATTTGGCGACCTCAAAGATGCCAAAACTCGCCGCCTCTTTACGGGCGTAGTTGCCGGGATTTCCCACTATGGGAACTGTCTGATTGGCTCCGAAAGCTTTATTTGGCGGGACTCACAGGGTATTCACTTCGACACGATCGGCAATTTTGTTAATACCCATCTACCCACTGGCGAATATACCCATCTACTCACGGGCATCGATACCCTCTCACTCGATCCCAAAACCAATCGCAGTAGCTGGCAACCCGTCACCCGCATCTTCAAACGCCAGACAGAAACCCTCGTCAATATCCGTACCTCCCTCGGCAGAAGCATCACAGTCACTCCCGATCACCCGATGTTACGGGTAGAAGCCGAGGACAAAGTTCGGATTCGCTACGCTCAAACTTTACGCGTTGGTGACAATCTGCCCATTCTCCAGCAACTACCCGAAACTTCGATCCAGAGTCCACAACTCGATCTGATTGAGAGCATTCAACCCGAACATCAGATCGATCGAGAGCTGTGTGTCAAACTGCCCCCATCATGGCAACCTACCGATCTGATCCGCACCACCCTCGAACTATTTGAACCATCGATCCAAAAACGCAACCATTACTTCAACACCAAAACCCTACCACTCGATCGCTTCCTCAATCTCGAACAACTCTTAGGATTCGATCGAGTCCTCAATTTCTCCCGTGCTGACCTCAAAATCGGTCAACATGGCAAAGATGACTGGCTCCCCGCCATGATTCAACCTAATGCCGATTTTGCCCGTCTGATTGGTTATTACGTCGCCACCGGGATGGTGTCCCCCGCTGGGAATGTGTACCGGATTTACTTTAACTTCAGCCATCACGAATCTGCCGCCGCCACCGATCTGATGGCAATACTCGAACGATTGGGCATTGCTGCTAGTCCCGTCCAGCGCACATCCGGGATGGCTGTGTGTGTTTCCTCCTGGCTGTTAGGTTATTTATTCATTCAGGCTTGGGGTTGTGGTAATGAAGCCACCCACAAACGGATTCCCGATTTTGTCTGGGAATGGGACGCTGGACTTCAGCAGCAATTACTCAATAGTCTGATTCGCAATAATCCCACGATCCCCAATCCCAGCGGGGCGGGAGCGCAAGACAAAATTTTCTGCTCCACTTCTAGCCGTCAACTATTCGACCAAGTGATGCTATTGGTGCAAAATCAAGGTATCCTCCCCCAAGTTCACCATCGTCCGGCTGCCGTCGGCAAGATTAAAGGGCGAGAATTTGACTATGCGGCATTGTGGCAAATCGAAGTTCGCCGTGACTGGATGAGTAGTCACAATCCAGCTAGTCCCATCCAGCAGCGAGAAGTCGGCAGTGTCGCGACTCAAGCCGTCGCTACTACCGTCACCACCCTGGCGACAGTCAAAATTCACAGCATCACCACTCATAATGTCGAACCGTGTGATGTCTATGATGTCGAGGTAGATCGGACACATTTATTTGTGACTAGTTCGGGATTAGTAACCCACAACTGCGTAGGTGTCCCCACCGTCGGTGGTGAAGTATATTTCGATCCCGCCTATTCTGGCAATCCGCTAGTAAATGCGATGGCAATGGGCTTGATGGAGACAGACACGATCGTCAAATCTGGTGCTGCTGGCATCGGCAATCCCGTCCTCTACGTCGGTTCCACTACCGGACGCG
>Ga0136639_10000744_pt1 | contig 11146 bp, 10 predicted proteins | sample AntDrymUQ8592106_2_FD_113739 | JGI IMG/M metagenome (GOLD analysis project Ga0136639, IMG submission 113739) | Polar desert sand microbial communities from Dry Valleys, Antarctica - metaG UQ859 (21.06) | ecosystem: Environmental > Terrestrial > Soil > Desert | place: Antarctica: Dry Valley...
ACTCGTCCCTGGAATAAACGCTACCGGGACAAATACCGCCATCAACACCAGCGAAGTCGCCACAATCGCCCCCGTCAGCTCGCGCATCGCTTCAATCGCCGCAGCTAGAGGTGACATCCCCTGTTCCAACTTGACCGCGACCGCTTCTACGACAATAATCGCATCATCGACCACAATCCCGATCGCCAGGACGAAGCCAAACAACGTCAAAGTATTGATTTGAAAGCCCAATACCAATAGAGCCGCACACGTCCCGATTAAAGATACCGGAATCGCGATCGTCGGAATGATTGTCGTCCGCCAGTCTTGCAAAAATACAAAAATTACCAAAACGACCAACACGATCGCTTCTACCAAAGTCTGTAGTACTTCTTCAAGTAGACCTGTCCAAAAACTTGTGTACTAGACTAAGCATAGGTTTCGATCGATAGATACTTCATAGTATATCTTGTGTGTTTCATCGATATTTCTAGAGATACAGCTAATTGCTATTAAAATTAGCCTATTAATTGCTATTTGTATTTTTTGTATTTATGAGCTTCTTGATAATCATTAAACTGGTAAAACTAATGTTCCCAGTCGCAATCTAACTAATCCACATATTGTTAGTATTACCTCTTCATATTTATTTTCTTTCATCCGAAATCTTTCTTTTGCCGCTCTAAATATCTTGATTAGGCGAATTATATGTTCTACATATATTCTTTCACTAGATATTTCCTTATTAGCATCTTTTTGGATGTCTGTTAATTCTTTTCCTTTTGGCTTCTTCTGAGGAGTTTTAATATTCACACCACCTTGATATCCTTTATCTCCAGTAAATTTCTGCTCAACATTAAATTTTCTCTGCTGCTCTCTAAATATATTAATATCACTAGCTTTCCCTTGTTTACCAACCTGTACATCAACTAGATCTTTTCCTTCTGGCAATGTAATTACTTGACCTTTAAATGTGTGTTGTTTCTGCTTGGTGCGCTAAACCGTCGGGAAACCCGACGAGCGCGCATCCGCTTCTTTCCTGAATAATATTCTTTCTGGACTTGATTGTCTTTAGGTCTCTCTCTAGGCTGTTCCCAGCTATCTACAATCAGCTCCTGCTCCGCAAGCATTTCTTTCACTATCGCCAATTCTTCTCGATCTTTTCTTGTCCCTTCCATTAGACTAGATGGTAGTAGTTTTCTCAGTATTTTTATCCAGTAATTAAATGTATCGTTTGCTTCTGTTTTGGAAATATTAAATTGCAGTCCTAATATTTCAAATGTCGGCAAATGTCTCAAGTAAAATATGCATAAACATACTTCTTCCTCTTGGCTGAGTATTTTTGGTCTCCCTCCTCCTTTTTTGTTAATCCTAACCTTCTGTTGCTCATGTACGACTCTTAACCTTTCTTCTTCAACTTTTGCCAGTTCTATCAATGCTGACCACTGTTGATAATTAATACCTATAATTTGCTTTGTTCGTTCTGGATAATTTTCGATATATTTTAGTGGATTTGTCATTTCTGATAAAATACTATTTTATGATTTTAGTGCCTTTCTTGTCCATAGATTATATTTCGGATAGGTCTACTGGACTTGAGCCGATTTCACCTGGGCGGCGGCTTGACTTACTTGTGCTTGAGCTTGGGCGATTTCTTGGGGGCGGGAGCCGTTGAGCTGTTGTTGGAGGTTTTGTTGTTGCTGATTGACCGTTGCGGAGAATGAGTTAATATTCGCAGTCCGAGTTTGACGGAGCTGGTCTAATTTACGTTGGGCTACTACCAGCGCGGCGGCGGCATTGCGCTGTTCGTTGACATAGCCAGCATACAAGTCTTGAGACACCGCGCCCTGCTTGGCTAATTGGGCATAGCGATTGGCTCTCGATTGGGCGAGGTTGAGTGCCGATTTGGCTGAAACGATTTGGGCTTCTGCTTGGGCGATTCCTTCGAGTTCCGATCCCGATTGGGCATCTGTGAGCCTGGATTGAGCTTGGGCTAGTGTGGCTCTAGCTTGAGCGATTTGTTCGGGGCGAGTACCAGCTTTGAGTAGGGCGAGGTTGGCATTGGCTTGTTGTAATGCTGCTTGGCGTTGTTGGAGTAGAGCTTGAGCATCATCGCTTTGCAGACTGACAATCGGTTGTCCTTGTTGGATGAGATCGCCTTCTGTAGCTAAGATCTGGACGATCCGTCCTTCTACCTGCGGCTTGATTGTCACAAACCGGGGCGATTCTAATGTCCCGACAAATACCGTACTATCCTGCACTGTATCGATCGCCACCGTCGCTAGCTTGACGGGCACTGCTGGCGGTTTTGCCGCTGCACCTAGCTGGGCATTAGTCGCGGCTTGACTCGCTTGCCACCACCGCCAACTCAAACCCAAACCCCCCAGCAATAATATGGCACCCAAGATCCACGGCCAGCGCGATTTTTTGCGCGGCGGCGCGGCTGGTACCACGATCGGATCTGCTTCTTTTAGCTCTAACTGATGTCTGTCGGCATTGTCGCTCGTTGGCGGTTGGGCAACAGCGGGATCTGACTGCTTGAGGAATTTTGAATGGAACATTTTTAATTTTGTGAGGTTTGAGCCAGACTAGAACGGCTCGATCGAATAGAGTATTTGTCAAGTCAATTTGACAATCTTTAAATCCCCAAAATCTCGATTGAAATTTGGAGAACTAAAGCCATGCATTTGTCAACGATAGATGTATTTATCTTAATAGTACGCATCCAAAGTATCTTTTGATAAGTTGGCACTCGATCGGTTAGATGCTGATTTAACCATGTCATATTTTAGCTGTCGATCGACAGGTTAGTTAGATGTTGGGTAAGATCTCGATCCCGATCGGCATCTTTGGTTCTAGAGTAGATATCGATCGGTAGTACAAGTTGCAATCTAATGTTCAAACTCGATCGCCATAACTTACCTGACGACCTATAGTCTGTGCAATTTGCCAGCAGGTGTCCTACTTAGTTTTAGATAAGTTTTGACTTTTGACCTCTATCAAAAGGCAGAGATCTCCGAAAAACCACCCAAATCTCGACCAAAAAGCTGGATCGAGCCGTCGGATTTATCGTGATAAACGATTACATCATCATGGAATGGGAGCTAAAGATCTACCGATCGATTGATTTGGAAATGACAATATTTGTGTCAGTCTAGATGTTAGGGTTATATCTAATTATTAATTAATATCATAGTGATTTGCAAAATTAGTTATTAACTTTGAGCTGAAAATGTTTGAAAATCAAAGCCGTTGTCAGAACTAATCGAGCAAATTGAGAATAAGTGATTTTATTGATAAAATGTGCAGACCTTAGTGGTAGCCATCTAGATTAAATCACCAGATCGAGCGATCTTGTCATAAGTATCCCATGAAACTATCTAATAAAAATTCCGACCCAGAACTAACCCGACAATTAGTAACTGTGGTTGCGATTATTGCCAGCATCGTTGTCAATACAATCTCCAATATTTTCCCACCCAATGGTACCAACGTTGGCGAACTATCAAATACATTGCTTGCACCCGTGCAGGTTACACCAGCTAATTATGCGTTTGCGATTTGGGGGGTAGTGTACTTGGGACTATTGGCATTTGGGCTGTATCAGTTTCAAGCTACCGAGCGTCATAATCCACGCTTGGTGCGGGGTGGATATCTGCTGACGTTCGCGTGTATCGCTCAATGCGCCTGGATTTATCTGTTTCTAGCACGGCTGTTTCCATTGTCGATCGTGGCGATGCTGGGAATTTTGTTGCCGCTGATTGCATTGTATCAATGTCTCGGCATCGGTATCCAGAACGTCTCCAAACAAGAGCGATGGTTTTTGCATGTCCCCATCAGTATTTACTTGGGCTGGATTACTGTCGCCACGGTGGTAAATGTTGCCAGCACGCTCTATGTTGGCGAGTGGAATGGGTGGGGAATTCCGGCGACAGTTTGGACGGTACTGATGATGATTGTGAGTGCGGCGATCGCATCTTATATCTACATCAAACGCCACGATGCAGCTTACACACTAACGATCGTGTGGGCGTTGCTCGGAATTACCATTCGGCAGATCGGTACGCCGTCGATTGCGGTAACTGGGATCGTAGCGGCGATCGCGTTGCTACTGTTGATAGCCGCCGAAGTTAAAGTGTTTAGTAAAACATCATAAATATCTCACCAGGAGTCATAATGAATAATAAAATTGAAATTAATAAATCGGTACCGAGCGATTCTCCGGGGGAGAGGCTTCGCCAACGCTGGGGCGAATTTTTTGACCAGTTTTCAGATGGTAATCGTGGTAGACACATCTCGATTGAAATCATCAGTGCAGAAGTCGGGGATGAAGAATTAATTAAAGATGCGCCCTTAATGGCAATTGTGTATGACCGACCCAATAAAGGCGATGATTTAGTAATTGAAATCGGGCGTGACGAGGTAACTTACGCTCATACTGTAGATTCTCCCCAGGAAGTTTTAACTGGACAGAGTGCAAGTGGGGAAATGCTGGCATTATCAATTAGCGATGCGGCAGGAACTAAGACCCTAATTAAATTACAAGCGAGTTAAATTAATTAATAATTCATAGTTATTAATCCCGACCGCAATTGCTGGCAGGGCGTTGGCGTAGGATATAATGGGTGGTGAGCGATCGACTTGTAGTTTTCGATTTGAAGTCTACACCGCCGATATCATAGCCAAATCTATCTCTGTGCTCGCCACGCCAAAATCTATGAATTCCGACGGAACTGCCAAGCAAAGACTCGATCTCCAATCTCCCCTACAACCAGAAATTATCGATGTCCGAGTGGTAGAAGAGATCTCGTCAGTACCGGAACCACTCGGGGACATTTGGGCTAGTGGCGAAGTCACCGACGAGCGCACCACATCATCACCATCTGCCCAACCGCAGCCACCGATTACCATTCCAGTCGAGCCGTCAGTAGATCTACCGCAACCACTGGTAGCTACCCCCGACCCTAAATTAGAACCAGCACCCAGTCTCAATCCAGTAGCATCAGCAGAGCCAGTCGTTGCCGCACTACCGAGCTTGGCAACCACAATTCCAACTGAGCCAGTCGAGACTAGTGCCGCACCACTCATCCGCGCCGAAGCCCAAATCAAAGCAGAAATCGCCAAACTGCAAGCTACTCAAGCAACTCTCCAACACCAAATCGTCGAGACTCAGGCAAGTTTTGGACAAGTTATCCAAACTTCGATTTCCGAGCTGGAACAACGTCGTCAAAAACTGCAAATCTCTGTCGAACAACTCGAACGCCGACGAGATCGCATCGAAAAAGAGATCGCCAAAAGTTTTGCTGGTGGCTCTCAAGATGTCGCCATCCGCCTCCAAGGATTTAAAGACTACCTCGTCGGTAGTCTCCAAGATCTCGTCGTCATTGCTGAAGAAATCGAATTTCCCCAACCACCCCCCGCTCAAATCCGCCTTCAGGCACCGCTAGAGCGCACGGCAAGCAGCAGTAATACCCCCAGAGATCGAACACCGACTCAATCCCCACCCAGTCGAGAATCCCGCAACCAAACCCCCCAATTTGCCGAGCCAGCTTTCAAAACGACCGCCAATAAAGTCCGGGCATCGATCGATCGTTATCGCAATGCCCCAGATTATTATGCACCTACTTGGCAACTGCGCCGGACCTTGGAGGCCGTTCATGCGGATAAGGTATCCGACTGGTTTTTGAGCAAAGATGGACGGGGTGCCGTCCGCACGATGGGGAGCCGCCTGCAAAATATCCTCGTTGCGGCAGCGGCGGTATCTGTCCTGAGAGAGCTATACGGTGACTATCTCCGTACCCTCGTCCTTGCCAACCTCCCCGAACGCCTGGGCGACTGGAGGCGTGGGTTCCAGGACTGTTTGGGACTCTCCAAGACCGATTTTGGTGGCAATGGGGGGATTATTTTGTTTGAAGATCCCGAAGCTCTAATTCAAAAAGTCGATCGGATCGTCGCCAATAAAGAAATGCCCCTGATTATCATCGATAATTCCGAAGGTCAAATTAGCCTTTCGATTCTCCAGTACCCACTCTGGCTAGCGTTTGCGCCCGATCCGAATCAACAGCTAGATGATTATCGGGAGTACAGATAATGGGTAATGGGTAATGGGTAATGGGTAATGGGTAATGGGTAGCGAAAAGTGCGGTCTTGGGGTCTCCCCAAGTAGAGCACCTTTTCAAGACAGTGGATAATGACAAAAGAATAACTTTTCCAGTAATTAAATATAAAATATCTTTGAGGGTGGACAGTGCCGACCAAATCTAATTTGGGCAATTTCTATCTAACAAATATTTGCATCTAGCCAATTACCCTATGTTTCTCTTCTCCAACCTCAGTTTAGATCTGAATGCTAAATAATATTATTGTCGCGATCGGGATTTTTATCATTGCCTATGTTTTGGGTTCATTGCCCACGGGATATTTAGCTGGAAAATTGTTAAAAGGTATCGATATTCGCGAACATGGTTCGGGTTCGACAGGTGCGACGAATGTGTTGCGAACATTGGGCAAAGTGCCTGGATCGATCGTGTTGCTCATTGATGCCGTTAAAGGTGCATTGGCTGTCGCAATTGTCAATACGATCTTTGGATTTAATCTGTTGCCAACACTACCGATCGAGTGGCAAGCTTATTTAGTGCCATTAGCCGCAACTGGAGCGATTTTAGGACATAGTAAATCGATCTGGTTAAATTTTGGTGGTGGTAAATCTGTGGCAACCGGTGTCGGCGTATTACTGGCAATGTCGTGGCAAGTCGGTTTAGCGACGATGGTGGTATTTGGGATTTCGATCGCGATTAGTCGGATTGTCTCGATTAGTTCGATCGCTGGGGCAATTTCGGTGACGCTGTGGATGTTACTATTCAACCGACCCTTACCTTCAGTTGTATTTGCGATCGTGGGTGGTGTCTATGTCATCTGGCGACATAGTGCCAATATTCACCGGATTATTGCTGGCACAGAACCAAAACTCGGTCAAAAATTAGCAGCGACTACTGAGGTTCGATCTTGAATGCGGAATTAACTCCACTAGCATTGTTGTAGCTATGATTAGCAGCAATTAGCTATAACAGCGAAAAAATCTGGAATAAATATGCCAAAGCTATCCTGTGTAACGATCTTAGCTCTATTTGTCAGTATCTATCCTGCCAGTTTACCCGCACACGCTCAAGGCGGTAACTCTGGCAAAACTTGTCGTGTCACCGATCCTACCGGTACGCCACTCAACGCGAGATTGCAGCCTAATGGCAAAGTTGTGAATCGGCTCAAAAACGGTCGGACTGTATATGCCCAGTCAATCTCTACCGATGATGAGGGCAAACCGTGGGCGTTAGTGGCAATTAAGAATCAGGGTAAATACAAAATTATGGGATATGTATTGCGGGAGTTTATCACCTGTTACTAACAAACGAAACATCCCCAGCTTTTAGCGACTGGAGATGTTTGAGTTAATCAGTCTTATTCGTAAACCAAAGATAATACAGTGCTTTGGACAAATAACGATTGGTAAGTTGGGTGGCTGACTTTTCTAAACCACAATTGGGATTAGTGGCTGGCTTACACGAGGCATCAGCGATCTCCATCGGTAAACCGTCAGTTACTTTTTTTGGGCAGAACCGCCGCTCTGAGCGATCGCGACTTGTAGCATTTGAATTGCTTTGGCGTACTGCGGATCGGCGGAAGTTGCCACTTTAGTTCGATCTTTTACCAAGGCTTGGATTTGAGTCTTGGATAACTTAACTTCCACATCTGGTTTGATGCCAGCGTGGTTGATATCCTTACCGCTGGGGGTAAAGTATTTAGCGATCGTCACAGCCATCCCCGCGCCTCCTGAGAGGGGGCGGACTGATTGTACCAGACCTTTCCCAAACGTTTTCGCGCCAATTAGTTGAGCGCGTTTATTGTCTTGGAGGGCACCAGCCAGAATTTCGCTCGCGCTAGCGGAGCCACCATCGACGAGGATGACTAGGGGTTTTTTGCTAATCGCCGTGCCATTGGCGGAACTTACATCACCAGTACCTTGACGGTTGACTGTCGAGACAATTTTGCCATCATCGAGCCACATCCGCGCGATATCGATCGCACCGTAGAGCAAGCCCCCAGGATTCGATCGCAAGTCGAGGACATAGCCTGTTGCACCTTGGCTTTCAAGTTTTTGAACCGCTGTGGCCATCTCGGAGGCGGCATTAGCACTAAACTGTTTGAGGCGAATATAGCCAATCCCACCTAGTTCTTTGGGGCGATACTTGGCTTCGACAGGGTGAATTTCGATTTGTTGGCGGAGCAAATTGAATTCGAGAACTTGACGATTGTCGCGTTGAATGGTGAGTTTGACCGTGGTGCCTGCTTTCCCGCGAATTAGTTGCACGGCTTGATTGACATCCATTCCGGCGGTACTCTTACCGTCGATTTTGGTGATAATATCTTTAGAGAGAATCCCGGCTTTGGACGCTGAAGTATCTTCGATCGGGGCAATTACTTCAAGTTTCTTGGTTTTTTCATTTTGACTTAGTTGAATCCCGACCCCAATCAATTGACCGGAAGTTTCGACCTGAAGATTCCGAAATTCTTTGGGGTCCATGAAGCGGGTGTAAGGATCGTTGAGGTTCTTGAGCATTGCTCGGATGGACTTGTAAACCTCTTCCTTATTCTTATAATTTTTATTGAGGTACTGCTTGCGAATCGCCCGCCAGTCTTTTTGATTGAAGGTAGCATCAACATACTGTTTATCGATGACCTGCCACACTTCATCGATTAATTCCTTCGGACTATTCTTGAAAAAGGCAACACCTTTAGGGATATGCAGCCCCGCACCAGTAACTGCTACTGCTGTGAGCACCAATGCGGTAGCACCAATAACCAACCCGTGTTTTTCGATCTTCATGATTTACGTCTGGAATTAGCAAGAAAGGAAAAATTGATGTGATGAGGTTCTGCTTAATTTAGCATAATTGTTAGACGGGGCAGGTGTGGTGACTCGGTTCACATTGATTAAATCTTAGCATATTCAGAATCTGGAGCCGATCGGTACCTCTGACATTGACATTGCGGTATTGTTCTTGATTCCCAGCCTTCGTCAACCGCTTACCGACGAGTCTATTCAGGTCGCTGCTGCGGAGATCTTTACCCTACCCCAGCCGATCGAGGAGGGTTGGGGGTAAGCTCATCGAAAACGAAGTCTAGCCACCCCCAAACCCATCAAATTCAACTATTCTGGCTCTACCCAACGACCGTCAGCCTTAATCAGGGCAATTAATTTGGCTACTCCTTCGGCTTCGGGTACTCGCTCGATCTCATCGCGACCGCGATAGAGGGAGATATAGCCAGGTGTTTTGCCGACGTAACCATAGTCAGCATCCGCCATCTCACCGGGACCATTGACGATGCAACCCATGACCGCAATATCTAAACCCGTCAGGTGACTGGTGGCTGCGCGGACTTGGTGGAGGACTTCTTCAAGATTGAACAGTGTCCGACCGCAGGAGGGACAAGCGACGTACTCGACCATCGTCTTGCGGAATCCCAATGCTTGGAGAATGCTATAGCAAACGGGAATTTCCTTCTCTGGGGCTTCTGTGAGGGAGACTCGGATCGTGTCGCCGATCCCTTCAGCTAGGAGTGTCCCAATCCCAGCGGTGGACTTGATCCGTCCGTACTCACCATCACCAGCCTCGGTGACTCCCAAATGAATCGGGTAATCCATCCCGGCTGCGTCCATCCGTTGTGCGAGTAGTCGATAGGCAGCTAGCATCACTGGGACGCGGGAAGCTTTCATCGAGACCACCAGATTATGAAAATCAAAAGATTGACAAATACGGATACATTCTAGAGCCGACTCGACCATCCCTTCGGGAGTATCGCCGTAGGTAAATAGCATCCGTTCGGCGAGAGAGCCGTGATTGACACCGATTCGCATCGCTTTGTTTTGGTCTCTAAGCGAGATGACCAGCGGTTCGAGCATGTCGCGAATGTGGTCGCCGATTTCCGCAAATTCCGCAGGCGTATATTCGGTCCGATCGGGTTTGGCTTTTTCAAATACATATAATCCGGGATTGATTCGCACTTTATCGACGTGTTTGGCGACCTCTAGGGCGATTTTCATCCCGTTGTGGTGGACATCGGCAACTATGGGAACGATTTGATATGTCTCGATTAGTTGTTGTTTGATTTGAGCCACTGCCCTAGCGTGTGCCATGCTGGGGACAGTGACGCGGACGATTTCACAGCCGATTTCGTGCAACCGGCGAATACCAGCAACGGCACCATCGATATCGAGGGTATCTTCATTGATCATCGACTGGACGGCGACGGGATGGTCGCTGCCAACATTGATGCTGCCAACGGCTACAGAACGGGTCTTGCGGCGATGAATGGTGGTGTCTGTACCTAAATTACTATAAGCGGACTGAGTGGATGCTGGCAGGGTCTGCATATACAAACAATGGTTGAGATGTGGCTGTGATTGTCTACCCTTCAGCTTGCCACAATATGAGCATTTAGTGTGGGCGATCGGGGTAACCTGAGACGACAATCATGGTAGCGAGACAAAATAAGACAGTGAGACAAGACCGTACACAACAACTGACAAAAATCGCCTGAAAATATACCCTCAGCACCTTTTCGCGATCCACTATCTACTATCCACTATGTCTCGATCCAAAATGTGAGTAGCTCGATCTTTGTCATTGATGTAGTGTAGTCTATTGAGTAACAGATCGATTCTCGACTCGATCGGGATGAAGACTAGCACGATCTACTACAGATCGCGACCGAGCCTGTTAAAATGAGAGGCAATCGCCCTAAGAGTCCGTTAGGTCGCCGCAGGGCGATTTGAGATTAGAACCTGTAAGATTGGCTCAACCACACCACACTCTCGACTCCAAACCTCGTGCCCAGTTATTGCTTGTAACCTGCAATCATGTCTAATCAGCGTAGCTATTATCGACCCAAATTTTTACATGAAATACAATTGGGTTTGGTAGTCTATGGCGGCGTATCCTTAGCGATTTATACTCATGGTGTTTGCCAGGAGTTTTATCATGCGGTGCGCGGTCGCGGCATTTATAAATTAGTCAAAGCGTTGACAGATGCAGATCTGGTGGTCGATACGATCTCTGGCAGTTCGGCAGGTGGGATCAATGGAATCTTACTCGGCTATGCGCTCGCCAAC
>Ga0136639_10000746_pt1 | contig 11140 bp, 11 predicted proteins | sample AntDrymUQ8592106_2_FD_113739 | JGI IMG/M metagenome (GOLD analysis project Ga0136639, IMG submission 113739) | Polar desert sand microbial communities from Dry Valleys, Antarctica - metaG UQ859 (21.06) | ecosystem: Environmental > Terrestrial > Soil > Desert | place: Antarctica: Dry Valley...
ATGCCCGCCGGGCCCCCAGCCCCGCTCACCCGCCCTCGTCCAATGGCCTCTCCAGCGCCGCATGCGGCAGCAGACGCGCAAGCGCCAACTGCGCCGAAATTCGCTGAATTTTGCCCAGCGCGGAAATCCATTCCGCGCTAAAATGAGCGCAGTTGGAAATCTTCCAACCAAACCCCAAAACAACCCCCCAAAGATGAAGATCCTCAATCTATTCGCAGCGGCCAGCATCGGACTGGCTGCCGTCATGAGCACGTCCTGCAGCAACATGGACAACATGTCCGCCCAGAATGATCCGGGCACCGGCAACCAGATGATCTCCACCGGAACCCACCAGATGGGCCCTCCCGGCCGGAGCCAGCCGATGGCCGACTCCGCAATGCCCCGCTACGCCAGCAAGCCATCAACCCAGCAGCGTTAGCAAAAACTGAAAAGATGTCACCGGGGTGCCGCGCATGCGTGGCACCCCTTTTCCGTGTACCACGAGCTTGATTTGCGACCGGGCCTGCACGCCACTCAGTCGGTCCCGGGAGCCTCCGGCGGCAGCCCCTGGCCTCAAATAATGCGGCCACCGCATTTCACATTGCCGGCGGTTCCTCCAGCCGCTTGTTCGGCTTCTTGTGGCTGCTATTTGGTCTGCTCGTACTCTTTTTTGAAAATGCCCCAAAAAATCAAAATCATTCCGAACAGGCCGATCGGAAGAGCGAAAACAAATGATAGTTCCAAAATCTGTGGATCATGTGTGACCAGTGACGCGTCTTCAACCATGTTCTCCGCAGCCCCCAGGTGCAGCACCAAGCAGGCAAACCCAGCTAGCATGTGAAAAATTGGTTTCATGGTAGATTCCGCGGTGCCTTGCTTGCCCGAATTCTTATTGAATCCCCTCCATACCCTCGGCTGCGGACTTACTTAATTGCTCGCGAATCTCGTCCTGCCGTTCGACGCCGGCGTTGATTTTGGCCATGATTTCGTTGAAGCGGGCGAGATCCTCGTCGTTTTGGAAGGCGAACATTTCCTCCTCGGCCGCCCAGTCATCGCGCTTTTCTTTGAGCATGATCAACAGATCATTCATGTGCCCGACAACCTCCTTCTCGATGTCCCAAGTCTCGCGGAATTGCGGCATGACCTTGTCCATCCCCCTCTCATATCCGATGGCTAGTCCATCCTTGCTGGATTCCTTGAAGTCGTAGCCTTTCATCCTTTCCGGAAAGCTAGTCATTACCGCGTTGGCCTTGGCCGCGAATTTCTCCACCGTGACCTCCAATCTCGCAACGATCGCCAGTGACTCCGCCAAGTCCTTGTCGTTGCTCATCCGGACCGCATCCAACAGCACGTTGATGCCATCGGCATCAAGGGCCGCCGCATAATCATTTTGGATGGCGGCAATATCGCTGAGGAACCCTTGGTTGAGCAGGCGCAAGCGGGCCATATCGCTGGATGGCTTTGATTGCGGATCAAACTTCACCTTGTGCGGCATTCCACCGGGCGTGGCCGACTCGGCCAAAAACTGCTGCAGGTCGCGCTTGAACCCCTTAATCGCCCGCCATGAAAATGTCAACGAATCGCTGTTTCATCATCCGCCGATGAAATGACCACGCCGCACAGGCCCATGCCGCACAGGCCGCGGTAGAAAAGGACCAAGGGCATGCCCAGCCCGACGCCACGCAGCTGGAGGTCAGCGTGGGTGAGGCCGTAACGTTGGTGGAGCAGGCCATCGGTGCCGAAGCCGTGGCCATGCCACGGGTGCCGATGTACTGGCGCTTGGCGAGTTCCCAGAAGAACATCCGGCCCGAGAAAGTCGAGTGACTTTCCACAACTTCAGTTTCATGGAAGCCGCTCAAAGACTCTCGAAGATTTCCTGCTTGTGCGCGTGCCTGGCACTCGCCGGCTGCGCTGGGGAGCGCCCCCCGCCGGCGGCCCTTAAAAGAAACGTTTCCAGCCAGACGACCAAGGACCTGGGAAACGGCATCACGCGAATTGTATCAATGAAATACTCATGGAATCCGGGGGCGACGGGGATCGCGATAAAGAACTATGACGGAACGTGGGATTTCAGTGATCTGTCCAAAGGGGATTCTGTGGTAGTGACGCTGTTTCAGTATTATGCGACGGGCTTCTCAGCCTCTTGTACCAAGATTGCCATCCAGCTTCCGGCAGCGGTCCATGCGGGTCAGACGCTGCGCCTCCAACCGGTTCCATACCGAAGACCCGCCCACAAGGAGCGTTATGATGAGGTGGCGGCGATGAAGGACGGGGAGATTGTGGCCGTTGAGTTCAGCAACCCCTCAGTGGAGTTCCTCTCTCAGCCTAAGCTGGCCGTGGTGGAAATCCTCTCGGTGGACGCTAATGAAGCCCTCATCCGCTTGAGATTGAAGGAAAAAAACCAGCGCGGGCTGGATCTGGATATCAACGAACAGTTCGTCCTCAAGGTGAAGGCACCGCTGGCGAAGCAGTGATTTGCCCTAGCCGCTAGCTCCCCGCAGCGTCTGGACTTGGCCAAATTCGCGGCTGCTTGATGACCATCGACCGTTTCAACTATCGCTGCCGGTCAAAAGGATGAAGAAAGCACCACACGGGGCGAATCATGCGAGTAGCCGCGCTGCCAGACTCCATCCGGAGGTCCAGTCCATAACCCGGGGTTCGTAGCCGAGAAGCAGTCCAAATCTCAATTTTCAAATGGGTTGGCACACCAACGCCTTGGTTGGCGCGTGGTTACATTTCATGCGAGTAGCCGCGCTGCCAAAATTCATCCGGAAGACCAGCCCATAACCCGGGGGGTCGTAGCCGAGAAGCAGTCCGAATTTTATTCTTCAAATGGGTTGGCACGCCAAGCGCGTGGTTACATTTACCTTGAAGAGGGTTCCAACTCGCTAATTTTAGCAATCAACTTGCCATCAATCATTCTGTAAAAGAACGCAATTCCCTGGCACGTAATATAAAACAAATCGCCATTATCAGTATGATTATCTAAAGACAAAGCACTAAGCGCTCTAGCCGCGTCGGAATCCCCGTAGACCAAACCACGCTTACCCTGTCCCCCCCTTCTGAAAACTTCATATCCCTCGGTGTGATACGACGATCTTTTCACAGTGTTGATTTCAACCAAATCATTCAACGAGACACTCGAAATCATCTTCCCATTTACATAAAATTTTATACTTGCCCGCTTTTCAAGTTCACTACTATTCGCAAAGCTATCGGGAAAGCTCAAGCAAACCATCGATTCTCCTTTACGTGAAAGAAACACTTCTCCAGGATAAGTGAACTCTGTCTCAACCTCCCACATTCGCTTTCGTTCCACTTTATCATTCCAAATCAAACCATAGCATCGAATATTTGCTTTTGAGGTGCTTGCTATCGGAGTCACTTCTAAGCAAAATTCCGCGTCTCCTTTTGGAGTGTGAAAGAACGGGAAGGGACTCCGAGGGATCAATCCATGTGCCTGAAAAATTGTTGAAAATATCAGCATGCAAGCCCATGGCAGTGTTCTTGTAATTATTCTGATTTTCATTTTTTTAGTTCATTTTAAATAATGCCTGGTACAGGATAGTAGAGTTACTCATGAGCTGCCTTAGCGGCCTCTCGTTCTTTTGTATATGCGAGAATTAGACCCGACCATCCTTTCCTTGGGGCGGATCGGAGTCCGCCGCTCCTTGGGGCACCATCGCTGCTCTAGGGATTGAAGCATTGGCGGGGAGGTATTTCCTTGAGGTCTTGGGGTGAATGGCCTACGGCCTGAAGCTTATGACCGGACGAGTTGTTTTTTGCCTGAGTGCGGGATTTTGCTTAAGTGGCTGGGGGCAGGAGGAAGTGGATGCGGTGGCGGCGGGGAAGAAGGCGTTTGAGAACTACGGCTGCATGGTGTGCCACGGGGTGACCAAGGGGGATGCGGCGGTGCGCACGGGTCCGCCGTTGCACGGGTTGTTTCTCAATGACCCGCGGGACCGCGAGGTGGTGGGCGGGAATGGGGAGAAGCGGACGCTGAAGGCGGACAAGGAGTATTTTTTGGATTCGGTGCGTCGTTCGGCGGATGTGCTGGCGGTGGCCGAGTCGGGCGCAACCAAGGGGGCGGCCTACCCTGCGGGGATGCCGAGCTTCAGCCCGCAAGTGGTTTCCGACGCGGAGGTTGAGAACATCTGGCACTACCTGCGGACGCTGGCGGAGGCGGGCCAGGCGGGACCTGCGGAGGTGATGGTGAAGGTGGCGCAACAGGAGAAGCCGCAGAACATTCTGGATATCCCCAACGAGGTCTTGGTGACCAAGCGGGCGCGGGTGTTCCGCGCGCCGGTGCGCGGGTCAAGCGGACGGGCCCTGCATGTCGGGCTGCCCAGCGGGATGAATTATTCTTTTGATCCCCGCGTCCTGAGTGTCCGCACCGTCTGGGGCGGCGGGTTCCTCAACCTGACCCGGGAGCGCAACGGCCGCAGCGAGCCAGGCACCGACCACGGCCACCTCAGCCGGACATTTCTCCAAGGCGGCGGAATCCTCCAACCGCTCAGCCAGGCGGGCGCGCCGATCGACTTTGAGTTTAAGGAAACCGATGTCCTGGACGACAAGGCGGTCGAAAAATGGCTCTGGGACCCGCGCGACGAGGCGGACCTGCTGGCCTCCGTGGATGCCGAATTTGTTGGCCACAAGCTGGATGGGAAGACCGGGGAGCCGACCTTCCTGTTCCGGGTCGGGAAGAACAAGATCTCGCAGACGGTGAGCTTTGCCGATGGCCGGCTTCAGATCGCGCTGCAGAGCAAGCTGGCGGCGGCGCAGCAGTTCAAGGTGGCCACCGACGGGCTTGAGGATGTGGTGGTTGAGGGCGGCACGCTGGAAAACGGTGTCTGGTCGCTGGATCCCGCCAAGGGGCCGGCGTACAAGTTTTCCGCGCGCCTCAAGGAAGGCCTCATGGCCCGCGCACTGCCAAACCGCGACGAGGACTGGACGCCCCAGCCGCTCAAGCGCGATCCCGCCCAGCGCGGCAACCAACCGGCCGTCATGCCCGCCGGCTACTCGGTGGAAAACTGGGAGTCGCCGCTGGACATCTTCGGGCGCAAGCAGCTCTTTGAGCCGACCGGCATCGCGGTGGCGAAAAATGGCACCATCGTCATCGCCACGCGCACCGCCGGCGTCTGGCGCATCCGCGACAACCAATGGACCCAGTTTGCCGAAGGGACCTACGAGTCGCTCGGCGTGCTCATCGAGGACGACAAGGGGGACAAAATCGTCGTCATGCAAAAGCCCGAGCTGACCCGCATGACCGATGCGGACGGCGACGGCCGCGCGGATACCTTCCAAACTGTCTGCGACGACTACGGCTTCCACGGGAACTACCACGAGTTTGCCCACGGCCCGGTGCGCGATGCGAAGGGGAACTTCTACTTTGCCCTCAACCTGTGCCACGGCGGCGGCGACCGCGCCAACTGGCGGGCCGGCGGACCCTACATGGGCACCATGGGCGGCTACCGCGGGTGGGCCATCCGCGTGACGCCAGAGGGGAAATTCGAGCCATTTGCAAACGGCTTGCGCAGCCCGGCCGGGCTTGGCGTCGATCCGCAGGGGCGGGTCTGGTATTCGGAAAACCAGGGGGAGTACGTGGGGTCGTCAAAAGTCGTTCCGCTTGAACAAGGGAAGTTTTACGGCCACCCGTCGGGTCTCGTCAGCCTGCCGGGCGGCATGAACCCCGAGTCGCCCGAGCTCAACTACGACCTGTGGAAGGACAGGACCCACAAAGGAGCCATCTGGCTGCCCCACGGCAAGCTGGCCAACGCCCCCGGCAGCCCGGTCTGGGACCTCAGCGGCGGGAAATTCGGACTCTTCTCCAAGCAGATGTTCATGGGTGACCAAACGCTCTCCACCCTGCTGCGGGTCCACACCGAACAGGTCAACGGGATGGACCAGGGCAGCGTCTCGCTGTTTGCCCGCGGGCTCTCATCCGGCGTGATGCGACCGTGCTTCCTGGCCGACGGCAGCCTGCTGCTTGGCCAGACCGGCCGCGGCTGGGGTGCCAATGGCGGCAACGAGGATGGCCTCCAGCGGATCGTCTTTGATGGCAAGACCATGGCCGCGGACATCCACCATGTCAGCGCCGCGAAAAATGGCTTCTTGGTTCATTTCACCCAGCCGGTTGCCTCTTCCTTCAAGGACGACGAGCTGACCAAGAATTTCCACATCCGCTCGTGGACCTACCTCGATTCGGTCCAGTACGGGTCGCCCGAACTCGAAGGTCGCGACGACGTCGTCGAGGCCGTTGAACTCAGCCCGGACCGCAAGTCCGCCACCGTCGTCATCGCCGGCTTCGGCCAGAACGACAAGTGGCTCGACCGAATCTACGACATCAAACTCCGCCAATCCAAGCAGCTCTTCGCCGATGCCCCCGCCTGGGACGAGCTGGAATGCTTCTTCACGCTGCGGGCGATTCCGAAATAGGCGGCGGCGGCACCGTAGTGTAGCGAACTTTGGGAAAAGTTCGGCTGGGTGAACCATTGATCCGCCAGAGGACGCGGGCGCGGAGGGGACCGCCCGCCATCCAACACTCCGCAATCCCCAATTCCCCAATCCGCCCTCCAACAATCCGCAATCCTCAATCCGCAATCGCCACCCCCGCCTTGAACGTTGCCAGCGCGCCGCACAGATCCCCAAGGGCGCAGCCGACACTCTTAAACAGGGTGATCTCCTCCGCTGACTGGCGGCCGCCAACCGCCCCCGCGCAAAGCTCGGAGAGTTCGCCGACCACCTGCTCCTTGGAGAAATTCCCCTCCGCGATGGGAACCAGAATTTCCCCCGCCTCATTGAAGCAATTCACCCGGGTGTCCAAAAACACTCGGGAGCGGGTGACCATGGCGGTATCGCACTCGCGCTTGGTCGCGTGGTGGTTGCCGAGGAAGTCCGTGTGCGTCCCGGGGCGCACCCAGGCACCTTGCACCAGGATTTCCGCCGACCCGGTGGCGCTGACAATCACATCAGCCAACCCGCAGGCCGCCTCGATATCGCCGACGACGGAGAACTCGATGCCAGGGAATTCCGCAGCCATCGTTGCCGCGAGCGCCTGAGCCTTCGAAGGCGTGCGTCCCCAGATGAGCACCTTGGTCAGCGACCGCACACTCGCGTGGGCGCGGATCAGGAAGGGTGCCAAGTTGCCGGTTCCCAGCAACAATAGGGTCGCCGCATCCTCACGCGCCAAAAAACACGCCGCCAGCGCCGAAACGCCCGCCGTGCGCCAGCAAGTCACGCTCCGCCCCTCGACCATCGCCAGCGGAGAACCATGCTTGCGGTCGAAAACCATGATCTGCGAGTACAGCGACTGATGCGGCGGCTGGTTGCCCGGAAAATACGTGAACGCCTTGAGCGCAATCACCTCGTCATTCCACGATGGCAGCATGGCAAACGCGTCGTGGCTGCCGCTCGCCTCGTCGAGCAACATGACCTGGCGCCGCGGCATGGTGAATTTCCCACCAAACGCTTCCCGCAGATCGCCAATGAATTGCGGATAACTAAGGGCGGCGTGAACGTGGTCGGCGGTGAAGATCTTCATGCGGACGCGCAATCTGCCCGCCGCCGCCGCAGGAAGCAAGCGCCAGCAACCCCGCCACCCTTCGACCCAAAAAAAATCCCCGGCAAGCATCAGCCTGCCGAGGATGGGGAAAAATCCTGCCAGATCAGGCCAGCGCGGCGAGCTTTGCCTTAAGCATCTCCTTGGTCACGTTGGCTCCAACAATCTGGTCCTTCACTTCGCCGTCCTTGAAGAACAACAGCAGCGGAATCGAGCGCACACCATATTTCACCGCCAGCTCGCGGTTGCTGTCCACATCAACCTTGCCGACCTTCGCCGTACCATCCAGCTCACTCGCAAGCGCTTCGATGACGGGGCCGATCATTTTGCACGGGCCGCACCATTCTGCCCAAAAATCGACCAGGACCGGCTTGTCCGAGTCGATCACCTCGGACTGAAAATTTGCTTCGTTGAGTTCAAGAGCCATGCCGGGACTATCCACGCCTTCCTGAAAACGTCAAGGGCCGCTCTCGTTAGAGATGCGGCCCTTGTGAATGAGGTGTGTCTTTTTGCCCAGCTGGGTCTAGTTCAACGGCTTGCGGAACGTGAACACAGTGATGACCAGAGCGGCCAAGGCGCAAACAAGGATGACGATGGGAGTAACCATAAATTGATTTTAAGCGGCTTTAGTTGAAGAGGTCACCGATTTTCTTGGCTTTTCCGAGGGCGTCCGGGCTTATCCAAGTCATGATCTGACCGGCAAGCAAGGCGACGGAGGCGACGAAGGCGAAAACCGACAGGATGGCGATGGTGGTCGCCTCCTTGTGGAGTCGCTCGGTTTCCTCATCGTCAACCACATGCATGGTTCCGATCTGAGCCGTTCCAGGGGCCGATGGTGGCCCAAGCGGCTTGGTCGGATTAAGCTGAACGGTTGCCTTGGGCAACTGCATCGTTGCGCCCTTGACCGGCGGAGCACTGCCGAGCGGCCGGGTTTGCAGTGGCACCGTTGGAGCGCCGGCCAGATTGGCTCCGGTATTGAGGCGAACCGTCGGCGCGGGTGCCGGCGTGCCGGTCACTCCACCGCCCGCGGTCTTAAGCCGGATCGTTGGTGCCGGAGACGCGATCACCGGCGGCCTTGGCGGAGCGGACGGCGGCGGCGGGCCCGCGGCAATTACCGACGGCGCGCCTTCAACGTTAGGCATCTCAGCACGTGGGGCTTCCGGATTGGCCTTCAGGGTTACCCTGACGGTTTCCTTCTTCAAGGGCACCGAGGAAGTTTTGTTCATCGCGTGAACCGGACCGGTCTTGTGCATCTCGCTCATCGCGGGAATCGGGCCGGTCTTGTCCATCTCACTGCGGGCGCTCAAGGCAACCGGGCCGGTCTTGTGCATCTCGCTGCGGGCCGAGAGGTTCACGGGACCGGTTTTTTCCATGTCACTGAGGTTCATTGGCGGAATCGGGCCGGTTTTTTCAAGATCGCTCATGGAGAACAGTTTTCTGGGGTTAACGAATCAACAAGGGGTGAAAGGTGATCTATACAACCGGGCACCGCAGCGAATGTCAAACCTCCAAGATGGAAATTTGCCCCCCGCCGCGGCCCCCCCGGAACGCAGTTTTTTCATTCTACACTATCTCGTTGCGGGCCGATGTGCTTCAAACCCGGCCATGGCCTCACCCAAGACCGCAGTCACCCCTACCCGCAGCGAGAATTTCCCTGAATGGTATCAGCAGGTTGTGAAAGCCGCTGACCTCGCGGAAAACTCCGAAACCCGCGGCTGCATGGTCATCAAGCCATGGGGCTACGGCATCTGGGAGCTCATTCAGCGCCAACTCGATGTGCGCTTCAAGGCCACCGGCCACCAGAACGCCTACTTCCCGCTGCTCATTCCCCTGGCCTATCTGGAAAAGGAGGCCGAACACGCGGAAGGCTTTGCCACTGAGTGCGCGGTGGTCACCCATCACCGCTTGGAAGCGTGCAAGGACGAGGTGACCGGCAAGACCCGCCTGATCCCTGCCGGCAAGCTTGATGAACCCTACGTCATCCGCCCCACCTCGGAAACCATCATCGGTGCCGCCTTTGCCCGCTGGGTCGAGTCCTACCGCGATCTGCCCTTGCTGATCAACCAGTGGGCCAACGTGATGCGCTGGGAGATGCGCCCGCGACTGTTCCTGCGCACCGCTGAATTCCTCTGGCAGGAAGGCCACACCGCCCACGAAACCATGGACGAAGCCATCGCCGAGACTCGCCTCATGCACGGCGTCTACGAGGAATTCCTCCGCGACCACCTCGCCATCCCAGCCATCCCGGGCGAAAAATCCGCCGTCGAGCGATTCCCCGGCGCGGAAATGACCCTCACCGTGGAAACCATGGTCCAGGACCGCAAGGCGATCCAGGCCGGCACCTCACATTACCTCGGCCAGAACTTCGCCAAGGCACAGAACATCTCCTTCACCGGCCGCGATGGCACCACCCAGCACGTCCACACCACCTCGTGGGGCGTTTCCACCCGCCTCATCGGCACGCTCATCATGGCTCATGCCGACGATGACGGCCTGGTCCTCCCTCCCCGCGTCGCCCCCCAACAGGTCGTCATCATCCCGATCATCCCCAAGCCCGAGCACGCCGAAAGCGTCCTGGCCGCCGCCAACGCCCTTGCCGCCGACCTTTCCGCACAATCCTTCCTCGGCGAGCCAGTCCGCGTCCATGTCGACCGCCGCGACCTCGGCGGCGGCGTTAAAAAGTGGGACTGGGTCAAAAAGGGCGTTCCGGTCCGCTTGGAAATCGGCCCACGCGATGTCGAATCCGCCTCGGTTGCCTTCTCCCAGCGCGACCGTCCAGCCACCGACAAGGAATTCCTCCCCGCCGCCACCGTCGTGGCCGCCATCTCCGACACCCTCGCGGGCATCCACGCCAACCTGCTCGCCCGCGCCACCGAGTTCCGCGACGCCAACATCCTGCCCTGCAGCAACATCGAGGAATTCCACCAACACTGGCAAGCCACCCAGCCAGGCTGGCTCCTGACTCCCTGGGCCGCCAGCGATAATCAGGAGGAAACCCTCTCCAAGCAGCACAAAATCGCCATCCGCTGCTTCCCCAATGACCTCCAAGACCAGCCCGAGGCCCCATGCCTCCTAACTGGCACCCCCACCCGCGCACGCGCCCTCTGGGGCCGCAGCTACTAATTAACTCGGCTGTTCTTACAACTATTTCAACATTTCGCAAAATAAGCGCGACAGATCATCCGTGTTTATGCTTGAAAGCCATGGGATGGGGACTTGAACCCCCGGCCTCTTCGCAACCCAACCAAGACACTATGAAATTCAGAACCATTAGCCTCAGCATCGCCTCCCTCTTCGCTTGCTCAGCTCTCGCCACTGCTCATTGCGGCAAGTGCGACCACAAGGAAAAGGAAGGCGAAGGCGAGAAGAAGGAAGAAGCCAAGCTCATCGCCTTCGCTGACGACGCCAAGGACGAGGAAAAGAAGGACGACGCCAAGGACGAGGAAAAGAAGGACGACGCCAAGCTCATCGCCGTTGCTGACGACGCCAAGGACGAGGAGAAGAAGGACGACGCCAAGGACGAGGAAAAGAAGGAAGAAGCCAAGCTCATCGCCTTCGCTGAAGAAGCCAAGGACGAGGAAAAGAAGGACGACGCCAAGGACG
>Ga0136639_10000747_pt1 | contig 11131 bp, 12 predicted proteins | sample AntDrymUQ8592106_2_FD_113739 | JGI IMG/M metagenome (GOLD analysis project Ga0136639, IMG submission 113739) | Polar desert sand microbial communities from Dry Valleys, Antarctica - metaG UQ859 (21.06) | ecosystem: Environmental > Terrestrial > Soil > Desert | place: Antarctica: Dry Valley...
AGTCGGGTCAACTAGACATGATCGAAGTCTCCTCTTTTCATGCCTGCCACTTTAGTGGCGGGTGATTGACGCTAGCTCCTTCGTGCTGGCGAAAAGGTTTGATACTCAGGCATCAGATGATGCGGATACCCTGTATTTTATAGTCGTGAGACCGGCAAATGCAAACCGCTTTTGCCAGATAGGCCCCATTGAAAGAGGTCGACCCTGTTACATAAGGCTTTGCGGATCAACATCGATCCGAAGACGGAGGTCGCCCTTCAGTTCTGCAAAGGTAGCTCTTAGCTGCTGAGCGAACCAGGAAAGAATTTTTCGATCAGCGCTTACCAGGAGCAGCGTGCGTCGCAGTCGCCCACGAATCATTTCAATCGGAGGAATCGCAGGCCCCATAACCTGTAGCGCCTTAAGCGCCGCTGGCGATCGCTTCAAAGTCTCGCCAATCCAGCGATCTATGCCTCGCAACAAGTCCTCCAACTGATCTTTCCTAGTTCCGGAATATTCGAAAAGGATCATACGACCAAAAGGAGGATACCCATGTTGACGACGGAATTCCTCCTGGTCCTGCCAAAAGGCTTGAAAATTTTGCTGGAGTCCTGCCTGAAGAACAGGATGATCGGGTTTTTGGGTTTGAATCAGCACCGAACCAGCAAACTCTCCACGGCCCGCGCGCCCTGAAGCCTGCACCATCAATTGAAAAGCTCTTTCTCCGGCGCGGAAGTCGGGCAAATTCAGCACCTGGTCCACTTCAAGAATGCAGATCAAGGTCACTCGCGCAAAATCATGCCCTTTAGCCAGCATCTGTGTCCCGACCAGGACATCGATTCGACCTTCTCGAAAGTCATTCAAGATGGTTGGAAGCGCCTCGCGATGACTCACGGTATCCGAATCCACACGCTGAATCCGGGCGCCGGGCAAGGCATCTCGAAGATAGATCTCCATCTGCTCTGACCCATAGCCGACCATTACAAAAGCATCGCGTTCGACAGGGGATACAATGTCATCGATCTTCTGGCTGAAATCGCAGTAGTGACAGCGGAGGATAGTCGAGTGTTTGTGAACTGTCATAGAAATACTGCAGTGCGGACAGCTCATAGCTTTCCGCTCTTTCAGAGAAAACAGAAAATAAGCGAATCCTCGCCGATTGACAATGACCATGGCCTGCATACCGCGGGCGTGATTTTCCCTTAGGCTCTCGACAATGCGCGGATCAATCGGCAATTCCACGAGTCGGGGCATATGGCCGCGCGGGCTTAAACGCCTCGCAAAAGCCTGATCAATATCCGCCTGAATCAGTTGAACATGAGGCAAGCCTCGACCGTGCACACGATTGGGAAGTTCCAAAAGCGTGTATTTACCTTGTTTAGCATTGGCATAGGATTCCAGGGAGGGTGTGGCACTCCCGAGCAGCACCACGGCCTTTTCCAGATGTCCTCGCATCACAGCCACGTCGCGACCATTGTAAGTCAGGCCATTAGCCTGCTTATAGCTGCCGTCGTGCTCCTCATCGACGATCAAGAGTCGAAGCTTAAGAAAAGGCGCAAAGACTGAGGAGCGAGGACCAATCAGGATATTTCTCTGACCGTTGCGGATGGCTTCTATCTGAGCCCATCGCTCGGCATCGGCCATGGCTGAATGCACCACCGAAACGCGCCCCGGAAATCTTGCTGTAAATATTCGAGTCATCTGCGGCGTTAAAGCAATCTCTGGCACCATGACTAGAATCTGATTTTGCTCTCCCTCGGTCAGTACTTTTGCAATCAGCTGCAAATAAACTTCGGTTTTGCCGGCACCGGTCACACCGTGCAGCAGGAAGGGCTTGGCTGAGAGCTGCCCGTACCCTTCCGTAAGACAGTCCAATACAGCACCCTGCTCAGCCGTCAGGGTTTGCGCTTGATCCGGACCAATGGACTCGCGCGAAGCCGGATTCTCCTGCTCTTTATCTGAGGAAGGCGTGGGCCCGGTCCGAGCCCGGGTCTCCCGAAACTCTTCCTTTAGAACCAAGCCCTCTTTCTGCAAACGCGCCAAAGTCGCTTTTGGCAGACCCGCGGCAACACCTTCTTCCATTCTTTGCTTGAAGAGCTTCAGCGAGCATGTCGCTGATTTTTTCCAGATGAGACGGAAAAGCGTTCCCATCGGACTCGCCTTGTCACGCCATAATAGCTTGCCAGACTCAGTCAACGACACCTTCGAGCTTTTCTTTTTTACACGCGAAGCAGGGAGCATAGTCCGCAGCACTTCTCCGAGCGGGTGCATATAATAAGTGCTCATCCACCGTGCTAGCTCGAGAAGTCTCGCGCTATAGATCGGCTGATCATCAAGACGCGCCACAATACTCTTAATTCTGAGTGCAGGATCAGGCTCTTTTTGACTGAGCCCAAGCACAACACCGACGGTTTGCCGATTCCGCTCTCCAAAAGGCACCGTCACGCGACAACCGCTTGGAATATTCTCCAAAGCAAGATAGGTAAAGCTTTGCTCTAAGGCAACCGGCATTGATATGTCGAGATGATACTGTTGCAAACGGGATCCTTTGCACTGTGTCAGTCTTAACCTAGAGGTTGCGTGACACGTTCCTCGGAAATCTATTCACTTGCGTATAGCTTGCGCTTAGGTTAATTTTCAACACCCTTTAGGGTGAAGACCTATTCGAGGTGGTATTTCCGTTCCCTTTCCCGATTCTCAAACCCAGGCGGGAAGCGGTCGACGCGGAGATATAAGCATGACTGCAAGAAGTTGTTTCGCAAAATAACTTCCCTTTAAAAGTTCCCTCCTTTCGGGGAGTGCACACTGGATAAATCGGAGGCTGCATGGCTAACTCTAGAAAGAAAAGACGTCTGATGTTCCGCCGGAAACGGACGTTGGATCCTAGCATCATCATCGACTACAAAAATCCCGACGTTTTGCGCCGTTTCGTCACCGATCGCGGCAAAATCATTCCTCGTCGGATTTCAGGCGCTACTGCCAAGCAACAACGCGCAATCTGTAATGCTGTGAAGCGTGCCCGCTACTTGGCTTTGCTGCCATACAGTCTGGGTCATCGCCAAGAGCGCAACTTCGCGACAGAAATGTCGGCGATTGCGACTTCAGCTATGGGTACTTCAAGCCGTTCAGGCGGTCCTCGCGGCCCTCGTTCGGATGACAAGCCAAGCCCCTCTCGTGATGGAGAAGAATAATGTCTCGTCGTTGTGAATTGACCGGCAAAGGCGTTCAGGTAGGCCACCGCGTTTCGCACTCTAATGTTAAGACGAAACACCGTTTTCTGCCAAACCTCCAGAAAAAAAGATTCTGGTCGACTGAACTCAGCAAATTCGTGACCCTTAAGGTGTGCACTGCTGCCATTCGTACTATCGACAAATTGGGTCTGGATGTGTTCGCTCGTAAAAACGGCGTAAGCCTGAAGTGAGGAATTAATTATGGGTCGCGGTGACAATCGTAGAACTCCGAAAGTAAGACAGCACAAAGCACGCCGCAAATTGAAGGCGCGCATCAAGCGTAAGATCGAAGCGGCGAAAGCTGCTAAATAAGGCGCCGAGGGGGCCCGGCTTTCAAAAGAAAGTCTTGTCCTATCGAACTAGCCATGCAAGCGAGCGTTCCCGCCAAAGGAGCGCTCTTTGTTTTCAAGGGGACAGCGCTTGAAGAAGGTGACAGTGATCACTGATGGTGCCTGCCTTGAAAATCCAGGCCCAGGGGGTTGGGCGGCCCTGCTCCGGTTCGGCCAGCATGAAAAGATGGTATCCGGATGCGAAGCAGATACGACGAACAACCGCATGGAACTTATGGCTACCATCAAAGGCCTTGAGACGCTTAAGGAAGCCTGCGAAGTGGTTCTGGTCGCTGACAGCCGGTATGTGTTGGACGGCTTCGACAAAGGCTGGGTCCGTAACTGGAAGGCCAATGGCTGGAAAACTGCTGGCAACAAGCCTGTCAAGAACCAGGATCTGTGGGAAGAGCTGGATCGACAGGTCAATCGCCATAAACTTCGATGGGTTTGGGTGAAAGGCCACGATGGCCATGAAGATAACGAGAGAGTGGACGAAGAAGCCCGCAAGGCGGCCACCGCTCTCCGAGACCTTCAAAATAAAGGGTTTGGTAGAAGCTCACGCCGCAACCAAGCCAACGAAGAGGGATGATAAGAGCTTGACGAAAGGCGTCCAGCTTGTTATTCGAGATATTCTCTGAAATCGAAGAGCAAAGAGGAACGACACCGTGGCACAGCATAAATCCGCAAAAAAGCGTATCCTTACAAACGCAAAAAAACGCACCCGCAACCAAGCTTATACTTCCAGCGTTCGCACAGCTGTTAAAAAAGTTCGCGCGGCCGTTGAAAAAGGCCAAGCTGCAGAAGTCGCAGGACTTTTGGTTGCTGCACAATCGTTGCTTCACAAAGCAGCATCTCGCGGACTGATTCACCGCAACACAGCTTCCCGCAAGGTTGCTCGTCTGGCAGCTTTGGTGAAGTCGAAAGCAGCTAAGGCCTAAGCTTCAGGCGCTGCCTTCCAACAAAAAACCCGGCCTTTCGAGTGCCGGGTTTTTGTGTATTTATTTTTCTTGAGTCTTGGCTTCCCGCCAGAGATTTTCCAACTCTTCAAGAGATAGATTTGTAACATCCCATCCGCGCCCATGGCAGAGTTCCTCCATAGAGGCAAACCTCTTCAGGAATTTCACATTTCCCTGATGAGCTGCGGCTTCGGGATCAATCCCTAAGTGACGACTTAATTGACAAAGGCTGAAAAAAACATCGCCCATCTCATCGGCGAGCCGATCCCTATCACCGCCCGGAATCTCTTGCTGCAATTCCAAAAGCTCGGACTTGCATTGATCCAGAACTTCCTGGACCGAGACCCAATCAAACTGAATAAGATGCGCTCTTTTACCTATTTTATAGGCCTGACTCAGGGATGGAATAATTTTGGCGCAATCGGCAAAATATCCGTCTTTGGTTTTGCTTTTGGATTTCTCCCCGGCTTTTATCTTGTCCCAATTGCTCTTGATCTCTGAACGATCTATATCTCTAGCAGCCAAATCACCGAAGACATGAGGATGTCGACGGATCATTTTGCTGTTGATGGACTGCACTACTTCTCGAATATCTCCCTTGCCATGGTCCTTGGCCAACTGAGCATTCAACACCACCTGCAGAAGCACGTCTCCAAGCTCTTCAAGAAGGTGGGCCTCATCTGTTCCTAGCATCGCTTCAGCGGCTTCATAGGCCTCTTCGAGCATGTACCGCCGAAGACTCTTGTGATTCTGCTCCAGATCCCAAGGACAGCCACGTTCTGGATGTCGTAAGGCAGCTACCGTTTTCACTAATTCGACAAAAATTTGCCCTGCTGCCTGAGCCCTCTCGTTAAGCTCCTTCTGCCACCGCCCTTCATCATGACTCATATCAATTCCACCAGCGAAGGCAGGTAATTTTCCTTTTTCGGCAAATCCAACACGGCAATGACCGTCGAGGCTACATTAGCAATGCTACCGGCCATTCCTGAGATCAGTCGATAACCATTGACACCCCTGGGGTCGTAAAGATGAAAGGGCACTTCATTCAGGGTATGGGCCGTTTTAGGCTTTGGTCGCCAGCTAAACGGCAGATCCAACCAATCCGCTGGACCTTCCTTATTGGTATCAAACATTTCATCGGCATTGCCATGATCGGCTGTGATCATCAGAACTGTGTCGGTTTCCTGAGCCGCCTGAATCAGTCGACCCAAACAAAGGTCAACAGTTGAAACCGCGAGGATCGACGCTTCTAGATTTCCCGTGTGGCCGACCATGTCGCCGTTAGGATAGTTGATGCGACCAAAATCAAAACTGGCGGAACGCATCCGGGCGATGGTGGCTTCAGTGATTTCATAGGCTTTCATCCACGGCTTCAGATCAAAATGAATCACATCGGAGGGAATTTCCACATAGTCTTCGAGCTTGGCATCGAAGAGTCCGGAGCGATTACCATTCCAGAAATAAGTTACATGCCCGTATTTTTGCGTTTCAGAACAAGCATACTGCCGAAGGCCATTGTTCACCAGATACTCGGAAAGAGTGTCGTCGATCAAAGGTGGCGTCACCAAATAACGAGGCGGGATGTGCAGATCGCCATCGTATTCCATCATTCCTGCGAAATACACCTTGGGGAAGCGCTGACGATCGAAGACCTTAAAATCTTCTTCGACAAACGCCCGGCATATTTCAATCGCGCGATCACCACGGAAATTAAAAAGAATAACAGCATCTCCGTCCAGAACTGGCCCGACGGGCTTCTCCTGATCCATAAGGACAAACGGCGGCAAATACTGATCGATAAGTTTAGGGTCCTGGCGAAAGCCAAGAATAGCAGCGCGCAGACTGGGAAAGCGATGCGGAGCTTCGCCGAGCACGTGAGCTTTCCAACCACGCTCGACCATACTCCAATCGGCTCCATATCGATCCATTGTTGTGGTCATGCGACCACCACCCGATGCCACTTTCACATCAAAATCGGAACTCTGCAATTCCTGGATCACCTTCTCTAGGCGATCGATGTAAACTTCTGCTGTTTTTTCACCGACATCGCGACCATCAATCAATACATGAATACGGACGCGTTTGACTCCGGCTTGTTTGGCCTCGCGCATCAGCGCATACAGATGACTATCATGGGAATGCACATTGCCATCGGACAAAAGCCCAATAAGGTGCAAGGTGGATTCCTGCTGGTGTACGGACCGCACCATATCCACCCAAGTCGAGCCGTTAAACAGAGCTCGGGATTCAATAGCTTTCTGAACAAGCTTGGCACCTTGGTCGAAGACGCGACCAGCGCCCAAGGCATTATGACCAACCTCACTATTGCCAATATCGGCATCACTCGGCAAACCCACGTAGGTGCCGTGCGCTTTAAGAGTGCGATAGAGGGCGGTTTTTTCCAATTGACGGAGATGAGGTGTGTGGGCGAGCTTCACTGCATTTCCATAGGAACTGGCTCTCACACCAACGCCGTCCATAACCACGACGAGGACTTTTCGCTTTGCTTTTGACACGACCAACTCCTTGCGATAATGGTTGGGCAAGGGCTGACAGTAGCTGATAGCATCTTAAGAAAAAAGCCTTTTCCTCGACGCGGATGAGCTTGAAATGTCCGGAAACACCCTTCAGGAAGGCGACCATCCCATGCGAGCTGTCGTACAAAGAGTGAAAGAGGCCCAAGTAAAAGTCGCAGAAGAAATTGTCGGCAGGATTGAAGCGGGACTCCTTATTTACCTTGGGATTCATCAAGCTGACAAAAGTGAATACCTGCCAGTCCTGGCAGATAAGATCGTCAACCTGCGCATCTTTCCCAACGCCGAAGGTCGCTTTGACCTTTCCGTAAAAGATAAGGGAGGCAGCCTTTTAATTGTCAGCCAGTTCACATTATACGGAGATTGCAGGAAGGGACGGCGGCCTAATTTTCAAGACGCAGCCCCTCCCGAACTGGCTCGGACACTTTATGAGGAGTTCCTTTCCATTGCTGCCAGCAAAGGTTTGACAGTGGCATCAGGAACGTTTCAAGCTCATATGGACATCAGCTCGGTCAATGATGGGCCGGTGACCATCATTATCGATCATCCTCAGATTTAACTACTTTTGATCGGAGTGAGCCTATGATTTTCATGCTGTATGTCCCTTGCGGTAATCGTCAAGAAGCCGAAAAGATTGCCCATCATTTGCTGGAAGAAAAGCTCATTGCTTGTGCAAATATTTTGGACGGTGCGGAATCGATTTATTTCTGGCAAGGAAAACTTGAGCAAACTCGAGAGAGCATACTTTTGATTAAATCCCTTCCAGAGTTCAAAGAAAAACTGCAGAAACGAATCGAAGAACTGCACAGCTATAGCTGTCCCGCAATCATCCAGCTTCAAGTGGCTTCCGTTAATCAAGCCTATGCGGACTGGGTTCGCCTGACATTGAGCTAAAGCACCAAACCCGAGTGCCATGGAAGGCCTCGGGTTGATCTTTTTTGAGTTCAAGATGATGATCAATCGTTGTTCGATTCGCTGTCGTCGACACCGATCTTGTTGTAGAAGAGTTCGTCGATGGTTTTCTTTATCAGAATCCAAAGCAGTTCTTTATCCGAACATTTGCCAAAGACACCGAGCGGGATTTGAAAACCACCTTTATCCTTACGGCCACCACCGTAGTAAACACCATGCTGGTCCTGGCCGAAGACGTCTTTGATCCATTTATCGGGATCGAGGGTGTGGGATTTTGTGCGTAACGATCCATCGACGAATTCTCCGCCGACCACACCATATACCACTACTGTATCAATACCCTCACGATTCAAGAGGTAATCTGCACACTGACCGATTCCATCACGATCTTCTTCCCGCACATAGCCAACACCCGAGAACATGAAAGTCCCTCTAATGTCTTTTCTCTGCAGAGCAATCTGCGTGAGATCCATGGTCTTCGCCGGAACCGATTGGCGCGAGATCAAAGCCAGGAGATCCTTATCCACATAACGCGACAGAAACTCGGAAGCTTTGTAATCGGCAGGAGTTGCATTGACAAAGTTATCGGTATCTGTTCGCACGCCATGCATCAAGGCAGTCGCTATCTTGGCTTCTTCAAGAGTATCGCCCTTGAAGCCAAATCTTGGATCACAAAGATATTCGCCATAGATAGCCGAAGTTGAACCGACGTTCTCGCGGATGTCCAGGAAGTGACCTTTGATCGTTCCCAACTTGCGATGATGGTCGACAAACACCAGCAATTCGCAGGTTTCCGGTAGTTTGATCGGCAATTCAGTATTTTGCGAATCGTTCACAGCATAGTAATCATAGGACGAGTAGTCGAACTGATCGTTGTATTCTTCAATATCCAAGTCCAATTTTTTCACCAGAGCTCTGTTCTCATGATGAGAAATCTGCTCGAAGTGAAGAATTGTAGACTGAATATCAAACTGAGCGGCCATATAGGCAAGTGCCAGCGAGGTGGCGATGTTGTCAGGATCAGGGTAACCCTTGATACAGACCAACAATCGCTTGCCTCGCGCCTTGTCCAAGGTCTCGATCAATTCTTGAGTTTTGCTTTTCTTTTCCACGCGTATGAGATCCGTATTGCCCACCTCAGCTTCCATCAAGTCGGAATCACTACCGCTGAGTTCTTTCTGAGCTTTGACTTTCTTTTTGAGACTTATCAATTCAGCCTCTTTTTCTTTGAATCGCGTATCCATGGTCGTCAAAGGGCTTTCTCCTTTCACGGGCTCGCCTGGGTCTTGCCCACTTGCCGTCTGCAAATTCAGACAGGATCGCGGCTCTTCTTCAGTATACCACCGCGCTTCAACTTTTCACCTTGGGCAAGCAGGTCAATATTGCCTTGACCGTCGGGAACAGACGAAAGGTAAAAATACTTATGCCAATTTCCTTAGAGTAGGCAAGTAATCCTTCCATCGAAGTGCTTTTGGCCAATTCCAAACTCACGCCAAGGATCAAAGGAACATCTTTTACTCCTGCCAGGACATCCAGGCGTTTCCGCAGCTCGGCTTCATGCCACTTATGAAACAATTCCAGGTGGCGTAAGGCTCCGCTTTCATGGCGAAGTGTAAGATCCGGAAAACTATAACTTTGTTGGCCAAGGTTGAGATGCTCTTGACCTTCTTCCACCCTCCAAGCTCTTCGATCATTCGGAGGTAGAGCGTTAAAGGCCTTTATAAAAGCCCGAAACTCCTCCGGAATATAGCCGGTAAAGCTTCGATAGTGACTGCGAATAGGTCGACTGCTATCGATTTTCAGATCATAAACGTTTTCATCAATCTTTACAGTGGCTTCCATTTGCCATTTGGGCATCAGAAGAACATACGGAAAGAATTGGCAAAGACGCATCCCATAGCTTTGTGTCTGCTCAAACATAGCCAATGGACCCGAGATATCGAGAAGCAACGCCCCCTCCTGATTCTCAACAAATTCCGCCAAGAGTCGACAGAATCTTAGCTTTTGCAGGAGACGTCGCCGGGTTACCACGTCTTTTTCATCAATAATGAAGCGGACTTTCTGAGCGCGCAGTAATAATCCTTGGACCTGAGCAGCATTGTAGCGATGCACCAAGGCTTCACCCGAAATCTCATCAAAACTTTGGATGCTGCGAAACTCTGGCAAGTCAGCATAAATAGAATTTTGTATTTCTTCAAAACCAAAGCCACTCAGAGCTGTCATCCTCGCCTCAAAATCTTGACGATTTTGCATTGGCTGCGAACGCAGGGAACGACTCAACTCGAGCCATTTCCAGCGCTGGGCCTCAAGAGCTTCATCGGATTCGCCAAAGGTGCAGCGATCTTCAAGTAATTTGCCAAAGCCTTGAAATACCCCATCACTTGATTCAGGATGACTTTTAATCTGCTCATTTAAATCCCGCCAGCTTTGCCCAACAAAGGATTTATACAGTCGAGACAGCTCATCTGCCGTTTGAATGAGAGTCTTATCATTCGGCTTCAGATATTTGGGATGGACGCGTTGATCACGTCTTGAAAATTTGAGTAGGTCTTTGGTAAGCATGATGGTTCCTGCGCCGCTTGTTGACGTAGAATTCGTTGGTATCTTTGGAGATCACTTCATACAGGACCGCGCGTTTGCCTTCCTGATGCCGGAGAATACGCCCCAGCCGCTGCACATGCTCACGCACTGCAGCACTTCCAGAAATGACCACGCCAATACTGGCCTCCGGGACATCCACGCCTTCATTCAAAACTTTGGACGTAACCAGCACATCAATGCGGCCTTCACGAAACGCTTCCAGCATTTGCTTGCGTTCTTTAGGTCGAGTTTGATGAGTCAAGACAGGCAGAATAAAGTTTTTGCCGATCTGGTAGGCCATCGCATTGTCTTGCGTGAAGATGATCATGCGATCGCCGCTATGCTTCCGCAAAATATTCCAGAGCTCATCCATTTTTCCGCTGGCTGCCTGGGCCAAACGCTTCTGCTCGCGCCAAGCTTCCATCGCCTCCTTGCCACCAGGAACAGTCACCGATTTGCGAATAAAATCCTGCCAGCCTTCCGGCCCAGAAAAATTGATGCGCTGCTGTTTAATGAACTGTGTGTAGGTGCCGCGAGCCTTTTGGTAGGCGGCTTTTTCTTCATCGGTTAGCGGTACTTCCACACTTACAACATCATAAGGGGCAAGTACG
>Ga0136639_10000749_pt1 | contig 11117 bp, 10 predicted proteins | sample AntDrymUQ8592106_2_FD_113739 | JGI IMG/M metagenome (GOLD analysis project Ga0136639, IMG submission 113739) | Polar desert sand microbial communities from Dry Valleys, Antarctica - metaG UQ859 (21.06) | ecosystem: Environmental > Terrestrial > Soil > Desert | place: Antarctica: Dry Valley...
GATGGTTGGCGCTCGGAGCTGGAGACCGAACAGAAGACACTCGCCGACGCCGACGCGCGACTGGCCGACGCCGAGCGCGCGGTGGCCGCCGCCACCAGTGCACTCGACGGCGCCGAGCGTATGCTCGACGAAGCACGTCGTCGTGCCTCGGCGCTGGGTGAGCAGCTGCACGGTGCGCAGCTCCGTCATACCGAACTGTCGGGCCGTCGTGAGGCGATCCGTCAGCGTCTGGAAACCGAATGGCGTCGTACGCTCGAGGATCTGCTGTCCGGATTCGAAGAGCTCGACCTCGAGACGGATGCGCTGCGTGCCGAAGCGCAGCAGCTGCGCGCATCACTCGACGAGCTGGGGCCGGTGAATCCGCTGGCCATCGAGGAGCACGAGGAAGAGCAGCGTCGACTCGAGTTCCTGACCGGACAGCGCAACGACCTTGTGGCCGCCAAGCAGTCGCTGCATCAGGCCATCCGCGAAATCGACAGCACGGCGCGCGAACTGTTCCTGGCCACGTTCTCGCAGGTTCGCGAGAACTTCCGTCAGATTTTCCTGCGCATGTTCGGTGGTGGTGAGTGTGATCTGCGCCTCGAGAATCCCGACTCGCCGCTCGATTGCGACATCGAGATCCACGCGTCGCCGCGCGGCAAGAAGACGCAGCGCATTCACTTGCTCTCCAGCGGCGAACGGGCGCTCGTGGCGCTGTCGCTGCTGTTCGGCATCTTCCTCACCAAGCCGAGTCCCTTCTGCCTCATGGACGAAGTGGACGCGCCGCTCGACGACCAGAACATCGGCCGTTTCGTGAAGATGCTGAACGACTTCAAGTCGCGCACCCAGTTCATCGTGATCACGCACAACCCGCGCACCACGTCGGAGGCCGCCGATGCGGTGTACGGCGTGACGATGCAGGAACCGGGCGTGTCGTCGATTGTGAGCGTGCGCCTGCGCGGTGGTCAGCAGGTCGACGAGACCATCGTGCCGGATGATGCCATTGCCGGCGAGATCGGCGGTGAGACCGGAGACGAGAACTCGACTGAGGACTCGGCCGAGGACTCCGCCGCAGAAGCGTCGCCGGCGTGATGTCGGTCGCGCCTCGGCGTTGGTGGGGCTCCGCAGTATTCTGCTGCGGAGCGGTGTTCGTGGTTCTGCCCCGACTGCTGTCGGGGCAGACCGTTGTCGTGGACGGTCCGACCGCCGTCGCCTTGCCGACGCCGACGCCGTCCCTCGTGGTGCGCGCCTTCGGCTTCGCGAATCTGCGCCCGCTCCGCGTGCGCGTACAGATCTCGACCACGGTGGACTTCGCGGTGGGGTCACTCGCCGTCGACTCGTCGTTCACGACGTCGGACACGACCATCGCCGTGCAGATCACGCGCGCGCTGCCCAGCGAGCGCACCGTGTACTGGCGCGCCACTGTTCAGGGAACGTCGGGCGCCGTGACGGAGTCGCCGATAACCGGTCCACGTACGGTGCCCACGTGGCTCACACTCATTGCGCCGAATCCTGCGGGCGAAGGCCTGGAGGTGCGGCGTCCGTTGTTCGTGTGGAAGAGCGCCCCCATTACGCCCGCCGCGGGTCCGTGGAGCTACACGCTGGAGGTCACGAATAACGGGGCTCCCGAACAGGGTGCCGCTGGACTGCGCGACACCACGTTTCGCGCCCCTACCGACTTGCAGGCGAATACGCCGTACCGCTGGAGCGTGCGCGCGGCGCTCCCCAATGGCGACTTCGTGCGCGTGGTCAGTCAAGCGACGTTCCTGATCAACGACCCGGCGCTGCCTACCACCACGATTCTGTATCAAAACTTCCCGAATCCGTTTCCATCGGCCACAGCATTCAGCACCTGTTTCTGGTTCGACGTTGGAGAGGCCGGTGCCACGGTCTCTCTCGATGTGCTCGACCTTCGCGGCAACGTGGTCCGCACGATCGCGCCCGCCCTCGATGGCGTGACCCAATTTGCGCCCGGCCGCTACGGTCGTGCCGGACCGGGCGTCGGCAGTAATTGCGACAACCGCTTTGTGTGGGACGGCACGGCCAACGATGGTCGCACAGTGGCACCAGGCGTGTATGTGGCGCGCTTCCGCAGCGGCTCTGGCGCTCCGACCTTCCGGCGTATCCTGTTCAACGGGCGCTGATCATGTGCTCGACAACGCGCGTCTCGTGAAGCTCACCACTATCGGCACCGGCACTGCCGCACCGCACGCCACGCGCGTGAGCTCGGCGCATCTGGTGGAGTCCGGCCACGGGTCGGGGGCGGTTCGCCTGCTGCTCGATTGCGGCAGTGGCTCGGTGCACCGCATGGCAGCGCTCGGTGTCGACTGGCCGTCGATCACGCACGTGGCGATCACGCACTTCCACGCCGACCACATCGCCGATCTCCCCCTACTGCTCACGGGCTGGCGCTGGGGCCAGCTGCCGGCGCGCAGCGCACCGGTCACGATATACGGGCCGCCGGGCACGGGGGCCCTGATCGAGCGCATGGCCGGCGTATACGGCGCGTGGATGCTGGACCCGGGGTTTCCGTGCACCGTCAGGGAGCTGGTACCCGACGAGTGCGTGCGCCTGGGCGAACACGTGACGCTGACGGCACAGCCGGTACCACATACGGCTGAGAGCGTAGCATATTCCGTGAACGACGGGGAGCGCCGTCTCGTGTACACCGGCGATACCGGCGTGAGCGAGGCGCTCGGGGCGTGGTCGGCTGGGTGCGACCTGCTGTTGGCCGAGTGTTCACTGCCTGAGCCAATGGCCGTTCGCGAGCACCTTACCCCGCGACAGGCCGGACAGCTCGCCGCGCAGGCGTCCGCGCATCGTCTCGTACTGACGCATTTCTATCCGCCTGTGGAAGCCGTGGACATCCTCGGCGACGTGGCGGAGTGCTACACCGGCCCGACGGTCCTGGCGACTGACGGCTGGTCCATCGAATTCTGAGGACGTGACATGCTGGTCGTGATGCAGCCCAACGCGAGCGCCGCCGACATCGAGAAGGTCTGCGACGAGATCGTGCGACAGGGCTTCAAACCCCTCCCCATGCCGGGCGCCGTACGCACGGCGATCGGTCTCCTGGGCGACGACGCGCAGGTGGATTGGTCGTACATCGAGGGGCTGCCGAACGTTGCGAACGTCCTCATCGTGCAGAAGCCGTATCGTCAGGCCGCCCGCGAATGGAAGAACGAGAACACGATCGTCGAGATCGCGCCGGGCGTGCGCGTGGGCGGCAGCGATGTCGTGGTATTCGCGGGTCCGTGTTCGGTGGAAAGCGAAGCGCAGATCCTCGCGTCGGCGCATGCCGTGCGTAACGCCGGCGCTCACGCGCTCCGCGGTGGAGCGTTCAAGCCGCGCTCGTCGCCGTATGCGTTCCAGGGACTTGGCCTCGAGGGTCTCAAGCTGCTCGCGCTCGCGCGCAACGAAACGGGCCTCGCCATCGTGACCGAAGCGATGGACGAACGTGGCGCCGACATGGTGGCCGAGTACGCCGACTGCATTCAGATCGGCGCGCGGAACATGCAGAACTATTCGCTGCTGCGTCACGTGGGAAAACTCGGCAAGCCGGTACTGCTGAAGCGCGGCATGGCGGCCACGATCAACGATCTGCTGCTCAGTGCCGAGTACGTGTTGTCGGAGGGCAACCCGAACGTGATTCTCTGCGAGCGCGGTGTGCGCACGTTCGACAGTGCGACGCGCAATCTGTTCGATCTCACGGCGATCCCGGTGGTCCAGAAGCTGTCGCACTTGCCGATCATGGCCGATCCGAGCCACGGAACGGGACTCCGCGACAAGGTCACGCCGATGGCGCGCGCCGCCGTCGCGGCCGGTGCCGACGGTATTCTCGTGGAAGTGCACCCCACGCCCGACAAGGCGCTCTCCGACGGCGCGCAGTCGCTCTATCCGGAACAGTTCACCGAACTCGTTCGTCAGCTGCGCCTCATCGCCGGAGCAATCGACCGTGAGCTCGCGCCGACACCGCCGTTGCCAGCGGCGTAGGCCGGCACCTGCTGTGCCCCCGCGGGTAATCAGTCCTATGACCATCATGAATCGATTCCCGACGAGCACGTTCGCGTACACGATCGCGAGCGCCTGTGCGGTGGCGCTGCTCAGTGCCGTTCCCGTGTGGGCCCCGCTCTCAGCGCAGAGTATCGTTGAGGCCGAAGCGGCGTATGCGCGCGTCGCCAAGTCATGGTCGACGACACGCACACTGCAGGCGAACTTCGACCAGAGCATCACGAACCCGATTCTTGGACGCACCGTCGCGTCGCGCGGGGTGTTCGTGCAGGAGCGCCCGAACCGCGTGTCGATCACGTTCACCGAACCGGCCGGCGATCGCATCGTGGGCGATGGCAAGAGCCTATGGGTCTATCTCCCCAGCAGCACGCCGGGACAAGTGCTGAAGCTGCCGGCCGATGCCGACGGCGCGATCGTGGCCGATCTGCTCGGTCAACTACTCGACACGCCGCGGCGTGCGTTCACAATCACCGGCGGCGAGAGCGTGTCGATCGACGGTCGCACCACGCGGCGCGTGCAGCTGGTGCCGAAGAGTGTGAGTTCCGTGCCGTTCAGCAAAGCGGTGCTGTGGCTCGACGACAAGGACGCGCGGCCGGTGCGCGTGCAGGTGCTCGATGCGCAGGGCGTCGATCGCACCATCACGCTCACCAGCTGGGTGCCTGACGCCGTGCTGCCGAAAGATGCGTTCAAGTTCGTCACGCCCAAGGGCGCGAGAGTCTCGACCAGGATCCCCGGCAGCGTTTAGCGAATCGCGGCGGGCACTTCGACCGCGCGCTTCTCGAGCTTCGAGAACACATCGCGCGGGCTGCGCGCACCTTGCAAGAGCTCCATGGCTCGTTGCAGCACGCTGTCGTCTTGTGTGCGGCGCATGAAGTCGGCGTCGGCACCGAAGGCCACGCGTGTCATCTCGTAGCCAAGCGAACGGGCAATCCACGGCGAGGCGCTGTCGAACACGGAGCGTGGCGGCGCGACCCCGCGGCGAACCAGATCCGTAAAGAGTGCGTCCAGCACGGCGGGCGTGACCGGATCACCCGGGCCACTCATCTGGCGCTTCTGCGCCTCCGCCTGTCTGGCCACCGCGTCGCGATAGGCACCGGCGTTCTTGCCCATCGCCCGCGCCAGCAGCTGGACCTGCATCGGCGTCGTGGTATCGCCGGTGATCACGTCCGGCGTGATGCCACCGCCGCCGAATACCGTACGTCCGGCATCGGTGCGAAAACGCGGGCGGATGGTATCGGGTAGCGTCACCTCGGTGCTGTCATCGAACGCGTCGTCGCGGTCCCGCGGTGCCGGACGGTTGATACTCCGCCCCACCGGCGTGTACCAACGCGCCGTGGTCAGACGCAAGGCACCGCCGCTCGACAGCGGATACACGTTCTGCGCACTGCCCTTCCCGAATGACGTCACGCCCAGCACGATGGCGCGATCGTGATCCTGCAACGCACCGGCCACGATCTCCGACGCACTCGCACTGGCGCGGTCCACGAGGACCGCCAGCGGCAACGTGGGCCAGCGCTGCGGGAGATTGTCGGTGTAGACCTGCGGCTGCGAGCCCGGACGGGCGCGCAACTGCACGATACTCTGGCCGCGATCGAGGAATAGCTCGGTGACGGCGATGCCCTGCTCCAGCAATCCCCCGGGATTGCCGCGCAGATCCATCACTAACGAGCGCGCACCGAGCTTCACCACGGAATCCACGGCCGCACTGAGTTCGGCCGCGGTCTGCGCGCTGAATACGTTCACGTCCACGTAGCCCACGCCGTTCTGCAGCAGCTGCACGCGCTGCACGGCGCGCAGATGCACCTTGTCGCGCATCAGCGTGAAGTTCACGCGCGAATCACCGCGTTCCACGGTGAACGTGACGTTCGATCCCGGCGGTCCGCGCATCGCCTTCGACGTTTCATCGCGCGACCATCCACGCGTCGATTCTTTCCCGATCATCACGATGCGGTCGCCGACCAACACGCCCGCGCGCTCCGACGGACCGCCTATGATCGGCTCGATGACCACCGGCCAGCTGTCGCGGATGTCGATCTGCAAACCGACACCGGCATAAGTGCCGCTGATCTGTTCGTTCAAACGCCGCAAACGGTCTTCGGCCAGGTACGTCGTGTACGGATCCTTCAGCTCGCGCAGTAATCCGGCCACGGCCTTGTCGTAGATCGCGCTCCCATCGAGCGAGTCGACGTACTTCTGCGCCACCGCGGCCACCACCTGATCGAACAAGCGCGCGCCACCGAGCGGCGCACGGACTTGAGGAGTACCGGCGGTGAGATCACGACCGGCCCACCATCCACCGAGCGACAGCAGTACCATGAACAGCGCGGCCGCCGCAATTGCGCGCGAGCGACGACGGGAACTGCGCGGCGTCTCCGGCAGCTGCTCAGCCATGGGTCACCTGTACCGCAGACAATGAACGATTCACCTGCACCTCGGAAAAACGATGTGGCCATTTCGTGGCCAGTGCCGCCAGACAGCGTACCGTGACCACATCGGCGTGGCCAGCGGCATCGACGGCAACGACCGGACCGATCTCGGAATGCTGCGCCTGCCAAGCGGGCTGTAATGCCTCGTCGAACGCAGCGCGCACCCGACGATGAAAGGCATCCCCTTCGCGTTCCATGCGGTCGGCGCTGCCGCGCGCATGCATGCGCGCCATGGACTCGTCGAGCGGCAACGACAGCAGCAGCGTGAGGTCCGGTGCCAATCCGCCCGTGGCGAAGGCATTCACCGCGCGCAGCGCCTCCAGCGCCAACGCCCGCCCGCTCCCCTGATACGCGTAGGTCGACAGCAGGAACCGATCGACCAGCACGACCGCGCCGCGCTGCATCGCGGGCGCAATCACGTCGCGCACCAATTGCGCGCGAGAGGCGGCGAACAGCAGCGCCTCGGTTTCCGGCGTCAGCGCCGACGTTGGATCGAGCAGCACCGCCCGCAACGCGTCACCGGCCGGCGTACCACCGGGCTCGCGCAACGCCACGACATCATGACCGGCAGCCGCAAGATGATCGGCCACCAGACGCCACTGCGTCGTCTTGCCGACCCCCTCGCCACCTTCCAGCACGATAAAGCAACCGCGAGCGACTTCCGGCAAGGCGAACGGATCAGCCAAGGATGATGGAGCTGGTCGCACCGGTGCGGATGCCATCGGCGATCCACTGATTTACGCGCAGCATGAGCTTATCGAAATTATCCTGCGCCGAGATTGCCGCCTGATAGGCGCTGTTCACCTGGACCTGCTGCAGGAGCGTATCGAGCTGCTGCTCCATCTCGTTCGTCGGCTCCTCGCCGCGATCGATCATCGCCTGCGCATCCTGGCGGATCTTCTCCATCTGCCGCAGCACCGTGGTCGCCTCGCGATCGTTGTTCAGCGCCTCGCTGCTGCGCTTCACCGCCTTGTACTCTTCGCTTTGACCGATCGTGCGGCCAAGATCCTTCGCCTTGCTTTCGAGCATGGAGATCGGCCTCCTCGGCCGAGTAGAAGCAATGAAGTGAGAATTACGCCGTTACGTGCTGCGCGAGCACTACGCGTTCACGACCTGTGAGATCACGCACGACACGCACCTGTTGATACCCACGAGTCGTTGCCAAAGCCACAGTCTGCTGCGCGCGTCGGGCATCAACCTCGAACACTACCCAACCGAACGGCTCCAGCAGCCGGTGTGCGCCCGCCAGGATCGCCTCGTAGCGAGCCATGCCCTGATCGGCCGCCACGAGCGCCACCGTGGGCTCCCAATCCCGCACGCTGCGAGGAAGGGACGCCGCTTCGCTGTACGCAATGTAGGGCGGGTTGGACACAATCACACGGGCTTGAATGCCGGCGAGCGGGGCCAGATCAGCCCCCTGACGAAACTCCACCGGTGCCGCCGCGGGCTGCTCGAAGGCAACCCGCGCCGCGTTTCCCGTCGCCACCGCCAGCGCGTCATCGGAGAGATCGGTCGCGATGACCCGCTCGAATCGGCCCTCCGTGGCCAGGCTCAGCGCGATCGCCCCGGAACCGGTCCCGATATCGACCGCGATGCCACCCGGGCGGTCGGCGGTGATTCGTAACGCCTCCCCCACCACGATCTCGGTTTCCGGACGCGGAATGAGCACGCGCTGGTCCACCTGTAGGACCAGATCGCGAAATGGAGCACTGCCCACGCAGTAAGCCATGGGTTCACCGGTCACCCGCCGACGTGTGGCCTGACCGATCTGGAATGCCTGGGGGTCGGACACCACCTGGCCAACGGACAGCAGGCGACCCAATTCACCGGGCGCGACATCCAGCACGGCCGACACGAGCCAACGGGCCTCGCGGTCGGCATCGAGGGGCGCTCCGTCCACACCGGCTTCCGCGATCAACGCGGGCGACGCGGAGAGCAGCCGCGCGGCGCCGTGCAACACATCGCGCAGCAGCCTGCCGGTGTCAGCCACTCAAGCTCTCTTCCGCATTCGCCAATGCAATCGCGTCGAGGAAGGGACCCAGATCGCCGTCGAGCACGCGGTCGATGTCATACAGCGTGACGCCGACGCGGTGATCGGTCACCCGTCCCTGTGGAAAGTTGTACGTGCGGATCTTGGCCGATCGGTCACCGGTGGAGACCTGCGATTTGCGCATACGCGACCGCTCCGCTTCCTGCGCGGACAACCGCAGATCGAGCAAACGCGATCGCAGCACTTCCATGCCTTTGGCCTTGTTCTGCAGCTGCGACTTCTGGTCCTGCTGCGACACCACCAAGCCCGTCGGAATATGCGTAATGCGCACGGCTGAGTCGGTGGTGTTCACGCTCTGCCCGCCCGGTCCGGAGGAACGGAATACGTCGATCCGCAGATCCTTGTCTTCGATCCTCACGTCGACTTCTTCGGCTTCAGGCAGCACCGCCACCGTGGCCGCCGACGTGTGAATGCGCCCTTGCGATTCCGTGGCGGGGACGCGCTGCACGCGATGGACGCCCGACTCCCAGCGCAACAAACCGAACGCCCCGTCGCCCATGACTTTGAAGACGGCTTCCTTCACCCCGCCGAGCGTACCATCGGAATACGAGATGCCCTCGATGCGCCATCCCTTCCGTTCGATGAAGCGCGTGTACATGCGCAGCAGATCGGCGGCAAAAAGCGCCGCCTCATCGCCGCCCGTACCCGCGCGCAATTCGAAAATGGCCGGCCGATCGTCGAGCGGATCGCGCGGAATGAGCAGCGGCAGCAGCGCCTTCTCCAGCGCCGTGCATTCCTGTTCGAGACGCTCGACCTCGGCCTTCGCCTCGGCGGCGAAATCGGCGTCGTCTCCGTTGGCCATGTCACGGGCGTCGGTGAGCTCCGCCTCTGCCTTGGCGTAGCGGTTGACCTTCTCGACGACCTCAGCCAGACGATGGTGCTCGCGGCCAAGTGCAGCGAGCCGCGGCGCGTCTTTTACCGTTTCCGGATCCGCCAGCAGCTGCTCCACTTCGGTGGCGCGACGCAGCGCGTCGGCCATGCGGTCGCGAAGATGGGTCAGCATTGAGTGAGGGTGCTCGAGTTCGTGAGTCTTCGTAGTGCCGGTCACGGCGAGGCACGTGATCTGCATCGTAGTCTTGGCGCGGGTCGGAAATATCGACCGAAGCCGGACCTACATGGATGTTGCGGGTATCACACAAAAGATAACCGCGTTTCGCGATCCAGCGCAGGTTTGGAGGTCTCGGCTGTCCGCTTGCTTCCTTATTCCACCTTGGTACCTTCCCGGGACATCCGCGAGGGCACCGGCCCCCGAGGTGACACACGATGGTTACGTTCGGAACTACGCCTCTGCGATTCACGCCGCCCTCGATGAGCGTTTCGCTCGATCGGATCACCGACTTTCTCTCCACGGTCCCGCTGTTTCGCGAGCTCGAGCGCACCGCAGTGCGTGGATTCGCCGAGCTCACCCGTGAGCAGCGATTTGCCAAAGGGGCGATGATCGTCACCGAAGGCGACGCCGGCGATGCGCTGTTCGTTGTGCGCTCCGGTGAAGTCAAAGTTGTTCTCGTCGGCGACGACGGTCGGGAAGTCATTCTCAACGTCCTCAACGTGGGCGACCATTTCGGCGAGCTCTCGCTGATCGACGGACGTCCGCGTTCGGCCCACGTCGTTTCCACACAGCCGTCCAGTCTCCTGGTGCTGCGCCGCGCCGATTTCCGTCGCCAAGTGGAGACAAGTCCACAGGTGGCCTGGGGACTCATGGTCGAGCTCTCACGACGTTTACGTCAGGCCGACGGAACGATTGGCAGTCTCGTGCTGCTCGACGTTCCGGGTCGTGTGGCCAAAGTGCTGCTGGAGCACGCGACGCCCGGTGAACCGGCCACGCTCGTGAAGCAGCTCACGCATCAGACGATCGCGCAGATGATCGGCGCCAGCCGGGAGACGGTGTCGCGCGCGATGGCCGAGTTTCAGGAAAAGGGACTCATTTCTGTGCAGCGTCGCGTGGTCACGATCGTGGATCGGGCGGCGGTCGAAGCGCGTGCGCGTCCGCGCGGTTGATTTCGGCCTGCGTCACTGATGCCGTCGGGGGTAACGCCGCGGTTCCGGATACGCTTCTGGGGAACTAGAGGTACGTGTCCCAGTCCCGGCCCGCGCACGGTGCGTTACGGTGGCAACACGCCATGTGTGGAAGTGCGCGCCGCGGATGACGGCTTGTTGATTCTCGACGCCGGCACTGGCATTCGTGCCTTGGGCGCGCAGCTCATGAGGGACGGCGATGATCGCACCGCGCACATTATTCTGTCGCATCGGCACAGCGATCATGTGCTCGGACTCTCGCACTTTGCGCCGCTCGTTGCGCAGACGCGTGAAGTGCAACTCTGCTGCGGCGACGGTGAAATCGCGTCATTGCAGGCGTTCGTCGATGCCCTGCTGTCGCCGCCGATGTTTCCGTATGTGGACGGCATTCGCAGCCGGCTCCGCGTGTCCGACTGGGAGCATTCCGCAGCGCGCCACGTGGGCACGTCACGCGTGCATCGTTTCGCCGCTCAGCATCCCGGTGAAGCGGCCGTGCTGCGGATCGACGACGAGCGTGGGCCGGCCATCGCCTACGCGCCAGACAATGAATTGGCCTACGCCGATTTTTCGGAAGCGATTGTCTCCTGGCGCGCACGGCTCACGTCTTTCTTGCGCGGAGTGCCGGTGTTGGTGCA
>Ga0136639_10000750_pt1 | contig 11116 bp, 11 predicted proteins | sample AntDrymUQ8592106_2_FD_113739 | JGI IMG/M metagenome (GOLD analysis project Ga0136639, IMG submission 113739) | Polar desert sand microbial communities from Dry Valleys, Antarctica - metaG UQ859 (21.06) | ecosystem: Environmental > Terrestrial > Soil > Desert | place: Antarctica: Dry Valley...
CACAGGAAATACTTCGAGACAGATCTCGTTCTTGTCCCGTCCTCCTACCCCAGGGGGGATCCTTTGTCGACATCGCGGTCCGCCGAGCGGCTTTCCACAACCCGGGGTGAGTTATCCACCGGTCATCATCAGACTATGGCGTCGTGCGTCAGGAACTCGACCGAGAAATCTGGCGGCTGTCCATACCAGCGTTCCTGGCCCTGATCGCCGAGCCCCTGTTCCTGCTCAGCGACGCTGCCATCGTGGGCCGCCTGGGCACCCCGGAGCTTGCCGGGCTGGGCATCGCCGCCATCGTCCTGCAGACCGCTGTGGGTCTGTGCGTGTTCCTCGCCTACGGCACCACCGCCAGCGTCGCGCGCCACCTCGGCGCCGGCGACCGTCGGGCCGCCCTGACCCAGGGGGTCGACGGGATCTGGCTGGCCGTGGCCATCGGGCTGCTCACCACGATCGCGGGGGTCGCTCTCACCGAGCCCCTGGTCGGCCTGTTCGGCGTCGGGGAGACCGTGAGCGAGCACGCCACGACCTACCTGCGTGTTGCCTTCCTCGGCACCATCCCCCTGCTCGTCATGCTCGCGACCACCGGTGTCCTGCGCGGACTGCAGGACACCCGCACCCCCCTCGTGGTCGCTGTCGCCGGCAACGCGCTCAACATCGTGCTCAACGTGCTGCTGGTCTACGGCGTGGGGTCCTGGGGCGGCCTCGGTCTCGTCGGGTCCGCGCTCGGGTCGGTGCTCGCACAGGTCGCGAGCGCTGCAGCCCTGCTCGTCGTCGTCACCCGGGCCGCCCGGGCCGAGGGCGCCTCGCTGCGTCCCGACCTGCGTGGCGTGCGCGCCGCCGCCCACGCCGCCGTCGCCCTGGTCGTGCGCACCCTCACCCTGCGCGCCGCCCTGCTGGTCACGACGTACGCCGTGACCGTCGGCGCTGCCTCCGCCACCGGGCGCGACGACGCGACGCTCGAGCTGGCCACCCACCAGCTCGCGCTGACGCTGTGGACGTTCCTGGCCTTCGCGCTGGACGCGATCGCGATCGCTGCCCAGGCCATCACCGGGCGCTACCTGGGCGCCGGTGACGTCGTGGGTGCCCGGGCCGTGACGCGCAGGATGGTGCAGTGGGGGGTCCTCAGCGGGATCGTCACCGGGCTGGCCCTGGCCGCGCTCAGCCCCCTGCTCGGACCGCTCTTCAGCAACGACCCGGAGGTCCACCGGCTGCTCGTACCGGTCCTGCTGGTGGCGGCGCTCGCCCAGCCCCTCGCCAGCGTCGTCTTCGTGCTCGACGGCGTGCTCATCGGCGCCGGCGACGGCACCTACCTCGCCTGGGGCGGGCTGGTGACCCTCGTCGTCTACGTGCCGCTCGTGCTGGTCGCGGCCCACCTCGTCGGTGGCCTCGTCGTCGTCTGGGCCGTCTTCTGTTCCGCGTTCATGGGCGCGCGCCTGGTCGTCCTCGCGCTGCGTGCCCGGGGCGAGCGTTGGCTGGTGACCGGCGCCCCTACAGTGGCGCCATGAAGCCCCTCCAGTCGGCCGCGATGGGCTTCATCTTCATCGCCCTCTACGCCGTCTTCAGTGGCTACGACGCCTACGCCGATCCCGCCGGGTGGGTGCTGGTCCTGCTCGGGGTGCGCCGGCTGCCGGCCACCACGCCGCTGCGCTTCGCCACGCTCTACACCGGGGTCCTCGCGCTCGCGGTCTCGGTCCCGCTGTGGTTCAAGGCGCCTCGCGCCGCGTTGGCCGACCTCGACCCGTCCCTCGCCTGGGCCGCCGACCTGCCGGCGTTCGCCTGCGCAGCCCTGCTCTGCCACGGGCTGGCCCTGGCCGCGACCGAGGTCGACGACGTCCGATCGGCGCGGTGGCTCAGCACCGTGCGCACCGTCCTGGTCGTCGTGGCGGTCATCCCCGTGCTGGTCTTCGGCGGAGGCCTCGAGCAGCTCGCCGCACCGGCCTCGACCGCGGCCCAGCTGGCCTACCTGGCGCTGATCTGGCTCCTCTTCACCTATTCCGGACGGGCGTGGGGCGGTGCCCCGATCCTGCAATCGGCCACGCCGCCGCCAACTCCTTCGTAGCCTGGAACCCCCGGCAGCGTTATACCCCCAGCCGCTTGCATCCCGTTCCAGGAGAGCCCATGTCGAACCACGTCCCTTCACGCCGCCGTCGAGTCGCCGTGCTCGCCGCCGGGGCCCTGGTCGCCGGGCTGGCCCCCGCGCTGATGACCACCGCGCCGGCCGCCGCCTCCCCCGGTTGCCTGGTCGACGACAACCGCTCCTTGTTCAACCCCAACGGCTGCGACGATGACACCCCGCCGGACACGCGGATCCTCAGCGCCGGCCCGGCCCTCAACAAGGCCGACTACATCCGGGGCAGCTCCGCCACCTTCACCTTCGAGGCGGTCGTGTCGGACGCCGACCAGGGCCCCTGGGGCTTCATGTGTCGCCTGGACGGCACGACCAACGGGGAGTGGAAGGACTGCTCGGCCGGTGTCGCCGGCACGAAGGGCACCGTCACCTACAAGAACCTCGCCGACCTGAAGCTCGACGGCGGCTACGACTTCCAGGTCTACGCGGTGGACACCACGGACGCCAGCGTCAGCTGGACCGACACCACCAACCTTCTTGCTCCCAAGACCGAGACCGCCCCGGACAACGACAGCGCGTCACCGGCGACTCGCTCCTTCAAGGTCGACACGGCCGCTCCGTCAACGTTCATCTTCAACGAGCCCTACGACAAGCTCCGCCCCGAGTTCCCGATGGTGAAGTCGCGCAACATCCAGGTGCGCCTGACCTCGAGCGAGAGCAAGGCCGGTGAGGGTGCGACGTACGCGTGCACCCTCAACGACGTGGATGTCCCTTGCCAGGAGGGCTTCACCAGCCTGCAGAAGCTGACCCCAGGCAACAAGACCTTCGAGGCGACCGCCACGGACCTCGCCGGCAACACCAGCAAGAGGTCGGCCAAGATCATCTTCGCGGTGCCCCGCAACCTGCAGGCCCCGAAGGGCAGCGGCTGGAGGCGCGTGCGGGAGGGCGGCTACTACGGAGCCGACTTCCTCGAGGCGCGCCGCGTCGGCGCCACGATCGTCACCAAGCCGGTCCAGGTCCGCGAGCTGCGACTCATCGCCCCCGCCGGCCCCAACCTGGGCTCCATCGACCTCCAGATCGGCAACGGCCAGCGCCGCACCATCAGGCTCTCCGCCGCGACCTACACCCGCTTCAAGGTCTACGTCATCCGCGACGAGTTCAGCCCGCTCGCCAGCGGCAAGATCACGATCCGGGTCAAGTCCCTCGGCACCAACAAGGTTGCCCGCATCGACGCTCTCCTGATCCAGCCCGTCGGCGGCCGATAGAGACCTCGCCGACTCGGACATGACACAGGGCCGCCCTTCCCGGAGGAAGGACGGCCCTGCGTTGGTCCTGCTTGGTGCTGCTTGGTGCTGGGTGCGTGGTGCGTGAGGTCAGGCCGGGATGACGTTGAGGGCCACCTGGGCGGACACCTCGTCGTGCAGCTTGATCGAGACCTCGTGGTTGCCGAGCGCCTTGATCGGGTTGGTCACCACGATCGTGCGCTTGTCGACGGCCTCGCCCGAGACCTCGGTGATCGCCTCGGCGATGTCGGCGACGGTGACGGCGCCGAACAGGCGGCCACCCTCTCCGGCACGGACCTTGACGTCGACCGGAGCGGACTCCAGCTTGGTCTTGATCTGCTCGGCGTGGTCGTGGTCACGGACCGAGCGCGAGGAGCGAGCAGCCTTGATCGAGGCGACCTGCTTCTCACCACCCCGGGTCCAACGGATCGCGACGTTGCGCGGGATGAGGTAGTTGCGGCCGTAGCCGTCCTTGACCTCGACGATGTCGCCGGGGGCACCGAGACCGGTGACCTCCTGCGTCAGGATGAGCTTCATGGTGTTGTCTCCTCGCCCTATCGACCGGTGGACGTGTAGGGCAGCAGGGCAACCTCACGCGCGTTCTTGACGGCGATGGCGACGTCGCGCTGGTGCTGGACGCAGTTGCCGGTGACCCGACGCGCACGGATCTTGCCGCGGTCGGAGATGAACTTGCGGAGCAGGGCGGTGTCCTTGTAGTCGACACCGGTCGCCTTCTCCTTGCAGAACTGGCAAACCTTCTTCTTGGGCTTGCGAATCACTGCCTTGGCCATTGTGGTGCTTCCTCTCTAGAAGCCCGGCCCAGCCACGTGCGTAGCTGCGCCGGAATGGTTCGGGTTGATTGCGATGGGTGGTGCTGGGTGGATCAGAAGGGAGGCTCTTCGGAGCCCACGCCGGGGGCTCCCCAGGGGTCCGCGGCGGGAGCACCGCCGGAAGGACCGCTGGCAGCGGGACGCGGGGCCGGGGTGGCCCACGGGTCGTCGCCGCCCTGGTTGCTGCCGCCGCCGGAGGGCTGGCCGCCGCCGTAGCCGCCGCCACCTCCACCGGAGCGGGAGGCGCGGGTGACCTTGGCCGTGGCGTACTTCAGCGAGGGGCCGACCTCTTCGACCTCGATCTCCATGACGGTGCGCTTCTCACCTTCACGGGTCTCGTACTGACGCGACTTCAGCCGCCCCTGCACGACGACGCGCATGCCCTTCTGCAGCGACTCGGCGACGTTCTCCGCCGCCTGGCGCCACACAGCGCAGGAGAGGAAGAGGGCATCGCCGTCCTTCCACTCGTTGGACTGCTTGTCGAAGGTGCGCGCCGTCGACGCGATCCGGAAGTTGGCCACCGCAGCCCCCGAGGGGGTGAAGCGGAGCTCCGGGTCGTCGACGAGGTTGCCGACCACGGTGATGACGGTCTCGCCTGCCATGTCAGGTCTCCCTAGTTGATCCGTTGTGTTGTTCCCTGGGTGCGTCCAGGCCCATCCAAGCCCTGAGCGCCGACAAGGGAAAGTGGTCGTCCACAGGTGGACGACGGCTCACGTGAGCGAGCGGGCGCCCGGCCGGATCACCTTGGTGCGCAGGATGGCCTCGTTGAGCGTGAGCTGGCGGTCGAACTCCTTGACCGTGGCCGGCTCGGCGCTCAGCCGGATGACGGCGTAGATGCCTTCGGCGTTCTTCTTGACCTCGTAGGCGAGGCGGCGACGTCCCCAGACGTCGACGCTGTCGACGGTGCCGCCATCGTTGCGGATGACGTTGAGGTACTTGTCGAGCGAGTCCTGAACGGTTCGCTCCTCGATGCTGGGATCGAGGATGACCATGACTTCATAGTGGCGCAAAGCGGTCCTACCTCCTTTGGACTTGGCGGCCACGGTCTCTCCGTGGCAGGAGGGCCTTGCAGATCATCTCGTGGCGGTGACCCGTCGGTGGGGCGTCACGAAGACAGGCAAAGGTAGCAGCGCACGCGGACCCTGTGGAAATCCCGACCCACCAGCGACCGCGAGGTGCCTATCGTCCCCCCATGTACGACGTACGCACACCGCTCGCGGGCCGCTACCTGCTGCTCGACGAGATCGGCGCTGGCGCGACGGGGTCGGTGTGGCGCGCCTGGGACCTGCGCGAGGGGCGTCACGTCGCGGCCAAGGTGCTGGCGCGCCACGACGACACCCTGCTCCAGCGCTTCGTGCGCGAGCAGACGGTGCGGGTGCAGCATCCCCATGTGGTCGCGCCCACGGGCTGGGCCGCGGCCGACGACCGGGTGCTGCTCACCATGGACCTCGTCGCCGGCGGCTCGCTGGCGGGGCTGCTCGCCGATCACCCCACCCTGCCCGAGGGCGTGGTGGCCGAGCTCCTCGACCAGCTGCTCTCGGCGCTCGTCGCGGTGCACGCTGCGGGGGTGGTGCACCGCGACCTCAAGCCCGCCAACCTGCTGCTCGAGCCCACCGGCACCGCCCGTCCACACCTGCGCCTGGCGGACTTCGGGGTCGCGGGCCTCCTCGCGGAGAGCCGCCTGACCGGCACCGGACCCGTGGGCACCTACGGCTACGCCGCCCCCGAGCAGGAACGGGGCGCCCGACCCGACCCGCGCCAGGACCTCTACTCCGTCGGCGTGCTCGGGCGACGCCTGCTCACCGGCCACGAGCCTGCGCTCCCGGCCGCCAGGCTGGTGCGCCCGCACGGCTCGCTCGGCCCGCTGCTCGACGCGCTCGCGGACCCAGACCCGGACCTCCGGCCGTCCTGCGCCGCAGCTGCCCTGGTCACATTGCGCCGACTCGGCGTGCCGCCGCCGCACGGGTGGCCGCGCGTCCCCGACCGGATCGGCCCGGCGCCGGACCTGCCGCGTGATCGCGCGAGCCTCCTGACGGTGCTGGCGTGCCTCTGCTTCGTCGCGGCGATCGGCCTCAGCGCCGCCGCGGCGCTGCGAGCGACCTGAGGGAGCGACCGCGCAGGAGCAGTGCCCACCCGAGAGCGAGCAGCAGGATCGCTGCCGAGAGCAGCACGAACACCATCACCCGAGGGTAGGTCGTGACCCCCGTGGCCCGCGAGCCCTACTGGAAGGCCAGTGGGTTGTCGACGACCGCCTGCCCGTCCGCACCGACGACGAACGTGCCGTTCATGCCGGGCTCGCCCGGGGGCACCTCGAAGGGGACGTAGATACAGACCGCCTCCGGCCCGAAGGACCAGGTGTCCTGCAAGGAGCCGAGCTGGGTGGCCCCGTCGAGGGAGTAGAGGGTGACGCCGATGGGGGTGCCGTCGGCGAGCCCGGAGACGACGTACTCCGCGTAGACCGTCTCCCCCGGCGCGACGCTGAGGATCTGTGGCTGCTCGACACTGCTCTGGCCGGCGCAGTCGCCCTGCTCGCCGTCGCGCACCCAGCCGGCCGACTCGAACCCGGCGTCGGCCGGAGCGTCCTCGACGACCGGGAGGTCCTCGACGTACGGCGAGACGTAGGACGGGTCGCCGCCCTCCTCGGCGATCCGGAGCACCTCAGCAGCCAGGTCGACGGGCCGGATGAGTGCGGAGCCCTGGGTGATCGCGCCGGCGTCGGACGAGCCGGCGGTGATCACGGCGGTGTTGATGCCGATCAGCTCACCGTCGTCGTTGATGGAGGGGCCACCCGAGTTGCCGGAGCCGAGCCGGACGTCGCTGTCGATGAGTCCCCGCTCGGTGCCGATCACCTCGTCGGCCTGGAAGGTCGACACGACGCCGCGGGTGACGGTCAGTGGTCGGTCCAGCGAGGCCGTGACATTGCCGATCGAGGGGTAGCCGAGGGCGGTGATCTCGTCCCCGGTGCGAAGGTCGGCGCTGTCGCCGATCGGCAGGGGCGCCGGCAGGTTCATCGCCGGGCCGTCGATGGGGTTGCCGTCGGCGTCGGCGACGATCTGGAGGACCGAGAGGTCGAGGTAGCCGTCGGTGACGATCGGCTCGGCCCGGAAGGTGGCGGTGGCTGGCTTGTCGTCCTCGGGCGAGGTCAGCGAGACCAGCAGGAAGTCGGGGTCCGGGGTGTCGCTGGCGCCCTGCCCCGGCGCGGAGGGCTGCGCCACGTGGGCGTTGGTGAGGATCAGCCCGTCCTCGCTGATGATGCTGCCGGAGCCGGAGTGGGTGGGCGTGCCGGTGTCGTCGACAGCGATCAGGAACACCGCGGCCGCCTTGGCCCGTGCCAGGTCGGCGTCGCTGAGACCGCCCTGGGTCGCGACCGGGGCCGGGTCGCCCTCGCCACTGAGGACGACCGCTGCGGTGATGCCACCGCTCAGCAGCACCAGCGCGGCCACCGCAGCCCCCACGATGGAGAGCGTGCGGCGCCTCTTCTTCTTCACGATCGCGGCCGATGCCTGCCCGGCTGCCACGACGGGGACGACCTCGACCTCGAGACCCGCGGTCGGGTGACCGAGCAGGATCTCGACGGGCTCGGTGATCTTGAACGTCGTGACCCGCTCGCCGTCGACGTAGGAGCCGCTGGTCGAGCGGTCGACCCACCACCAGCCGTCGGGTCGTGGCTCGACGACGGCATGCAGCCGCGAGACCGCGGCGTCGTCGGCCACCACCTCGAAGCTGGGGTCCCGACCGATCCGCACCGGCGCCTGGGTGCCGAAGCGCAGGTCGGTGCCACCCCGGCGACGCACCAGGAGGCCGGGCCCGCCGCCGAGTCCGCCGCCGAGTCCGGGGCGAACGGCACCGGGCCCGCTGACGATCGTCCGCGCGAGCATCGGCGGCGGCTGGTAGGCCGGCGGGCCGGCGTAGGGCCGGTCGCCGGGAGGCGGCACCGGGGCGCCCGGAGGTCCGGGGACGTAGGGCGGCGGGGGCTGCGGGGCGTACGGCGCGCCCGGAGCGGCCGGCGTGGTGCCGGGAGCCGCCGGTGCACCCATCGGCCCACCCAGGAGCCCGCCCACGAGCTCAGCAACGGTCACGGTGAGGGCGAGCCCGCCACCCTGGGCGCCGAAGGTGATCGCGGTGGTGTTGTCGAGTGCGGCGCGGGCTACCCGTTGCCCGTTGATCCACGTGCCGTGCGAGCTGTCGAGGTCGACGACCTCCCACCCGTCACCGAGCGCCCGGATCTCGGCGTGTTGGCGTGAGACGGTGGGGTCCTCGGCCACGATGTCGCAGGCGGCCTCGCGGCCGATCCGGAAGACCCGGGGAGCATCGGCGCTCCAGGTACGGTCGGAGGACTGGATGCTGATGGCGCTCATGGCGACCTCCTGGTGCGGGACGAGCTGAGCCTAGGCCCATCCGGGGCGTCTGGCGACGGAGTCGCGGACGTCGCCTGCGATCGAGCCCGCACAGATGTGACGTGACGTGCGGGCGACCGAGGCCGATGATGGCCACGTGAGCCGACTCGTGAGCGTGGTGGTCCTCTCGTCCCTGCTGCTTGCAGGGTGTGGGGGCGACGGCGGGGACGACGGCGGGGACGACACCGGCGCCAGCAGCGCCACGTCAGCGAGCACCTCGGCCGGCAGCTCGACGGAGGCCCCAGCGGCAGACCCAGCGGCGCCGGCGTCGACGTCCCCGGCAGGTGCCCCCGACGGGGAGTCCTGCCCCTACCTGCCGCTGGAGGCTGTCGCGGCCGCGCTCGGTGAGGCGATGGAGCTCTCGGCGGCCGGCCCGACGGCCTGTCTCTTCGACGCCGTCGCGGAGGATTCACCTGCCTCGGCATCAGTGAACCTGACCCAGCTGCAGGTGGACCCGGGGCAGTACGCCGCCGACACCCGTGACCTGTGCGAAGGTCCCGCCACCGAGGCCGAGGGTGGCGACCAGGCCTTCGCCTGTGTCACGTTCGTCGGCCCCCAGGGCTACTACTTCGAGGGCGCCACGAGCGTGCTCGTGGAGGTCGGGACCGCCGACGAGGCCGAGGAGTCGGCGATCACCGCCGAGGTCGCGCTGCTGGCCTCGATCACACTGGGCTAGGCACGGGCTAGGCACCACCCTCCGCGACCCGTACCCCGCCGGCTCGTCGGAGCCCCTCCCTACGATGGCGACATGACCGGCACAGGATCAGGCCCGATCGCCATCGGCGCCCACGTCGACCAGACCGACCCGCTCGCCGAGGCGAGCGCCCGGCAGGCACCGCTCGTGCAGTTCTTCCTGGGCGACCCCCAGGGCTACCAGGGCCCGGAGTTCGCCTACGCCGGCGGCGCGGAGGGCCTCAAGGCCGACGCGGAGGCGGCGGGCGTCGACCTCTACGTCCACGCCCCCTACATCATCAATGTCGCCACGACGAACAACCGGATCCGCATCCCCAGCCGCAAGCTGCTCCAGCAGCACGTCGACGCAGCCGCCGCGATCGGCGCCCGGGGCCTGATCGTCCACGGCGGGCACGTCAACAAGGGCGACGACCCCGAGAAGGGGTTCGACAACTGGCGCAAGGCCATCGAGGCCACCGACCTCAAGGTGCCGCTCCTCATCGAGAACACCGCGGGCGGCGACAACGCCATGACCCGCTACCTCGACCGCATCGGCCGGGTCTGGGACGCCATCGCGACCACCGAGCAGGCCGACCGGGTCGGCTTCTGCCTCGACACCTGCCACGCCCATGCCGGGGGCAACCCGCTGGAGACCGTTGTCGCCGACGTCCTGGCCATCACCGGTCGCATCGACCTGGTGCACTGCAACGACAGCCGCGACCAGTTCGACTCCGGCGCCGACCGGCACGCCAACTTCGGGGCCGGCACCATCGATCCGGACCTGCTCGCCGCGGTCGTCCGTGACGCCGGGGCCCCGGTCGTCTGCGAGACCCCCGGACCCGTCGAAGCCCACGTCGCCGACTTCGCCTGGCTCCGCGAGCGGCTGTGAGCCTGTCCCCACCGGGCAGACCTCCCCCAGACCGCGGCCGGTAACCTCGAACCTGTGGCAGTCGAGACGTTGAGCGTGCGCGTGATCTCCGAGGAGGAGCACCTTTCCTTCCTCGCCTCCCGGAGGTCTGCGAGCTTTCTGCAGACCCCGGCCTGGGGCAAGGTCAAGAGCGAGTGGCGCCGCGAGTCCCTCGGCTGGCACGACGGCGGTGAGCTGGTGGGCACCGCACTGGTGCTCTACCGCCAGCTCCCCAAGGTCAAGCGCTACCTCGCCTACCTCCCCGAGGGCCCGGTCATCGACTGGGAGACCGAGCAGCTCGGCGCCTGGCTCACCCCGCTGACCCGCCACCTCAAGAGCCAGGGCGCCTTCGGCGTGCGCATGGGCCCCCCGGTCGTCACCCGCCGGTGGTCGGGCGCGCAGGTCAAGGACGGCATCGCCGACGACGCCGTACGACGCCTCGACGACCTCGCGCCCACCGAGCGCGACGCCACGGGTGCACGGGTCGTGTCCCAGCTCGACGAGCTGGGCTGGCGTCGCCAGGTCGCCGAGGGCGGCTTCGCGGCGGGCCAGCCGCAGTTCGTCTTCCAGATCCCCCTGACCCAGGACGGGGTCCCGCGCACCGAGGACGAGGTCCTCAAGGCGATGAACCAGCAGTGGCGGCGCAACATCAAGAAGGCCGCCAAGCAGGGCGTCGAGGTTACTTCGAGCCGCGGCAGCGCCGCGCTGGAGGAGCTCAAGGCCTTCCACGACCTCTACGTCCACACCGCCGAGCGCGACCACTTCACCCCGCGCCCGCTGTCCTACTTCAAGACGATGGTCGAGGCGCTCGGCTCCGAGAGCCCTGACCGGATCACCCTGTGGTGTGCCCGGCACGAGGGCGACCTGGTTGCCTCCACGATCGCGATCCGGGTCGGCACCCACGCGTGGTACTCCTACGGCGCCTCCTCCACCGAGAAGCGCGACGTCCGCGGCTCCAACGC
>Ga0136639_10000751_pt1 | contig 11112 bp, 11 predicted proteins | sample AntDrymUQ8592106_2_FD_113739 | JGI IMG/M metagenome (GOLD analysis project Ga0136639, IMG submission 113739) | Polar desert sand microbial communities from Dry Valleys, Antarctica - metaG UQ859 (21.06) | ecosystem: Environmental > Terrestrial > Soil > Desert | place: Antarctica: Dry Valley...
GCAGTCGGCGCTACCCAAAGCCCCATGACGAAGATGGCCAAGGTGGCTGGGCCCAGAAACTTCAAGCCAGTTGAGCGCAGATTGATGTGCATCAGAGGTTGGTTGAGCGGCAAGGCGTAGATTATCTGTTGCCCTTGCCAGCACCAAATGTCTGCACTCGCCGATCCCGTGACCGCTACCGCTATCTCTACAGGCCCCGAGACAGTCTCACCCACTGGGTTAGTTCCTGCACCGCCTGAAGGCACGCAAGCCACAGCCGCCGTAGACGATGCCGTGGAGCAGGCGCGCTACACGCGCTGGGTGGTTGACGCGCAAGGCCGCGAATTGCGTGAATCGGCGCTTCAGCTGTCCGGCATGCACTGCGCGGCCTGCACCGGTTTGATCGAACAGGCGCTGTACGCCGTGCCCGGTGTGCAGTTTGCGCAGGTGGGCGGGGCAGCGCAGCGGGCCACCGTGCGTTGGGACCCGACGCTGACGCAGCCATCTGCGTTGATTGCTGCCGTGCGTGGTGCCGGGTATGGCGCCGTGCCTGATGCTGCTGCCCCGGCGCGACTGGCGCGCCGCACCGAACACCGGCAAGCCGTCTGGCGGCTGTTCGTGGCCAGCTTCTGCGCGATGCAGATCATGATGCTGGCCTGGCCCAGCTACGTCACCGGCCCGGGCGAGCTGGAAGCCGACATGCGCCAGCTGTTGAACTGGGGTGGCTGGCTGCTGTGCTTGCCGGTGATGGTGTTTGCCGCCGCACCGTTTTTCAGCCGTGCCTGGCACAGCCTGCGGGCGCGGCGCATCGGCATGGACGTGCCGGTGTCGGTGGCGCTGTTGATTGCCTTTGTGGCGAGCACCGGCGCCACCTTTGACCCGCAGGGCATCTTCGGACACGAGGTCTATTTCGATTCGGTCAGCATGTTCGTCAGCTTTTTGCTGGGCGCGCGCTACCTGGAAATGCGCGCTCGCCACAACGCCGCGCAGGCGCTGGAAACCTCGCTGGCCTGCTTGCCGGAAGTGGCCATGCGCGTGGCCGCAGACGGCACGCTGCACAGCGTCAGCGTGCACGCCTTGCGCCCCGGGGACGAGGTGCGTGTGCCCGTGGGCCAGGCCTTTCCGGCTGACGGTGTGTTGCTGACGGGGGCCACGCAGGCCGACGAAGCGCTGCTGACGGGCGAGTCTGCGCCCGTGGCCAAAGCTGCAGGCTCGAATCTGGTGGGCGGCAGCATCAACCTCGGTGCGCCGGTGCAAATGCGCGTGCAGCGGGTGGGTGGCGACACGCGCTTGCAGGCCATCGTGTCGATGATGCGCAGCGCGATGAGTCAGCGCCCTGCTTCTGCTGCGCTGGCCGACCGTTGGGCGGGCCCATTCCTGTGGGCCGTGCTGCTGTTGGCGGCAGGCGCGGCCGCGGTGTGGAGCGTCATCGACCCGTCCAAAGCCGTGTGGGTGGCCGTGTCGGTGTTGATCGTCACTTGCCCGTGTGCGTTGTCCATCGCCGCGCCGTCTACCCTGGTGGCGGCTGCGCGTGGTTTGGCCGGGCAGGGTGTGATGCTGCAAAAGCTGGATGCTTTGGAAGTGCTGGCGCGGGTGCAGCACATCTACTTCGACAAGACCGGCACCTTGACGGAAACGCGCGTGGTGCTGGCAGGCACAGGGCTGGCAGGCACAGGGCTCGCCGGCACCGGACCGACAGGCACAGGCTTGACCGCTGTCGGCCGTGCTGTGCTGGGCGACGATGCCGCTGCGCTGGCGCAGGCCGCCAGCCTGGCAGCGTGGTCCAGCCACCCGATCTCGGTGGCGCTGGCGGCGTCTGCCACACCTGCGGCGCAACACTGGGATGATGTGCAGGAGCACCCTGGCCAGGGCATGCAGGCCACAGACAGCCAGGGCAGGCATTGGCGGCTGGGTGCGGCGGACTTCGTCGGCGCTGCTGGTGCTTCCGTAGACACGGACGACAGCAACGCCGGTGTCTGGCTGGGCTGTGATGGTCAGCGCCTGGCCGCCTTCGAGCTGGCAGACCAGCCCCGGCCTGGCGCGCGCGAAGCCGTGCAGGCCTTGCGTGCACTAGGCGTACGCGTCAGCCTGCTGTCTGGCGACACGCGCGAGCGCGCAGGTGCGCTGGCGCAAGTACTGGGCCTTGACGAGGTCGTGGCTGGCGCCACGCCTGAAGCCAAGCTGGCTGTGGTGGCCGCAGCGCAAGCGCGCGGCGAATGCGTGGCGATGGTGGGTGACGGCATCAACGACGCGCCCGTGCTGGCGCGCGCCGATGTGTCGCTGGCGATGGGGCAGGGCGCACTGGTGTCGCGCAGCAGCGCCGATGCGGTGGTGATGTCGAACCGGCTGGGCGACATCGTGCGTGCTCGTGCGCGCGCCCTGCGCGCCATGCGCATCGTGCGCCAGAACCTGTTTTGGGCTGCCAGCTACAACGCGGTCTGCATTCCGCTGGCGCTGCTGGGCTTCATGCCGCCTTGGGCCGCTGGTCTGGGCATGGCCACCAGTTCGCTGCTGGTGATGGCCAATGCGTTGCGCGCCGGCCGCTAGTTCGCAACCCATCACGTCAGCACGACAGCAAGCACGATGGAAAGCCTGTATCTCCTGATCCCTTTGTCAGCGGCGCTGGTGCTGCTGATCCTGGGCATCTTCGGCTGGGCTGTCTTTCGTGGCCAGTTTGAAGATTTGGAAGGCGAAGCCGAGCGAATCCTGGACGCTGATTGCACTCAGGTTGACGCCGATCAAGTCGCCAAGACATCGGGCAGCAAAGAATCGGGGCATTGACCCGGGACTGTCTGACTCCTGGGTGACCCGTACCCAGTAGAAGGAGCTTCAGATGGCCGCGATCACCAACCCCAGCGTTGGGAGTCTTCCGCCCCGATCCATGGGCGCACTTGACACAGCACCCAGCGAAGGGGTCTACACCGACACGGTTGTGCGGCTGTTTTCGTTGGCCGCTGTGCTGTGGGGTGTGGTGGGCATGCTGGTGGGCGTCATCATCGCAGCGCAACTGACCTGGCCTGAACTGAACCTCGGCATTCCCTGGCTCAGCTACGGGCGGCTGCGCCCGCTGCACACCAACGCCGTCATCTTCGCTTTCGGTGGCTGTGTACTTTTTGCGACCAGCTTTCACGTCGCACAGCGCACCTGCCAGACGCGGCTGTTCGCGCCCAAGCTGGCTTTGTTCACCTTCTGGGGCTGGCAGGCGGTGATCGTCGCTGCCGCCATCACCTTGCCAATGGGTTTTACGCAGGGCAAGGAATACGCTGAACTGGAATGGCCCATCGACCTGCTGATTGCAGTCGTCTGGATCTGCTACGCGATTGTCTTCTTCGGCACGCTGGGCATCCGCAAGGTGCGCCACATCTATGTCGCGAACTGGTTCTTCGGCGCTTTCATCATTGCCGTGGCGCTGCTGCACATCGTCAACAGTGCGGCCATTCCGGTGGGCATGTGGAAGAGCTATTCGGCCTACGCCGGCGTGCAGGACGCGATGATCCAGTGGTGGTATGGCCACAACGCGGTCGGCTTCTTCCTGACGGCGGGCTTCCTGGGCCTGATGTACTACTACATCCCAAAGCAGGCTGAGCGACCCATCTACAGCTACCGGCTGTCGATCGTCCACTTCTGGGCGCTGATCTTCACCTACATGTGGGCGGGCCCGCACCACCTGCATTACACAGCGCTGCCTGACTGGGTGCAAAGCGTGGGCATGGTCTTCAGCGTGGTGCTGCTGGCCCCCAGCTGGGGCGGCATGATCAACGGCATCATGACCTTGAGCGGTGCCTGGCACAAGCTGCGCGACGACCCGATCCTGAAGTTCCTGATCGTGAGCTTGTCGTTCTACGGCATGTCCACGTTCGAGGGCCCGATGATGGCGATCAAGACGGTCAATGCGCTCAGCCACTACACCGACTGGACCATCGGCCACGTTCACAGCGGCGCCTTGGGCTGGGTGGGCTTCATCTCGATGGGTGCGCTGTATCACCTGATCCCGCGCCTGTACGGCAAGACCAAGATGCATAGCGTGCCGGCCATCGAGATGCACTTCTGGATCGCCACCATCGGCATCGTGCTGTACATCGCCGCGATGTGGATCGCCGGTGTCATGCAGGGCCTGATGTGGCGTGCTGTGAACCCCGACGGCACCTTGGTGTACAGCTTCGTTGAAGGCGTGAAGGCCACATTCCCGTACTACGTGATTCGCCTGATCGGTGGCCTGCTGTACTTCGCGGGCATGTTGATCATGGCCTGGAACGTGGTGATGACGGTGAAGGGCGCTCGCGCCGTGCCCGTGCCCATCCCTGCCCCTGTGCAGCCTGCGCCAGCCAATCTTGTGGCCCCTGCCTGACCGAACGAGGAGCTAGAACATGGCAAGCAACAAACCCCGCGGTCACGAAAGAATCGAGACCAACAACTTTCTGCTCATCGTGCTGATCATCGTGGCGGTGGCCATTGGTGGCTTGGTCGAAATCGTGCCGCTGTTCTTCCAGCGCAGCCTCACGCAGCCGGTCGAAGGCCTGAAGCCCTACACCGCATTGCAACTGGCTGGCAGGGATGTCTATCTGCGCGAGGGTTGCTACAACTGCCACTCGCAGATGGTGCGCCCCTTCCGTGCTGAAGCACTGCGATACGGGCCGCTGTCGCAAGCAGGAGAGTTCGTCTATGACCACCCCTTCCAGTGGGGCAGCAAGCGCACCGGCCCCGACCTGCACCGTGTGGGCGGTCGCTACAGCGACGAATGGCATCGCCTGCACTTGATCAACCCGCGCGACCTGGTGCCTGAATCCAACATGCCGGCCTACCCGTGGTTGGACACCGCAATGGTCAACGCCAACACCATCGGCAAACACATGACCGGTCTGCGCCGTGTGGGCGTGCCCTACAGCGACGCCGAAATCGCTGAAGCCGGCGACGCCGTGAGTGGCAAAACCGAGATGCAGGCCTTGATCGCTTACCTGCAAGTGCTGGGCACGGCGCGAAGCTCGCAAATAGCACCAACGTCGCAAAGCTCGCAGTCGGCGCCAGCGGCAGCGCCACCGGCGCAAAGCTTGCAAACGACGTCGGGGAGCACGCGATGAGTCTGGACGTCAACATCCTGCGCATAGCGGTCACCGTGGCCGGGTTGGTGCTGTTCCTGTTGCTGATCGTGCACAGCTACAGCAGCAAGCGCAAACCTGAACATGATCAGGCGGCGATGCTGCCTTTTCTGGACGAGCAAAAAACAGGAGAACCACCATGAGTGACTTCATCCACAGCGGCTGGGCGATTTTCATAGCCGTAACCACCGTCGTCAGCTTGTTGGCCTGCTTGGCGCTGCTGATCGTCGCCAGCCGTCGCCACGTGATGGCTACCGACAACACCACGGGCCATGTCTGGGACAACGACCTGAAGGAAATGAACAACCCGCTGCCGCGTTGGTGGATGTGGTTGTTCGTCATCACCTTGGTTTTTTCGGCGATCTATCTGGCGTTCTACCCGGGTTTGGGCTCCTACCCCGGCACTTTGAAGTGGACCAGCCAAGGCCAGTATGAAGCTGAGCAGGCCAAGGCCCGCGCGGCCATGAAGCCGGTCTACGCGCCTTTTATGACGATGACGGCTGAAGAAATGGCGCTCGACACCAAGGCCATGGGCATTGGTCAGCGGTTGTTCTTGAACAACTGTGCACAGTGCCATGGCAGCAACGCCCGCGGCAGCAAGAGCTTCCCGAACCTGGCCGACAACGACTGGCTGTCGGGCGACAGCCTGGACAGCATCAAGACCACGATCAGCCAGGGCCGCAACGGCATCATGCCCCCCATGGCCGCTGCGGTGGGCACGGCAGAGGACGTGCGCAATGTCGCCAACTATGTGCTGAGCTTGTCGGACAGCCCGCACAACAACCTGGCTGCTCAATTGGGCAAAGCCAAGTTTGGCACTTGCGCTGCCTGCCACGGCGGCGACGGCAAGGGCAACCAGGCGCTGGGCGCGCCGAACCTGACCGACAAGGTGTGGCTGCACGGCTGGGGCGAACAAGCCATCGTGCAAATCATCACCCAAGGCAAGAGCAACCCGATGCCAGCACAGGCCGCCTTGCTGACGCCTGAACAGATTCATGTGCTGGCAGCCTATGTGCGCAGCCTGTCGCGAAACGCTCCTGTTGCCGCCAGCAATTGAACAAAAGCCATCGAGATTAGGCGTGAACAAAGAGCAGCCAGCCACCCGTCCCGCAACTGACCCTGTAGAGGCAGTTGTCCACCTGTACCGCAGCGACAAGGCGATCTACGCGCGCGCGGTGTCAGGCTGGTTTGCAGGCTGGCGCTGGGCGCTGGTGTGGTTCACGCAGTTGCTGTTTTACGGCTTGCCCTGGTTGCCGTGGAATGGCCGACAGTCGGTGCTGTTCGATCTGGGAACGCGGCGCTTCTACATCTTCGATCTGGTGCTGTACCCGCAGGACCTCGTCTACCTGACGGGTTTGCTGATCGTCAGCGCCTATGCGCTGTTCTTGTTCACAGCAGTGGCTGGCCGTTTGTGGTGCGGCTTTGCCTGCCCGCAGACTGTGTACACAGAAATCTTCATGTGGGTGGAACGTCATACCGAAGGCGACCGGATGCAGCGCATGAAGCTCGATGCCGGGCCATGGCGCGCGAACAAGCTGCTGCGCAAAGGCGGCAAGCACGCCGTCTGGTTGGCGATCGGGTTGTGGACCGGCTTCACTTTCGTAGGCTACTTCACGCCCATTCGCGAGTTGTGGGCAGCGGCTGCGACTTTCAGCTTTGGTCCCTGGCAAACGTTCTGGACCTTGTTTTATGGCTTTGCCACTTACGGCAACGCTGGCTGGATGCGCGAGCAGGTCTGCAAGTACATGTGCCCCTATGCCCGCTTCCAGGGTGCGATGTTCGATAAGGACACGCTGATCATCGGCTACGACACCCAGCGCGGCGAGCCACGCGGCAAGCACCGCGCGCAAGGGCGCAAGACCGACTTGGTGCAGGCCAAGCTGGGCCACTGCATCGACTGCGGCCTGTGCGTGCAGGTCTGCCCGACAGGCATCGACATACGCCAGGGTTTGCAATATGAGTGCATCGGCTGCGCGGCCTGCATCGACGTGTGCAACGGCGTGATGGACAAGATGCAGTACCCGCGCGGCTTGATACGCTATGACACCGAGCACGGGCTGGCAGAAGGCTTGAGTTCAAGCCAGCTGCTGCGCCGCGTGCTGCGGCCGCGGGTTCTGGTATACACGGCAGTGCTGGCACTGATCGTCGGCGGACTGACTGCCAGCCTGCTGACGCGTGCGCCGTTCAAGGTCGATGTCGAACGCGATCGCGGCTCGTTGGCGCGTTTGGTTGATGACGGCTGGATCGAAAACGTCTATCGCCTGCAGATCATGAACGCTACTGAGCGAGCACAGGACTACAGCATCAGCATCAACGGCTTGCCCGGCAGCAAGCTGGAATTGCCCGATGGGGCTGGTGCTGCTGTAACGCCATTGCGGGTGGGCCCTGCCGAAACGCGCTGGGTGGCCGTGACCGTTCGCATACCGCCGCAGCAGGCTGAAAGCCTGGGTGCGGGCTCTCACCGCATTGACTTCAACATCGAACGCGTGGCTGACAACGACCAAGGCCAAGCAGCACACCCGTTGATGGAGCGGTCCACGTTCCTGGTGCCGCGCTAGCACCGTCTACCTTCTGGAGTACCCCGCCATGCAAGTCAAAAACGCAGCCACTGTGTCGACCGCAAATAGCCTTGAAGCCACGCCCTGGTGGCGCGTGGGCCTGATGTGGATGGTGATTGGCGGGCCGGCCACGGTGGTGGTGGCAGGATTTGCGACGCTGGCCATCGCGATCATGAACCCCGATCCGGTCTATACGGTTCGCAACGCTGGCGTTGCAGCAGAGATGCCAGCGGTGCAGGGCCGCAACCACGCCGCGACCCCGCACGGCATACCGCAAACGCCGCCGCCCTGAGCCTGACTGCTTTAAGCCAGGCCAGGCCTGGTGATCGTCAGCCCGCGTGGCCGTTGACCAGCGCTTTCAAGCCATCGGGGTCAAGTACATGAATATGGCGCTGCTTCACTTCCAGATAGCCTTCGTCCTGAAACTTCGAGAACGTGCGGCTGACGGTTTCCAGCTTCAGGCCCAAGAAGCTGCCGATTTCTTCACGCGTCATGCGCAGCACCAGCGAACTGGCTGAATAGCCACGAGCGCGCAGGCGCTGGGTCAGATTCAGCAAGAAGGCGGCCAGGCGTTCCTCGGCCCGCATGCTGCCCAGCAGCAGCATCACGCCCTGGTCACGCACGATCTCGCGGCTCATGATGCGGTGGAAATGACGTTGCAAGTCGCCGAACTCGCGCGACAGCTCTTCCAGTTGCTGGAAAGGAATGGGGCAGACCTGCGAGTCCTCCAGCGCAATGGCGTCACAGGTGTGGCGGTCGGTGCCGATGCCGTCCAGGCCCAGCAACTCACCCGCCATTTGGAATCCGGTGACCTGGTCGCGCCCGTCTTCTGAAGACAACGAGGTCTTGAAGAAGCCCGTGCGGATGGCAAACAGGGCCGTGAAAGGCTCGCCGACCTGAAACAGCGCTTTGCCACGAGCCACGTTGCGCCGCACGGCGACGACTTCTTCGAGCCTTTCGATCTGCGATTCAGACATGCCGAAGGGCAAGCACAGTTCGCGCAGATTGCAACTTGCACAAGCCACGCGAAAAGATTCGATGGGAACGACTTGCCCGGAAAACTCGGGGAAATCTTGATCAACTTTGGTCTGAGTGTTCATTGTCAGGGTTTGCCCCGCAGCAATGTCGACGAGCTCTGCACTATAGGCCACGGTGCTACAGCAAGAACATTGAGCAGGATCAACTCGCAGCGGCGGTGCGAACGGCACAGTGCTGCCCATGGACATTGCAATCGGCCCACCCAAGCTGACCCCGATGCAGCTTCGTCAGCTGGACGTGCCGGGACCGCGCTACACCTCGTATCCCACGGCTGACCGCTTCGTCGAGGCCTTTGGGCACGAGCAATATCGCACCGTGCTGCGCCAGCGGGCCGAAGGGGCGACCGTTGGCGCAAGCATGCCTTTGTCTGTGTACATCCACATCCCGTTTTGCGAGTCGGTGTGCTACTACTGCGCTTGCAACAAGATCATCACCAAGCATCACGAAAGAGCGCAGGAATATCTGGACCTGCTGGCGCGCGAGGTTGAACTGCATGTGGCAGAACTGGGGCGCGGGCAGACGGTGTCGCAACTGCATCTGGGTGGCGGTTCGCCAACTTTTTTGAGCGACGACGAGCTGACCCAGTTGATGGTCATGCTGCGCGCAGCCTTTCGTGTCAACAGCGACGCTGAATTGTCGATCGAAGTCGACCCGCGCACATCTGACCGCCAGCGGCTGACGCACTTACGTGGATTGGGCTTCAACCGGCTGAGCTTCGGCATTCAAGATTTCGACCCTGATGTGCAGTTGGCGGTGCACCGGGTGCAGCCCTTCGAGGGCGTGCGCGACTTGATGGCCGACGCGCGTGCGCTGAACTTTGATTCCATCAATGCCGACTTGATCTACGGCCTGCCCAAGCAAACGCCTGAATCCTTCCAGCGCACCATTGCGCAGATAGTCGGTCTGCGCCCGAACCGCATTGCGTTGTATGCCTATGCCCACCTGCCCGTACGCTTCAAGCCGCAGCGGCGCATCCACAGCGCCGATTTGCCGACAGGCGGCCAGCGTGTAGCGATGCTGGGTGATGCTTTGGCTGGTTTCACGACCCACGGCTACACCTACATCGGCATGGACCACTTCGCGTTGCCCGACGACGCACTGGCGGTGGCAAAACGCCAAGGTCGGCTGCACCGCAATTTCCAGGGCTACAGCACGCAGCCAGATTGCGATTTGATTGCGCTGGGGGTGTCGTCAATCGGCCGCATGGGTGCCACCTACAGCCAAAACGCCAAGTCGCTGCCGGAGTATGCAGACGCTGTCAGGCAAGGCCGTTTCCCGGTCCAACGCGGGCTGGCACTGACGCGCGACGACGTGGTGCGGCGGTCGATCATCATGGCCTTGATGTGCCAGGGCCGGGTCGATTTCGAATCTATCGAGCTGGCGCATTTGATCGACATGCCCAGCCGCTTTGCCCCTGAACTGGAGCGCCTGCGTGGGCTCGCCGAAATGGGTGTGGTGGAGCTGAGCGAACGCGAGATTCAGGTCACGCCCATGGGTTGGTATTTCGTGCGCGCTGTGGCCATGGTGTTCGATCGCAACCTGCACGCCGACCAAGAGCGGGCGCGCTTCTCGCGCATCATTTGACGGCCCTATGCTTGCGGTGTTGAAGACCGAGGGCATCAAAAAGCCATGATGGAGCTGGCATTGATCGGCAGCGCGGCACTGCTGGGTGTGGCCGGTATGGCGCATTGCACGGCCATGTGCGGCGCGGCGTGCGCGGCATGTACAGCCCCTGTGGCGCAGCCAGCGGGCCTGGCCAGCCGTGCGGGCACGGTGCTGCCAGCGGCGGCGTTTCACATTGCACGCGTGGGCAGCTACGCAGTGGGCGGGGCGGTGGTTGCAGGCAGCGTTGCGGCCTTGGCTGCCTGGTCACAGTTCAGCCCTGCACTGCGGCCTTTCTGGACGCTGTTGCATGTGGCTGCGCTGGCGCTGGGGGTGTACTTGCTGTGGCGCGGCCAGCAGCCGGAATGGCTGGGCAATTTCGGGCGGCCCGGTGTGGGCACATCCGGGGGGCAGCCACAACGCCCGGCATCGGCTGCTGCGGGTTCCTGGCAGCCGGTGCACTTCCCGCTGAAGGCAGCCAGCACCGGCGCCTTGTGGGTGGCCTGGCCTTGCGGCTTGCTGCAATCGGCGCTGCTGGTCGCGGCAATGGCCAACGGGCCCGTGGGCGGTGCAGCCGTGATGGCGGCTTTTGCCGTCACCTCGTCAGGCGGCTTGCTGCTTGCACCCTGGGCTTGGCGGCGCTGGGGCAGCAACCCCGCCGCGCAGACCCGCGCCGTAAGGCTGGCCGGGGTGTTGCTGGCGGGTGCATCGGCATTTGCGCTGCTGCACGGGATGTCGCCACGTTTCGCGGCTTTTTGCGCCACGTTCTAGAGCCGAAACGGAGCCCGTGCTTTCATTGCACCTTGGGGGTCTGCTGCAAGCTGCTTGCAAGGTGGTGA
>Ga0136639_10000752_pt1 | contig 11109 bp, 3 predicted proteins | sample AntDrymUQ8592106_2_FD_113739 | JGI IMG/M metagenome (GOLD analysis project Ga0136639, IMG submission 113739) | Polar desert sand microbial communities from Dry Valleys, Antarctica - metaG UQ859 (21.06) | ecosystem: Environmental > Terrestrial > Soil > Desert | place: Antarctica: Dry Valley...
CCTAGAACTCGCCGCCTCCCCCGAAGGGCTTGATCTTGACGTCGTGGGTGCGGACGTAGTCCTTGATGTCTGCCCAGAAGGCCGATGCGCCGGCGGCGTGAAGATCGACAAGGATCGTCTGGGCGACGGTGCCGGCGTAGGGGGCAACCGCCGACGCCACCGCCGGACCGTAAGTTTCCAGCGCCTTCTTCCCGGCGTACTTGGCAAACTCGCCGCCGACCTCCTTGGCGGCGTCGCCGAGGTTGGTGGCATAGGGGGCGTCGGAGAACGTGGGGCCACCGCTCGGGCCGGCACCGGGCGGCACCGTCGCCGCCGGGTTTCCCTGCGGCGAGGCCGCCCCGGGCGACTCCATCGGCGCCTTCTGCGACGGAGACGCCACGTAGCCGCTGAGCGCCCCCACCGCCGCTCCGATGGCTAGGCCGACGATGGCGCCGACCAGCACCTTCTCCATGACGTCCTCGATGCCGCCGTTGCGGCCACCGGCGAACCCGGCTGCGAACCCCATGGCGGCGCCGTTGATGGCGCCGGAGACGCCCCCGGCGACGGCCCCGCCGGCCACGCCGTGGAGCCCGAAGCCGCCGGCCACCGCCGGACCGGCGAAGGCGGCGCCGAACGCCGCCCACCCGCCGACCGCCCCGCCGACGAGGACGCCGAGGAGGATGTCGCTGGCGTCGCCTCCGGCGCGGGCGGCGGCGATGCCGCCGATGACCCCACCGGCCACGACTCCCACCATGGTGGCGGCGAACACCGCGCCCCAGGTGACCGACCCGATGGCGATGGCGCCGGGTGTGCCGATGCCGAACGTGAAGACCGACACGACGACGATCACGGCGATGATGGCGATGGCCGCCACCACCATGCCGAACACCTTCCAGAACGAGCGCCCGGTCGGGTCGACGAGGCTGGTCGGGTTGGCCCGGGCGTAGACGTAGGCGTTCCAGGCCAGGGGGTCGTGCATGTCGGTCACCAGCGGGTCGGGGGAGAGGAACCGCCCGATGCTGGGGCAGTACCAGCGGTGCCCGAGCAGCACCAGGCCGGGGACCACCGCCTGCCCGGCCCCGAAGCCCTCGGGCCCGGTCATGCCGCCCCCCGGCCCGCTCCGGGCGAGCTCCTCGCCGTAGGGGCCGTAGCGGATGGCCAGCACCTCCGCCCCGGCGTCGTCGGTGACGAGCACCAGCGATCCCAGGTGGTCGTGGTGGAGCCACTGGCGGGTGCCGTCGGCGGCGTGGCGGGCCACCACCTGCCCGCCGTCGGTGAGCTGGACCACCAGCACTCCGTCCTGTACGGAGAGGAGCTGGTCGGGGCTGAGGACCTCGCTGGTGGTGGCGCCGGCGGCGTCGACGATCCGTCGTCGGGCGAGCGTGCCGGTGTGGCTGTAGGTCAGCTCGTGGTGGCCGCCTCCGGCCAGGTCGATGCGGCGGAGGCGGCCCTCGGCATCGAGGGTGTGGCCGCCCCACGGTGCGGTGGTCACGTTGCCCCGGTCGTCGTAGGTGAAGGTGTCGGCGCCGGCGCCGGTCAGGGCGGTCGCCGGTGCCGCCCCGGCGCCGTAGGTGAAGGCGCCCGTCTCGGTCATCGACGTGACGTTGCCGGCGTCGTCGTAGGCGTAGTCGGTGGTGCCGGCCGAGCCGGTGGCCGACGTCAACCGGTACCAGTCGTCGTAGCCATAGGTCCACGTCAGGTCGGCGTCGGGGCTGTCGAGGGCGACGACGTTGCCGGCGGCGTCGTGGGTGATCGACACGTCCCGCAGCACGCCGCCCGGACCGGTGACGGTCGAGCCGTCGAGCCAGCCGGTGCCGGGGTCGTACGACGCCGACTCCACCACGCCGTTTGCGAATCGGGTCTCGGTCCGACGGCCGGTGAGGTCGTGGACGGCGAGGTCGATCACCCCGTCGATGGCGCGGAGGCGGCCGCGGCGGTCGTAGCGGTAGGTGGCAACGACCGGCGGGCCGGCGGCCGGCGTCGGGTAGGTCACCGAGTCGATGCGGCCGTCGGGCCGGTAGGCGAGCGCCAGGGAGAGCTCCGGGCCGCCGGCAAGCTGCATGGTCTTGCGGGCGACCCGGCCACGGTCGTCGTAGTCGTAGACGGTCGAGCCGGCCTCGTCGTCGACCCGCACCAGCCTCCCGCCGGCGGTGTGGGTGCCGGCGTCGGCCGGGGCCGGGCGTCCGTTGTCGTGGTACTCGCACCGCGCGACGGGGGCGGAGGCGGCATCGTCGTGGCGCACCTCGACCAGCCGGTTGGCGTCGTCGTACGACCGGAAGACGTGCGCCGAGCCGGTCCGGGTCTCGACCTGGTTGCCGGCGGCGTCGAACACCGCCACCTGGCGCACCTCCGGCCGCCGCACCTCGACCGTCCGTCCGAGGAGGTCGGCACGGAAGGCGGTGCGGGAGCCGTCGGCGGCGACGTGTTCGACCACCGCGCCCTTCGCGTCGTAGGCCGTGGTGACCGTCACGGTGCGGCCGTCGAGCTCCTGGGCGACCCGGACGACCCGCCCGGTCGCGTCGTGGAACCGGCGGGTGACCGACGACCCCTCGTCGGTCTCCTCGACCACGCCCGGCCCGTACGACACCGTGCGCACGGCACCGTCGGGGCGGACGGTCCGCACCACCCGTCCGCCGGCGTCGTAGCGCATGGCCACGTGCGGACGGCCGACCGGCGGGATCGTGTATCCACCCCCGGCGTGCCCGTCGGCGACGTGGACGCGGACGGGGAGGCCCCGAGGGCCGTACACCGTCGCCACCTCGCTCACCTCGCCGGCGTCGTCGGTGGCCAGTCGCTCGAGCACGCGGCCGGCCCCGTCGAGCACCACGCGGTCGTCGAGGGGCGCCTCGCCCCCGCCGCTCCTGCGGCGGGTGCGGACCTCGATCGGCACGATCCCCGTCCCGTAGGTGACTCCCACCGACGGCTCGGTCGCCGGGTCGCCGGGCTCGTGCTGGGCGACGAGGCGGGCCAACGGATCGTAGGTGCTCCGGGTCGTGGCGCCGGTGGCGTCGGTCAGGGCCACGGGGCGGCACAGGCGCTGGTCGTAGGTGGCGACCAGCTCGTTGCCGGCGCCGGTCTCCACGCGAACCGGGTAGCTGCGGCTGGCATCGAGGTCGAGGCGGGTGACGTTCCCGAGCGGCCCGGTGACCGTGCCGTGAACCCCGGCGGCGTCGGCCGTGCGCCCGTAGCGGGCCTGGTCGATCCACCACCCGGATGCCTCGGCCCGGCGGCGATACCCGAGGGCGGCAAGGTCGGGGAGGTCGGCACCGTAGACCTCGTCGACCAGGTCGTCGGTGAGGGCCAGGGCGGCCCGGGCCGTGACCAGGCCCTCGGCACCGACCTCCCCGACCGGCAGGTCGTCGTAGGTGGTGACGGTGTCGGCCAGCACGGCGCCATCCCCGTCATGTTGGCGGACGCGACACACCCGCTGACGGAACCGGCCCGTGGGGTCGGCGGCGTACGAGGTCCGGGTCCACAGCGTCCGCACGGGGTCGGGATCGCTGCCCTCGTACGCCCGCTCGATCCCCTCGGTGGCGTTGCCGTCGACGTCCCACGCAACCGTCTCGGTCTCGATGCGGGCCACCGGATCGGTGGCCCCCTCGACGGTCTCGTTCGTCGTCCGGCGCAGGCGGGGCACGACGACGGCGGGGTCGTCGCCGTCGTGCACCTCCCAGTCGTGTCGGATGCGGTCGAAGACGTGGCCGTCGGGCGTGGCCCGCTCCTCGGCGACAAGCCGGCCGCGCACGGAGCGGAGACGGCGGCGTTCGGCCGCCGTGTCCGGCTCGGTCCCGTCGGGGCGGGTGCCGGTGTGGAACCGCCTCGTGATGCGCAGCGTCGGGACGTCGTCGTCGCCGACCTGGTCCTGGTCGACCACGCCGAAGCCGGCCAGCTCCCGGAGGACGGTGTCGAACCGGCCCTCGTGGTACCGGTACGACGTCACCTCGCTGCGGCCGGAGGCCTGGTCGGTCACGGTGATCGACGACACGACGGAGAGGACGACGGGCAGCCGGGAGGTCCACGCCTCGCCGGCGTGCCGGTCGCGGGCCGCCTCGGCGGCCGACGTGCCGTAGGCGATGCCCGTACGTAGACCGACGCCGTTGTCGATCGTCGTCAGGAGCCCGGGGCGTCGGCCGCCGAGGAGGTCGAGGGCGAACCAGCGTGGCCAGCCGGCCGGGGTGGTCGTGGCGAAGCAGAGCGCCGGCGTGCCGGTGCCGAGGACGTCGGCCAGGCGCACGTCGTCCATGGCGCCCGTGGGCAGGTGCTCGGCGGTGCGGGCGGGGCCGAAGTGGTCGCCGCCGCTGTTTGGCCACCACGTCACGGCGCCGTCGTCGACCAGCACCACGTCGGCGCACCCGTCGCCGTCGACGTCGACGACGTGGAGGCGGCGGGCGTCGAGGTCGAATGGCAGCACCGGAGCGGCGCCCATGGTGACGGCGTCGCCGAAGCGGCCGCCACCAAGGTGGGGCCACCAGCGCACGGCGCCGCCGTCGACCCGCACGAGGTCGGGGCTGCCGTCGCCCGACATGTCGGCCACGAAGACGTGGGGGTCGTCGAGCCGGGTCGGGGGTCCGTCGAGCGACTCGGGGACGACGGTCGGGTGTCCCGACCACGACCCGTCCTCGTCCCGGGCGGCGAGGAGGAGCGACGAGCCCGACGTCCACGCCAGGTCGACGAGGCCGTCACCGTCGAGGTCGGCCAGGCGTGACGACGGCGAGCCGAACGCCACCGACGGGCCCTCCCGCCACCGCTCGGGCCGCCCGACGCCCTCGGCCGTGCGCGGCTGGAACCCGATGGCGGGCTCGTCGACCCGCACCAGGTCGGCCAGGCCGTCGCCGTCGAGGTCGACGAGGCCCACCGCCGCGGACGTCCCGGCCAGCTGCGGGAGCTCGGCGGTGCGGCGCGGCCGCGCCCAGCGCCCGCCCTCGTTCCGCCAGACCCGGCCGGCGCCGTCGCGCCCCACCTCGACCACGTCGGCGAGGCCGTCGCCGTACCAGTCGACCAGCTCGACCCGGCCCCGCCCGTCGATCGCCGGGGGTCCGGCGGCCTCGTCGATGGCCGGTACCCGCACGACACGGGCGGCGCCGGCGGTCGAGTACGCCATGGTCAGCGGCGGCGCACCCAGCTCGGTCCCGTCGTGCCCGACGCCGGTGAGGGTGATGGCGTGCAGCAGCGACTGCCCGCCCGGGTCGGCGACCTGATAGCCGAGGTCCCACCGCCGCACGAGCGACGGGTCGGCGCCCACGAGGTGCAGCCCAATGCGTCGGCACCGCAGGGTCGTCCGGACCAACATCCCGCCCGCCGTCCACCGGATCGGGTCGGGTCGGTCCTCCCACCCGAAGCGGAGCTCGTAGTCGCCGTAAGCGATCACGTCGGGGTAGCGCTGGCTGGCCTCGGCCCGCCACGAGACGGTCGCCGTCTCACCGAGGTTGTCCTCGATGCGGTGCAGCAGCCAGGCGAAGGGCACGCCACCGGGGCCGTCGATGCGGCTGTCGGCGGTGGTGCCGAGCTGGTAGCGGGTCCCGGCCCGGTCGGTGGCGAGGAAGCCGTCGCCGCTCGGCTCGACCCGCCACTCGCCGGTGTCGACCTCGGGCCGCAGGGCGGCGCCGGCGCCGCGCACCAGGGGGCCGGAGCCCTCGAGCACGATGGTGTCGTGGTCGTCGAACCGTGGCCGGCCGTGGGACGTCGACCGGAGCAGCCGCGGGAGCGGGAGCGTCCAGCCGAGGCCGAACGGGCCGTTGGGGCTTCCGGTGTCGTACCGCAGGGTCAGCTGCGGCCCGATGTCGTTCGGCCCGTGCGGCACGTCGAGGGGGACGGCGAAGGTGCCGGTGCCGGTGGCCAGGTCGGGCGTGAAGGTCTCGCCGAGGCCGGAGACGGTGGCCCCGCCGCCGGGCAGGGACGGCGTCTGGCCGGCGAAGCCGATGTCGATGCTCATGGGATCCGCTCCTCAGGCCCGGGGCGTGAACGAGTAGCCGAGGATCAGGGCGATGTTGTCGATGGCGTCGAGGTCGAGGGCGCCGTTGGTCACCCAGTCGGGGTTGTCGGCGGCGGTCACCTCGATCCGGTAGACGCCAGCGGCGGGGGCACCGCTGACACCTGCCAGATCGTCGGCGTCCACCGTGCCGTCGGCCCCGGTGGTCACCGAGGTCGTGGCCAGTCCGGGCGCCTTCACAGAACCCACGATGCCGCCCCGCCGGTCGCCCGGCGTGGTGACGACGAGCATCCCGAGCGACTGCAGCGTCGGCTGGCGCTCCGGGCGTGGGAACCAGCCGGGCTCGAGCTCGATCTCGAGGACGCCCGTGGTGTAGAACGAGAAGAAGGCATCGGGGAACAGCCAGCGCAGAGGCACCGGCCGCTGGCGCTCGTGAAGCGACGGCAGGGCGGCCAGGTCGGTGAGCACCCGGGCCTTCAGGTCGCTGTCGAAGCGTGCCTCGTAGGTGAAGGTGAGGCGCACGTCGGTGATGGCGTCGTAATCGAGGTCGTTGACCGCCGGCGGCAGGTCGAGCGTCCAGGTCGAGGCCACGCCGGCACCCTCGAACACCCGTCGGCGCCGCCGGTCGGTGTCACCGACGATCGCGTCGAGACGGACGTCGTGGTCCGACAGGACGAGGGTCTCTCGGTTCTGGACCCGGTGCTTGAGGCCGGTCCCGGTTGTCCACGACGCCGACGGCACGCGGTAGTGGCTGATGCCGGCGTTGGTGAGCGTGCCGCTGATGCCCCGGGCCGGCACGATCCCGTCGACCTCGACCTCGACGTGCTCGATGCGGCCGCCGTAGGTGCCGGGGTAGACGATGTCGAAGTCGTCGATACGGGTCTCGAACTCCATGTGCCCGGTCGTGCGCAGGTCCCGCTCGAACAGGAACGGGTACCGCTGGGCGAGGGAGATGGTCTGGCGCACCGGCTGGGGCACGGGGGCGATCGTCGTGACCATGTCGTAGGTGAACGACTGGACGTCGGCCATGAGCGAGTCGGCGGCGAGCAGGCCCTTCACGGTGTCGGAGGCGTAGTCGGCCTTGATGAGCGCGCGCGCCGTGTCATTCTCGAAGTTGTAGGCCCGCTGCATGAGCTTGGCCACGTCGAGGGCCATCACCAGGTATCGCTGCGACAGGGCACCCATCCGCTCACCGAGCTTGTTCCAGACGTCGGGTGTGAAGCGCTGCTGGTCGTAGGCCTCGACGAGCTCGAGGGCGCCGTCGACCCGCACCTCGGCGGCGTTGGCGCTGGCCCGGGCGGCGGTAACCCTGGCCTCGGCCGCCTGGCGTTCGGCCGTCGCCTGGGCCGACGCCACCTGCAGCTCCTGCTGCTGGCGGCGCATGGCGTGGATCTCGTACTCCCGCTGCAGGCGGGCGGCGGCGAGCTGCTCGCCCCCGACGAGGGCACCGCGGTCCCCACCGATCGAATAAGGTCCGCTCGTCATGCGGTCGGCGAGGCGGTTGAGCTCGGCGGCGTTGCCGTCGTCGCCCGCCCCGAGCTGGGCCGAGAGCGCCTGGTGCATGGTCCACTGGTTCGACTTGGTGGCGTACTCGTCGGCGTTCTCCCCGGCGTGGGTCGCCCGCAGCTGCGACACCTCCTCGCCGAGCCGGTAGGCCTGCACCTGGGCCTGGGCGGCTCCGAGCTGGGCGACGGCGGCGGAGAGCTCGGCGCGGCTCTGGGTCACGTTCTGCTGGAGCTGGAGGCGGGTGAGCTCACCCTGGTCGGCCTTCTCCCAGAACGAGACGGCGTCGCGCTCGGCGCTGATGGCGAGCTGGCAGAAGTTGGCGGCGACCGACTGCAGGTAGTCGAACGTCCAGATGGGCACGTTGGCCGACCAATGGCCCCAGAAGTCGAGCCCGCCGGCGATCTTGGCCAGCTGCGACCACACGTCCAGGATGACCGCGGTGATGGCCGGGCCGACGGTCAGGGCCGACGGGTCGTCGAGGGCGGCGATGACCGCGGCGGCGTCGGCGGCGGCGGGGGCCAAGCCGGGAAAAGTGTGCAGCGGGGAGCCCGGCACGGTGCCGTCGGCTGTCACCACCCTGGTGTAGACGTCGAATGCCGCCTGGGCGTCGCCCGATCGGAACAGGGAGTTGCCCCAGTCGAGATACAGGTCGGCGAGGCGGGACCAGACGTAGGGCGCCTCGGCCTCGGCGTTCAGGTACTGGTAGGCGGCGGCCTGGAGGTACCAGGTCTCGGCCGTGGTCCACTCGCCGAGGGCGTGGTGGCACTCGGCCAGGCCGAGGGGCGTCTCGTAGTACCAGACGTGGGGGAGCCCGGCGGCGACATCGGCCGGTCGCTCGGGGGCGATGAGGATGTCGGGGAGACGCTTCATGGTCTTGCGGGGCTCGAAGACCGTCGAGATCAGGTCGTCGACCTTTGGCGCCGCGCCCGCCGCCCAGTCGATCTTGCGGACGCGCCCGCCGACCTCGACGGCGTAGCTCCGCTCGGCGACCGTCAACGAGGTCGGGAGCTCGACCGGACGCAGGTCGATCACCGGCTCGCCGGTCAACCGCCTGGCCGCCAGCAGCATCATCGTCGCCTCGCCGGTCCCGACCCTGTTGCCGTTGCCGTGGGCCGGCTCGACGGGCGAGACGTCGAGCAGCATCGGCGCCGCGTCGACGGCCCGCTCCCGGAAGAACCGGGCGGCGCCGATGTTCCCCCGCTGCTCGAGCGTGGCTGCGGTGACCAGGTCGGCTGCGGCACCGACGACGGCGGCGTCGACGCCGGCGGCGCGCAGGCCGAGGGCCTTGCCGGTGTCGACCTCCACCAGCTCCCGGGGGCGCACGGCAGCCGGCGCCGACTCGACGGGCAGCACGTTCATCCACTCGCCGGCGTACGACGCCAGCACTCGCACGAGGTCGATGTCGCGGATCTTGATCTCGTCGAACCGCGACGCCGGGAACAGCTGCGACCACACCAGCCGCCGCACCTCGGTGTACTGGCGGACGGCGTCGAGGTACCGCCGGGACCGGTAGGCGTCGGCGGCGGCGACGAGGAGCTGCTCGATCCGGGCCAGGGTCCTGCCGTCGCCCTCAGCGGCGGCGCCGACGATGACCCGATCCATCCGGCGGTAGGTGTAGGCGGTCTCGGCGTGCAAGGCAACGGCCATGGGTTTCTCTATTCGAGTCGGTGGCATCGTGGGTCGGGCGCCCAGCGAGATGAAGAGTGATCACGGGTCCTCATGCCTGCCGGAGCGGATGTCTCGGACGGGGCCTGTTCGTCCTCAGGCACGCCTTGCAGACGGTTATGCGTGCCGCGCCCTTGGCGAGACGTGGGGAGAAACCGTCCCGTGCTCGGCGCGCCGAGGAACTCCGGCGCCACACGCCGGACTGCGGGCCGGGACTGCTTGTGTGGCGACCAAACGTGGTGTTCCCGCCCTCGACGCCTCCCTTCGGACGACGCAGGCCACCGGTTTGTCCCGCGTCAGAGCGTCACGGCTCCGCGACCGCCGGCGCAAGCACCGATTCCGCATCGGAACCGGCGGGGCCGCCGAGGCTACGGATTCCGAGTGCCACCAGAGAACTGATCACCGCGTGGACGGCTCCGCGGGGCTCGGCGCGCCGACGAGCAGCGTGGAAGACCACAGGGGGGACGTCTCGGAGGACGACCGGGTGTAGCGCCGGACCGAGGAGTCCGGTGCTCACCTCCAGGATAACCGTCACTGCGTTCAGGCGGGCGGTGTGCATGAGGACTGCCGCGTGATCCCTCGCGTCTACGGGAATCAGCCGCGCCTGCCTGGCGCCTCGCAGGTCACCGAGCCAGAAGGGCGTCATCCACGCCTGCGGCACCGCGGGGTTGTAAAGCATGCGCTCTTCCACGAGGTCCGCCGCGTTCACCGCCCCCGCTCCGGCCAGCTTGTGGCCAGCGCTTACCACCCCGACTCTCCGGCTGCTCAGACCTAGCCGGACCGACGTGACACTGCTGTGCAACACCGGGGCGTCGGTCCACAGCACGTCCACCTGTCCGTCTGGCAAGCATCGCTCCATCTCGACGAAGTCGACGTCCGTGCAAACGAGCCTGGTATTCGGGTGCGTCTGTCGCAACTGCTGCGCCACGCGTCGCAGGTCCAAGTGGCGAAGGGAGGTCTCGGAGCCGGACGGGATGCCGAACCGCACGAGGTCCCGCGCCGGGCCGTCGCGCACCGCCGACCGGGCCAGTGACCGTGCAGCCCGAGCGTGCGTGAGCAGCGGACCGATAGCCGCGGCGAACCGGGACCCCGCCGGAGTCAGGTCGACCACGCCGCCGGGGCCGCGGTCGATCACGAGTACCTCGAGCTGCCGTTCTAGCCGTTGTACGCGCTTGGTGAGCGCGGGCGACGTGATGTGGAGTCGTGCGGCCGCCCTGCCGTAGTGGCGTTCCTCAGCCAGGACCAAGAAACTCGCCGCCAGGCTCAGGTCAAGTTCCACCAGGGCTCCACTCTGACGGCACAGCGGGGACGCCCGCACCCGCTCGGCCGGTTCGAGTCGCCTACCCACAAACACTTCACCCGCGCCCCGACGTTGTCAACGGGCAAAGTGGCCCTCGGGTCGGGGGACGGACAGCCGCCCCAGGCCGAAGCCTTTGCGGGTACGTCTAGGACTGGGCGGTCAAGACTGGACAGCCCGTGGTCGTGATCGCAGGTCGTCTGAACGTGCAGCCTGTGGGCACGGAACCCACGATGCCGCCACCAGCCCGCCCAGCAGTGGCCATCGGCCCGGGCTCATCCCGGCGGCGTGATCACCCCGCAATCAGAGGGGGGGGAGGCCTACCGTGCCCGCACCCGTATCTTCCCTCATCCCGACCGTCGCTACCGTGCGTGAGCGAATGGCGGAGGCGACCCGCAGGTCCCGACAGCGGTCACGTGCTGTCCACGATCAGCGACCCGCGAGGTCGTCGCGGTCGTCGCGGTCGTCGCGGTCGTCGCGGTCGTCGCGGTCGTCGCCACGAGTTGGCCACGGTCCTGCTCATCTGGTTGTGCGCGGTGCTGAGCGGGGCCCGCTCGCTGGCCGCGATTGCGGACTGGGCCCGGGTAAGTGTGGACAGCCCACGCTGGTGCTGGCCGCGCCTGGGCGTGGCCCGGGCAACGCCGAGCCTGTCCACGATCCGCCGGGTCCTGGACAGTGTGCACGCCGACGTCCTCGACGCGGTGCTGCACGCCTGGCTCGCGGCGTTGGACCC
>Ga0136639_10000754_pt1 | contig 11104 bp, 8 predicted proteins | sample AntDrymUQ8592106_2_FD_113739 | JGI IMG/M metagenome (GOLD analysis project Ga0136639, IMG submission 113739) | Polar desert sand microbial communities from Dry Valleys, Antarctica - metaG UQ859 (21.06) | ecosystem: Environmental > Terrestrial > Soil > Desert | place: Antarctica: Dry Valley...
ATGGCGGGTCCCTGTTCGGTCGAAAGCGAAGAGCAGATCATGGAATCCGCCTACGCCGTCGCCGAAGCCGGAGCGCAAATCCTTCGTGGTGGAGCGTACAAGCCCCGCACCTCGCCCTACGATTTCCAAGGCATGGAAGGAGAAGGTCTCAAACTGCTTGCCAAAGCCCGCGAAGCCACGGGTTTGGCGATCATCACCGAAGTCATGGCCGAACGCGACGTTGAACTCGTCGCCGAATACGCGGACATCCTGCAGATCGGAGCCCGCAACATGCAGAATTTCGCGCTGCTCAAGCGCCTCGGCTCCTGCGGCCGTCCCATCATGCTCAAGCGCGGCCTCAGTGCTCAGATTAAAGAATTGCTGATGTCCGCCGAGTACATCGTCGCCCATGGCAATCCCAACATCATGCTCTGCGAACGCGGCATCCGTACCTTTGAAACCGCCACCCGTAACACCTGTGACATTACAGCCGTCTCCGTGCTTGACGAACTGACCCATCTTCCGGTCATCCTCGATCCGTCCCATGCCACTGGCAAACGGAGCCTCGTCCCCTCCCTGTGCCGCGCTGGAGTTGCCATCGGAGCCGATGGCCTCATCGTCGAAACCCACCCTTGCCCGGAGAAAGCGATCAGCGACGGCGCCCAGAGCCTTACCCTCGATCAGTTCCGGAAACTCATGAAGGATTTGGCGCCCTATATCTCCTTATGGAAAGGGTCCCGCGTTAGCGAAGCCGTTCCGGCCTAAGTAAGCGTGTAAGCTGGTTGCATGCGAATTCGTTGGCAGGGTTGGGGTATCGCGCTTTTGGCGGTGGTGTTTTGTGTCGCCATCGCTGGAGGTTTGATTTGGTATCGGTCCCGCACCGTTCCGCCAATGGAAAGCCGCTTGAGTCGGCTTCCGGCCGGAAGCACGGCGGTGTATCTTGATGTGGCTGCCCTACGCAACTCCGGTCTACTTGATCTCGTCGCCGGGCAACGGGTTAACGAAGACGCCGATTATCGGCAGTTTGTGTCCTCAACTGGGTTCGACTATCGAAGCGATCTCGATTCGGCATTGGTTGGTACCTTAAAGGGCGAAGTTTTCATCGTCGCCACGGGTCGCTTCGACTGGAAGGCCATCAAGGAACACACCACCCGTGTTGGTGGGGTCTGCAGGAATGGCCTATGCCGCATGGCTGCCTCCACGCCAAAGCGTTTTATCTCCTATATCCCTCTTCACAGTGCAATGATCGGGATGGCGGTCTCGAGCGACGAGTGGGCCGTTATCAAGTTGCAGACCAAAAACGAGGCCCCACTGCCGGTCCCCGACGCAGTCGTCTGGATCGGCGTTCCCGGGGCGGCGCTGGCCGAAGCGGACACTCTGCCAGCCGGAACTAAGCTCTTCGCTCAAGCCCTTTCCGCGGCAAAAGTAGTCACCATCGGGCTCAATGTCGGGGCCGATAAAAACGAGATCCGACTGATGGCCAATTGTGCGACCGAAACGGCCGCTGTAGGCTTAGAAAACCAGTTGAAGGGCGTGACCGAGGTTTTCCGCAAATACCTCGAAAATGTTCAACAGAAGCCGAACTCGGCGGACCTGAGTGGTGTTCTGACCAGTGGCACCTTTTCGCTCCAAGGAAAGGTCGTCCAAGGTCGATGGCTCGTCGGTCGGGACTTCCTCGAAACGCTCCTGGGCGGCCGCCTCTAGCATCGCCCGCCTATGCGCATCCTGGTCGTCGGCAACCTCGTCTGGGACGCTCTCGTTGGACCCGTCGCCCGCCTCGATTGGGAAACTACCCTTTGGGTGGATTCCTCCGCCGCCGGAATCGGCGGCAATGGCGGCACTACCTCGTTTACCCTCGCCCGTCTAGGCAGCTCCGTCGGACTCCTCAGCGCCTGCGGAGCCGATGCTCTCGGACTTCACCTTAGGGCCACGCTCGAAGCCGCAGGAGTCGATTGCTCCGCCCTTCAGGCGTTGCCGGAACCCACCGCCACCACCGTCGGCCTCTTCCATCCCGACGGCCGACGCCAACTCTTTCATGCTCCGGGGGCCGGTGCCGTCGCCCAATTCCACCTGCCTCTCGCCTCTCCGGCATACGACCACCTCCACGTCGCCAACCCCTTTTCCCTCCCGTTCCTGCGTCGCCACGCCCCGTCGCTCCTCCAAACGGCGAAAAGCGCAAAAATGACCACGTCTCTCGATCTAGGGATTTAGGCTGGGATCGTCTCGCCGAATAACGCTCGGTCGTCGAACCCTGCCTGCCCTTCGTCGATCTACTCTTCGCCAACGCCGCCGAAGCTGAGTTCGTCCCCGGCCCCTACTCCTGCCCTGCTGTCATCAAATGGGGTGCCGACGGCTGTCTCCTCGATGGCGTACTTGTTTCTGGCTTTCCGGTACCGGTCGTCGACTCGACCGGAGCGGGCGACTGCTTTTGCGGAGCGTTTCTCGCCGCCCGCGCCCGCGGCTTTTTTCCCCAAGCCGCCGCTCGTTTCGCCAACGCCGTCGCCGCACTCAGCGTCACCCGGCCCGGTGCTACCTCCGGACTGCTTGATTGGATGGCCACGGAAGCCTGGATCGATCAATTCAAAAAATAAGTTCGATACAACGTGTCTCGCTGTTTCGGGATGAATCCGGCTCCCCGGATAATCCGACGCAGGTCTTCTTCGGAGGCGTGAAAATTCGCCCCGGCTTGGGATACAACGTTCTCTTCCATCATGATGCTGCCGACGTCATTGCCTCCAAACCGGAGTCCTAACTGGCAGACCTTCAACCCCTGGGTGACCCACGAAGTCTGAATATTTACGATGTTGTCGAGAAACAATCGACAGACCGCCAAGGTCCGCAAGAACTCGACGCTGGTTGCCTCTTCTTTCACAAATCGCCCCAACGAAGTATTATCCCGTTGAAAGCTCCAAGGGATAAATGCCGTAAATCCACCCGTCTCGTCCTGCAGCTGCCGCAGAACGTTCAGATGATGCACCCTATGCGCCAAAGTCTCGCCGCATCCCCACATCATCGTCGCTGTCGTCCGCACCCCCAACTTGTGCGCCGTCCGATGGACATCCAGCCACTCTTCCGTATTACACTTCAGCCGAGCAATCCGGTGACGCACCTCATCGTGCAGAATTTCCGCTCCCGCCCCGGGGATCGAGTCCATTCCAGAATCCCGGAGTCGAGCAATCGTATCCCCGAGCGAGATCCCGCTGATCTGGGCGATGTTCAAAATCTCCGGTGCTGAAAGAACATGCAAGTGAATCGTAAACTTCTGCTTGATCGCTCGAAATAGATCTTCGTACCACTCAATCGGCAAATCTGGATGCAGCCCACCTTGCATTAATACGCCCGTGCCACCCATGTCCAGCGTCTCCTGGATCTTGGCAAAAATAACTTCCTGAGGATGGACATACGCTTCGCTATGACCCTTCGCCCGGTAAAAGGCGCAAAAACTGCAATACTCGGTGCACACGTTGGTGTAGTTGATATTGCGGTCAATGATGTAAGTGGCGATGTTTTGCGGATGGTGCCGGCGGCGCATTGCATCGGCGGCCATGCCAAGTCCCACTAAATCATGGTCGGAAAACAGATCGAGCGCTTCGGTAAGGGAAAGTTGGTTACTCATTTGGTAATGCCCGGCTCCAAGGTCGCCGCGAGAGAGAGGTAGGCTTCTAAGCCGGCCGTCTCTCGCTTGCCGATACTAAATCGAATGTGGTTGGTCAAATAGTCACGGACCAAACCCCGCTGGATCCCACGCCGATCCGCCTGATGGTCGATGATCTCGGGCAAGCGTTCCTGGCCGTACTCCCAAGATCCGGTAAACAACTCCGTTACCCCGGGCGGCAAAACCGGGCCGGCCCACACCGCAAAAACCATGGGCAGACCCGTCAGTTCTTTCCACGCCGCACCCAAGTCAAGATGATCAAACGGAATTTGCACTGGTTGCAGTTGCAGCGCCGGATCGCCGATAATCAAAGCCGCGTCAGCCGCCTCCAGCATGGTCGCCAACACCGGCCGCATGACAATGTTCTCCGGTTCCACACCGTAACGTTCTCGGAGCAATATTCGCGCCAACATCACGGACGTTCGCGAACCATGGTCTACCGCGACTCGGCGGATCTCTCGCCACGGGACCTTCGTAAAAAGTAGGATGCTCCGGACCGCACCATCGCAAGCAATTCCCGTTGCAGGTACCGAGAGAAGCCTCTGCCGAGCCATTTCAATCACCGGGACCAGCCCAATATCGGCCTCGCCGGCCCGGATCCGGTCGGCACACTCCGAGGGGAGGCAAAACGTTAAATCGACGAGATCCCGTTGTGGACCTCGCATCATTCCCCAAACGAGCGGGACAGAGTTCAAATACCTCACCGCAGCAACGCGGGGTTTGACGATTTCCATGATTACCTGTCTAGATGATAGCGAAGGATGCCTCGGGTGTAGTGTGTAAAAGAATTCGGGCGAAAAGTTCGGCCTATTCCCCACAATCTCACTGAAGTGTTATCCTCAAGTTGCCGATATACGGGCAGAGGCAAGCTTTGTCTTACCCTCTTGCTCCGTCCTCCAAAATGAACATTCGCCGGTCTTCCTGGCGCTTACGTCACTCCGCCTCCGAGAATCCTATGAAACCGTCGCTTTTACTTTGCTTGATCCTTCTGGGGTCTATTTCCTCTAGCGTTCTGCCGCTCCATGGTCAGATCCCTGTCGAACTCAGCACCACCCCGGCTCGGACCTATGGCCATGCACGCCAGACCCTAAATACCCAGGAAGCGAATCTGGTCGAGGGACGCGAATTGAACGCGCCGAGCGGAATTGCAGTCGACGCTTCCACTTCTGCTCCGGTTACCTACGTCGCCGACACGAACAATAATCGCGTCCTGTTCTGGCGCAACGCAAAGGGGCCCAATGGCCAGTTTGCCGACGGTGTGATCGGTCAGCGAGATTTCGTCACCACGTTTGCTGGGGGTCCAGGGACCTCCGTCTCGATTGGGTTTCGCTCTCCTTCGGGGTTGGCCGTTGACCGCTCCGGTAACGTGTACGTAGCTGATTCGGGAAACAGCCGGATTTTGCGTTTTCCCCGACCGACCCAACAGTCCGGGGACCTCATCCAGCCCAATCTGGTGATTGGCCAAACAAACTTCACTTCGAATGCCCCGAACCAAAACGAACCTACCTGTTCGGCAAAAACTTTGGCCTTCGTGCGGGATGGATCGAGTTACCGGGTGGGCCTCTTTTTTGACGCGCAAGGGAATTTGTGGGTCACCGACCCAGGCAATCATCGGGTGCTCCGGTACCCGGCCGCTGTGCTCGGGGAAAGCGCGGCGAACGCACCCAACGCGGATTTGGTCATCGGACAGCCTGATTTTGCCACTCGTCTGGCTTACGATACGGGCCGGCTTGGGCCGCTACACAAGACAAACCTTATCTTTCCCGGGTCGGTCACCCTTGATGCCGCCGGACGCCTTTTTATTGGAGACCAAGTCGGTCGAGTCATGGTGTATGCTCCTCCATTCCGTAACGGCATGGATGCTGCTCGGGTCATCGGAGTAGTCGTCAATGTGCAAGGCCAGCCAGCGCGGCCTCCGGTGAATGAATTCTCCCTTGCCGTTCCAGAAGGTTTGTTCGCCGTCAACAATAACCTGTTTGTTGTCGACGCGGCAGCGCATCGGATTACCCGCTATGACCCGTTCGATACTTGGGCAGAAGAGACCCTTTTGATTCCGTCGCCGCCGGCCAAAGCCGTCTTCGGCCAGCCCGACCTGTTGAGTTTTAAAGCAAACCGCGGTGGCCGTTCGGCCACCGATAACTCTTTCTTCCGTCCCACCACCGGCGCTGTCGTGGGCACCGATGTTTATCTCTGCGATTCGGGGAACCATCGCCTGCTGATCATCCCCGTCGCCAACAACAATTTGCTGTCTGCCACGAATGTTCAGGGTCAGTTGAACATGACCTACAACTCGCGGAACCTGATTGAGGGACGCGAACTGTTCACGGTCACCGGTTTGATTGAGCTCCCCAATGGCGGCGGACGCGCCAGCCTTAGCGGGGGCCTTACCATCGATCGCTCGAGCAATCCGCCTCGGTTGTACGTTGCTGATTCGGGCAACAATCGTGTTCTTGGCTTCGCCAATGCGCTTACGGTGAAACCGGGCGATTTAGCCGACGTTATCCTCGGTCAGTCGGATCGCTTCTCCGGCGTTGTGAATTCGCCGAACAACGATCCCGATATTCTCAACGACACTGGTTTGTTCAATCCCACCGGCGTGACCACGGATGCCCAGGGCAATCTCTGGATCGCCGATACGGGCAATGGCCGCGCCCTCCGCTTTGCGCGGCCGTTTGATCAGCCCAAGGACCGACAACAGAGAGCCAATCTAGTTCTCGGCCAGAGCGGTTTCAACATCAAATTAACGGACGCGACCCGCACCAACATGAGGTCCCCATACGGCTTGGCTTTGACGGCGGAAGGTCATCTTATGGTTTCCGACTCCTCCCTGAATCGTCTCCTTCTGTTTCGGCGGCCGATCGGTGGCGGTGACTTTACCAACGGCCAAGCCGCTGCTACAGTCTTCGGGCAGCGCGATTTCATCTCAGTTGCCACGGTCGATGCCGACAATCGCTTCAACGTTCCTGGCCAGATCGCAATCGATACCGACGATCGAGTCTACGTCTGTGACATGGGCAAAAGTCGTATTGTCATCTTCGATCGCGTCAACAATGCCGCCAACGATCCCGCTCCGGTCCAAGTCTTGCGTGCAACCGTTAGTGCAAACGACTTTTTACGGAATCCTCAGGGCGTCGCTATCAGCTCCCGCACTGGCGAAATCTGGGTCGCCGACGGCCAAAATAATCGAATTATTCGTTATCCCCGCTTCGACACCCTGATCCTGAACCCTCTCGCGACCTACCGCCTCGATTCCCCCTTCCCGGTCGCTGTCGCTCTCGATCCGTTCGATAACCTCGTTATTGCCGATGGCACCAATCGGTTGGCGTTCCACTATCCCCGTCTGGTCGCCTTGAGCGCTACGCACTATCTCGATCGAGACTTGTCGCCCGGCGCGGTCGCCACGATGGCCCCCATCGGGATCCGTTTCAGCGAAGAGACGCTCACCTTCTCTTCCAACCCGATTGCCAAGGTCCTCGGCGACGTCGAAGTCCTGGTCGACGGAACGCCCGCCCCTCTGTACTTCCTTTCGCCTACGTTGATTAACTTCTACGTGCCGATGGCCTCGCCGACTTCCGGCAGCATGGATATCGTCGTCCAACGCCAATCTACAGGGCAGATTTTGGCCAGTTCCACTCTCCAGGCCGCTGTCGCCACCCCGGGCTTTTTTACTACCACCCAAAACGGGCGTGGGCAAATCGCCGCCTTGAATGAGGACAACACGATCAACTCGGCAGCCAACCCGGTCGGACGCGGCAGAGTCATTCAACTTTACGCCAGCGGCCAAGGCTTCCTCCCGGACGCCCCTCCCGACGGCGAACCCGCCCCGACCACCAGGCTCATCTCGACCCCCTCCCGGCCGCGAGTCATCGTCAATACCGGCGACGCCGAAGTCCAGTTCTCGGGGCTTGCTCCCGGCTTCGTCGGCGTGTGGCAGATCAATGTGAAAGTTCCGGAGAACGTGCCACCCGGTAACAACATCGTCGTCGCTATCCTTCACCTCGGCATCCCAAGCAACTCCAACCGCGGCGGCGGCGCGCCGATCCAAACCACCATCGCTGTCCGGTAACACTCCAAAGTCATCGGCACCAGACCGTTATACACTAGGGGGACGTTTATGAAATACGGTCTCCCTATTCGTCCGGACGCTGATCTCGACTTCGTCGCGCTCGGTGCTCTTATCCATCGGCTTGATCCCGGTATCATCCCCTTCCGCAAAGCCACGGAATGTCACATTCACGTCAGCGGCGGCGAATTTAATGTTGCGGCCAATCTCGCCGACTGCTTCGGGCAGCGCACCGGCGTCGTTTCGGCGATGGTCGATTACCCCATTGGCGAACTGATCGCCGAACGCGTCAAAGCGATGGGCGTCAAGCCATTCTACAAGCGCTTCAAGCACGACGGTGTCCACGGCCCAAACATTGCCACCGTCTACAGCGACCGCGGCCAAGGCATGCGCGCCCCGGTCGTCTTTTACAACCGCTCCAACGAGGCCGCCGCGCAATTGAAACCCGGTGATTTCAACTGGGACGAAATCTTCAGCGGCGGCGTCCGCTGGTTCCACAGCGGCGGCATTTTCGCCGCCTTATCAAAAACCACTCCCGAAGTGATCATCGAAGGTATGAAGGCGGCCAAAGCCGCCGGGGCCATTGTCTCGCTCGATCTCAACTACCGCGCCAAACTCTGGAACATCCTCGGCGGCCACGAACGGGCCCTCGAAGTCATCAGTCGCATTGTCCAGAACGTTGACGTCATCATCGGCAACGAAGAGGATCTCCAACTCGGTCTCGGCATCCCCGGCCCCGAAGTTGCCGCCGCCTCAAAGCTCGATCCGTCCGCCTTCTTCGGCATGATCGATCAGGTCCGCGACCAGCATCCGCAGGTCAAGGTCGTCGCCACCACACTTCGCGAGGTTCACTCCACCAACCGGCACAGCTGGGCCGCCGTCGCCTGGATCGATGGCAAAACCCACGTCTCCCCCACCTGCGAACTCGACGTCGTCGACCGAGTCGGTGGTGGCGACGGCTTCGCGGCCGGCCTCATCTTCGGCATGCTAACGGGCGAAGAACCCGAAACCTGCGTCCGGCTCGGCTGGGCCCATGGCGCCTTGCTCACTACCTTCCCTGGGGATACCACTATGGCCTCCGTCGAACAGGTCCGCGCTCTGGCGGCCGGTGGATCAGCCCGCATTCAACGCTAACCCAAACCGCGGCGGAGCTCCTTACAGTCGGTTCCGCCGCGCCAACTTCTCGTTCCAACTGATTCCCAACCCAGCCCGATCCTCCAGTATCAATTCCCCTTTTACAAACCGCTCTTCCGGTTCCACCAACTCGCCGCGCCACCCTACCTCGCCCCACTGAAGTTCCAAAATCTCGCAGTTGCCTAACCCGGCCGCCGCTTGCGCCGTCGCCGCCGTCGAAACCGGCCCGCTTGGATTATGCGGCGCTACCGCCACCCCGTAGCCAGCCGCCATCGCCGCAATATGCGTCAACGCCAACATCCCGCCACAGTGCTTCACGTCCGGCATGATCACCGCCACCGAATGCTCCCGGCATAACGGCGCAAACCCGTCCACCCCAAACAACATCTCTCCCCCCGCCATCGGCTGCTTGATCTGCTTCCCAATCGCCACCGACTCCTCTACTTTCTCCGGTGCTACCGGCTCCTCATACCACCGCAAGTTCACCCCCTCCAATCGCCGCGCCACCCGCACGGCCTCCGCTACGCTGAACAAGCTGTGGCAGTCCACCATCACGTCCACCCCCGCCCCCACCGCCATCCGAATCGCCTCCGTACACGCAATCCCCTCCTCGGCCGTCACCTTCGGATAGCCGTCCCACGGAGCCGCCTTAATCGCCCGAAACCCCTCCGACACCGCTCGTTTCGCCGTCGCCGCAAACCCCGCCGGAGTCCTCTCCGTCGTCGCCCGATTGATATTCGCGTACGCCGGAAGCCGCTCCCGCAGCGCCCCGCCGAACAACGTCGAACTCGGCACCCCCAACGCCTGCCCCGTCAAGTCCCACAAGGCCTGCTCCACTGCGCTGTACGCCGTCGCCGCCACCAACCCCCCACTCCGCGCCAACGGTTCCCCCAGCTTCCTGTAGAAAGAAATATCTAAAGGCGACCGACCCACCATCAACCCCACAAAGCGACCCAGCATCGCCTCCATCTCCCGGCCCTGCGCCGCCGTCGTCGCCGCAAACCCAAACGCGTCAGACGCTTCCCCCAAACCGCTTATTCCTTGCAATGTCCGCACCTGCACCACCAACCACACCGTTCGTGCCGTCGCCCGTACCGGCCACAACGTGAAATCTTTGATTTCTACTCGCGGCACCGCCCCCATCAGGCCCCCCGCCAATCCCAAAAGTCCCCGCCTTGTTACCCGTTTGACATCTACTTTCAGCATCGATACAGTATCCCCAATCCATTTGTTAACGATGTAAAGCATTGTTAATCAAAGGAAAGTCGAAGCGAAGGGGCACCACCCTCATGAAGCAACGTTCTCTTCGCAGTTCGCTACTGCACTCGCTCATCGCTCTCGTCTCATTCAGCGCTATCGCACTGGGTCAACCGTCGTCGGGTTCCATCCGCGGCACCGTCAAAGACACCCAAGGCTCTGTCATTTTCGGCGCAAAAATAACCCTCACCGATGTCGCTCAAGGCGACAATCGCGAAGCGAAGACGAACCAGGAAGGCATTTTCTTCTTCAATCCGCTGAAACCGTCGGTCTAGAAGGTCTCGATCGAAGCCAGCGGCTTCCGCAAAATGGAGCGCAATGAAATTCGCGTCTCCGCCAACGATCGTCTCGATCTGCCCGACTTCAGTCTCGCCATCGGTGCCATGACCGAATCGATCACCGTCGAAGCCTCCGGCGTCATCCTCCAAACCCGCGGTGCCGAAAAGGGCGGTGTCCTCACCGGCAACTAGGTCATCAATCTCGCCCTCAACGAACGTTCCTTCCTCGATCTCACCCGTACCGTCCCCGGCGTCGTGCCCAACAGCGGTGTCGGCGGCTCCGTCAACGCCAATCGCGACAACACAAACGATCTCATGGTCGACGGCGTCACCAACATCGACACCGGCTCGAACGGTGGCCAACTTGCCACCATGAACATCGACCAAATCGCCGAACTCAAAATGCTGACCAACTCTCAGCCCGCCGAATACGGCCGCTCCTCCGATGCCTCCATCAGCGTCGTGACCAAATCCGGCAGTCGCGATCTCCACGGCACTGGCTATATCGTGTCCTATCGGCAAGCGTGCGTAGCTCAAGATTTCTTTTGCGCCAGGATCCGCCGAACCGACGTTCGCTCGATTTTGAGCCGCCGCGCGATCTCCGATTTGCTGATTCCTGCCCGAAGTAGGTCCCTGACTGAACCTGCTTTTCCGGCAACCGTCGGTGGCCGGCCGAGTCTCTTGCCTTGGCGCCGGGCGTGATCCAATCCAGCGCGGACCCGCTCGCCGCCGATGTCC
>Ga0136639_10000755_pt1 | contig 11104 bp, 16 predicted proteins | sample AntDrymUQ8592106_2_FD_113739 | JGI IMG/M metagenome (GOLD analysis project Ga0136639, IMG submission 113739) | Polar desert sand microbial communities from Dry Valleys, Antarctica - metaG UQ859 (21.06) | ecosystem: Environmental > Terrestrial > Soil > Desert | place: Antarctica: Dry Valley...
CGCAAGTTCGACAACGGCGCCGGCCATCTCGACCCCGGTCGGCCCGCCGCCAACGATGACGATGGTGAGGAGACGTTCGTGCTCGCGCGCATCGGATTCCATCTCCGCTCGCTCGAACGCGAGCAACAAACGGCGGCGGATCTCCGTGGCGTCGTCGATTGTCTTCAAGCCGGGTGCATGGGCCGCCCAACTGTCATTGCCGAAATAGCCATGGGTCGCCCCGGTCGCGAGCACCAGAAAGTCGTAGGCAATGTTACGGTCGCCCATCTTCACACGTTTCAGCGCATGATCGACGCCGGTGACCTCGCCCAACAACACGCGTGTGTTGCGCTGGTCCCGGACCAGACTTCGAATGGGCCAGGCGATGTCGGCTGGCGACAGTCCGGCTGTCGCTACCTGATAAAGCAGCGGCTGAAAGAGGTGATGGTTCTCCCGGTCAATCAGGATGACGTCCACCGGCGCTTCGGCAAGTCGCTTTGCGACGGTGAGGCCGGCGAAGCCGGCGCCGACAATGACCACGCGCGAGCGCCGGACACCCACCCCGGCACCTGGCACAAGATCAAGTCGACGTTGCTCCAGGGACTGCACCGAACGAGGGGCCATGAGTTTTCTTTTACGCTCGCGTGGGTCCACCCGGCGGCCCCCAGAAGGCGAACGCCGCGTCGATCTCGACCGAGTGAAAGGCCCATGCGTCCAGGCACGTCGCATCGCCGGCGAAGCGTCCGAGCCGCGCCGCACAGTCGAAGAACCCCGGCGCCGGCAAGCCGCCACGCATCTTGCTGATGACCATGGCCGCGATGAAGGGGCGGTCAGCCGCCGCGTCCTCGATCATGATCTGCTCCAACGCCTCCGTGACTTGATGAATGGTGTTCGGAGGCGAGAGCAGCAGCCCTTTGGCCGCTTCCCGATAGGTGATCGGCAAACGCCGTGTGGCAAGCGCTTGAAGATGCGCTCGAAGGCGGCGGGCGAGCGTTTCACCCGTGTTGTCCTCAACCGTCGTCTTCGCAGCAGAATCCCAAGCTGTGGCAGTCATGAACCGCGCCTGACGGATTCGCTCAGATTCAAGCGACCGGTTCTCGCCGGCAAAGCTCCGGGGGCGGGCGCGATGCTCTCGACCAAACTGCCGTCGGTATCGACCACCACCGTCCAAGTTCGCGAGCGGTACCTGAAGGTAAGGCGTGTACGGCCGGCGTCCTCGTCAATGCCGGTCTCGGCGACGGTGGAGACAATGCCCTTGGGCATTCCGGCCTGGAGTGAGGCGGCCGAGACCCCGAGCTTGAACGCCAGCAGCTCGGCATCGATGGTGATCTCGCCGCCTTCGATGGAGATCGCTGATTTTGGAACAGAGCTCATCGCGGTGTGGCCCCGGTGACAGAGCCCGTCATCGTCATGCGCTTGCCCTGAACGAAGTTGATGCAGAGATTGTCAACTTCCTTCAGAAGCATCGGTTCGCTCACGAACCCGCACACATAGGGTGCCTGACCCTTCAAGCTGCAGCCGTCGCCTTCCAGATGCCCACACGACTCGCAAGTTCCAAAGACGGGCTTGCCTCTCTCCCTCGCCACATGGCCAAGCATGCGCTGCAAGCCACTGGCGAAATGACCTCGGGCCCCACGGGGTAGCGCGTCAGCGGCGCGGACCAGAGCTTCGAACGGGTCGTGGGCAAGAATGGCCTTGGCCTTGTCGGTCAGATCGAGCCGGGCGCTTCGGCCGTCGGCCTCTGATCGCACGCGCGTCAGATAGGCCTGGGCTTCGAGGCTCTTAATCGTCTGCGATGCTGTGCCCCGGGTCGTGCAATGGAACGCGGCGAAGGCAGACGGGGTTCGCGAGAAGCGATTGGCCCGCGCGAAGTATCTGAGCACCGCCCACTGGGCCGGAGTCAGCCCAAGCACCAGCGCCTCACGGGATGTGATATGCCCCAGGTGCAGTATCTGCTCCGCGATGACGCGACTGTTCATCTCTAGCTCCACGCCAAAGAAAAATGCTAGCGATGACGAAGCTTTTTATCAAGCATCTAGTAGCGGTACGATACTAGTTTGCGCTACCGGCCAAGGCTCGCGTATCCATCTCGTCGAGAGAGGGCCTAAACGGACGTGCTGGCTGCGGCGTCGTTGCGCATTCGGAGAAAACAGAATGACGAACCAGACCCGATCCGATCAGAAGCGCGACAGCGATGTGGACGGCCCTTTCGCGGTCACCGCAAAACGGGTGATTGGAAAGCCTGACCAGCTGAAACCTCAATTGGATGAGGCCGAGGATCGGCAGGAGGCTCTGATCGATGAGGCGCTTCAGGAAACCTTTCCGGCGAGTGACTCCGTGGCACCAAAACAGATCACGTGAGACGATTTCTCGCTCGAACCGGAAAAGACCGCTCGCCGGGCGTGCGACGATCGGTTGAGCCCACCGTCGAAAGCCGTAATTGGTAACTTGACGGAAAGCGGACGTTGGCGATCATGGCGCAGCCGCAAGCCGGTTTTCGGCTACTTTGAGAAAAACGATTGCCGCAGGGATGACAGACATCGACGCTCCGCTCCGCTCCGCCTCCGGCTTTGATCTGACCCCGCCCGGCGAGGCCGAGCGGGTCGCGCTGGAAGCCGATCTGTCAGCCGAGGAAAAGCGGGTCCTGCTGGCCCATGGCACCGAGGCGCCGTTCTGCGGCACCCTGCTGGGCGAGAAGCGCGACGGTGTCTTCTGCTGCCGTCAATGCGGACTGCCGCTGTTCCGGGCGGGCACCAAGTTCGAGAGCGGCACGGGCTGGCCCAGTTTTACCGAGCCCGTCGACGACGCCCATGTGCGGGCCGTGACGGATCGCGCCTATGGCATGACGCGCACGGAGACGCGCTGCGCCCGCTGCGACAGCCATCAGGGCCACGTCTTTCCCGATGGTCCGCCGCCGACCGGACAGCGATACTGTATCAACTCCGTCGCGCTGAGCTTCGTCGCGACCGGGTCGCCCCTGCCGGACCCGTTGGGGCGAGGCGACGGTGTCGCCTGACCTTGGCCGCATTTAAGGCTAGGCTGGCTTCAGTGCAGGAGTTGAACCCATGTTGATCGCCATGCTGATCGTCGCGTCTCTGGGAGGGAGCGACCCCGACGGCGTGGTGGCGACCGCTCCGGCCACGACCGTCAACCTGGACGCCTCATTCCGTCCGACGCCGCCGTCACTGGACGGCGCGGCCCAGGCGGCGGCGCCGCATGGCCTCAGCACGGACGAACAGATTTCGCGCTGGCTGGAGAGCCGGGCGCCCCACGAAAGCCAGTCCTTTCCCGAAGCCGACCTCGCCCTTGAAGACGATCGCAAGATGCATGGCGAGTTCAGCGTCAGCATCGGCACCGGCGGCTACCGCGACTATGACGCGGCCGTCTCGCTGCCCATCGGCGAGAACGGTCGGCTGGATCTGCGGGTGCGCCAGACCGAGAACGGTTATCCCTACGGCCGATACGGTTATGGCTATGGCTACGACTCGCTCGGCTTCAACGACGGCGGCCATGCCTTTCCCGGCCAGCGACCCGGCGCGGCGGCGGAGTTCGAAACGGGTCCCGGACGAGCGGATGGCCCACTGCGGCGTCGGGCCCCAGGCCCCGCCGGTCAACCTGGTCCCTGATGACGAAAGGCCCGATCCAGAGATCGGGCCTTTTGCGTTTTGGATGGTGCCGCCGGGGGGAATCGAACCCACGACCTCAGCCTTACCAAGGATGCGCTCTACCACTGAGCTACGGCGGCGGAAACTGAGGAAGCGGCCCTATAGCCAACGGGGGACAAAGGGGGAAGCCCAGAAATCAGGCGCTTGCGGAAAAGTTCCGGGGGCGCTCTCATCGACATATGGACGACTCGGAACGCAGCCCGGCCACGACGCCGTCGTCGGCCCCGCCTGAACCGGCCAGGCCGATCAAGGGGGGTGGCACCCACCGGACCGAGCGGCTGGCCACCGCGCTGCGGGACAATCTGAAACGCCGCAAGGCGGCGGCACGCGCCATACCCGCGCGGCCAAACAACTGATTTTCACGGCGCGACCGACGGCGCGGCCTTTCGCAACCCCGGCGGTCCGGTCTAGAGCGAAATCGGTCTTGATGGACGCAGTCCATCAAGGCTCAGATTTCGCTCCAGCATTATTCTGGACCATTTTTTGGATTCAGGTCGATTCGACCTGAAGCAAAAGTAGTCTAGATAGCCGACTCCCCCTCCTGGCCTTGTGCCGGGGCCGACAGAGACGACATGGACAGCATCGCCATCCAAGGCGGCCCCCTGCTGAACGGGACGATCCCGATCAGCGGCGCCAAGAACTCCGCCCTCAAGCTGATGGTCGCCTCGATCCTGACGGATCAACCCTTGCTGCTGACCAACATGCCGCGCCTTGCGGACACCAAATTCCTGGGGCGTCTGCTGCGCCAGCACGGCGTCGAGGTCACCGAGCGTGACGGCGCGGACGGGCAGGAGACGCTGTTCCACGCGCCCGAGATCACTTCGACCTTCGCCCCGTATGAGCTGGTCCGCCAGATGCGGGCCAGTTTCAACGTGCTGGGGCCGCTGCTGGCGCGGACGGGCCATGCCAAGGTGTCCTTGCCGGGTGGCTGCACGATCGGCGCGCGTCCCGTTGACCTGCACCTGCAGGCCCTGACGGCCCTGGGCGCCGCGATCGAGCTGGACGAGGGCTATGTGTCGGCGATGGCCCCGAAAGGACTGCGCGGAGCCGAGATCGAGTTTCCCTTCGTATCGGTGGGGGCCACCGAACACGCTCTGCTGGCCGCAGTGCTGGCGCAGGGGACGACGGTGCTGAGGCGCGCGGCCATGGAGCCGGAGATTGGCGATCTGGCCCGGTGTCTGACCGCCATGGGCGCCAGGATCGAGGGCATCGACACCGACGTGCTGACCATCCACGGCGTCACGTCTCTGACCGGCGCGACCTGGTCGGTGATTCCCGACCGGATCGAGATGGGATCCTATGCCGTGGCCGCGGCCATGGCCGGTGGCGAGGTGCGGTTGACCAGGGCGCGAGCCGAGCTGATGACCGCCCTGACCGACAAGATGATCGCTGCGGGCGTCGAGGTCGAACCGACCGACGACGGCGTGATCGTTCGTCGTGATCCGAAACAGAGGCTCAGGGCCGTCGATGTGACGACCGAGGTCTATCCCGGCTTCGCCACGGACCTGCAGGCGCAGTTCATGACGCTGATGACCGTGGCCGAGGGCGACAGCGTCATTCGCGAGAACATCTTCGAGAACCGCTTCATGCACGCGCCCGAACTGGCGCGTCTCGGCGCGGACATTTCGGTCCATGCCGGTGAGGCCCTGGTGAAGGGCGTCGAGGCGCTGCAAGGCGCGCCCGTCATGGCGACGGACCTGCGCGCCTCGGTCAGCCTGGTCATCGCAGGCCTGGTCGCCACTGGCGAGACGACGGTGGGGCGGGTCTATCACCTGGATCGCGGCTTCGAGCGGCTGGAAGAGAAACTGACGGCTTGCGGCGCGCAAATCCGCCGGATCAAGGACGAGGGCGATGAGCACTGAGCCCACCGACATCCACACGCCGAGCGAGGAACCGATTGAGCCCCTGCGGCTGCTGGCCGAGGACGAAGACGACCTGCACATCATCTCGGCGGCGCTTCAGGACGCCATCCTGCGGCCGGTGGACATCGCGTGGGAGCCTGCGTCTCGCCGGGTCACCTTGCTGCTCAGTCGCTTCTGCTGGGAATGCGGGGGCAGCCGGGTGATGGCGGCGATGCAGTTCGGCGACGTGATCGCGGTCAAGAGCCGCCGCCTGCCGCGCCTGCCCGAGAGCGCGCTGGAGCTGTTGGCCATGGATTTCGAGCCGGGCGAGGCGCCGGGGGGACGCGTCATCCTGATGTTCGCCGGCGGCGGGGACCTGCGGATCGACGTGGAATGCCTCGACGCCATCCTGACCGACCTGTCCGAACGGTGGCCCGCCCGCTTAGCGCCGACCCATGCGGCCGAAGAGGCGGGCTCGGCGTGAATGCGCACCGGCTGGCCTCGGTCGATCTGGACGCAACGACGCTTGCGGCCGCGACCGCGGAGATCGAGCACGAGCGCAGGGTGGCGATCTTCGATCTGGTGGAGAAGAACAGTTTCGAGCCGGCGGGGGCGACCGGCGGTCCGTACAGGCTGAAGCTGGCCTTGCAGGACAGTCGGCTGGTGTTCCAGATCGAGGGGCCGGATTTCTCCAGGGCGCACGGCCTGTCGCTGACGCCGCTCAAGAGCGTGATCCGCGACTATATCCTGATCTGCGACAGCTATTATGAGGCTCTGCGGGGCACGTCTCCGGCGCAGATCGAGGCCGTCGACATGGGCCGTCGGGGCCTGCACAACGAAGGGGCCGAGCTGCTGAAGGCGCGGCTGGACGGCAAGATCGCCATCGACCACGAGACGGCGCGCAGGCTGTTCACCCTGGTGACGGCGCTTTACCGGCGGGGGTGAAATCCATTCCTCCACCACCGGGGGAGGGGGACCGCGAAGCGGTGGAGGGGGCCGACCACAAAAAGCGGCGTCTGGAGTGAACCCCCTCCACCACGCTGCGCGCGGTCCCCCTCCCCCGATGGGGGAGGAATGCTCGACTATCCCGAGATTTTCAGGCATTAGGCCGCTCCTCAACGACGCGCGCTTTCGCCCGGCGCGCGTTCAGACTTGTATTCGCAGGGCGCGAGAGGCCGCATGGCTAAGGAAGAACTGCTCGAGTTTCCCGGCATCGTCAGCGAACTGCTGCCCAACGCCACCTTCCGCGTGACGCTCGAGAACGACCACGAGATCATCGCCCACACCGCCGGAAAGATGCGCAAGAACCGCATCCGCGTGCTGGCCGGCGACAAGGTTCTGGTCGAGATGACGCCCTACGACCTGTCCAAGGGCCGCATCACCTATCGCTTCAAGTGAGGACGGGCTCGCGTGAGCCGTCCTGAACTGGTGCTGGCGTCGGCCAGCCCGCGCCGCATCGAACTGCTGGCGCTGGTCGGGATCACCCCCGACCGGGTCGATCCCGCCGACATCGACGAGACCCCGCTGAAGGACGAGACGCCGCCGCGTCTGGCCGCGCGTCTGGCCATGAGCAAGGCCCGGGCGGTGGCGGAACGGTCGCCGGACGCCGTGGTGCTGGCGGCCGACACTGTCGTGGCCGTCGGCCGCCGCCTGCTCGAGAAGGCGGCGGACGAGGCCGAGGCGGTCCGTTTCCTGAAACTGCTGTCGGGCCGCAACCACCGGGTCTTCACCGGCGTGGCGGTGGTCGCCGAGGGCAGGTTGACCTGGCGGGTGGTCGACACCCGCGTGTCGTTTAAGGTTCTGTCCGATGCCGAGATCGCCGCCTATGTCGCCTCGGGCGAATGGCGGGGCAAGGCGGGCGGCTACGGCATCCAGGGGCGGGCAGGGGCCTTCGTCACGCGTCTGGTCGGCAGCTATCCGGCGGTGATGGGATTGCCGTTGCCGGAATCGGTCAATCTGCTGGCCGGGGCCGGCTGGCGCGCCGGGTGAGCGGCCTCGAAGTCTTTCTGGATGCCATGCCGGGCGAGACGCGGGGTGCCATAGCGCGCGACGGCCGCTGGGAGACCCTGATCCTGCACAGAGAGAGTGACCGCGCCACGCATCGTCTGGGCGCGCGGTCGGTGGGACGGGTGACGCGGATCGACGCCGGGATGCGCGGGGCCTTCGTCGATCTGGGCGGCGGCGAGCCCGGCTTTCTGGCGTCGCGCAAGGGCGACCGCCTGAACGTCGGCGACAAGCTGGAGGTCGAGGTCTCGGCCGAACCGCGCGAGGCCAAGGGGCCGACGCTGACCCTCACAGGACCCGCGACCGGCGAGGTCCGGCTGATGCGACCCGGGCCGAGCGTCGCCGAGGCCCTGGCCCTGCTGGCCCCGGGCGTCGAAGCGCGAACGGGGGTCGAGGCCATCCGGTCGACGATGGAGGCGGAAGAGGAGGCGACGTCGGCGGGCGGTCTTCATGCCACGGCCCTGGCGCGTGTTTCGGTCGAGCGGACGCGGGCCCTGGTCGCGGTGGACGTCGATCATGTGGCGGGCGCGGGCCGGGACGCCGCGAGGGAGAAGGCGCGGGCCAACCGCGAGGCCCTGTTCGAGGCCGCGCGCCTGATCCGGCTGAAGGGCTGGGGCGGGCTGGTGGCGATCGACCTGATCGGCGTCGCCCAGGACGGGGAAATGATTCTGGCCGCGGCGAAGGCGGCGTTCGGAGCTGACCCGCGGATCGTCCATGGCCCGGTCAACCGCTTCGGCGTGCTGATGCTGTCGCTGCCCTGGGGTCGGACGCCGCTGGAGGAGCGGCTGAACGCGCCGAACGGCCGGCCCAGCGTGGAAACGCGGGCGCTGGCGGCGCTTCGACGGCTGCGGCTGGCGATGGCGCAGAATACCGCGACGCCCTATCTGACCCTGCGGTGCCCGCCCGAAGAGGCGACGTTGGCCGCCCCGTGGGTCGAGGCGCTGGGTCCCCGGGCCCGTTTGCGGCCGGACCCGACGGCGTCGGGCGCGACGATCGACGAGGGCTGAATCGAATGGCGACCTGTCCCACCTGCCGCCGTCAGCCGGCGGATTCCAAATACAAGCCGTTCTGCTCGAAACGCTGCGCCGACGTCGATCTGCAGCGCTGGTTCACGGGTGGATACGTCATCGCCGACAGCGTCGACGAAGCCTCGACGGACCCGTCTCCGGAAGACTGATCTGGGCGCTGGACACCCGAAACCCGCTCGCCTATAGACGCCGCTCCCCAGACCAGTCCTTCGGGATCGGTCGGCTTTCGACGGCGCTGTTCCGGACCCGGATGCCCCCCATCCCGATCCAAAAGCGCCGGGCGGACGCGTCGCCTGGGTAGCTCAGTTGGTAGAGCAGCGGATTGAAAATCCGCGTGTCGGTGGTTCGAATCCGCCCCCAGGCACCATCGCGCCCTTGATGGTCCCGGATCGCCTTTCCGTTCATCATGAAACTGTCGCTTTTGATCTGGCATCCCAGGCATTCGACGCGCGCGCTCTCCAGAGAGGGGAAAAGCGCCATCATGCACTTGACGCTCCTGTAAGCGTTCGTCAAAGGAGCTCTGCCGCTTTCTTTTGGCGACCGGTCGGCGCGGGCGGGAAATCCCTTCCCAACGCATCGACATCGCCCCGGAAGCCGCCTGGCAACCGGAAGCGTCAGGAGACGTTGCGCAGACGGGGTTCACCATGTTCCCCATGCTGCGGACAGGATTTTCATGGGGGGGCGGGCGTCGTCTGCGTTCGTCTCTCAAGGTTTCACGGTCAGACCAAAAAAGCAGGAACCGGCGAACTATGCTCGATCTCAAAAAGACCAACATCCTCCTGGCCATGGCCGGCGCCGCCGTGCTGATGGCCGGAACGCCGGTCCTCGCGCAGGACACCGCGGCCCCGGCCGCCGCTACCGTCGCAGCCGCCCCGGCCGCGACCCCCGTAGTCGCCGCTCCGACGACTGAAGTCGCTCCCGCGGCTGAAAAAGCCGAAGCAGGCGGCCACGGCGGCGGAAACCTCACCCCCGCGCGCATGTTCATGATAGCGGACATCGTCGTTAAGATCGTGATGATCGGCCTGATCATCGCATCGATCTTCTCGTGGGTCATTCTCATCATCAAGTTGTTCGAGTTCAGCGCCCTGAACCGCAAGACCGACAACTTCCTCGAGTCCTTCCGCCAGACCCGCACCATCGCGGATATGCGCAAGGTCGCGACCTCTGAAGAGTTCGAAGGCAATCCGCTGGCCGATATGGCCGCCTCGGCCACCGACGAAGTCGAACTGTCGCGGCAGTCCGGTCTCTCGGTCACCGGCGATCATCGTGTCTCCGCCCTGGGCCGCGCCCAGGCCGCCGTCTACGCGGTTCAAGCCGGTCTGGGTAAGCGGATTTCGGGCGGCCAGCAGTTCCTGGCCTCGACCGGTTCGAACGCACCGTTCATCGGCCTGTTCGGCACCGTTTGGGGCATCATGAACTCCTTCATCGGCATCGCGAACACCAACACGACCAACCTGGCCGTCGTCGCCCCCGGCATCGCCGAGGCGCTGCTGGCCACCGGCATCGGTCTGTTCGCGGCCATCCCGGCGGTTATCTTCTACAACTATTTCAACACCCGCATCGCGTCGTATGGTGCCCGTTCGGAGGGCTTCAGCGCCGAGCTGTTGAACGGGCTGTCGCGTAATCTCGACAAGGGGGCGTAAGACCTATGGCGGCCAAACTCTCCGGTGGCGGCGGAGGCAAGTACGCCATCGAGCAGAACAGCGCTATCAACGTCACGCCGTTCGTGGACATCATGCTCGTCCTGCTCATCATCTTCATGGTGGCGGCCCCGCTCGCCACCGTGTCGGTGGAGGTAAAACTGCCGCGCGCGGTCGCGCCACCGCAAACGAACCCGCCCAAGCCGTTCTACGTCTCGATCCAGGGCGACGCCCAGGCGTATATCGGGGATGACGAGGTGCCGATCGACATGGTCGGCTCCGAGCTGCTCGGTCTGATCGGCAACACGGTACCTTCTGACGAGCGTATCTTCATCCGCGCGGACCAGAACACCCGATACGGTGACTTCATGCAGGTCATGAATTCGCTCCAGGACAGCGGCTTCTACAGCGTCGCCCTGGTCGGCGAAGATCAGTCGGCACAGTAGGGGCGGTGAAAGCATGAGCGAAGTCGAATATCACCGCAGTCTGTACGACCCGCCGAAGGCCAAGGGCTTCTTCGGGGTGCCGCCCCACGTGTTTCTGATCAGCGTCGTAAGCGTCTTCCTGCTGTTCGCGGCGTTGGCCTTCTATTTCAACAACGCTCAGTTCAAGCTGAAAGAAGTGCGCTATACGGACGAATCCATCGAGGTGGAGTTGATCGAACCCATTCCACCCCCGCCCCCGCCCCCGCCGCCCCCGCCGCCGCCGCCCGAATCGGCGCCGCCGCCGAAGCTCCAGGTGCGTGTGCCGGCGCCCGTTCCAGCCAGCATCTCGGTGCCGCCCCTTCCCGTTCCGCCGACTCCCAAGGCCGATCGGATCGAGAGCACCATCCCGCCCGGCCGCATCACAGGACCGGTGACGCTCCCACTGCCGCCGCCGCCGCCGAAGCCTTCGGTGATCACCAACCCGAGCTGGCAGCAACGTCCGCCGGCCGAGTTCCCGGAACG
>Ga0136639_10000756_pt1 | contig 11104 bp, 13 predicted proteins | sample AntDrymUQ8592106_2_FD_113739 | JGI IMG/M metagenome (GOLD analysis project Ga0136639, IMG submission 113739) | Polar desert sand microbial communities from Dry Valleys, Antarctica - metaG UQ859 (21.06) | ecosystem: Environmental > Terrestrial > Soil > Desert | place: Antarctica: Dry Valley...
GCCAACGGCATCGCGTATAACCGCAAGACTGATCGGCTATTGCTCACCGGCAAGCTGTGGCCGTGGCTGTTCGTGGTGCAGGTTCCGCAGGAGCGGAGTATTTGTTGAGCGCGAGCGGCGCGAAGTGAAGTGGATCGGTACAGCCAACAGCTCAGGCGGCAGGCAGGAGGGTTTCAGGAAGGAGGGAGCAGCAACGGCGCGTGCTCCCCTTCTGTCGTCGGCGACGGAGCACCGACCGTCGCGATCGGCGCATGCAGGGCACGGGAGCAAGTGCTACAGCCCCGTCGCCGGAAGTCGCCGACCGTGTCTGATGGTCAGCACGAAGACCGATTGCGCCGCAGCATTGATGGTAAACAGTATTCGATAGACGTTCGGCTTGTCCCCGTACGAGAGCTGCCGTATTTGCTCACCACGAGCGCCCGGACTTTCTGGCGCGAGTGGATACGCACCTGGAAGCTCGGCGAGTGTTGAAATGGCCGTTTCGAATCCATTCAACCACAGGGCGCCTTGATGTGGAGCGCGTGACAACACGTAGCCTGCCACTTCAGCCAAATCAGCGCTGGCTCGAGCCGTCATTGCAACGTGGTAGATCACCCCCCAACACCACGCTGTGCGCGAGCCCGCTCAAAAAGGTTCGCTGAGTCGCCGCGTGAGACGGCTACCGCTCGGGCAGACCATGCTTTGCTCGCACGGCGGCAATTACGTCCGCCACCGGTCGGTGCCGACCTTCGCGCACATCCTCGAGAGCTTGGTCGATGGCCAAGCGCGCCTCGTACTGCGCCTGGATGTCGAGGAGCCGTTGATACGACGCAGCATCCTGGATCACCAGCTCCGCCTTGCCATTGATTGTCAGCACGACAGCCCTCCGCGTTTTCCTCATGCGCCGAATCACCTTCGCCGACGCGCGCTTGAAGTCCGTGAGGGATTGAATGTCTTCCACCAGATGGACCATGGCTCCCTCGTCAAGTAAGCACCGAATTCACACCGAATTAGATGTTATCGGACGGTCGAGCGGCCGTCAATTGGTTGGTACTGCCAACTGCTTAGGAAGCAGGGAGGAGGGAATCAGTCAGGAGGAAGCAGCAACGGCGCGTGGTTCACTGCCTCCTCCCTCCTGAGACCCTCCTGTCTGCTTCCTAAGCCCTTGGCAGTTCCGCTCGACTAAGCGCTTGGCAGTCCCGCACTCGACGCCTCATCGACCACCGGCCGGTACCGCAGCGCTTCACCCACGTGCAGGCGGCCGACGACATCGGTGTCGTCCAGATCGGCAATCGTACGGGCGACGCGCAGCACGCGATGATATGCGCGGGCACTGAGCGCGAGCTTGTCGGCGGCGCGCACGAGCAGGGCGCGGGCTTCGGGCTCGAGGCGAGCGGCGGGGGCTATCAAGCGTACTGGCGCCGTGGCATTGGTGAGCGTTGCCAGCGGCTGCGTGCCGTCGGTATGCGCGTATCGCACGCGCTGGCGCTCGCGGGCCGCGATCACGCGGGCGCGGACTTCGCTCGTCCGTTCCTGTGGTGTATGCGTGGACAAGTCGCTTGGCGGCACGCGTTGTACATGAACATGCAGGTCGATGCGGTCGGCGAGGGGGCCCGACAGTCGGGCGCGATGCCGTTCGAGGTCGGCGACGGAGCATCGACAGTGGCGATCGGTGCTGCCGGCGTAGCCGCAGGGGCACGGATTACTGGCGGCGATCAGGGCGAAGCGCGAGGGAAAGCGCACCGAGCGGGCGGCGCGAGCGACGACCACCACGCCGTCTTCGAGGGGTTGTCGCAGGGACTCGAGTGTATGTCGCGGAAAGAGAGAGAGCTCGTCGAGAAACAACACACCCCGATGGGCGAGGCTCACTTCTCCGGGGCGTGGCCAGCTGCCGCCACCGACCAAGCCTGCGGTCGAGATAGAGTGATGCGGTGCGCGGAACGGGCGTGCTGGTGTGGCGCTGCTGGGCACATGCTCGGGGCCCAGCAGGCCGGCCACCGAATGAATCGCGAGTACCTCGAGGGCTTCTTGTTCATCGAGCGGCGGCAGGATACCCGGCAGTCGGCGGGCGAGCATGGTTTTCCCTGCGCCTGGCGGTCCGACAAGCAGCAAATTGTGCGATCCGGCGGCGGCGATTTCGAGGGCGCGCACCGCGAGCGACTGACCGACGACATCGCCGAGTTCCGGGGTGTCGTTTGGAGGTGCATCGGTGCGTCGCGGGCGGGTGTCGCTGCGCGCGGTGCCGTCACGCAACGCGTGCACGAGCTCTGCGAGCGTGCGTGGGGCCATGGCGCGCGCGTTGGGCACGCGCAGGGCTTCGGCCAGATTATCTGGCGGGACGATGAGCAGGGCGTCGCTGGTCGCAGCCACATGCCGCGCCACAGCGAGCACCCCGCGCACGCTGCGGAGTTGTCCATCGAGTCCCAGTTCTCCTACCGCGCAGGTGTGCTGCAGTGCTTCGGCGGGGAGTTGTCCGCTGGCGGCGAGCAGCGCGAGCGCGATGGGGAGATCGAAGGCGGTGCCGGTTTTCGGCAGATCGCCGGGCTGGAGATTCACCGTGATGCGTCGCGGTGGAATCGTGAATCCTGAATTCGCCAGCGCCGCGTGCACGCGGTCGCGGCTTTCCTTCACTGCCGTCGCGGCGAGTCCGACGAGCGTACTAGTAGGGATGTAACCCCCATACGTGCTGCGCCCTAAGCTGCGGCGTAAGCCGCATCACACTGGCATCACCCGAAATTCAACGACGCGCGGGACACACCCGCGGCAACGTTCGACGTTCAGAACGCGAACGGCGGTGTGATTTTTTCAGGACCGGCGCAACTTGACTTCTGGAATGCCGACGCCAACGTGCTTTACGCTCGCTATTCAGCAAGCGTCGTTTATGCGCACCGAACCACACGGGAAGGCGACCGCATGACATGCACCGTCAACGACGTCGGGCTGAGCGCTGCTGCGAACGATTGCACCTCGTCGTACATCGGACCCTGAGTCGGCCTAGCCGACCATCGCGCGAGACGCCTTCCCGCTTACGGTGGCGTGACGCAGGCGGTGTAGCTTGGAGCACGCCGCTGCCAAGCTCACGCTACACGGTTTTGGGCGCAGGCGCGTATTACGTACAACGCACGTCTCCCCGCACAAAAGTTGGCCCTACTCGCTGAGCTTCTCGGGCGCGTTCGACGCTTTTCTCTGCTCCGATTGCACCCTTCGCTCCACCTTCTTCACGTCTTCGTCTGGCGGTAGCGACTCGGGTCTGATGCCGCGACTGAGGAGTGTATTGCGAACAGCCTGATTGTTTTCGACATGCTCTGCCGCAATCGAACGCTCCGTTGTCATTCCAGCGCTTCGCGCATTGTGTATCGTGATTTCGGTGGCGAAGTCCTTGGCCTTTAGAACGATGGTGGGCGCGTAGTCGGCGAGGGGCCTGTTCGCCGGGACGTTCCACCGCACCTTCATTGCTTGGGTGCTTCGACCAAACAACGCCGAATCACCTTTGCTTCGAATGGTCGCGAAATCTTCATTCCCGCCGGTCTGTTCGTAGATCACCGCCGAAAGCTCCTTCTCGGTCTGTGTGAGCTTGGCGCGAGCGTTGACGCGTTCGACTTCCAGCAACCGCTGCTCGATTAGCTCGGCGCGGCGGGTCTGTACGGCGAAGTAGGTTTGTGCAAATGCGATTGCTTCCTTCCGGGGATCGCCGTTCTGGGCGATCAGGTAGCAGGCGTACCGCGAAAGCATGACGTCTTCCACCTCTCGCTGACTTCCCGACCCCAAGTCAACCATTTTGTTGACGTCAACAAAATGGTCCAACACGGAGTGCCCGCCGACCTCACATGCGGTTTGCGCCTTCACAATGACTGCGGTGAAGTTGCGCCACTCCGAATAACCGAGAAGGTGCTGGATGTCTCGCGCCAGCCAGAATGCCACCCCTTGCTCGGTTTCCTGCGCGTACTCCTCAAAGGTGCTTGTCAGCGAATGGATCAGTTCGTGCTTCACAGAGAATTTTCTCGGGAGAAAGAAAATGACCCCCGGGACAGCGCCCGGGGGCCGACATTCACTTGGCCTTCTTGGGCGGTGCCTGTGTGAGAGCCGACGCGGCGAGCTTCTTCGCTTCGCTGGGAGTGGCCTTGCCGGTCTTCAGGACGTGACCGGCAATCTTGGCGATTCCGGCGGAGGTGCGTTCATTCTTAGGCATAGCTTCCTCGTGGGTCTGACGTGAGGCTCAACCTGTCCACCCTCGCACATAGTGCGCGAGGGTGCGGGAACCAAGTGCAATGATTGACGTCAGGCTGTTGCGAGGTACCTTCACGGTCACGGGGAACGGTTCTCAAATCCAGCCCTCGGCAGTACTCAACTGGTGGCTTCGCAGGCCATCGCCGATAAGGTCCTCCAAGCGCTCCACGTCGGCGGCAACCGGCGATGGGGCGCTTGGTATATCAGGACTCCGTGCCGCCCTGCTTGCGTAGAATCACAAGCGAACCACGCGAAGGCACCCATGCAGCGTACCCGGTTTCGATCAGCTCGTCAATGCCCGCACACTACGCGCTAAGTCATTGCGGTTAAAACTGATAGGTGTCAACATAAGTTGACGGTTGATCCTCAATCACGCATTGAGGGGACTTAAGGCGACCTAAGGCAACCTGAGGCAATCCCAGGCAACCCAAGGCAACGACGGCCGGCGGATGGTCGAAGATGCCGGTAGCCTTAGTCGAACGGGCTCCTTATCGTCGTGCCGCCCGTCATGTGGGCGAGAGAGGGACGCCTCGCTGGGGCAATTCGACACCGTGTTGCCCCCGAGCAGCAAGGAGCAAAAATGTGATATTACCAGTGATGCCGCCTCAATGTCTGGAACGCGCTGCTCAGCGGCTCGCTCGCTGCGCTACCGCTGCCACCGAAGACGGCATCCAACTCATTCAAAAATATGGCTTCGTTCCGTAGCTGCGTGGGTTTGGAGTGGTGCGAGGCACGAAGACCACTACCCTTGCCTCCATGCTGACTTCTCTGAAGGTTCGAGAGCGACGGTTTCACCACGGTTACGGCTGTCCGCGATTCCGAAACGCGCAGGTCCAGCGCTGGGGCCGGGAACGTACGAGGGCCCAGCGCTATCGCTGCTTCGGGTGCCGGCGGACGTTCAACGATCTGACACGGACGGCGATGGCCGGCACGCACCTGACCGAGAAGTGGAGGGCGTACGCCGATACGATGCGTGATGGGCTTTCAACGCGGCGGGCGGCGGAGCGCATCGACGTGGACCACAAGACGGCGTGGCCGACGGCGAAGACGCCCTCGGCAGTTCCGTGTGTGAGCACTCAGGGAATGCGTAGTCGCGGTGCGACGCCGGCGCCGCGGCGCGACGACTTCGCGTGCCGCATCATCCGTGAACGGGTCTCGCGACGGAGGCCCACCGGTCTAGGGCCACGCAATCTGCGACGCCCAGTTTCGCATAGCGCGCGTTGGTGTGCGCCTGCTGGTCCTCGTGACCCCGAGCTCCGGGTTATGCAGGTGACCAGCGCGTCGAGCGGAACCGTTCGTTCTCACGCTTTGCGCGCGCTATCCGTGATTGATCCCCACACGAGCCCAAGCGCGATGACGTCGAGTAGCCTTCGGTGCCCGGTGGTGAGATCGCACCCTGACGGCTAACATCGACGGGTGCTTGTCCGCCGAGATCGGGCAGTTGCTTCAGACGCGATCATCACACAAACGACAGAGTGTGCGGCGCTCCGTGTCGTTTGCGTCCATCGAGGACAAGAGCTTGTGCAGGAGCGCAGCGAATGTCTCCTGCTCAGCCTCGGTTAGCGGCGTCCGCGCGGCCAGCCGATCAGCGCCAGAACGGATCCGTCTCCCATCGGTAAGGAAATCCTAGGGCGGACGGCGCGACGCTTGGATACGAGTGAAACAAGTCGCGAAGTTTTTGGGTCCAGAACTGCGCTGCAGGGTCCACCTGCTGCAAGAGCGCAGCAAGGACGACAAGGTGCGCGTGCGTAGTCTGCACGTTGTCGAACTGCGCGGCAAACTTGTACGCCGGTTTCGGAGCGTTGATCAGAATGCGCGCGTTCCACAGGCGGCCATGGTGCGCGCACAAGTTCCGAAGACTGCTGAGCGCGCGAAACCACGACACGAGGATCGCCACGGGGAGGGCGAAGTCTCGCGCGACGTTTAGCTGATGCACTGGCAGCAGTCCGGAGTAGGTGCGCGACAACGTCCCGAACGTGGCGGCTTCGAGTACGACCCACACGGGTGGACGCGACGGGCTCCCATACGTCTGCTGGTAGTGCGTGATGCCCAAACTTTCGCACGCGTCGAGTTTCGTGAGCAGCTCCCCGTGCTTGAACCAGGGCGTTGAGACGAAGAAAGCGGCGTCTTCGTAGAAGTGGGGGCCGTGTGGCACCGCGACGCGGTGCGTGATCGACGCCCGCAGTGCGACCTCGATACGCTCGATGCCGTCCATGCAAAGCAGTCGCAACGCACGGTCGAAGTCGTAGAGCGTGACCAGCTGCTCAAACGTGGCGCCCGGATTGAAGACCTTGCCGCGTGGCGCCTGCAGCGCCCGCATGTAAATGAGCAGCCGGTAGTAGCCGATGGTAGCGAGGGCACGGAGCGCCGCCGCCGGGTCCGCCACCACGAGGCCGCGTGCCATCACGTGCTGCAGGAGTGCGGCCGGGTCGAGGGCCGGCTTGACGTATGTCCGACGCACAGGGTCCGGGATAGACGCCACGGAGCTCACGACAGGGGCACTGCCGGTCATCGAACAACCCAGCGTGGAAGGGCAGGCTAACGGCGGAATACAAAAAGCCCCCACGGCGCCGGCTCGACGCCAGAAAGCGCGCCGGTCAGCGGGGGGGCTATTGTTATCCAAAGGTTAGGCTATCCGGCGGCAGGTGTCAAGGGACACAGCACTGCGGAAGACAACTGGCAAAACGAGCTGATGGGGTCACCATCCTGCCCGCGTCGTCGCCGACCGTGCCGGGCAAGCCCGCCACGATCACGAATATCGACGGCGAGCTCGCGCGACATGAGTCTCGCCGCGACCGCCGCACAAAACGTAACGGATCCGGCGGACCGGTCGCCATTGCACGGGGACGGCAAGCTGCGGTCCCCGGGGGCAGTGGGAGGGGCACTCGCTGGTCCCGATCCGCAGCGCTCGGCGCGCGTCGCGTCCCAGACCGTCAAGTCGCCCGCTGCGAATAGCTCGCCCCGCATTGCCTGCGATCAGGGCAGCACGAGGCACTTCCCGCGAGTCGGCAAAGGCGCACGCACCGTATGCCAGACGTGATTCGCCCAGCAGCGCTCCGACAGGGTAATGCCGCCGTGCGGCCCGAACACGACGTCGGCCGCGTGGAGACCGGTTTCCGCGCTGCCCGCGTGGACGTACTTTACGCGCCCGCCATGGGGGACCCGCTCGTCGACCAAGTGAGCACTCAATATCTCGTGCGCTACCTTGGCTATCACAAGGTTTGGTGCCACGAACACGAACTCTCGAGTCTGGCCTGGATCGACCGGATCGAGGACCCGACCGATGGAAAGGTCCCGCACCCCATGGCGGCGGCGCGCACCGTCAGTTCGAGAGCCCGCACGAAGAGCCGGCACCGCGCGCTGCCGCATCCGCGCAGCGACATTCGGACGAGCGGGGTAGTCAACAGTGCCTCGGGGAGTTTGCAGGGGCTCCAAAGGCGCATCCGCTGGCAAATTCCTAGATGTCCGCTCATCGTGAAGGTCGCAGCGGGGCACCGAACAAGGCTATCCAATGACGCACATTGGGCGGACGTCAGCAAGCGCGGTAGTCTGACAGCATGACTCTGCGCTCTTCGATATTCGGCTCGACCTCGCCGTGCCATCTGGGTATTTTCCTTCAGCGATTTGGAAGCGAGGCCTTCTTTTGGACCCGACTTGAGTCGCACCTCGTGGACCTCGTGGACCTCGTGGGAACGCTTGGGGGCCACGTAGTGGACTATGCGGGTATTGGCGGTGCGCCCTACTTCGAGCGTTGGCTGATCGTCACGGTGCCGTCCGACGCGGCCCACGCGCAAATGGAAGCCGGCATCGCGCAACTTGCGAACGCGGCGGATGGCCGAAGGCCGGTAGTGCAGGGGGCTGGGGACGACCCGCCAATCATTGCCCTCACGATGTCGACAGACGAGGACACCGGCGCGATGCGAGCGCCAGAGTCCATTCGGCCCACGCTCTCCTGTGAGGAGATCGCGCTGCTGGACTTTCGCCACACGCGCGACATTCGACGCCTCCACGAGAGCGACGACCGCGGCGCGAGGAGCGCTGATTATCCGTCGGTCTGATCCTCCGACAAAACGGGCGCCATTCTTCTCGGTAAGAAGGTACAAAGCATGCTGGTGTTGACACCACGATGGCCTCGTCGGTCGCGACCCACGCCGGTGCCCGGTACACGGCTACTCCCCTAGCGCCGTTCTCTAGTTCGCGACCGTGTGCAAGACTTGCCGAATGCCAGCGCGCGCGGCGTATGGCCGATGGAGCATCGAAGATGGTAGGCCATCGCACTCGTCGAATCGGCGATGCGCAGGCAAAGGCAGATCCCGTCGGAATCACTTTCCGATCATCGCAGCCGTGTGGATGTCGTCTTCAGCGGCGGGTCGTTCGAAGAGTCTGCGCTGTTGTCGATCAAAAGATCGATAGTTCTCCGAATCTGTGCGGCGATGCGTTCGTGTTGTTCTGCACCGGCAATCAACAGACGCCGTCGCGTTGTATTCTCGTAGGTTGACATGGCCGCACGGTACACGCTCGCGTCATTCTCTCGTCATCGCCGGCAGTTACTCATCGCGAACGGCCTCAGGCGCGCATACGTCGAATCTCGCGCGATCTCTCATGCCGCCAATCTGCGCCGTCGATTTACCCGCCAATTTGAGGAAAAGGCTCGTCTGCCGTCCGCTTGGTTCGGCGCCACTCGAGCAACACTGTACGGTCCCCACGATTGAACGCGTTGAACGATTGCACAATGAGCGCGGCCAGAAATGGGCCGCGCAATTGTTGCTTTGCACCCGTCCCGCGCTGTCCAATAAGTATGGAGCGCAATTCATACGCTGGCATGCCTTTCCGCAGGCTCTCGCCTTCCTGCACCTGTGTGAGCCACTGACGCGCTTTGCGCGGCGCTATTTCAACTGCGAGTGCGTAGACAAAGGCCAGTACGGCGTGGGGCTGCACCGACCCTTCTGCCACCGTCTCGACGGCACGGGGCAACTCATGATGCTTGCGCAACGTCAGTTCCAGCTCCGAATGCGAGACGGCCTGCCCGGAACTCAAAATCGACCCGTGATCGTAGTGCCAGATCATTTTGGCGGTTGCCGCAATCTTGCGAGCAAGGGAAGGGTTCACCGCCTGGGCGCCCTCGCGCATCGCCAGAATGTCACCGAATGATCGTTGTTTCCCCGTGTCGACGATTTGCAGCGCCTTCTCGTCGAGATTGCGAATCACGTGAAACGAAAATGTTTTGCCGGCTCGCACCAACGCCTGCAGTCGGTGCTGTCCATCGCGGAGCCGCCCCTTGCGGTCAAAGCGAATCGGGTCGCCGTTGTCAAACCAGTTGCTCTTCGTCATGTCCATCTCAAGGCGCGCGACGTTGGCTTCGTTCAACCGGCGATTGGGTCCCATAGTACCCAACCATTCCTCGGCCATTTCTGGTGTTACGCTGACGACTTCAGTGCGAGCGTCCACCGTAGGGGTTATTGCCGTTGCCGCCATGGCCACCTCTCCGAAAGGGTCGGGAAATAGAGTTTACCTCGAATACGCACTATGATCCGATCCGAAGGCGGATGATTTCAGTGGGTCAAGAGGCACCATATACATAATCGGCCCGTCGTGCCGCCTGCACAACCCGCTTGCACACACGATTCGCGGCCGCAGCGCCGTCGCATCGATCAGCGAGGGGCACTCAGAAATGCGCCGGCGGTGTCCTAATTCGTTCGTAAAGGGATCTTCGACGTTTGCATTGCCGAGCAAGTGCAGACGCTCAAGATGAGCTGTGCGCAAGCGATAACGTGCCGTGGATGGGCCGAGCGTGACATAATGCTCGCTAGTCAGGCGTTGTTAACTACGGGGCAGGGCTGTGCAGTCAGCAGCGTTCCTCGTTCGCGATGACGATACACCGCTGTGGCTGGGCAATCGAGGACTGGGCGCGCTACCGAGCCTGCGCTCTACCTGTGGGAACGCTTCGGCCTAGCCTTACGATTTCGCGTTGGCCTACGCGCCGAGCCGCATGATCACGGAGCTGTTTCCGAGTGAGGTGATAGGCGCGTGTCACGGCGTGTGCCAAATGGTCGTTGCCGAATGCTTGGCGCCCAAGGCAGCCCCAGATGACCGGCTTGCCTCGCGCGATCACGCGACGACTCCGACCGACGTAGTCCGAATCGTTCGCCAGCAGCAGCGCCACATTGAATCGATTATCGCAGGCTCCCTCCATCACGCGACGCCCGTCCCGTAAGGATGCATGACTCGCCCGGGTTCATCCCCGCCCAGAGCTTGCAATTTTCCCAGTGAAAGTATGCAATTCTTTCCGGTGTGACATCACGTCGTGTCCACCGACGGCCCACCTCGCGGCGCGCGTCTCGGAGCACGAGCGCGGGCGACTCTGTCGCGATCCGCAGGGACGAGAGGGGAACGCAATAACCGGATAAAGTCGGGCCGGAGCACCTGATCCAAGCGATGGTCGGCGAGGGTCTAGTTGCCCGTGACTTGCCTGAATCGAGCGCCTCATAAGGTCTCAGCGCAACTTTATCAGCCCGCGCGTCGGCGTTGCCTGGGCTATCCCAGCCGTGATACATCCATTGATCGGGGTAAATGGGCTGTCGCGATTCCTCTGGGTCACGGCGTCCGCTCCACGACATCCGCACGTCTCCCGACCGGCCATCATGATTCCTTAGCTGCACGCGTAGCAGGCCCCAGAACTGCGCGAGGCCAGCATCGTCCCGTCCTAGGCCGTCGGTGGGATCGACTGTGATTACGATCTCTGGAGGCTCGGTCCGAGAGTACAGCACCGCGACCGGTGCGCCGTGCTGCAGGATTTCGAGCCTCGTGGCGGTGAGGCGCACGTCGACACTCGTGCGGACGAGCCGATAGGGCACGCTGTACAGATGTCCCTCGACCGAGATGTGATAGTCGATGTTCA
>Ga0136639_10000757_pt1 | contig 11102 bp, 8 predicted proteins | sample AntDrymUQ8592106_2_FD_113739 | JGI IMG/M metagenome (GOLD analysis project Ga0136639, IMG submission 113739) | Polar desert sand microbial communities from Dry Valleys, Antarctica - metaG UQ859 (21.06) | ecosystem: Environmental > Terrestrial > Soil > Desert | place: Antarctica: Dry Valley...
ATCCTCGGCGGCAGCCTGGGCCTGGAACCTCGTGGCCGAGGACGCGAGAGCAACGGTGTGACCGGCGCGCAGGTGGGCCCGGACGAGCCGGCGCGCATCGGGGTAGAGCTGACCCGAGATCCGGGACCGGAAGAGCTGCTGGCCCAGCTCCTCCAGGTCAGCCAGGGCAGTACCGCGCAGGGCGCCGAGACCGACACCGACCAGACGCGTGACGTCGTGCCCGCGCTGCTGCATGTTGAAGACCTCGACGAAGGTGCCGATGAGCTCCTGCGGGCTCACCGCCCTGCTCGCCAGCCGCTGTCGGAAGTACAGCGCCGCCGAGTAGCCGTGGATCAGGGTGCCGTCGAAGTCGAAGAACGCGCCGACCTCGGGCCCTTGAGGCCCGGTGGCGACGGCAGCGAGGAGATCGTCGATGTCGGCCACGGGTCAGTCCTTCAGGGTGAGGGAGCGGACGACGGCGATGGCGTCGACGGCCGCGGCCAGCTCATCGGCGAAGCGTTGGCGCGACTGGAGGAGCTCGTCGCCCCCGGGGCCGAGGAGCTCGCGGTTGCCGGCAAGCTTGAGCGCCCCGCCCATGAGGTCCTTGGAGATCGACTCCGGTGAGTGGAGATCCTGCTGCAACCACCGCTGGTGGGCGACCCCGAGGCTCTCCGCGATCAGCCCGTCGCCGTCCAGGGGGGCGGCCGGCTCCCGGGTAACCAACCGGTCGGCCACCACGGAGTAGGCCTCCAGGAAGGGGCCGATCACCCGGTGGGCCAGGAGCAGGTGGGAGTCCGAGAGCAGCTCGGTGACCTCGCTCGAGGTGGCGCTCTCCTCGGCCCAGCCGGGGCGCACCAGGTCGGTCTCGTAGCGCAGTTGGGCGTCGAACTCCTGCTTGGTCGCGAAGAAGAACTCGTACTTGAGGAGGTCGCGCAGGGCCAGGGCTCGCGTCCAGGTGGCGGCCACGACGTCGACGTCGGCACTCGGATTCTCGCCGGCGGCCTGGACCAGCGCCACCTCGAGGATCGCCCGGTCGATGAAGTAGTGGGTGACGGTGTTGCGGTAGAACGCCGCCTCGTGCTGTCGGTCGGGCGCGATCGCGTAGACGGGCTCGAGCCCGCCGGCGTACTCGACCACGACGCCCTCGCGCACCAGCGTCGCCAGCGCCTTGCGCAGGCCCTCGGGGCGGCCGAGGTCGACGTCGGCGGTGAGCGGCAGCTGGCGACGACGTACGTAGGCGACGAGCGGCTCGAGGACGCCGAGCGTCTCGGCCAGGGTCATCGCCCGACCGTCGTTGTCGAGCAGCCCGAAGGTCACCAGGGCAGCCGGGGTGATCGGGGTGGCGGCGTTGATGCGGTGGGCCACCTCGAAGGCGACACGCGGCACCACCGCGGTCAGGTCGTCGGTCTCGGCGCGCGAGCCTGCGTCGGCCAGCGCCTCCCGTAGCGACAGCGGCGGACCGAAGCGCACATGGACGCGACCGCGACGCCGTCCCTGGGCGCGGGCGAACCGGTAGAGCCAGGTCAGGCTCTCGGGCGCCTTGGTCCCGCCGCTCTCCTCACGCGAGAGGGCCGAGACCTCGTGCTGCTGGTCGTAGACGATGGAGACCGGCACGAGATAGGCGTCGTCGGAGTCGTCGCCGTTGGCGCGGAAGGCGTCGACGAGGTAGCGCAACACCCCCATCCGTGGCGGGCGGAGCTTGCCGGTGCGGGTGCGCCCCCCCTCGAAGTACCACTCCAGGTTGGCGTGCTGGCGCAGCAGGAACCCCAGGTAGAGGCGCAGCATGGCGGGGTAGACCGGGTCGTCGCGGCTGGAGCGGCGGATGAAGATCAGCCCGCTTCGCTTCCCGAGCTCCGAGAGCGGCCACATGGCCAGGTTGATCCCGCCGAGGGTGTAGTTGCTGGGGAAGCCGTGCCCGGTCGTCGCCGCCCGCAGGACCAGGGGATCCAGGTAGGAGCGGTGGTTGGGCAGGAACACGAGCGAGTGCCGGCGACCCAGCTCGGCCAGCTCCTCCAGCCTGCTGGTGTCGACGTCGACCTCGTAGGAGCGCGTCAACCACCGACCCATCCGGTCCCACACTCGCGAGGCCGACTCGTCGACGTAGGCCGACATCTCGGCCAGCGCAGCCTGGGAGTCCTCCCGCAGGTCGGCCTCGGTGCGCCCGGTCCGGTGCACGAGTCCGGCCAGGGTCTCGGCGTACTGCGTGGTGCCCATCACCAGCTCGACGGCCCGGCGTTCACGCTCGACGTTGTCCATCTGCGCAGCCTAGTGGCGCGCATCACAGCAGGCCGTGAGCTCGGCAGTGAGGTCCGGCCTGAGGCACCGTGGACGCCGACCGGCTATGCCTCGTCGGATGCAGGCGCCGGGGTGGGCGTGAACCGGATCGGGAAGTCCAGCGCGCCGGTGTTGCCCGAGACGGGCAACCAGCGGCCGGGTCCGTCCGGTGTGGCGTCAGGCATCCGGCGGGCGAGCAGAGGAAGGGCCACGGCCATGTCGGTGCGAGCGACGAAGTGACCCAGGCAGTGGTGGACCCCGCCGCCGAAGCCCAGGTGCGGCGGACGCTCCCCGGCTCGCGTCAGGTCGAACGCCGGCAGCGCCACGGCTCGCGGGTCGGTGCCAGCAGCGTGCGAGAGCACCTGCACGATCCCGCCAGCCGGGATGCGCAAGCCGTTGAGCTCGACATCCTCGATCGCCTCACGCGTCACCCACGTCACGGTCGGGTTGACCCGCATCACCTCCTCGACGGCCGCTCGTCCCAGGTCCGGATGCTCGCCGAGCAGCCGCCACTGGTCCGGGTGCGCCAGCATCGTCTGCAGCGCCAGGCCGAGCTGGTTGCGCGTGGTCTCCATGCCCGCGAAGGCCAGGAACACCAGGGACACCGACAGCTCGCGCCGCGTCAATCGAGAGTCACCCTCGTGGGCTCGCAGCAGGGTCGTCACCAGGTCATCGCGAGGATCTGCGCCGCGGTCGGCGACCACGTCGTCGACGTACTCCGTGAGCCCCGAGAGCGCCGCCTCGATGCGGGGCAGGTCCTCGCGGAGGTTGGTCCCGAAGGACTTGCCCAGGTCGTCGGCCCAGTGCGCCACCTGGGCCCACTCCTCGGTGGGCAGCCCGAGCAGCAGGCAGAGGATGCGCGCGGCGTAGGGCTCGGCGAACTCCGACACGAACTCCACCTGGCCCCGGGGCGCGAAGTCGTCGATCAACTCGTGTGCGAGCGCCTGGAAGGCAGGTTGCATGGCCTCGATCGAGCGCCGCCGGAATGCCGGCATGAGCAGCCGCCTCAAGCGCGCGTGATCGGGGCCGTCGAGGCTGAGCAGGACCTCCTGCCACCAGGTGACGAAGGGACCATCATGGACGCCGTTCTGCTCGGGCCAGCGCGCGTTGCCCTGCCTGAACCGCCGATCGGTGAGCAGCGCACTGGCTTCGGCGTGCCTCAGCACCGCCCAGCCGTAGTTGGTCTCGACGAACCAGTCGGCTTCTCGAGCTGCGTGCACGGCACCCGAGGTGACGTCGCACTCCGGGTCGGCCAGGTCGAGGAAACGGGTTCGCATGACCGAATGCTGCCACGTGCGAGGAGCACGGCCGGGGTCATGGAACTTGATCCCTGGACCGTCCCTTACGGCAGAGCCGGCCGAATCCCCCGATCGCTCAGATCCGGGCTGATCGCAGTCGGAGGGCGTTGGTGATGACGCTGACCGACGAGAGCGACATCGCTGCTGCGCTGATGATGGGTGAGAGCAGCAGGCCGAATGTCGGGTAGAGGACGCCGGCTGCGATGGGGATGCCTGCGGCGTTGTAGATGAAGGCGAAGACCAGGTTCTGGCGAATGTTCGACATCGTGGCCTGGGAGAGGCGCCTGGCGTTGACGATCCCGGTGAGGTCGCCGCGGAGCAGGGTGACGCCGGCGCTCTCCATCGCGACGTCGGTGCCGGAGCTCATCGCGAGACCGACGTCGGCGGCAGCCAGTGCCGGGGCGTCGTTGACGCCATCGCCGGCCATCGCGACCACGCGGCCTTCGGCCCTGAGCTGCGTGACGATGTCGCTCTTGTGGTCGGGCAGGACCTCGGCCTCGACACGATCGATGTGCAGGGTCCGGGCGACGGCCGCAGCAGTGACGCGGTTGTCGCCGGTGAGCATGACGACCTCGATCCCCTCGGCGCGCAGGGCCTCCAACGCGGCAGGCGTGGTCTCTTTCACGGGGTCGGCGATGGCGAAGATGCCGGCGACGTGGTCGTCGACGCCCATGAAGATCGCGGTTGCACCGTCAGCACGCAGCTGGTCTGCCCGGTCGGTGAGATCGGCCGTGTCCAGACCCTGGGAGAGCAGGAAGCTCGCGCTGCCCAGCAAGACCCGGTGCTCCTCGACGATGCCAATGACACCCTTGCCGGCGGGAGAGTCGAAGTCGCTCACGGCTGGGATGCGCATGTCCTTCTCCTCAGCGGCCTGGACGACCGCCCGGGCGAGGGGGTGCTCGGAGGCGTTTTCGACGCCTGCCGCCAAGCGCACGAGCTCGTCACTCTCGAACCCGTCGAGCGCTACGACCTCGGTCACCGAAGGACGGCCCTCGGTCAGGGTGCCGGTCTTGTCGACCAACAGGGTGTCGACCTTCTCCATCAGCTCGAGCGCCTCCGCATTCTTGATCAGCACGCCGAGCCCGGCGCCACGGCCGACGCCCACCATGATCGAGACCGGTGTTGCGAGCCCGAGGGCGCAGGGACAGGCGATGATGAGGACAGCGACGGCGACGATCAGGGCGTGGGCGAGGCGTGGGTCTGGGCCCACGGTGGCCCAGACGATGGCGGCCAGCACGGCGATGCCGAGCACGACCGGCACGAACCAGCCCGAGACCCGGTCGGCCATCCGCTGGATCGGTGCGCGTGAGCGTTGGGCATCGGCCACCATCTGCACGATCCGCGCGAGCATCGTGTCGCGTCCGACCCTTTCGGCTCGCACCACGAGTGCGCCGGTCTGGTTGAGGGTGCCGCCGATGACCGGGTCGCCCGTGGTCTTGGAGACCGGCATCGACTCACCCGTGACCAGGGACTCGTCGAGCGACGAGCGACCCTCCTCGACCAGTCCGTCGACCGGGACCTTCTCCCCGGGGCGCACCCGCAGGCGGTCACCGATCAGGACCAGGTCGAGCGTCACCTCTTCCTCGGTGCCGTCATCCGCGATGCGGTGAGCGGTCTTGGGAGTGAGGTCGAGCAGTGCCTTGATCGCTCCCGAGGTCTGCTCACGGGCACGCAGCTCGAGCACTTGGCCCAGAAGGACCAACACGGTGATGACAGCTGCAGCCTCGAAGTAGACATCCACACTACCCATGTCGCGGAACGAGTCCGGGAAGATCCCAGGGGCGACGGTGGCGACCACGGAGAACACCCAGGCGACCCCGGTGCCCATCGCGATCAGGGTGAACATGTTGAGCTGCCTCGTGCGCACCGAGGTCCAACCACGTGTGAAGAACGGCCAGCCGGCCCACAGCACCACCGGCGTCGCGAGCACCAGCTGGATCCACGTCGCCGTCCTCGCGGATACGAAGTCGAAGACCGAAGGCACCAGGTGCATCCCCATCTCCAGGATGACCACCGGCACGGCGAGCACCAGGCCGATCCAGAAGCGCCTCGTCATGTCGGCGAGCTCAGCGCTGGGTCCGGAGTCCGCGCTGACGGTCACGGTTTCGAGCGCCATGCCGCAGATCGGGCAGGCCCCCGGACCCGACTGACGGATCTCGGGATGCATCGGGCACGTGTACTGCGCCCCCTCGCCTGCCGGGGCGTTCGTCGAGGCGTCGAGGTCCGTAGCAGAATTGCTCATGAGCTCGACCATACCCCTATGGGGTATTAAGGCAAGAGGCCTACGTCCTGAGTGATCCATGCGCAGGGATGTTGAGGGCGCTGGACCGGGGCCGTACGCTGGGGGAAGATGAGCCGTAGCGATGGGAGATCAACGAGGTGCGCCGCCGGAAATTCGGCGAGGCGCCTACTGGTCGTGCTCGTGGCGCTGGCGGGTCTCGTGGCAATGCACGGGATGTCCGAGCACGGCGTCACTCACCCCGACTCATCAGCCATGTCTGCGATGACAACCGGCGTGATGGTCGGTGGCCTCGAAGGCGCGGCGGACGTTGTTGGCTTCGTCGAGGACGGTGAGCCTGCGGTTGTGGCTATCGGCGGCACGGCCGCGGACCTGGTCGGCAAGGGTGCGGACGCCGCGATGGTGCTGTGCATGGCCATTCTCGCCGGGCTGGTCCTGCTCCTCACACGGGGGCACGGGCTGTGGGCCGGACTCTTCGTCCGGCCCGTTGCACCTGGGGTGGATGCCCGCATTGCTCGGACCGCTCGCGACCCTGACCCTCCCGATCTGTTCGCTCTCTGCATCCTGAGGTGCTGAGGAGCGCAGTCGGCCGTCCACGTCGAGCGATGGACAGCCGGACTGAGCCATCCCCACCACGTCGCTGCCTGACACTGTCGGGACGGCGGCACATCCGGAAGAGAGACAATCCTGTGTTCACCCACCGCAACCCCCGCAAGCTCGCCGTCGCCCTCACCGCGACCGCGACCCTGGCCCTGTCCCTGACCGCGTGCGGAGGGGACGAACCCACTGCTGACCCGAGCGCTGTCCAGACCGCGGAGAACGGCGACGTCTTCAACAACGTCGACGTGTCGTTTGCGAAGGACATGATCCCGCACCACACTCAAGCGCTGGAGATGGTCGACCTCACCGAGGGCCGCACCCTCGAGCCCGCGGTTCAGCAGCTCGCTGACGCCATCCGGGGCGCTCAGGCGCCCGAGATCGAGACCATGACGGGCTGGCTGACGTCGTGGGGCGAGGACGTCGCTGACACCTCTGAGGGCGGTCACGACATGGACGACATGGGCGGCGAGGACATGGGAGGCATGAGTGGGATGATGACCTCGGAAGACATGGACGCTCTCGCGAAGGCCTCCGACGCCGAGTTCCAGGACATGTGGCTCACCATGATGGTCGAGCACCACACCGGCGCGGTCGAGATGGCGAAGGTCGAGCAGGCCGACGGCGAGTTCGCCGACGCCATCGCCCTGGCCGCGTCGATAGAGACCTCGCAAGAGGCGGAGATCGCGACCATGGAAGGACTCCTCGCCGCGTAGTCACCCGCGGTCCAGTCTCGTCCTACCGACCGGCGGCGCCGGTCCTTGATCCCCAGGAAGCCACATGTCCACGCCCCGTCCCGAGCCCGCTGCCACCCCCGAGCGCGGGCGCCTGCCCTCGCGGTGGCGCGCGCTCGGGGTCGGCAGCGTAAGCTTGGCGCTGCTCGGAGGGTTGTGGTTCACCACGACGCGCGACGACGAGCAGCCCTCCCAGGTCGCTGCCGGAGGGGTCGAAGTAGGCCATATCCACGGAATCGGGGTCGACCCCGGTGACGGGCAGCTCTATGTCGGGGCGCACCTGGGCATGTTCAGCGTTGCACCCGACGGAGCTGTTGCGGCAGTCGGTGAGGAGCGCAACGACACGATGGCCTTCACCGTGGCCGGGCCCGGTCGCTTCCTCGCGTCCGGTCACCCGGAGCTGGGCAGCGAGCAGCCCGTCCACCTGGGGCTGATCGAGTCGCGGGATGCCGCGGGCTCGTGGGAGTCGGTTTCTCTGGCCGGTGAGTCCGACTTCCACGCCCTGGAGGTGGCGATGGGTCGCACCTGGGGGGTGGACTCCGCACGCGGCTTGTTGCTGACCTCCACCGACAACCGCGAGTGGGAGACCGTGGCTGAAGGCCCCTTCATCGACGTGGCCGCCGATCCCGCCGGCGCGGACGTGGTGCTCGCCACCACGGGCGCCGGCGAGCTGCGGTTCTACGACACGGCCGGCAGCACGACCGGCATCTCGCAGGCCCCGGTGCTGACCTTCATCGACTGGCCGATCCAGGAGCAGCTGGTCGGGCTCGGTCCGGACGGGTCCGTCCTGGTGTCCGCCACGACCGGCTCGTCCTGGGAGCAGGTGGGCCAGGTCCCCGGCCAGCCCACGGCGCTGGAGGTCACGGAGTCCGAGTGGTACGCCGCGAGCGACCAGGGGCTCTTCTCCTCGGTGGACGCCGGATCCTCGTGGCAGCCCGTGTTCACCTTCGGCGGCCCCTCGTGAGCGGTGCGCACCGCAAGCCACTCCCCGTCCCGCGGTCCACACGGCCGGGTGCGCACCGCACTCTCCGCTCCAGACCGAGCGTTCCGCAGGCACTGATCGGATTCACAGCCATGACTGTGATGAGCGCTGCAGTCATGGTCGCGACGAACACGTTCACCAATCGTGAGGCAACCGCCCACAGCGTCGCGATCGGTGTTTCCGATCCTCTCGCGTGGCGCAACGTCGAGCCGCGATTCCTACCAGACGACCCGCGTCCGTCAGCCTCTCCAGCGCCGGTGGCATCCGCGGCACCGCGCGCATCGAAGGTGGCGCCCCTCCCCGAGGCAGGGTCCGGTGAGTTCCTCGTAGCCAGGGGTCAGACTCCCCCCACCGGCACCGGGGACCTCGTCACGTACACCGTCGAGATTGAACGAGACGTCCCCGTCAGAGCAATCAACGCCGCTCGCATCGTCGACCGTGTGCTCACTCATCCACGCGGATGGACAGCCACCGGAGCCCACGCCTTGGCCCGTGTCGACACCAACGGCGACATCCGGGTCCTCCTTGCCACCCCCGAAACCACCGACACCCTGTGCGCCCCTCTGCGAACCGCTGGCCGGCTCTCGTGCCGCAACGGGGCCCTCGTGGTCCTCAATGCCTGGCGCTGGCTCAACGGCGCCCCCGCCTACCCCGACAGCCTGCGTGACTACCGCTCCTACCTCATCAGTCACGAATTCGGACATGCGCTCGGCAATGCCCACGTAGCTTGCCCGGGCGCCGGCCGACCAGCTCCCGTCATGATGCAGCAGACCAAGGGCCTCGGCGAATGCGTCGCCAATCCCTGGCCCCTGCCACGAGCCGCGTCGACCAGGCTGGAGGGCCGGGCGAGACGCCTGTCGAGCCCGGCCTCCTCGTCGTAGGCCCAGATCGCGGCTCAACGTGTTGGCGGCGCGGTTCGGTGCGGTGCCGTAGATGAGGCGAAGCGCTAGTCAGACTTGGCGGACGGGCTCGGCCGTGACCGCACCAGCAACTCACAGGGCGTCGGGATCAACGTGCACAGTTTCGGTCACCGCAGCTGGGTCAGTGGGGTGCGGGCCAGCAGGGCAGGCCGTCCCAGCCGCTGAGGCCCGTGGTGATCGTCGCCGGCGACCGACTGCACGGTCAGTGCCAAAGGTCCTCCAGGATGAGGCTCCTCGAGACAGGCTGCTACGCGGTGGCTGCTGGCAGCGTGATCGTGAATGTTGTCCCGTGGCCGGGTCCGCCGCTTTCGGCCGAGATGTGTCCGCCGTGGGCCTGGACCAGGGCCTGGGTGACGGTCAGACCGATCCCGCTTCCGCCGCCGACTCCACTTCCGCCTCGGTCCCGACTACGGGCGGTGTCGACGCGGTAGAAGCGGTAGAACAGGAGGGGCAGGTGCTCCGCGGCAATGCCTTCTCCGGTGTCGGTGACGATGAACGCGACCTCGTTGCCGACGGCGCGGGCGGCCAGTTGGACGTGACCACCGGCCGGGGTGTGGCGCAGGGCGTTGTCGAGCAGGTTGCCCAGGATCTGTGCCATCCGTTCGGGATCGACGTTCACCTGGACTTCCGTGGTGACCTTCTCGGTCAAGGTCACCCCCTTCGAGGCGTACCGGTCCCCTGCGGCTCCTACGGCGGCAGCGGTGAGTTGTCGTGGTGAGATGGCCACGGTCCGAATCTCGATCGCGCCCTCCTGAGCCAAAGAGACGGCCGTGATGTCCTCGGCCAGGCGCCCCAACCGATGGGAGCTCGCGTGGAGAACCTCGAGCGTGGGCCCGTCGAGCTCGCGGACTCCGTCCTCGAGTGCCTCCAGGTGGGCGTCGAGGGTTGCCAGGGGGGTACGCATCTCGTGGGCGAGGTCGCCCAGCATCCGTCGGCGGATGGTCTCGACGCTGTCGAGACGGTGGGCGAGCTCGTTGAACGTCTCGGCCAGCGTGTCGAACTCCCGCCCCAGGGACGGGGCAGGGATGCGCAGGCCGTAGTTGCCATGGGCGATCTCGGTCGCAGCAGTGGTGACCTGAGCGATCGAGCGCTGGGTGCGTCGGGTGAAGTACCAGGTCACCCCCAGCGCCAGGATCGCCGAGGTCAGGAGCGCGACGACCAGCGAGATGACCAAGGCCGTAGCGAACGCATCGTTGACGTGCTCGGACTCAGCAGCGCTGTGCGCCGCTGCGGCCATCCGGACGTGGCTGCGGAAGATGCCCGGACCCACCGCGGTGGCGACCACCCAGGCAGTCAGTGCCCCCGCTCCCAGGACCAGTGCCTGGGCGAGCAGGAGTCGCGTCCCGAATCCGGGACCGCCACTTCGACGAGCTTCCGACGCCCGAGTACGGTCGCCGCTGGCTCGGGTCCTCATTGGCCCGTGCCCATCCGGTAGCCGACGCCCCGGACCGTGCGGACGAACCGGGTCGCCTGGCCATCATCACCGAGCTTGCGTCGTAGGTGCCCGATGTGGACGTCGACGAGGTGCTCGTCGCCTACCCAGGTCGCGCCCCAGACTGTTTCGATCAGCTGGCGCCGACTGAAGGCCATGTGGGGACGATCGGACAACGCGGTGACCAGATCGAACTCGGTGCGGGTCAGCGCCACCAGGTCCCCCTCGAGCCACACGTCGCGGCCCACCGGGTCGATCACCAGCGGCCCGAAGGTCCGTGTCGTGTCCGCCGCACCGTCGCTCTGGCCCAGTGCTCGCGGGCGCCGGAGCATCGCTTGCACCCGGGCGATCAGCTCGCGGGGGCTGAACGGCTTGGTCATGTAGTCGTCGGCCCCGACCGACAAACCGATGAGGGTGTCGACCTCCTCGGTACGTGCGGTCAACATCACGACGTAGGCGTCGGAGAAGGCCCGTACCTGCCGGCACACCTCAACCCCGTCCAGGCCCGGTAGCCCGAGGTCGAGCACGATGACGTCCGGGTCGACCTCGCGGGCCCGGGCCACCGCTTGGGCGCCGTCGTGGCACAGGGTCACCTCGAACCCGGCGCGTTCCAGATAGCTGCCCACAAGCGCGGCGAGCTCGGTCTC
>Ga0136639_10000758_pt1 | contig 11098 bp, 12 predicted proteins | sample AntDrymUQ8592106_2_FD_113739 | JGI IMG/M metagenome (GOLD analysis project Ga0136639, IMG submission 113739) | Polar desert sand microbial communities from Dry Valleys, Antarctica - metaG UQ859 (21.06) | ecosystem: Environmental > Terrestrial > Soil > Desert | place: Antarctica: Dry Valley...
ACATCGTCGTCGACGAAGCCAAGGTCGAGCTCGAGGTCGCCCGGGGTCTGCCCACCAGTGACGAACGCGAGATCCGCATCCGTCGCGCCGAGGCGCGCATCCGCGCTTCCGAGAAGGTGTCCTGACCGCAGCACCGATCTCTGGCACCTCGCGATGCCCCCGGCCCCTAGGTGGGCCGGGGGCAACGTGTTCGTTAGGCTGACGCGACCGAGGAGGGGGTGACCGGATGCCGTGGTGGCAGTGGCTGATCGACGTCGCCGGCGTCCTGCTCCTGCTCGTCCTCAGCTACGCTCTCGCACTCGTCATCCGTCGCAGAGCACTCTCCCGCCACGGCGGAACCTTCGAGCTCAGCTATCGGGTGCGCTCCGACAAACCGGGCCGCGGCTGGGTCCTGGGCCTCGGTCGCTACTCCGGCCAGACGCTCGAGTGGTTCCGCGTGTTCTCGGTGGCTCCTAGGCCCAAGCGGATCTGGGCACGCGACACCCTCAGCTATGACGGGCGACGACAAGCCCTCGGGACCGAGCAGATGTCGCTCTACCCCGACCACGTGGTGATCCACTGCCAGACCGCGTCGGGCGAGATCGAGCTCGCCATGAGCGAGGCGTCGTTGACCGGCTTCCAGTCCTGGCTCGAGGCCCGCCCGCCCGGGACCGACTGGTCGCGATGAGCCCGACGCTGCCCGCCTCCAAACGATCGGTCGCAGCGGTCTTCGCGCTCAACGGGGTGCTGATGGCATCGCTGATCTCGAGGATCCCCGACCTGCGCGAGCGGCTCGACCTCGACAACGGGGCGCTGGGTCTGCTGCTGCTCGCGATCGCTGCCGGCTCCGTGCTGGCCCTCCCGACCGCCGGGCGGCTGATCGCCCGCACCAGTGCGGCCGACGTCGTCAGGGCGGGGGCACTGGTCGGCGCCACCGGCCTGATCACCTGCTCGCTGGGCGCCTTCGTCGCTGGCTCGGTCGCGATAGCTGCTGTGGGGCTCTTCCTCTTCGGGGTCGGCAGCGGGTTGTGGGACGTCGCCATGAATGTCGAGGGCGCGGAGGTCGAGCGGCTCCTGGCGCGCACGATCATGCCGCGCTTCCATGCCGGCTGGTCGTTCGGCAACATCGGCGGCGCAGCGGTCGGCATCGTGATGGCAGCCACCGGGGCGCCGGTCGTCGCTCACATCACCGTGGTCTCGCTGCTGGCGCTGGCCACCGTCCTGCTGGTCGTGCGCGACTTCCTCCCCGTGGCTCCCGAGGAGCACCATGAGGACGGACCGCCCCGCTCGGCGTGGACCGAGCCCCGCACCCTGGCCATCGGCCTGATGGTCCTGACCTTCGCGATCGCCGAGGGCTCGGCCAACGACTGGCTCTCACTCGCGCTGATCGACGGCTACGACGCCCGGCACTGGGTGGGCGTCAGCGGCTACGCCCTCTTCGTCACGGCGATGAGCATCGGGCGGCTCTTCGGCCCGATCGCCCTGGACCGGCTCGGGCGCCGGGTCGTGCTCTGGGGGTCGGCCGCTGCAGTTGCGGCCGGGACGCTCGTGACCGTCCTGGGGGAGTGGACGCCGCTGGTGGCGCTCGGCATCCTCCTCTGGGGGCTGGGCGCCGCCCTGGGCTTCCCGGTGGGGATGAGTGCTGCGGCCGACGACCCGCGGCGCTCAGCCGCGCGGGTCAGCGTGGTCTCGACCATCGGCTACGCGGCGTTCCTCACCGGACCACCACTCCTCGGGGCCCTCGGCGACCGCGTCGGCACGCTCGACGCGCTGCTGGTCGTGACCGTGCTGATGGCCCCGGCGGCCGTGGCCGTCCTGGCAGCGGCTCCGTCTTCGCGCCGATCGCGCCGATCCCGCCCTTCGCGCGTGGACGTCTCCTAGCGCTCGCCGCCCGGCACCCACAGCACGTCGCCAGCTTCGCGGTTGGCGTGCCGGGCCAGGATGAAGAGCAGGTCCGAGAGCCTGTTGAGGTAGGTGATGGCCACCTTGTTCATGGCCTCCCCGTGCTGCTCGAAGGCTGCCCAGGCAGCCCGCTCCGCACGGCGTACGACGGTGCGCGCGACGTGCAGGTGTGCCCCACCGGGCGTGCCGCCGTTGAGGATGAACGAGCGCAGGTTGGGCAGCGCCTCGTTGTAGTGGTCGCACCAGGCTTCGAGCCGGTCGACGTAGGCCTGCTCGATGCGCAGCGGGGGGAACTCGGGGTCGGCGACGACCGGGGTGCAGAAGTCGGCGCCGACGTCGAAGAGGTCGTTCTGCACGTGGACCAGGACGGCGACCACGTCGTCCTCGAGATCACCGGTCGCGATCGCGACCCCGATCTGGGCGTTGGACTCGTCGACGTCGGCATAGGCGTGCAGCCGCAGGTCGTTCTTGGTGGTGAGGCTCATGTCGCCGAGTCGTGTCTCGCCACCGTCGCCGGTGCGGGTGTAGATCCTCGTGAGGTTGACCATGAGTGCGAGGGTAGCCAGCATGCGTTCATCTCGTGTGCTCGGCCTGGTGGTCGCCCTGCCCGCGCTGTCGCTCGCGGCGGCGGGGCTGTTCCATCCGCACCGCCTCGACGCCGACACCGCCGACCGCTGGTTCGCACTCCACGTCGCCGGCCTGCTGGTCTTCCCCCTCGTGGGGGTGGCCCTGGCCGCCCTGGTCCGGGGACGTCGTGACCCGGTGGCGTGGGCGGTGCGACTCGCGGCCTACGGGTACGCCACCTTCTACAGCGCGCTCGACGTGATCAGCGGGATAGCGGCGGGCTACGTCACTCGCGAGCTGGGGGCGGGGGTGCCGCGTCCGGACGAGGTGCGACTGCTCTTCCGGATCGGCACTCCGCTCGGGGAGGTCGGCTCGTGGTCGCTGCTGGTGTGCTGCGTCCTCCTCGCGGGTGACCTGCTCGCGCGGCACCGGGTCGGCGCGCTGCCGGTCCTGCTGCTGGTGCCGGGCGCGTGGCTGGTGCACACCGACCACATCTTCTCCCCGCTCGGGGTGGCCGGGATGACCCTGCTGGGGGTGGGCTGCGGCCTGCTCGTCGCGACGCGCCCACAATTGATTGCAGTGCGGGTGCAACCTTTGGGGGGTGAGCCGCGTCATAGTGGGTAAGCGGTAAGAGACGGCTTCACTCGGGAGGACGATAGGCATGGAGATCACGACCATCGGTCCGACGCTCAGGTTGAGCGGCGACTTCGACGTGCGCAGCACGTGGGAGGTCCGTAACGCCATCTACGACCACCTGCGCGACCACGACTCCGACGTCGTCGTCGACCTCACCGAGGTGACCACGGTCGACCACACGGCCTTGAAGGTCCTGGCGATGGCGACCCGCAACGCGACCCGCGAGGGCCACCACCTGACGCTGCGCGGCTGCGGCCCGGCGGTGCGTCGGATGCTGCACATCTCCCGGCTGATCCGCGTCGTCGAGCTCGAGCGGGAGCGCGTCCCCGCCTGACCGATCGAGGCCTGAGCCGACCGTCTCGGCCCGGCTCCGGGGGAATCATGTCGGATAAGCCACACCGAGACCCGTTACTTATGGGTAGCCGACGACCTACCCTCAGGGCATGACCGAGAAGGACCGCCCCTGGGTGATGCGCACGTACGCCGGCCACTCGACCGCTGTCGCGTCCAACGCGCTCTACCGCACCAACCTGGCCAAGGGGCAGACCGGTCTCTCGGTCGCCTTCGACCTGCCCACGCAGACCGGCTACGACCCCGACTCGCCCCTCGCGCGTGGCGAGGTCGGCAAGGTGGGTGTGCCGGTGCCGCACCTGGGCGAGATGCGCAAGCTCTTCGACGCCATCCCGCTCACCGAGATGAACACCTCGATGACCATCAACGCCACCGCGATGTGGCTGCTCGCGATGTACCAGGTCGCTGCCGAGGAGCAGAACCCCGGGCTCTCACCCCAGGAGGTGGCCGGTCAGCTCGCCGGGACCACCCAGAACGACATCATCAAGGAGTACCTGTCCCGGGGGACCTACGTCTTCCCGCCCGAGCACTCGTTGCGCCTGATCGGCGACATGATCTCCTACACCGTCCATCAGATCCCGAAGTGGAACCCGATCAACATCTGCAGCTATCACCTGCAGGAGGCCGGCGCGACGCCGACCCAGGAGCTGGCCTACGCGCTGTGCACCGCGATTGCCGTGCTGGACCAGGTCAAGGCGTCCGGCCAGGTCTCCGAGGACGACTTCGAGAAGGTCGTGGGCCGGATCTCCTTCTTCGTCAACGCCGGGGTCCGCTTCATCGAGGAGACGTGCAAGATGCGCGCCTTCGTCGAGCTGTGGGACGAGATCACCCGCGAGCGCTACGGCGTCGAGGACCCCAAGATGCGACGCTTCCGCTACGGCGTTCAGGTCAACTCCCTGGGCCTGACCGAGGCGCAGCCGGAGAACAACGTGCAGCGCATCGTGCTGGAGATGCTCGGCGTGACCTTGTCGAAGAATGCCCGTGCCCGCGCTGTGCAGCTGCCCGCCTGGAACGAGGCGCTCGGCCTTCCGCGTCCCTGGGACCAGCAGTGGTCGCTGCGGTTGCAGCAGGTCCTGGCCTTCGAGTCCGACCTGCTCGAGTACGAGGACATCTTCGAGGGCTCGGTCGTCATCGAGGCCAAGGTGCGCGAGCTGGTGGACGGCGCCCGCGCCGAGATCGACCGCGTCCAGGCGATGGGTGGCGCGATCGCGGCCGTCGAGTCGGGCTACATGAAGCAGGAGCTCGTCTCGGCCCATGCCGCTCGCCGCGGTCGGATCGAGAACGGCCAGGAGAAGATCGTCGGGGTCAACATCTACGAGACCACGGAGCCCTCGCCGCTGACGGCCGACCTCGATGGCGCGATCATGGCCGCCGACCCCCAGGCCGAGCAGTCGGCGCTGACCTCGGTGGCGGAGTGGAAGGCCGCGCGCGACGAGGCAGCGGTCACCGCAGCCCTTGCCGCCCTCGCGGCCGCTGCCAAGACCACCGAGAACCTGATGGCGGCCACGCTGGTCGCCGCCCGCGCGGGAGCGACCACGGGGGAGTGGGCCGGCACGCTGCGCGAGGTGTTCGGTGAGTTCCGCGCGCCCACCGGGGTGAGTGGCGCCGTCGGTGTCGTCGAGGCAGGCGCCGAACTGACCGCCGTACGCGAGAAGGTGCGCAGCACCAGCGAGGAGCTCGGCGGTCGACTGCGGCTGCTCGTGGGCAAACCCGGCCTCGACGGGCACTCCAACGGAGCCGAGCAGGTCGCTGTGCGTGCTCGCGACGCCGGCTTCGAGGTGATCTACCAGGGCATCCGGCTCACGCCCGAGCAGATCGTCTCGGCCGCCGTGGCCGAGGACGTGCACTGCGTGGGGCTCTCGATCCTGTCGGGCTCGCACATGGAGCTCGTCCCGTCGGTGCTCGAGGGTCTGCGCGAGGCCGGGCTGCCCGACGTGCCGGTCATCGTCGGCGGGATCATCCCGGAGTCCGACGGTCGGCGCCTGATGGAGCTGGGGGTAGCCGCTGTCTACACCCCCAAGGACTTCGGTCTCACCGCGATCATGGGCGGGATCGTCGATGTGATCCGACGTGCCAACGACCTCTCCTGACCTCGTCCGGTTCGTGGGACGTGCATCACCTTTAGGTTAGGCATGCCTAAGGCGCGCCTGCTACGATCGGTGGCATGGGAAACTCCAAGGGCGCCGTGCGCAAGCTCCCCAAGACCGAGTGCTGCGAGTCGAGGTCGAAGTGCGGCCGCTGCCCCCTCCGGATGCTCAAGGAGGGCACCCTTCCCGAGGGGTACACCGTCAAGAAGCGCAAGCTCGTGCGCGTGGACGGCAAGAAGTTGACCAAGAAGAAGCTCGCCAAGGCCGCCTGACACGATCCGGCGACGACTCCAGGAGATCCCTCCGTGCCCGCACCCCGCTTCGCCGAACAGCTCAACACCCAGATCGGCAACGAGCTCGCCGCCCACAGCCAGTACCTCGCGTGCGCGGTCTACTACGACGCCCTCACGATGCCGCGGATGGCCGCGTTCTTCTACGGACAGGCGCTCGAGGAGCGAGAGCACGCGATGATGATGGTGCAGTACCTGCTCGACACCGATGCCGACGTCGTGGTGCCCGGGGTCGGGGCCCCGGTCAACTCCTTCGACGACCTCCTCGCTCCGGTCGCCCTGGCCCTGGCCCAGGAGAAGCGGGTCACCGAGCAGATCAACGCCCTGCTGCGCATCGCCCGTGAGGAGGGCGACTTCGCCTCCGAGCAGTTCATGGCGTGGTTCATCAAGGAGCAGGTCGAGGAGGTGGCCACGATGAGCGACCTCCTGGCCGTCGTCACCCGCAACCGCGAGGACATCGAGGACATCGAGGAGTACGTCGCCCGCGAGCAGAGCGCCATGGGTGAGGACCCGACGGCTCCCCGCGTCGCCGGCGCCTGACGGGTCGCCGAGCGGGCCCGGCCCGGTCAGCCCCGGTCAGCCCGGTGGTCGCGAGGTCGCCGTGGAGTTGGGGCAGAACGCCTCACGCGGGGAGCCGGTGTGGATCTCCTCCGGCAGGGTCACCTCGACGACGTCCTCGAAGAGGCCCGCCTGCTGCGTGCGTACCCCGATCGTGGTGACGAAGGAGCCGGCTCGCGACGACAGGGTCTCGCACCCGCCCATGGTCAGAGACAGCGTGACGTCGCCCGACTCACCGGGCCCGATCGTGCGTCGCGTCAGACCCGCCAGGCCGAACAGCCGGGGGTCGGCCTGCTCGGTGTCGAGACCCAGGACCGTCACCGGCAGGCGGGAGTCGTTGTCGAGGCGGAAGGTGTAGCGCAGGGTCCCACCGTCGTCGTAGCGGACCTGCCGCACGCGCCGCTGCGCGACCTGGAAGACCGCGCTCGCCTCGGTGCCGGTCACCGAGGTCGGGCCCCCTGCCACGAGCGTTGGGCTGCTGCGCGCGATCGCGAACGAGGCGCCGGCGACCACGAGGGCGACGACGGCGAGCGCGACCAGGACGCTACGCAGCGTGCGCACGACGGCGGCGACCCCAACCGAGGAGGAGGACCAGGCCGCCTGCCGCGACGAGCAGCGGAGCACCACCTGCTGCGGCGTCGGCGGCGCGCGCTGCGCTGGGCGGCGCTGCGACGACATCTGTCGCCGCGCGAGCGGCAGAGGGGCGCGACGGGCTGTCGAACCACTCGCAGCCCGGCGGGTGACGTAGCACCGGGTCGGCGCGGTCGTACTCGCTGCAGGTCAGGAATCCGGCGTCCTTGACGGTCATGCCGGGCAGGAACAGCGAGCCTCCGGCCGCGCAGCTCGCGGGCGGCAGGACGAAGTTGTCGTCCTGGCTGCCGTCGGCATAGCGGTTCTTCTCCCAGCAGTTGCCGACACCCTGGTCGTCCCACCAGTGGTCCATGCCGTTCTCGAGGACTCGTCCGTCACGCGCGGAGCCCATGTGGTTGGCAAAGGTGTGGTTGTGGTTGGAGGTGTCGTAGAGCTTGCTCGGGTCCATCTCGTCGCGCAGCGGGGCGGGCACCCAGAACTGCATGGTGCCGACGCGCCAGTTGTCGTAGATCCAGTTGTGGTCGGTGGAGTTGTAGTTGCCGCCGGCGATCAGGACGCCGGTCCCCACCGGGGTGGGGACCACCGGGCACACCGCGCCGTCGATGTAGCCGCGCTGCGGCATGGGTCGGTCACAGACGCCCTTGTCGACGTAGTCGGTGTACCAGTTGGTGTTGTTGCGGAAGATCTCGTTGTCGTTCCACCGGGCGTGGTCCTGCGGCAGCCCGGGGTGGCCCGGGAACAGCGAGTCCGTCGCGATGCCGGTGGCGTTGTCGTAGAACTTGTTGTGGTGCGCCCACACCGAGTTGCCGGCCGTGCCGGAATAGCCGAGCGTGTTGTGGTGGCTGCGGTTGCGGCGGATCTCGATCGCGTAGCGGGTGGCCTTGAAGTTCGTGTTGTTCGCGTTCAGGTCGGACCCCGAGCCGGGGTAGATGCCCGAGTCGCCGTTGAAGTAGGCGTCCGAACGCTGGATCAGGCCGTGGTCGCTGGCGAAGGCCAAGATGCCGTACTCGTCGTTGCCCCGCGTGCGCAGGCGGTCGAGGACGAAGCCGTCGGTCTCGAGGACGTAGACGGCGTTGAACTCTGACTGCTGCACAGTCATGTTGGTGACGTAGGCACCGCCGGCGCGGTCGAGGCGGATCGCGTTGAGCTTCTGGAAGTCGTTGTCGAGGACGACGTCGGACATGCGCCGACCCGTGCCGACGATCTGCGTGCCGCAGAACTCGCTGTCGCACGCGATCGAGCCGTTGCGAGGAGTCTCGTCGCCGAAGACGGAGACCAGGTTGAGGTTGGCGAAGCAGCGGCGCTGGTCGGCGTAGGACAGCGCGATCGGGTCGGTCTCGTCGGCCGCAGCGGCCTGGCCGTCAGGGGCAGGCGTGCCGGGGGAGGAGATGGAGCCGATGTACTCCGAGCTGAGCAGCGGCTGGTTGGAGCTGGTGCCCAGGTGCGAGCAGTAGTCGCTGCGGGTGCGCTGACCCCACGTGCGCTCCTCGTAGACGCCGGGAAGGACGTAGACCGAGGTGCGTGGCTTGGTGATCGAGCGGACGGCGTCCTGGATGGAGGAGAAGCTGCACTGCGGCAGCAGCCGCAGGTTACGCTGCTTCGCTGCTCCTGCCGGCATCGCGTTGATGCGACGCGCGCTCTCCTTCCCCTTGCAGACCACACGTTTGCGCGGGTTGTCGTAGCCGAGGAAGGTCGGGCGGGAGCCGTTGCCCTTCGGGAACACCGCCGGCCGCTCCTCGTGCGCTGCGGCGCTGCCGGCAACACTGAAGGAGAGCGCCGTGGCGACGAGGGTGGGGACGACCAAGAGGGTCAGGACGAGCCGAGCGGTCCGGGACATGGGTGGCCTTTCGTTGCTGCCCCAACGACCGTGGTGTGACCGGGGTTACGTAGCGGCCGCCCGGTCGGGGAGGATCGGACCATGAGTCGCGTGATCGTCGTCGGGGCCGGGGTCGTCGGGCTGACCAGCGCGGTGCGTCTGCTCGAGGCCGGGCACCGGGTCGACGTCCTCGCCCGCGACCTGCCCCGGGAGACGACCTCCGCGGTCGCCGCCGCTCTCTGGTACCCCCACCGGGCGCTTCCCCAGGACCGGGTGACCGCCTGGGCGGCCACCTCGTACGCCGAGTTCGCCGCGTTGGCGAGCGACGCACCCGAGTCGGGGGTGCGGCTCGTGCCGGGGACCGAGGTGGTGGCCGCGACGGAGCCGGACCCCTGGTGGGTCGCGGCAGTGCCGTCGTTGCAGCGCGTGAGCCAGGGGTGGAGCTTCGTCGCCCCCGTGGTCGAGATGCCGGTCTACCTCGCTTGGCTGACGGCCCGGGTCGAGCTGCTGGGTGGCACGCTCACCCGGCTCAACCTGCGCGTGCTCCCGGACGGTGGGGACGTGGTCGTGAACTGCTCCGGCATCGGGGCCCGGCTCCTCGCGGCGGATCCCGCGGTCACCCCGGTGCGTGGCCAGGTCGTCTACGTCGACCAACGAGGCCTCGGCCTGGACCGGTGGTGGCTCGACGGGGCGGGGCCGACCTATGTCGTGCCGCGCGCGCACGACATCGTCATCGGTGGCACCGACGAGCCCGGTGAGTGGAGCAGGTCGCCGTCTGCGCAGTCGGCGGCGGACATGCTCGAGCGGGCCAGTCTGCTCGTGCCCGAGCTCGCGCTCGCCCGGGTGCGCGGACACAAGGTGGGGCTACGGCCCGTGCGGCCCGTCGTACGGCTCGAGCGGGAGGGGCGGGTCGTCCACTGCTACGGCCACGGCGGCGCCGGCGTGACGCTGAGCTGGGGGTGCGCGGCCGAGGTGGCTGGATTGATCTCCTAAGGGGGATCGGGGGTAGTCCAGCGCAGCGCCTAGCAACGCAGTAGATTCTCGCTTTGTGGTGGCGTCATTGGATACAGCGATCTTCCGGCATCTGCTCGATGCGGCGCCGGACGCCACTGTCATCGTCGATGAGACCGCGACCATCGTGCTGGCCAACGCCCAGGTCGGCAATGTCCTGGGGTGGTCGCAGAGTGAGCTCGTGGGCATGCCGATCGAGACGCTGGTGCCCGACCGCTTCCGCGAGGTCCACCGGGGGCAGCGTGCTGGGTTCCTCGCCGCGCCGGCGCTCCGGCCCATGGGCATCGGGAGAGATCTCTTCGCCCGGCACCGGGATGGCCACGAGCTGCCGGTGGAGATCTCGCTGTCGCCGCTCGGGACCGAGTCAGGGGTCCTGGTCTCGGCTTCCATACGCGACATCTCCGACCGGTTGCAGATCCAGGAGGAGGCGACCCGGTTGCGTGAGGAGATCATCGCCACGGTGTCCCACGAGCTGCGCACGCCGCTGACCTCGATCATCGGCTACGCCGAGCTCCTCGACGATCTCGACGACGACGAGCTCGGACCACACGCCCGCAAGATCTTGGAGGTCATCCGGCGCAATGCCACCCGCGAACTGCGTCTGGTGGACGACCTGCTCACCATGGCGTCGTTGGACGACGAGCGGCTCCAGATCACGCTGGCGCCGCTGGACCTCCTCGAGGTGGTCCACCGCGTCGTGGTCGACCACGCCCCGCGGGCGCGGGAAGCGCAGATCGAGGTGATCTTCGAGGGCGAGCCCATGCGCCCGGTACAGGGCGACTTCCTGCGCCTGGTCCAGGTCGTCGAGAATCTTCTCGGCAACGCCCTGAAGTTCTCCGAGCCCGGCGCCACCGTCACCCTGCGCGTCGGCCACGGCGGCGCGATGGCGCTACTCGAGGTCACCGACACCGGACGAGGTGTTTCGCCGCAGGAGCTGCCTCACCTCTTCAAGCGGCTCTACCGCGGACCGGATGCGGTCGTGGCACAGACACCGGGCGCCGGTCTCGGACTGCCGATCGCGCAGACCATCGTCCAGACCCACGGCGGCCGGATCGACGTCACCAGCGAGGTGGGCGTCGGCTCGACGTTCCGGGTCTACCTGCCCTACGCGTGAGGCTGCTCATCGACCCCGGCCACGGCGGTGCACGACGACGGCGACGCCGAGACCGAGCACGAACCCGATGAGCAGGCCGACGGAGGCGCCGAGGTCGGGCTCGACGAGCGAGCCGACGAGGGCGCCGACCACCGCGACGGCCATGACGAGCAGGGCCAGCACCACCCGTCGTACGACCTCGGTCAGGAAGACCTGGGAG
>Ga0136639_10000759_pt1 | contig 11097 bp, 8 predicted proteins | sample AntDrymUQ8592106_2_FD_113739 | JGI IMG/M metagenome (GOLD analysis project Ga0136639, IMG submission 113739) | Polar desert sand microbial communities from Dry Valleys, Antarctica - metaG UQ859 (21.06) | ecosystem: Environmental > Terrestrial > Soil > Desert | place: Antarctica: Dry Valley...
GGGCCTCCAGAATGCCCTCTACAAGCGCAACCTCTCCTTCGCATCGGACGCCGCCGTCGAGTTCAATGACGAGATGATGGAAGCCATCGCCTACTACGCTTATAGTGCTTCCTCCGATCTCGCAGCAGAAGTCGGCGCCTACTCCAGCTACGAGGGCTCCAAGTGGAGCAGGGGCCTCCTCCCGCAGGACACCGTCGATCTCCTCGAAGACGAGCGCGGCCGCAAAATCGATGTCCCACGCGGCGGGAAAATGGATTGGTCCGTCGTCCGCGAGAAAATCGCCAAGCACGGCATGCGCAATTCCAACGTCCTCGCCATCGCCCCGACCGCCACCATCAGCAACATCATGGGCACCACCCCATGCATAGAGCCGAACTACAAGAACCTCTACGTGAAATCCAACCTCTCTGGCGACTTCACCATCCTCAACACCGAACTCGTCCGCGATCTCAAGAAGGCCAACCTCTGGAACCCGGAAATGGTCGATCAGCTCAAATACTTCGATGGCGAACTCGAAAACATCGATGACATCCCAGAGGCCATCAAACAGAAGCACAAGACCGTATTCGGCATTGGCTACGAATACATCGTCGATGCCGCCGCCCGCCGCCAGAAGTGGATCGACCAGTCACAATCGGTCAATCTCTTCCTAGCCACCCCGGACTTCAAGACCCTCAGCCACATGTACCGCCGTGCCTGGGACAAAGGCCTCAAGACCACCTACTACCTCCGCACCCTCCAAGCCTCCAACATCGAGAAAACCACCGTCGAGATGAAAAAGGAACAACGCGGCCACATGGCCACCCAAACCGCAGCCACCGCCGCCACCAACGCCGCCGCGAAACTGGAATTCACCGCCGCCGAGAAAAACGCCTGCTCCATTGATGCAATGATGAACGGCGGTGAGTGCGAGGCTTGTCAGTAATTTAAAATCGCCATTACCTAAAGTTAGATACCAACCCTAATAGATATGGCATTTAGTCTCACACGATTGACCCTTTATGCATTGATCAGTGCGCTTGAAGAGGATTTGAGATCCATAGTGATCGATAATATTCCACATAACCATCCACCTGTTGATGTCTATGGGGTTGATTTATTCAATAGCTCAATGAACCGGTTTACTACCGAGGAGGGTGAAGGTTCCTATATCGATTCGTTCACTGAGTTGGTTAACTATGTTGACTTTCCGGATGCGTTCAAGCTCATACAACGTAATAAATCTTTCATGGATGTCGGGAGAGCGCAAAAATTCAATACATTCATTCCTTCACTGGAGAAGTTAGTACCTGTAAGAAACCGCGTAGCTCATTGTCGTCCATTGCACTTTGATGACTTGCCCATATGTCTGGATATTATCGAGAAGATTCAATTAGAAACGGATTTTAATTATAATGCAATTAAGGATGTAGAGGAAAAGATAGCAACAAATCCAGGATGGGTGCTTGAACTGAATTTACCTGCACCTCCTAAAGATCGTATTTCTCACAATCTGCCCATACCAGATTTTGATGAAACTGGATTTATGGGGCGTAGCGATCACCTCAGGAGTCTCAGGAATATTTTGGAAGGGCCATACCCTGTGATTTCAATAATCGGTGAGGGAGGTCTTGGAAAAAGCGCTTTAGCGCTGAAAGTTGCATACGATCTTCTCGACGCCGAAGGGACAAATTTCGATGCTATTGTATGGAGTACGGCTAAAGCAAATACGGTGACGGCTCAAGAAATCAAACAGATTGAAGATGCGGTAACTGATTCCTTAGGTATGTTTCGTGAGATTTCTGGAGAATTAGGTACAACATCGACAGAGGGCGATCAAATTCAGGAAATCCTTGAGTATCTTAAAGAATTCAAGATACTTCTGATATTAGATAACCTAGAAACTGTAATCGATGGCCCTCTTAAAGATTTTTTTGACCGACTTCCTTCAGGAAGTAAGGTGATGACCACCTCTCGTATTGGGTTAGGGGAATTTGAACGTCGCCTTAACTTGACTCCTATGACTAATCCTGAGGGGGCAAAGCTCCTGCGGTCGGTTAGTAAAGTTAGAGGAGTTAAAATGCTTTCAGATGCACCTCAAAAACGACTCAACGATTACGCAAATAAACTCAAGAATAACCCAGGATTTATCAAGTGGTTCGTTGCGAGTGTTCAGACTGGCACTAGGCCGGAAAAGGTGTTGCTTAATACATCGGTATTTTTGAACTTTTGTCTCGAAAATGTCTACGAACACATAGGAAGCGAAGGTCGGAGAATATTGGACGTGATGCAGGCGGTTTCACGTCCTCTCAGCGTACCTGAGTTGTCATATATTTCTTCTTTGGAGCCGATTCGTTTACAAGGAGCTATTCATCAACTTCTCCAGACTAATATGCTTTCAATTAGTTCCACCGGTGATACAGCATCATCGGAAACAAGATACGGGTTATCTGAACTAGCCCGAGCGTATCTAGTGAAGCGTCATTCTGTAAATTTTAAAGACTATCAACGGATAAGAGCTAAGGAGCGAGAAATTGTGGAGATGCACGGTCGTATCGTTGGAGGATTTAGTAATGACCATAGCTCAACATTCAGAATAGCTGTAAGAAATAAGAGTGATGCAGTTATAGCAAACTATCTGATAAAAGCATTTAACTTTGCTAAAAAGGGAGACGAAGATAGTGCCTTCGATTTAATTGAGAAGGCGAAAGAACTTAGTCCTGGATTTCACGAGATTCATAGAGTTGATGCTTGGATTCATGCACAGGCCGGAAATATATTGGCAGCAAAAAATGCATATGAGGCAGCATATGGATTAGCGGAGAATGACGTTAATCTCATGATATGGTATGCAGGTTTTCTTCTCAGAAATGAGAATGAATCGGAATTGGCGTTAGAATTACTGGATAAGGCGTTAAAATTATCTCCAAATAATATACATGCGAAGTTAGAGAGAGCTCGCGTTCTTATGCATTTTGAAGACTTTGGACAAGCTCGCTCGGATCTATACGAAATAAAGATATTTATCTTGTCTGCTCCAAAGCGGATGGCTCGAATTTATTGGGATCTTCTTATGCAAATATCTGATCGCAGAGCCGAAAAAATGCGCTCAGAATCTGATTACGAGGGTGTTATGGATTCGGTTGAAGAGTATCTTCACGATTTCGAAGCAATGCCACGTGATTGTATCGATCACCGACACACGAAACGTATTAACTCGCTGTGTCGAACACTTCAACTGGCCGCACAGCATCTTTTTGATCATGAATTATCTGAGCGATGTGCCGCTCTGCTAGAGAGGCTCAAGACTGAAATTAATTTCGTTGCAGGTGCGCCTCGTGCGTCATCTTATGGAGATCAAACGTTCCAAAATAATGTGAAGGAGGGAACAATCGTTACTCTCCAAGATTACTCTGGATTCGTTTCTTGTTCGTCTTTTGAGGATAATATATATTTCCAAAAGACAGAATTCCCTCCTTCAGAAAGTGTTCGACTACGGATCGGCGATAGAATGAGTTTCAAAGTCGGTCGGAATCGAAACGGGATATGTGCTGTAGTATGTAAGTTATTGAGCTGACATTAGTGAACATGAATGGTGTCAGTCCTTGCGGATTGACCTCCAATCCAAATCCAAAGCAGCACTTGACAGACGTCCCTAAAACTGTTCAAAAGAACCCATGAAGCACCTAGTCGAATCCCACCCGCTCCTTCTCAGGAACCCGGGAGCCTTGCCAGATCAGATGGGAAGCTTTCCACGATTCCGCTACATGGGCAGCAAGTTCCGGCTGCTTCCTTGGATTCACGACACGTTTCAGGAACTCGATTTTGAGACTTCCACGGATGCGTTTTCCGGCTCAGGAGTCGTTTCCTACCTGCTCAAGACGATGGGCAAGCAAGTCCGGGCAAACGACACCTTGGCCTTTCCCTCCGTCCTCACCGCCGCGACCGTGGCAAACAGCGCGACCATTCTGAATGCTGCCGATGTCGATTTCCTCCTGAATTCGAAAGCCCGTGGTGCCGATGAGAAGTTCATCCAACGCACATTCGACGGCATCTTCTACACGGTGCCAGAGCTGCAGTTTCTGGATGACCTTTGGGCTGGAATCCGTGAGATGGAATCACCTTTCAAGCGTGCAGTTGCTTTGGCCGCTATCCTTCGCTCTGCAATCAAGCGTCAGCCGCGCGGTCTTTTCACAGTTAGCGACCCGACCGCCTACCAGGACGGCCGCCGCGACTTGAGACTGACCCTAAAAGAGCATTTCATCGAGCAGGTGGAAGCCTACAACGCTTCGGTATTCTCGAACGGCATGCGGAACTCAAGCAGTTGCGGAGACGTTTTCGAGGTGAAGCAGGGCAGCGATCTGGTTTACATGGATCCTCCCTACGTCCCTCGCGCCGATGACAACTGCTACATCAAACGCTACCACTTCCTCGAAGGTCTGGCCTGTTACTGGGAGGGCAAGGAACTCATGATGAATACGAAGGTTCGTAAGATCGCGAAACCCTTCACTCCGTTCTCCTACAAAGGCACTGCCGTGGACGCTTTCGACAGGCTGTTCAGAAGATTTGCCGATTCCACCCTCGTCCTCTCCTATTCCTCGAACGCCTATCCGGATCTTCCGACTCTCCGCAAGCTGATGGGTCGATACAAAAGCTCCGTGGACGTTCTGGAGAAAACCCACCGCTACCACTTCGGAACCCACGTCGCAGCCAAACGCAACGTAGTCCAAGAATACCTCATCATCGGCACATGAAGCGCGTCCGCCAAACATTCGAAGAAATTTCCGGGTCGCTTTCCAATTTGGAGGTGGACTGGATGGAAGACCCTCATGCGGGTGCGGTGATCAAGGCTTTCGAGTCGCTACCAACCGGGCGGAAAATCACACGCGGAGATGTGGTGAAACTATTGGAGGGAAATTTCAGGGTCGGCTGCACGGCTCTTCGGCTCTTCTTGGATTTTTCAAAAGACGAGTTCACACGAATTACAGCCGAACTCTTCAAGGACTGCGGGGGAGCCGGTGTGACGAATTTCAAGAAAGATCCTGATGCTTTTGTCGAGAAGCTGGAAGAGATCCAGATCCTCGAGCGGATGTCAGACGAAATCAACCGCCCGCCCGAGTGGTCAGACCGGCTGATCGGCCTTTTCCAAGGAGGTTGGGGAAGCGCTGTGAAGGGACAGCTTCGAGGCCGCATGCTGGAAGATTTTACCGAAGAGATATTGAAGAAGGTATTTCTACCGGAACAGATTATCCCAAGGTGCCAGTTCCTCGGAGCCAATGGACGAAGCAGTGAGAAAGCAGACTTTGCCATCCCAAGCTCCGATGACGCTCTGATTCTCATCGAGGTCAAAGCCTTCAATGCGACGGGCAGCAAGCAGACGGACGTTCTCGGAGACATTTACCGCATCGTCGAACAAAAGCGGGATGATACCGCATTCATCCTCGTGACGGACGGCATTAGTTGGAAAGCACGCTCCAGCGACCTGAAGAAAATCATCGCCCTGCAAAACGAAGGAAAGATCCGTAAAATTTACACCATGGCGATGGCGAAGGAACTGGAGGCTGATCTCAGGTCTCTAAAAAAGTCATTTTAACAGAACTCATTGAAACAAAGCCTTCCAACCTTCGTGGATTTTTTCGCCGGTAGCGGCCTCGTGACCGAGGGCGCTCGCCAGTCCTGCTTGCCGGTATGGTCGAACGACATCTGCGGGAAGAAGGGCGACATCTACACCGCCAATCACGATTCCGGGCATTTTCACCTCGGCTCGATTGAAGAAGTGAACGGGAGCACGATGCCGCAAGGGGAGATCGTCTGGGCAAGCTTCCCTTGCCAGGATTTGTCTCTCGCGGGAAAGATGGGCGGCTTGGGGGCGTCCCGCAGCGGTCTTTTCTGGGAATGGCTGCGGGTGCTCGATGAAATGCCGGAGACGCCCAAAGTGATCGCCCTTGAGAACGTCACCGGCCTGCTTTCTTCGAACGGGGGAGCGGACTACCGCCTTCTCCACCAAGCCCTTCGCGCCCGCTCCTACAAAGTCGGCCCTATGCTGATCGATGCGCGTCACTGGCTCCCGCAATCACGCCCCAGGGTGTTCGTTGTCGCCGTCCATGAGGATGTCGATACTGCGGATTTCGAGGAGTTCGGCTCAAGCTGGTTGCACCCGCAATCCGTCACCCAAGCCATCTCCACCCTGGAGGGAAGCGTCTTCTGGTCCATGCCATTTCCAAAAGAACGCCCCAAGTCACTTTCCGAGATCATCGACTGGAAAGCCCCGGTCTTCGATCAAGCCAAGACCGAGCGACTGCTATCCATCATCGCCCTCAGTCACCTCGCCCGTCTCGAAAGCATCCCCAAGAGCCAACGAGCCGTCTTCCCCGGCTACCGCCGCACCCGCAACGGCAAGCAAGTCCTCGAACTCCGCTTCGACAACATCTCCGGCTGCCTCCGTACTGCCGAAGGAGGAAGCAGCCGCCAGTTCCTCATCCTCCACGAGAACGGAAACTGGAGCGCCCGCCTCATCACCACCCGCGAGGCAGCCCGCCTCATGGGAGCACCCGATTCCTACAAGCTTTCCGCCAACTACAACGAAGCCTACAGCGCCATGGGCGATGCCGTCGCCGTCCCCGTAGTCAGGCACCTCGCGGAACACCTCCTAGCTCCCCTCGCCAAACTCTCCCAATCCCATGCCAAACGAACTCGAAAAGAGCCTGCAAAAATTCGCCTCAGCGCATAGGTCTGAAAAGTTCCTCGATTCATGAAATTTGAAAAAACCATCCGAGAATTTGTCGAAACTTACGGCATGAAAGGAGGGAGCCTAGTGCCCGCTCGTCTTCAGTCGATGCTTGCGCTTCTTGAGAGCTTGAGGGAACGCCCTGAATTGGTTTTAACTCTCCATCTATCTGATGCGGGACAATCGCTTATCGGCCACGAAACGCTCGGAGGAATTGTCCACAAGAGGCTTGGGCTGACACCGCTCAACAAAAACCACGGCAGAAGGTCTTCAAACCTACATGCATGGGGCGTGCCTCTTCTCGAACTCCTTAAACAGGCGAAATTTGAATCCGCCGATCCGGAGAAAAAGGAAGCAATAATCGACGAGGCACAAAAGTGCTTGGGAGATCTGCTTCGTTCGATCCTAGAAGAAGGCCCGTTACGGGTAAAAGTGCAGGGCAAGACCGCCGAAACCGTAATTGCCGAAATTCTCCGGCTCGCGGAAAAACGCCAGAAGTCAGGCGATGTCGCCCAGTATCTGGTAGGAGCCAAGCTTTCAATTCGGTTTCAGAGGGAGATTCCTGTTCACGGAGCCAACAAAGGTGACCGGAAATCCCACATCGACACGAAGTCCCGTCTTGGTGATTTCGAAATCGAAAACTCAGTGCTGGAAGTGGCGGTCGGTCTGCCTGACGAGAAGCATCTGGATCAGATTGAAACGATACTTGATCACCCGGATCGGGAAGCGTGGCTGCTCACAAGGGAAGACAGGGTTGGAATCTGGAAAAGCGAGGTCGCGAAGCGTTTTGGGAATCAGGTGAGCCGGATCGTCGTGGTTTCCGTGGAAGCATTTGTGGGTCAGAACATCAGCGAGCTCGCTGAATTTTCGTCCGCGCGAAAAGCCGAGCGACTCAAGGAGCTTGTGGAGGTTTACAATTCGAAGTGGGTAGCGATCGTTGGCTCTTTGAATATCCGGATTCAGTTGGAATGAATGGGATCAATTTATGAATCCCCAAAACTATAGAACCCCTATGAAGAAGATCAACTCCACCGCCCCCACCTGCATCGAGATCTGTTCCGGAGCCGGAGGGCAGGCGCTTGGGCTGGAGATGGCGGGGTTTGAGGCATTGGCGCATGTGGAGAACGACAGGCACGCGTGTGCGACCTTGCGGCAGAACCGGCCGGGTTGGAATGTGTTCGAGGGGGATGTGCGGGGATTTTCCGCAAAGCAATTCGAGGGAGTGGATCTTTTGGCGGGCGGCGTGCCTTGCCCACCGTTTTCCAAGGCCGGCAAGCAGCTCGGCTCCGGGGACGAGCGGGATCTTTTCCCCGAAGCCCTGAGACTCGTCGAGGAGTGCAAGCCGAAGGCGATTATGCTGGAGAACGTGCGCGGCTTCTTGGACGCGGTGTTCACGGATTACCGGATGAACCTGAAGAAGCAGCTCAAAGCCATGGGCTACGATGCGAGCTGGCATCTGCTCAACGCCTCGGACTACGGCGTCCCGCAGCTCCGGCCCAGGGTGGTAATCGTCGCTATCCGCCAAGATCTAGCCACGAACTTTTACCCGCCCATCCCGCTCAGCGACGGAATCCCGGCTCCAACCGTCGGCGAAACCTTGGCGGATCTCATGGCGGAGAACGGTTGGGAGCGCGCCCTAGAGTGGGCAGCAAACGCCAACGAGATCGCCCCGACACTAGTCGGCGGCTCCAAGAAGCACGGCGGAGCCGATCTCGGCCCCACCCGCGCCCGCAAAGCCTGGGCATCGCTGGGAGTGGAAGGAAAATCCCTCGCCAACGCAGCCCCCATGCCCGGCTTTCAAGGCGCACCAAGACTCACCCTCCGCATGGCCGCCCGCATCCAGGGCTTCCCCGATCACTGGCAGTTTGCCGGCGGCAAAACCGCCTCCTACCGCCAGATCGGCAACGCCTTCCCACCTCCAGTAGCAAAAGCCGTTGCGCTGAGGATCAAGGCAGCGATCACCGGTGAGGTAATCAACAACAGAACAAATGCCCGCTACGCTTGAAACCGCCCGGAAGGAGTTCTTCGAGAGCCTAGCCGCCCGTAAGGCTTTGTCCTTTAATCATTACAAAGTGGGAAAAGGAAACTCTGTCAAAAAAGTTTTTGCAGCTAGCAATGCCGACTACAATAACCGGGCGAGCGTTGAAATTTCGAACGCCGTCGCAGAGTCTATCGTGGAGATCAAGAAAGCCAAAAAACTGGTGGCACAAACCTTGGGCGATCTCTTCGAGAAGAGCGTCGCGGAATTTCTCCAGAAGTCGTTTCTGAAACTCGGACATCTCCGGCCAGGGAAATGGAGCATCGACCATATCACCAGCCGTTCGGAACAGGCGGTCGTCGGCTGCGAACAATACGCCCACCTCGGCGATCTGGCCAAATTCTGCCTCGAACACCGCGAGTTGGCAGCATCCCTCGGCAACGATTACGCGATCAGCCCGGATGTCATCGTCACCCGCAAACCGGAAGCCGATGAAGCGATTGATGCCGGAGGCGCATTTCTGGCAAGTGGCCTTGCGATGCGTTCCCCGCTCAGGGAAGCCGTCAACTCCCTTCCAATTCTCCATGCCTGCGTTTCCTGCAAGTTCACCCTCCGCAGCGACAGATCCCAGAACGCCCGTTCCGAAGCCCTAAACCTGATCCGGAACCGGAAGGGAAGAACCCCGCACATCGTCATCGTTACCGCCGAGTGCCTACCCAGCCGATTGGCCTCACTCGCTCTCGGAACCGGCGATATTGACTGCCTCTACCACATCGCCCTGCCCGAGCTAATCGCCGCCGTGGATCGCCTCGATTTCCCGGATGCAAAGGACATGCTCGATACCATGATCGCCGGACGAAGGATACGAGACATCACCGACCTCCCCTTGGATCTGGCGACCTGAAAACCACAGCTTGACTAAAATACCGAAAACTGTTCAAATGAACACATGAAGCAACTTGAATCTATCGAACTCTTCTCCGGTGCCGGAGGTTTGGCGCTCGGCCTCCATGCGGCGGGCTTCCATCACCGTGGCCTTTACGATTGGAACGCTTCCGCCGTCGAGACCCTGCGCTACAACCAGAAGATGGGGCACGAGTCGTTGGAGGGTTGCGAGATCTCCCGGGTGGATGTGCGGGATGTGGATTTCCGGAAGTATCGCGGGGTGGATCTGGTGGCGGGCGGCCCGCCCTGCCAGCCGTTTTCCATGGGCGGCAAGGCGGCGGGTATGAACGATGCCCGGGACATGTTCCCCCAGGCCATCCGAGCCGTCGCCGAGGTGCAGCCGCGTGCCTTGATCTTCGAGAACGTCCGCGGCTTGCTGAGACCCGCCTTTTCCAATACCGAGGAAACGATCTGATGATCCTAAAATAACGATTGATTTGGACGAACAAAGCAGGAATTCTCGGATCGGTGTTTCTTGCTCCGCCTAGCACCGATCACCCCAATTCATGAATTCGTACCGACCTTAAGCCATGAGCGAGTTTTTCTTTTCTCTAGGTGATCTCTATTCTCACGAGGAGATAATCAAACATCTCAAAGTTGGAAATGCCGGGGGCATACGAGTGGCTGCTGGTAAAAACGGATCTGTTTCGCGCGTTGTTCTTTTTTCGACATCGGAACAGGAAGCGAACCCCCAGGAGAATCCCTACCGGGATCGGAGCGATGGTGCAATTCTCACTTACACCGGGACAGGCAAAGTAGGTGACCAGAATTTATCCGGCCAAAATTCGAGAATAACCAATCAGAGTTCCTCATTTTTTCCGATTTACGTATTCTCACTCTTCAAACACCGGAAGTCAGCCGGTTCACCCAATAAGCGCTGGCGTTTCGCAGGCATCTACAAATACCTCAACCACAGCCGGGAGAATCAGGCGGATTTATTGGGATCCACCCGGAGCGCTTGGATTTTCAAGCTTGTGAGGTTGAATGTTGTGAAGGCGCATCCTTCAATGGAACCCGCGATTATTGACGCCATAATTCGCGCTTACGCTGATCCCATGCTGGGTGCCCACGTATTGCTGAACTCTTCCGATAGTATCCTCGCAGCGGACATTGAAAAAACGATAAAGCGGATGAGTCTCCTGGCTCCATTTGCGTTCGAGCATTTTGTGAAAGAAGCCTTACTTGCTTCACAATTTCGGGAGGTTCGCGTCACGAAACAATCTTCCGATGGAGGGGTCGATCTGGTTGCTCGCATGCCACTTTCAATGTGGCCTATCGAGTCGCAGATCATTCACATGCAGGTGAAGAGGTGGCAAAAGCCCGTCGGGCGACGTGAAGTTGCTCAGTTGCGCGGGAGCCTCGAACCGAGGGCGCTTGGGGCTGTCATAACCACTGGCAATTACGCCCGCACTGCAGTAGTCGAATCAGAGAGACCCCACATGCTGCCAATATCCCTTGTGGACGGACA
>Ga0136639_10000760_pt1 | contig 11092 bp, 8 predicted proteins | sample AntDrymUQ8592106_2_FD_113739 | JGI IMG/M metagenome (GOLD analysis project Ga0136639, IMG submission 113739) | Polar desert sand microbial communities from Dry Valleys, Antarctica - metaG UQ859 (21.06) | ecosystem: Environmental > Terrestrial > Soil > Desert | place: Antarctica: Dry Valley...
ATCCCGACCGGCCCCATCCCGACCGGCCCCATCCCGACCGTCGCCGCGCTCACCTACGACCTGATCACCGGGCATCCGTATGAGCTGACCTCCGGCGATGTCATCTTCACCGTGATGGCCCTGCGGCGGGGGATCCCTGATGCCGACCGCATCGCGGCCCGAGCCGAGTTCTACGCCGCGCCCCGGGCGTGCCTGCGCTCCTCAGATCTCGGCAAGCGGTACGGCTGGGGCATTCACGCCGACGCCGACGGGCGTCTCGCGCTCTACGGGGTCGAGTCGCACGAGTACGGCCGGCTGCTCGACGGGCGCGATCCGTTCGGCGCCTGTGTCACGGTGACCCGGGCAATGCGCAGTTCCCGCTGAGCCCGCCCGCGCCGCGTGACGCGCGCACACTGTTTCGTGGGCGACAATGAGGCATGAGCTCAGTAGGCACACCCGACCCGAATTCCGGCTGGCTGTCCGACGAGGAGCTGGCCGAAACCAGACGCCGCCTCCCGCTGCTGTATGTCGAGGCGGTGCCGGTGCGTGTCAACGGGCTCGGAGAGATCACCGAGGTCGGCATCCTGCTCCGCGCGAACTCCGCGGGCGCGATGACCCGCACCCTTGTCTCGGGTCGTGTGATGTTCGGCGAATCCCTGCGCGACGCGCTCTTTCGCCACCTCGAGAAGGACCTCGGGCCGATGGCGTTCCCGCTGCTGCCCGCGAGCACGGTGCCGTTTTCGGTCGCCGAGTACTTTCCATTCCCCGGAACGCAGTTCAGCGACGCCCGTCAGCACGCCGTGTCGCTCGCCTACGTCGTGCCCGTCACCGGCTCGTGCGATCCGCGCCAGGACGCCCTCGAGCTCACCTGGATGAGCCCCACGGATGCCGCATCCGACGCCATCGCCGCCGAGATGGAGGGCGGGCGCGGCGCACTGCTGCGCGCTGGTCTCGCATCCGTCGGTCGGCTCTTTTAGCCAACAGCGGCCGATCCGAGGCCGGGCTCTTCGAGCGCACTGGTGTGTTCGCACCGCGACAGATCGTAAAATGGTGCGATGGTCGAGCACGCTGACCCGCTGACACCCGGGGGCTTCGACGCCACCGAGTCCCGGCTCTTCACAGGGCCGTTCATCGCGCTCGCCGTCGCGGACCTGTCCTATTTTACGTCGCAGGGGATGCTCATTCTCCTCACTCCGCTTTTCGCACGAGGTTCTCTGAGCGCCGATCCCGCGGGCATCGGGATCGTGGTCGGCGCGTTCAGCGTGACATCGCTCGCCCTCCGCCCGTGGAGCGGGCGCGAGTCCGATCGTCGCGGACGGCGTCCACTGCTGTTCGTCGGAGCGATCCTGGCTGCGGCGGCCATCCTTGCGCACACGGTGGTCACCGACCTGGCGGTCCTCATTATTCTTCGCCTGATCCTCGGGGTGGCAGAGGCGCTCTTCTTCGTCGCTGGTTTCGCGATGCTCGCCGACCTCGCGCCTCGTGGCCGCGAGGGCGAGGCGCTCAGCTTCAACTCGCTTGCGCTGTACCTGGGCATTGCCTTCGGTCCGCTGCTCGGCGAGCTACTGCTCGACATGGGCGGCTTCCCAGTGGCCTGGATCGGGGCCGCTGCCCTGTCGCTGGCCGCTGCGCTGCTCGCGCTGCGCCTGCCGGTGACCGGCCGGGTTCCGGATGCCGATCCCGGTCCGATGATCCTCATCCATCGCAGCGTGGTGTGGCAATCTGCCGGGCTGTTCACTGGAGTGGTGGCGATGGCAGGCTTCCTGGCCTTCGTCGCCATCTACGGGCGCGACGAGCTCGCCATGCCAAACACGGGTCCGGTTCTGCTTCTGTTCGGACTCACCGTGGTCGGTTGCAGGATTGTTTTTGCGAAGCTCCCCGATAGGGTGTCACCGTTTCGGCTGGCATCGGCTGCGCTCGCATTGATTGCCGCGGGCATGGCCACGACCGGTCTGGTTCCCGATGTCCCTGGTCTCTTCGCCGGCGCAGCGGTCATGGCGGTCGGGGTCGCCTTCGTGACGCCCGCGTTCTTCGCCGCCATCGCCCGCGGGCTGGAACCATCCGAGCGCGGGGCGGCGTTCGGCACGGTGAGTATCTTCATGGATCTCGCGTTCGGCGGAGGGCCGGTGCTGCTGGGGCTCATCGTCGGGGCTGCGAACATCCCGAGCGCCTTCGTCATTGCCGCACTCATCCCCGCGGCCGGTGCCATCGTCACTGCCTTCGCGGCACTGCGTGCACGCGCCCATTCCTAGTCGGGCTGCGAGCTGGAAACACGCTGCCAGGGCGTCCGGTCGTTGGATCTCGTCGGGAGAGCTGATGGTGATGACGCCCCTCGAGTCGGCACCCCGCTCAGCTGCACGCGCCGAAGGCCGCGATCATGAGGGGCGACCGGGTCGTGGACCGCGACGGGTGCAACAGCCTGCTGCATGCCGACAGGATGCCTGTGGAGTCGGCTGACGGCGGGGGACTAGCCGGAACTACGCCGAGTACAGAGTTGTGGTCGTTGATCTGGCGTGGCGAGCGACCACAACTCTGTATTCGGCGCGGTGTCGTGCGAGCTACCGCGTCATCAACCACGCGAGCATGTAGCTGCGCGAGTTGCCGTCGTCGAGCAGCTCCTCTGGCATCGACTTGGCCGCGCTGACCAGCTCGGCGTTGTCGGCGGTGCCGAGTCCCGCGTACATGAGCAGCCAGTCGCCGTACTGCACGTCGAAGCCGCCCGGTGTGGCCGCGGCCACGTTCTCATCGACCCGCTCGGGGTCGGTGCCGAGGTACTCGGAGGCCGGGCTCATCGGCAGTGCGATGATCGCGAGCTTCGCGGCCGGCTCCGCGCTGAACCACGTGGCGTAGTCGCGCTTGGCCCCCCAGTTAAGCGGAGCGATCGAGTGCTCATAGCCGTCGTAGACGCTCTCCGAGCGGTCGAAGTTGGTCCAGTAGGCGTTCGCGGAGTCGGACTCGGCGGCCAGCATCCAGCGCGCCTGCTTCTCGAGCGGGGCGTCGTCGGTGGTGGCCGCCCAGAGGGCGAGTCCGTTCCAGGCGAGCACAGCCTCGGAGCTTGACTCCTGGTTGTTGCCGTCGGCGAACGGCGAGTATCCGGATGCCCACGAGTGGCCCGCGTAGGCATCGAACGCGCGCCGCTCGGGGAACAGGGTCGAGTCGCCGCTGGTGGCGACGTCGGCCGCGAGTAGCGTCATGACCGGCTCGATCTTCTCGAGCAGCGTGTCGTCGTACTTCGCAGCGACGGATGCCGCGAAGAAGAAGTATCCGTAGTGGAAGTGGTGGTCGTTGAACTCCTCGGAGCCGAACGAGGGCGCCAGGCCCACGATTCCCTTGCCCTCGGGGTCGTAGACGAAGCAGCGTTCCTCGCGCTCGTCGCATCCGCCGGGCTCCATCCACTCGGCGAGCGCGCCGCTCAGGCGCTCGGACAGCACCGCAGCAGACTCCTCGTCGCCGAGCTGCTCGGCCAGGTCGAGGATGTTGGCCAGGCGGTACATCGCCTTGCCGCCGAAGTACGTGTCGGCCGGCAGCTCGATCTCGCCCGCGGCGTCCTTCTTGACCTGCTCGGCGAGTGTCGCGCGCTGGTCGTCGTCAAGAGTGCTGATGTCGACGCTCGCGCTCGGCTCGATCGCTGGCGAGGTCCACGACAGGCTCGTGCTGGACTGGAGGGTCATGGTGCCGTACGCGGACTCGTAGCTGCCGAGGCCGTCGCCCGCGTCGGATGCCTGCTGGTGCGGCATCGAGGCGATGAGCGTGTCGCCGTCGGCGCGGTAGCCGAGCGTCGTCGAGGCGGTCTCGCCGTCGACGGCGTACTCGATGCTTGTCGACTCGACCGGGGCGGCGGATGCTGCGAGCTCGGCGATATCGCCATCCTCGGGCACCGCGAACCACACTGCGGTCTCGCCGCCGGCCAGGGCGAGGGTCGATCCGTCGAGCTCGCCGGCGGTCGTCAGGCCGTACTCGGTGTCGGCGACGGTCGCCGACGCGAGCTCGCCGTCGACGGCCTCGAACGGTGCGCCGAGCTTGAGCTCGACGTCCTGCTCGGCCGTGAAGCTCACGAGCGGGGATCCCTGGGCTATCGTGACCGCGCCGATCGGCTCGCCGTCGGAGTCGAGCTGATCGATCGTGACCGAGGCCTCGTCGTAGGCACTGATCTCGCTCGCGGCGGCACCGGCATCCACCGTGATCGACGGGGTGAACGGCGCGCTGATCGTCTGTGCGCCAGTCGTCACCTCGGGCAGGCCGAACGCAAAGCCAGGCTCGGTGAGGTTGAACGACAGCGGCAGAGGGAACACCGGCAGGGGGTCCTCGCCGAACACGAGGCCGGAGAACCACTGGTTCGTCGGCGGGAGGAGTCCCTCAGCCAGCCGCGACTCGGGGGCCGGTGCAACGCTCCGCTGCACGATTCCGTCAACGAGGCTCTGCATGCGGGAGTCGGGGAAGATACTCTCCCCGGACCCCGAGCTCGTGCTGCTGTCTCCCTCGCCCGTCGTGCAGCCAGCGAGGAGCGCGATAGCAAGGCCCGAGGCGATGCCTCCGCTGATGGACCGTTTCGTCACGCTCGAAGTCATATGCCCACCTGTTCCAGAAGTCGATAGAGGGAGTCTTTGATGCCCGCGAGCGGGCCTTCTTCGCGCAGGTGCAGGATCGCGGTGACCGGGGTACCGCTCGCGACGAGCCCGCCCATGTCGCCGACGATGAACTCCTTGCTCGTGACCTCGAGTTGCACGTTGGCGTTGCCGTCGACCGTGTCGACGGACTTCTTGGCCACGGTCGCCTCGATGCGCTCGTGGTCGGGCAGCACGATCTCGACCCTCGCGCCGTCCTCGATGCGGGTGAAGTTGTACGGGTCGATGATGAAGTCGGCCAGTACGAAGATCGATTCGTCGCGCTCAACCGTGGCGAGCGTCTGTCCGGCGCCGACAAATCCGCCGACCTGGGCCTCGACCTTGGATAGGATCCCCGGCTCGGTCGCGATGAGGGTGAGCGTGCCGTCGTCGGCGACGATGTACGCCGTGTTCTCGGGCACGCCCTGCGTCGACTTGAGCGCGTTCAGCAGGGTCGCGCTCTGCACGCTCAGGAGCTTGTCGCCCTTGGCGACGGCGGCCCCTTCCTCGACAAACTGCTCAGTGACGGTTCCGGCGTAGTCGGAGCCGACCGAGTAGGAGACTGCCTCGAACGAGGCGGTGCGGCTGGCGACCTGGCCCTCACGCTGGGTGAAGACCATGGTGCTGGCGGCGACGATGATGAGCACGAGAAGCGCCCCGCCGAGAAGTCTGAATCGGTTGGACCAGGTCATTTGGGGCTCCTCTGGGTGGGATACGTGAGTGTGCGGTCTGTCGCTGTCGCTGTCGCTGTCGCTGTCGGGATGACGGGGGCGGCGGCGCGACCGGCCAGTGCGGGTTCCGCTTCGGGGCGCACCGCCAGGTACTCGGCCCGGCCGAAGTAGGGGTTGAGGCGGGCTCGGCCGGCCTCCCGTTCGTCCTTGGCGTCGCGGGCGTCGGCCTCGTTTCGCGATGCCGCGAGGCGCATGGCCCGCGGCTCGCGCAGCGCGGCGACGATGAACACGCCCATCACGATCGTGTTGGTGAGGTTCCAGCCTGTCGCGAGGGTGAGGGTCTGGTGCATGTAGTCCTTATAGACGCCGACTATTGAGGTCAGCACCAGGAATAGGAATATGAGCACCTGCGGAATGATGAAGTTGAACGGGGACGATCGTTTGCCGCTGCCCCCGGTGACGTGCCAGTTCTGCTCCCGTCCGGCGAACACGTTGATGAACGCGCGGATGTAGATGGGGAACGACACGGTGGCCATCACGAGTGTCTCCAGCCGGAACGAGCCCATGGTGTTGAACGCGAGCAGGATCTGCAGGCCGTAGAAGCCCAGATAGAACAGCGCCCACGTCAGCCACGTGACCGTGAGGTTCACGGGCCGCAGGTCGAAGTAGATCTCGAGCGGCGGAACCATGAGCAACAGCAAAGGCGTGATGCCGACGAGGTAGTGGGTCGCCGTGACGAAGTACTGCAGGCGCTGGTCGGCGGTGAGGCGCACGCGCGGGCTGAGCGGGTTGGACTGCATCAGGATCTCGAATCCTCCGGATGCCCAGCGCAGCTGCTGCTTTGTGTAGTCCTCGATCGTCTCGGGGGCGTCGCCGGTCGCGAGCGTCACCGCGATGTAGACGGACTTCCAGCCGGCCTGGTGCAGGCGCAGCGACGTCCAGACGTCTTCGGACTTGGAGTCCGTGCTCATGCCGCCGACGTCGTCGATTGCGGTGCGGCGGAAGATGACGTTGGTGCCGACGCAGAACGCAGCGTTGAACCGGTTGCGGCCCGGCTGGATGAACCGGTAGAACACCGACTGCATGAAGCCGGCACCGCGCGAGATCAGGTTGTGCATGTTGCCATAGGCCTGGGGGGTCTGCACGAAGGCGAGCTTCTCGTCGACGAAGAACGGCACGGTCTCGTAGAGGAACTCCGGCTCGGGCACGAAGTCGGCGTCGAAGATAGCGAAGTACTCGCCGGTCGACAGGGTCAGAGCGTGGTTGACGTTGCCGGCCTTGGCGCCGTTGCTGCTGAGCCGGCGCACGTAGCGGGCGCCGATCTCTTCGGCGAGGTCCCGCACGGCATCCGAGCGTCCGTCATCGAGGATCCACGTCGTGTGCTCGCCGCGCATGGCGAGGGCGGCGACGACCGTCTTTCGGATCTTCTCGACGGGCTCACCATAGACGGTGACGAACACGTCGACTCCGACGGGCTTTTCCTCGAGCATCATCGGCCAGTACTGGGGGTGATCCTCGAGGTTGTGCTCGTCGACCGACTCGCCGTCGAACAAGCGCTCCTGGGCGTGGTGGAAGGAGAAGTCGCGCGGGTCTCTACCACCCGACAGGATCGTCCACATCGAGACGAGCGCCTGAGTGACGAGCACGAACTCGGCTGTGATGACGAGCGCGTAGGGCAGCCAGTCACCCCGGTTGTCGGGGTTCAGCAGGAACCAGGTGTAGCCGAGCACACCGATCGTGGCCATGAGCACGAACAGCACGAGGGTCGGCGAGTGAACAGCGGTGTTCTCCACACGGTTGGGGAGAGGCTCGCGTTCGGTGCGGCGCGGCCCGCGGTAGGGGCGTTGGGTACGATTAAAAGCCATGCGTTCGGTGGATCCGATCCGCCACAGAGGCACGCGGGGGCGCGCGTCATGGGGCTGGGGAGCGATGACGGCGTTCTTGACGTCGGTGGGGGATTGCGGTGGCGGGGTTCAATCCCGTGCCAGGGCATTCATTGCGCCGGCAGCGTCAGGAGAACCACGAAGTTGATAACGTTAGCCCCGAATGGGGGTCAAGCGCGAGAGGTTGGGCGCTTTTGTACCCCATTTGTCCCCCTAATGGTGCACATGTACCCCGAAATCAGCGAGAATGTACCCCACGGGACGTGTGGCCATTACCCTCGCGCCTCGGCGATCAGCGGCGCCGATAGACCTCCGCGGCGACAACAAGGTCTTCCCACGACATACCGGAACTGGTGAACACGCGCGGCCGGCTGCGGTCGACCGGCACAGCACCGGTGACGATCGCAGCGAGCGGCACGAGGTCGTCGGCGTCGAGGATTCCCTCGCCGATCGGGATGACGACGTCGCCGCCCTCGCGCAGGGCGACGGCAATGTCTTCGACGACGACTTGGGCTCGGCCGATCAGGGCGGAGTCGAGTTCGCGGGCGTCCGTCTCATGCGATCCGACCGCGATCGTGCAGGAGTCGACGGGCACGAGCGAGCCGTCGAAGAGGGGCGTTCGCGCGGTCGTCGCGCAGATGATGAGCTGCGCGTCGCGCACGTCGGATGCCGAGCCGACCGTCGCTGCGATTCCAGTCGGCGCTGCGATTCCGGCCGGCGCTGCGATCCGGACCGATCCAGCGGCGACGCCGTCAGCATCCGAAGCGGCAGGAACCGCCGCGGACGCTCCCGCCGACACCCGCGCGGCGAAGGCTTCGGCCTTGACCTGGTCGCGGGCGACAACGGTGACCCGCCCGATCGCCCGGATCGCGCGCATCGCCTCGATGTGCCCCCAGGCTTGCGGGCCGGATCCGAAGATCACGAGATGGTCGACGACCTCGGGTGCGAGAAGGTCGGCCGCCGCCGCAGACACCGCGGGAGTGCGCAGCGTCGTGAGCGCGGCCCCATCGATGAGGGCGACGGGGGCAAGGGTGGCGGCGTCCATCAGCAGGTAGACGCCCTGGATGCGCTCCGTGCCGCGCGCGGGATTACCCGGCGCAACGGTCGCGATCTTGACTCCGACGAACTCGCTCGACGCGCTCGGCATGATCAACAGCTGTCCGCGCTCAACGTCGAGGATGCTTCGGGCGAAGTCGCTCTCCGGCTCCAGCCCCTGCCTCAGCGCCCGGCTGAGGGCCGCGGCCGCGTCGCCGAAGTCGACCCGCCCGAACACCTGCTCGGCCGAGATCCACGGGGGACCGGCCTTGCCACCGGCCCGGGTCTCGGTGTCGCTCATCGCAGCAGGAACCCGGTGCCGATCGGGTCCCTCGGGTCGAGCGTGAAGCGGTGCTCGCCCGTCTGGTACGCCATTCCCTCGACTGTCGGCAGGATGCCGCGCCGGTCCGCACCGCCCGGCGCCGGCGTCGCGTGCCCGAGGAACCGGGTTCCGATGATCGAGTCGTGGGTGAGCGTCTGCCCGGGAGCCAGCCGTCCTGACGCGGCGAGGAGTGCCAGCCGAGCCCCGGTGCCCGAGCCGCACGGCGACCGGTCGACCTCACCGTCGGCGAAGACCGTGACGTTGCGCTGGTGCGGACCGTCGGCCGTGTCGCCGAGGTCGTCGTAGAGGATCGTGCCGTAGACGCCGCTGAGCCGGGTATCGCTCGGATGCCGCGCAAGTGAGTGGTCGTTGAGTGCCCACTTGATCTCGCGCCCGACCGCGATGAGCTCGGGGTAGTTGTCGGGCGTGACGGAGAGACCGAGGGTGCTGGCGTCGACGCTCGCGTAGATGGCACCGGCATAGCTCAGGTCGACGGATGCCCGGCCCCGCGCGGTCTCCACCTCGACGCCGCGGGCGATGGGGTAGGACTCGACGTTGTCGAATACGACCCCGATCACCACCCCGTTCACCTGGGTCACCCGGGCCACGACGCGACCGGAGGGCACATCGATCGTCACCGCGGTCTCGCCCGTCGGCTCCGACCTGACGCGTCCGGTCTCTACTGCCCAGACACCGAGCGCGATGGTCCCGTGGCCGCACGCCGTCGAGTAGCCGTCCGTATGCCAGAACAGCACGCCGAAGTCGGCACCGTCGTCATCGGGAGGCACCACGAAGCAGCCGTACATGTCGGCGTGGCCGCGCGGCTCCTGGCAGAGGAACTGGCGTACCGCGTCGATCTCGGGGGTGCCGGTCGCGGCCATCCGACGCTCCGCGACGGTCGAGCCGGGGATCTCCGGAGCGCCCTCCACAACGATCCGGAACGGTTCTCCCGCCGTGTGATAGTCGATCGTCCTCACGGAATTCGTAATATGCCACATATCATGATGCTATCCACGAACGCTCGAGAATCGAGCTCGTCGCCGAAAGCGGGAACCCAGATGAGCGTGTCGACCATCCGCAAGGTCGAGAAGACGGCGAGCCTGCGCGACCGGATCGGCGAGGCCTTGTCGGCCGCGATCATCTCCGGCGAGCTCGCGCCAGGCACCCTCGTCTCCGTGCCGGCGCTCGCGACGGAGTTCGAGGTGTCGGCGACCCCCGTCCGCGAGGCGATGCTCGACCTCGAGCAGCGCGGCTTTGTCGAGTCCGTGCGCAACAAGGGGTTCAGGGTGACCCAGGTGAGCCTTCGGGACTTGCGCGAGATCGTCGAGCTCCGTCAGCTGCTGGAGGCGCCCGCGACGGCAGCACTCGCGGGCAAGGTTCCGGCCGCTCGGATGCCGACGTGGCGCGCGATGGCCGACGAAATCGGCGCTCATGCGGAGGCTGCCGAGCTCACCCAGTTCATCGAGTCCGATCGCGACTTCCATCTCGCGCTGATCGCGGAGTATGGCAATGAGCGGCTCGTCACGCTCGTTCGTGAGCTTCGGTCGCAAACCCGCATGGTGAATCTCGCCAGGATGGCGCACAGTCCGGAGCTGTCGGTCTCGGCGGAGGAGCACCACCAGATGCTCGACCTGATCGAGTCCGGCGATGCCGAAGCGCTCGAGAAGCTGACGGTCGCCCATCTTGGTCACGTGCTCGCCTGGTGGGCGGAAACACCCGCCGAATAGGCCCCGCTCTGCGGGTTCGGCCGGTGGCGGCCCGCCGCCAAATCGTGACCTTCTAGTGTTTGACACGCGAAAGAGTGCCATGTCATATTTTACTGGAGCGGTGCTGCTCCCAAGCTGAGCCTTTCCTGGCGAAGCATTCGGTGGAGGCACCCGCGGAGTGTCCCCACCCAAGGAGAGGCAGATTATGAAAACCCCCAGGCGCACTACAGCCCTACTGGGACTGGCCGCAGCCGTACTGCTGGCCACGACAGCATGCAGCGGCGGACTGCTCGGCGGCGACTCCGAGACCGACGGCGAAGCGGAAGCTGGCCCGATCAAGATCGGCATGGTCATCCCGATCTCCGGCAGCAGCGCACCCACCGGTGCGTACATGGAGAATGGCGCCCAGCTCGCCGTCGACGAGATCAACGACGCCGGCGGAATCCTCGATGGACGCATGCTCGAACTCCTCGTCGAGGATGAGGCGTGCGACGCCCAGCAGGGAGTCGCGAGCGCCAACAAGCTCGTCTCGAGCGGGGTCGCCGTGTCGGTCGGCGGATACTGCTCCGGCGCCACGCTGCCACAGCTGCCGATCTTCGGTGGCGCGAACGTCCCGATGATCATTCCCGCCGCCAACTCCCAAGACCTCGTGCGCGAGGGCCTGAAGAACGTGTTCCTCATCAACGGCACCGGTCTCCAGCAGTCCACCGCGGCCCTCGACTTCATCAAGAAGTCGGGCTACACCACGGTCGCCCTGGTCGATGACAACACGAGCTACTCGACCGACATCACCACCGAGACCGAGTCGCAGATCACCGAGGACGGCACCGCCGAGGTCGTGCTCAACACCTCCGTCAACGCGGGTGAGAGCGACTACTCCGCCGTCGTGCGC
>Ga0136639_10000761_pt1 | contig 11089 bp, 5 predicted proteins | sample AntDrymUQ8592106_2_FD_113739 | JGI IMG/M metagenome (GOLD analysis project Ga0136639, IMG submission 113739) | Polar desert sand microbial communities from Dry Valleys, Antarctica - metaG UQ859 (21.06) | ecosystem: Environmental > Terrestrial > Soil > Desert | place: Antarctica: Dry Valley...
CGGGGTTGACGGGGTTGACGGGGTTGACGGGGTTGACGGGGTTGACGGGAGCCGTTGTCAACCCGGTCAATGAAGTCATTGTCTCCCGGCGGGCCCCCCGGCCATCTCGGGGCTTTCCATGGTGCATCTTCTTCTCCTAGGTTGGCCGGATGAAGAAGACCGTGATTTGGCTGTTGCTATCGCTGGGGGTTGTGGTGGCGGATGAGGAGCGGTTTCGGGAGCAGTTTGCCGACCCGGCGACACGTGCGGGGGCGTTGGCGGGGCTCACGCCGGGGACGCGTGAAGCATTCTTTTTCAGCGCGTTGGACCACCAGCTTGCGGGTCGGGAGGAGGGATTTCTGGCCGCGCTTGAGGCCTGGAAAACGGCATCGTCGGTAAAAGAGAATCCGGTTTCCGAGGCCGGGCTGGGGATTTTGGAGAACCGGCAATTGCTGCTGGATTACGGCAAGACTCCGGAGGTCGCTCTCGCGGAAATCATCCGCCGGCTCGGGCTGACGTTTGACGACAGTCGGCCTGACGTTGATGCGGCGGTGGCGGCGCTGCCGACCCGGCTTGATCCGGCAGCACTTTTGCCGGCCGCCTATGAGGTGCTCACCGCCGAGCGGTCTCCCCAGCGGCCATACGTTCGCTTCCGCGGTGAACGGCTGTGGCGGGAGATGGATCAGGTGGCAGATTTTGATGAAGCAAAGGTGAGCTGGTTTCTCACCAATGGTGAATTCAGCGGGGCGAACCATCTGCAGGCGGTCACCTTGGTGAAACGCGGGCTTGAGCTGGAACCTCCGATCCCGTTTGGCAGTGTGGCGTTCCACCGGGAACTTACGTTTGAGCAACTCCAAGCGCTACTCAAGCAGGCGCCCCGACTGCGGGAGAGCGAGCCGTTTGCCATCGCCTACCTCAAGAAGCAGCGTCCCGGCGCAGAGACCGACTTCGACCTGGATCTGCCAGCCCACGCAGCTCACCTCCAAAGCTGCCGTGACTACGTGATCGATCTTCCGCCAGCCTTGAACTCGCTCAAGGCGCATGTGCTTTTCCATCATTTGCGCCTGCAGCGCGAACTGGGGAATTTCCCGCAGCAGGATTTTCTCGCGTTTTTGGCGCTTCCGCGGAACCGCCACGAAATCCTGATCGTCAACGAGGACGCGAAGCACGTCATCAAGGCCGCAGCCAACAATGACCACCGCATCGCGACCGGCAACGGCCCGGTGACGGACGAAAGCGCCTTCATCGAGGAGTTGCTGCAGCATTTTCTAAGTGAGACCGACGCAGCCGCGGCATTTGCGCCCTTCGTCAAGGAAGACGTACTCACCCGTCTGCATGCGCAGGCGCGGCTGTTGGCTGGTGCCAATCCAGAACGCTGGAGCCGGGCATTGGGTGTCACGGAGTCCAAAGCGCTCTATGAGCGGACGTCGATCCGCTTTGCCCCGGGTGCGCCGAAATTGTTTGATGCGGATGCCGCCGTGGCGCTGGCGCTGGATCTAAAAAACACGCCGGAGCTGCTGATCCGCATTTATGAGCTCGATCTTCCGGCGCAGAGCAAGCTGGAGGTTGGCATCGATCTGGAAGGGTTGGTGCCGCACCACGAGCGGCGCATGAATTTTCCGCATTCGCCGTGGCTGCAGCATCGCGAGTCGCTTCCGTTGCCGGAGTTGACCGGTCCGGGCGCGTGGCTGGTGGAATTTGTGAGCGGCCAGGATTCCGCGCGGGCGTTGGTCCGCAAAGGCCGGCTGATCGCGCTTCCCGAACGCATAGCCAACGGGCAGAGCATCCGGGTTTTTGATGAAGCCGGCAAGGTGGTCATGGGGGCCGTGGTGGAACTTGGCCAGGAAACCCTCAGCGCGGACGCCACCGGTCGAATCTTTGTCCCCGATGCTCCGAACCAGCCAGCGACGGTGGGAACCCTCCGGGCCGGAAAGCTTGCCGCCAGCCTCAACCTCAAACCGCGAAAAGAGTCGCTCGCCTTGAACGCCCGCTTTCTGCTCGATCGCGAACAACTTCTCGCCGACATGGAGGCGACGCTCCACCTGCAGATCCGGCTCAGCAACCACGGCCACGAGGTGCCACTTGAGCGGATTGAAAATCCGGCGCTCACGCTGCGGGCGGTGTTGCTTGGCGAGGTGACCACCGAGCGGGTCATCGCGGAGGACCTGAAGTTAACGCCCAAGCTGGAGATTCCGTTCCATGTCCCGGCAAACCTCCAGTCGCTGACCCTGACTCTGAGCGGCACCGTGCGTCCCACCACCGGGGGCGAGCCGGTCAAGCTCAAGGCAAGCGAGACGTTCACCCTCAACACCGACCTCACCAAGAGCGGCATCGCCACCGCATTTTTCTCGCCCACGGCGGAAGGTCATCGATTGGAACTGCGTGGCCGAAATGGCGAACCGCTGCCGTCCCGGAGCCTGCGCCTCAACTGCCTGGCCGAGGACTATCACGAAGCGATCAGGGTCCAAGTGCGCACCGATGACGCCGGACGCGTGGATCTTGGAAAACTTGACGGCATCCGGCTGATCACCGCCGTCGTTGGCGACCACTCGTTTGAATATGTGCCGGACCAGGATTGGGTGACGCTGCCTAGCGACCTGCATGTTCGGGCTGGCGCGGAAATCCGGTTGCCATTGGCACGCAAGCGCGGCTTGGAGCGGGCCGTGCTGGTTGAGATGCGCGACCACGAACCGGTCCGCGACCACTCCAACAAACTTGCCATCGCCGACGGGCAGCTTGTTATCCGCGGCCTGCCGCCGGGGGATTACGAGCTTGTCCAGGAACGGGCGGACACCACGCTTACGGTTTCCGGCGGCATCGCAAGCGATGGACTGCTGGTTTCACCTGCACGCATTCTACCCGAACATCAACCTGCCGCGCCGACCATCGCCGAAGCCAGCGCGGAGAATGGCGAACTTGTCGTGCGCCTAACCGGTCACGGGCCGGCGACCCGGGTTTCCTTGATCGGCCGCCGCTATCAACACCTTGGATGGGATGAAACGATGGCTTTGCGGCCATTCACGCGGCCGCTGCCAGCGATCATCCGGCCGGGATTCGCCAGCTCCGGTTACCTGACCGAGCGGCGGCTGAGTGATGAAATGCGCTACATCCTCGACCGGCGGGCGGCGCGGACGTTTCCGGGATCGATGTTGCCGCGGCCAAGCCTGCTGCTGAACCGCTGGACGGAGCAAGATATTGACCAAGAGGTGGTCACTTACTCCGAGGGCAGCGGGGGCCGCGAAGAAACGCAGGGGTCAGGATTCGGGTCGATCGCAGCCTATGCAGAGCCCTCTGATGATTCGGAACCCCTGAATGACCCGGTCGCCTGTGACTTCCTGGCCGTGCCCTCGGTGGTGCGCATCGATCTGCAACCGGACGTCGATGGCGTGGTGCGCCTGCCGCTGGCGGATTTCGCTGGCTGCCAGTTTGTCACGGTTGCGGCCGTGGATGCGGGGACGATGGCAGTGCGGGAATTGCCCTTGCCGGCCTCGGAGACTCCGCTGCGCGACCGGCGGATTGCCCGGCCGTTTGACCCGCAGGTTCACTTTTTGGCCACCCGCAGCGCCGCGGTCCTGGCCAAAGGCGCGGAAGCGGCCATCGAGAACCTGCTCGACGCCGACTGGCGCGCGTTTTCGACCATGGCCGAGGCGCACCTGTTTCTCTACGGCATGACCAAGGACGAGCGGCTGCGCGAGTTTGTCTTTCTCACCGAGTGGCCGGAACTCGACGAAGCGAAGAAGCTCGATCTCCTCGCCAAACACGCCTGCCACGAGTTGCACTTGTTCCTGGCGCGCAAGGACGCCGCCTTCTTTGCCGCGCACATCAAACCGATGCTCGCCGCCAAGCCCGAGCCGCAGTTCATCGACGACCTCCTGCTTGGCCGCGACCTCGCCGGCTACCTCCGGCCGTGCGCGTGGCAACGGCTCAATGCCGCGGAAAAAGCGCTGCTGGCCCGAGCGGTGCCGGATGCCCGCGCGCGCATCGCCCGCGAGCTCGATCTGCGCTGGAAGCTGGAAGCCCCGGAGCCGGATCAGCAAACCCTGCTATTCACCCAAACTCTGCGCGGCAGCGATCTGGCGGTCGAGGACTCGCTTGGTCTCGCCAAGAATGACCTGTTGCCGGGGGCTGTTGGAGGCACGTCCTACCTCACCAGCAAGCTCCTCTCCATCATCATTCCGCGGATTGATTTTGAAGACACGACCCTTGAGGAGGCTATTGATTTCTTGCGTTCACGCTCCATCGAACTCGACTCTAACGAGGCGGATCCAAGCCGCAAGGGCTTCAACCTTGTGGTCGGAAAAGGAGTGAATCCGGGCACCGTCATCCCGGAGCTCAAGCTCACCAACGTGCCGTTGGGCACCGCACTGCAGTACATCGTGGATGCCGCCCGTTTGCGCTACGAGGTCGGTGACTTCGCCGTCACTCTTGTTGCCGCCACCGAGCCGGGCGAAGATCTTCACAACCGCAGCTTCCGCGTTTCGCCGAACTTTATCAGTGCTCTCCAAAGCGGCGGCGGGGGTGACGCAGGTGCCATCGATCCGCTCGCGGCTTCCAGCGGTGAGGCCCTGCTCGCTCGCCGTTCGGTGCAGGACTTGCTCAGCGAGCGGGGTGTCACGTTTCCTCCCGGCGCAAGCGTAACGTTCGACCCGACGACCTCCACCCTCGTGGTGCGCAACACGCCGGACAACGTCGACATCATCGAACAGATGACCGCGTCCCTCAGTAACAGCGGCCCAGCCGACCCGTTCGCCGGCCCGATGGACCCTTTTTCTGCGCCCTCCGGTGCTCAACTTGGGGGTGTTGACGGCCTAGGCCAACGCAGGGTCGAGGCTGTCCCGCCCATGCTCTTCCCGGAGCGCACCAAGCTGTGGCGGGAATCGAACTACTTCAGGCATCGTGGTCTAACCGATGAATCGCTGATTCCGCTCAACCGTTTCTGGCTGGACCTCGCCGTGTGGAACGGCAAAGGGATCTTCCTTTCGCCGCATTTCAATGCCTGTCACCGCAGCGCGAACGAGGCGCTGATGTGCCTCGCCCTGCTGGATTTGCCGTTCAAGGCGGAGCGCCCGGAAATCACCGTGGACGGCAGCACCCTGCGCGTGAAGGCACGCGACCCGATGATCCTTTTTCACAAGGACACCCGCCAGACCGCCGAACTGGCTGGCGACTCGCCCTTGTTGATCCGCCAGTTTTTCCACCCGCTCGACGAGGCGATGCGCCGCGTCGACGACCGCGAGGTGGAAAATCCGGTGACCGGCGATTTCCGCCCGGGCGTCGCTTACGGCGCATGGATGGTGGTGACCAACCCGGCCGGGGTCGAACGCCGGATTGATGTGCTGGCGCAAATCCCCGCCGGTGCCATCCCGCTGGCAGGGAAGCCTGTCACCTTGGCCGAGACCAAGGTGATCCGCCCGTACGGCGTCCTGCAATTCAAGATGGCCTTCTATTTTCCTGCAACGGGGGATTTTCCGGTTTATCCGCTGCACGTCAGCGAAGGCGGAATGGTCCTCGCCCACGCCGATCCAAGCACCCTGCGCGTCACCAACGACCCGGCCGCGGTCGATGACTCCTCATGGTCGGTGGTCGCCCGCGATGGCACTGGCGAGCAAGTCCTTGAGCGTCTGCGCAACGAGAATTTTGGCAGCATTGACCTGCGTGCCATCCGCTGGCGGCTCAAAGACCGTCCATTTTTTCTCGCGGTGACTGAGATTTTGACCGTCCGCCTGCATTATTCCGCCGAGGTCGCCTCGTTTGGATTTTTGCACAACGACCTGCCGTCGATCAGCGCCTATTTGGAAAACAACCCGATTCGCCGCGAACTTGGGCCGTGGTTCGACAGCCCCCTGCTGACCATCCGGCCCCAGGTCCACCACGGCTGGGAGACGCTGGAGTTTGATCCGCTGATTAATCCGCGCGCCCATCGATTTGCCGGAAAACCACGCCTCACCCACGACGAGGCATGGGCTCATTATCAAGCGGTTCTCGACCAGCTCGCCTGGAAGCCGCAACTCTCGGCCACGGATCAGCTCACCCTGACTGCCTTCCTGTTTCTTCAGGATCGCATCGCGGAGGGGTTGGCGCGTTTCGAGAAAATCGACCAGGCCCAACTCCCGGCACGCCTGCAGTACGACTATGTGCATGCCGTCAGCGAGTTCCACCTGGACCGCCCAGCGGCAGCCGCGGCGATTGCGGCGCGCAACCTGCCGGCCTTGCCGCCCGGTTTGTGGAAGGACCGGTTTCAAGCCGTCAGCGATCAAGCTCAGGAGATCGCTGCGTTGGCAAATCCCGCGCCTGCCGATCAGAACCCGCAGGCGGACCCTGGTCAGCCGGAACTCAATCTCGCTCTCGGCCCTGACGGGAAACTTCTCCTGCGTCACCGCGCGCTTGACCGCGCCGCCCTGCAGCTTTTCCACGTCGACCTCGAAGTGCTCTTCTCCAAGGACCCGTTCTTCCAGGAAAACGCCGGCACTGCCGCCCACCCGGCGATCCGCCCGAATGAGTCCCGCGAGGTCGCGCTGGCCGCCGCTGGCGAAACAGCCCTCGAACTCCCCGCGGCATTCCGTCACGGCAATGTCCTCGTCGCCGCCGAATCAGGCTCCACCCGCCTCCTCAAGTTGCTCGACTCCAAGGCTCTGGAAATCCGCCACCAACCGCTTGAGCGCACTGTCCAAGTGCTCGATGCCGCGACAAACCGCCCGTTGCCAAAGACCTACATCAAAGTCTTCGCCGAATCCCACGACGGCGACGTCTCATTCCACAAGGACGGCTACACCGACCTCCGCGGCAAGTTTGACTACCTCAGCCACACCGCCGTCGACGCCTCGGAAATCAAACGCTTCGCCATCCTCATCAGTCACCCGGACAAGGGCTCGATGACGCTGATCTACGACCGCTGACCCCCCCAACGGCCCAGCGCCCCGCCGAAGCGTCTGCACACCTGCCCGCCTATGACCTCGGTGACGGTTTTGACGATATTGACCGTATTGACGGGGTTGAAGACTGCCCAGTCAACGCCGTCCCAGTCAACCCAGTCAACCTTGTCAGTTCCTCGCCATCCTCCCAAACCCGGCGATCCAAGCGCCAATCCCCTGAAATACCCCGGTGGCACCAAGACCCTCAAAAAAACGGGCTCCCCGTTGCCAGGGAGCCCGTCTCAGTAGAATAAGTCCTATAGGTCCCATAAGACCTATATGCATCAACTATTCGCCGACGGCGAAGCGGATGAAGCGGCGGATGGTGAGGGTGTCAGCAAACTCCTTGCCCTTACTTTCTAGCATGGCCTTGACGGTGGTGTCAGGATCCCTGACGAAGCCCTGCTCAAGCAGGCAGCTCTCGGCGAAGAACTTGGACATCTTGCCGACGAGGATTTTCTCGATCATCTCGGCTGGCTTGCCGGTTTCGGCAAGCTGGACGCGGAAGATGTCCTTTTCGGACTCAACGAGTTCCGGAGCGATGTCTTCGCGGCCGAGGCCCTTCGGGTTGGAGGCGGCGATGTGCAGGGTGAGGTCCTTGACGAAGTCGCGGAAGGCAGGGGTGCCGGCGGTTTCGGGCTTGGTGGTGCCCACTTCGATGAGGACTCCAACCTTGCCGCCAAGGTGGATGTAGGAGGCAACCACGCCTTCACCGGCAACGGCGAAGCGGGCAAAGCGGCGGAACTGGAGGTTCTCGCCCATTTCGATGACCTTGAGCTTCACGAAGTCGTCAATGGTGCCGTCCTTGTGCGCCACGGCCAGGGCGGCCTCGTGGGTGTCGGCACCGGAGGCGGCAACGACGTCGGCGAGCTCGTTGATGAAGGCCTGGAAGTTGTCGTTCTTGGCGACGAAGTCCGTTTCGCAGTTCACTTCGATGAGCACACCGGCTTTGCCGTTGGCATCGATGCGGGTAAGGATAACGCCTTCATTGGCGTCGCGGTCGGCCTTGCTGGCGGCCTTGGCGATGCCCTTTTCACGCAGCAGCTTGATGGCGGCATCCAGGTCACCGGCAGTGTCGGTGAGAGCCTTTTTGCAGTCCATCATGCCCGCGTTGGTTTTGTCGCGAAGTTCTTTAACGAGTGATGCGGAAATCATGGGAGTCGGGAAAAGTTAGATTTGGGGAAAAAGAGAGCCGCGTTCCGGAGAAGGCGGCTCCCGTAGAAATGGCTTCGAGCCTTAGCCCTTGGCGCCGACGAAGATGCCGTCAACCAGGTTCTGGAGGACGATGCGGATCGAGCGGATGGCGTCGTCGTTAGCCGGGATCGGATAGTCGACAATATTAGGGTCGGCGTTGGTGTCGACCAGGGCGACGATCGGGATGCGCAGGCGGCGTGCTTCGGCGACGGCGATGGACTCGCGGGCGGAGTCGACGATGACCATGGCGTCAGGGAGCTTGTCCATTTCGCGGATGCCGCGAAGGTTGCGCAGGAGCTTGTCGCGCTCACGGCCAAGGGAGGCGAGCTCCTTCTTGGACATGGCCTTGAACTCAGGCTGCTTCTCGATGTTTTCCAAATACTTGAGGCGCTCGATGCTCTTGCGGATGGTGGTCGAGTTGGTGAGCATGCCGCCGAGCCAACGGTGGTTGACGTAGAATTGGCCGGTTGCTTCAGCCGCTTCACGCACAGCGTCTTGTGCCTGGCGCTTGCAGCCGACGAAGAGGATTTTCTTGCCCTTGGAGGCGAGGCCGGAGAGGAAGTCGGAGGCCTTGTCGAGGCGGCGGACGGTCTCCTCAAGGTTGATGATGTAGATGCCAGCCTTGTCCTTCATGAGGAAGGGCTTCATCTTCGGGTTCCACTTTTTGGTTTGGTGACCGTAGTGGACGCCGGCGTCCACCATGTCGGTGATGAGTTCGTTGATCATAGGGATATTCGGGTCCCGCCTTAAAGCAGGTGGGCACAGGATGTTGGAAAGCTCGCCGCGTAGGATCCCTTCGGCTTTCCGTTGTTGTGGTAGCGGCGTGAGAAGGGAGGGCGGAAATAGGTGCCGCGGGGCCAATTGGCAAGGGAAAAGCCTGTTGGCTGGCGGGATTCGCTGCCGATGGCCGCACGGATTGGCCGAATTTTAGCATGGCGGGACGTGCCTGGGCGTGGCAAATTTCGTGCAAGTGAGCATTTTTGACCAATTAGGGGTGGCTTTGGGGCTGGCTTCGCTGGCGGGTGTGAACCTTTATCTGACCGTGCTGGTCACCGGGCTGGCGATCCGCTTTGGCTGGATAGATCTGGCTGCGGCGCATGATTCATTGGCGGTCCTTGGGAATGGCTGGGTGCTGGGGATTGCGGGGACGCTCTTTGTGATCGAGTTCTTTGCCGACAAGGTGCCGTGGGTGGACTCCTCCTGGGACGCGCTCCACACGCTGATCCGCCCGGTTGGCGGGACGCTCCTTGCCCTTGGTGCTCTTGGGGATATGAATCCGGCCTTGTTGACTATCGGTGCCCTCGTTGGTGGCGGCGCGGCCTTGACCACCCATGCGGCCAAGGCCGGGACGCGGGTCCTAGTGAACATGTCGCCCGAGCCATTCTCTAATAGTGTCGCCAGCGTCGCCGAGGACGGCTTGGTTCTTGGCGGACTCGGGCTCATCGCCGGGGCACCGGTGGTTGCTTTCTTTGTCTTTGTCGCCGTGATGATTGTGGCGGTCATCATCGTCAGGAAAACCTGGGGCGGGGTGCGCCGGGTGTGGCGCGGGCTGCGCCAAAGGCGGGCGGGTGCGGCGGTTTGAGGTCGGCAGGGGTGGACTCGCCAACGGAATGGAGCTATGGAGGACGCCGAATGACATTGAAGGACCTCGGATGGGACAAGGCGTGGGCGGAACTTTTCGCCCCCTACGCCGAGCGCGGGCTGGTGCCGGCGCGCGTGAGCCGGGAGACGAAAATCAATTACACGGCCATTCTGGCCGATGGCGATGAGCCGGATGTGGTTCTTGCCGGCAAGGTCTGGCATGACGCTGAGTGCGATGCGGACCTCCCTTCGGTTGGTGACTGGGTGGCGGTTGATCTTGGCGGTGACGACGAGGACTGTGTGATCCGCGGGCGGCTGCCGCGGCGGACTTGCTTTTCCCGCAAGATGCCGGGGAAAACTTCTGAAGAACAGGTGATTGCGGCCAACGTGGACGTGGTGCTGGTGGTCACCGACGCGGGCTCGGACTATAATCTGCGCCGGATGGAGCGGTACTTCACCCTGATTGAGCGCAGCGGTGCCCGGCCGGTGGTGCTGGTTAACAAGGCGGATCTCTTTCCTGCGGAGCAAAACGAGGAGGCCGCAGCAGCCATTCGCGAGCTTTGCCCCGCCGCTCGGGTCCACGTGACGAGCGCCGCTGAAGGCGAGGGACTTGGCGTGGTGCGGAAAATCCTCCGCAAGGGCATCACGCTCACCGTCGTGGGCTCCAGCGGCGTGGGTAAGTCGACGCTTATCAACCAGATGCTCGGCGAGGACTTTCTCTGGACGGGGGAGGTCAACGAGGTCACTGGCCGCGGCCGCCACACCACCACGGGCCGCGAACTGGTGGTTTTGCCGGGCGGCGGAATGCTGGTGGATAATCCCGGCATGCGGGAAATCCAAATGTGGACCGACGAGCAGACGCTGCGCGAAAGCTTCGCCGATGTGGAAGCCATTGCCTCCGCATGCCGCTTCCATGACTGCCGCCACCAAAAGGATGCCGGCTGCGCCATTATCGCCGCCGTGGAGGCTGGAACCCTTGATCCTCTTAGGCTTGAGAACTTCCTCAACCTCGAGACCGAGATCGGCGAACTCCTCCACCGGATGAAAAAGCGCCAAATGACCATCGAGCGCCGCTTCAAACGCGATCACCGCGTCAAGGCCCGCAACCACGCCGACCGCATCGACCTTGAGCACGACGAGCGCCCAAACTCCTAAGCCGCGGTCTCCCGCGCGCCGACTCCCGCCCCCCGTCTCAGTAGCCGCCCTGCAGCTCCCACTTGCTCTTGTTTTTGTAGATCTCGTCGCGGACCCGGCGGAGTTGCTCGGAACGGAGTTGCGCGGCTTGGACTTCGGCTGATGGCGGGCCTGCCGCGGCGGTGACGCCGGCGGCGGCCGGATTGCTGATCCCTTCGCCAAATTTCAGCCACGGGCCGTGGGGGACTTGGGAGGCTTCCACAAAGCGCCAGTGGACTTTTTCGCCCGAG
>Ga0136639_10000762_pt1 | contig 11070 bp, 8 predicted proteins | sample AntDrymUQ8592106_2_FD_113739 | JGI IMG/M metagenome (GOLD analysis project Ga0136639, IMG submission 113739) | Polar desert sand microbial communities from Dry Valleys, Antarctica - metaG UQ859 (21.06) | ecosystem: Environmental > Terrestrial > Soil > Desert | place: Antarctica: Dry Valley...
GGAAAGTGGCACCTTTCAGGTTACACCAGAGCAGGTGCTTCTGAAGAAACCTTGCCGGATAAACACGGATTTAACGAGGTAATGGTAAGTGAGAATGAAGGAATTGCTGAAGGCTGGTATTTTCACCCTTATCTATTTAATAAAGATATACAGAAGAAGCTACCAGGTCAACATGAGTACATCACAGATCGCCAGAACATGGAAGCTGTAGATTTTATCGACAGAAATAAAGACAAACCATTTTTTCTTTATCTGAGTCATTATGCAGTTCATACTACCTTGCATGGCAAGCCAGAACTGGTTGATCGTTTCAGGAAAAAGGCAGGTGCAGGCACTAGTCCGCCAACTAAAGAAAATGAAGCAAATGATCTTTATAAAAGGTGGCCGGCAGACTCACGGGCTAAACTAAACAATCCTCACCTTGCTGCACAATTGTTTGTCGTAGATCAGGGTGTGGGAATGATTATGGAGAAATTGAAGAGTCTCGGACTCGATAAAAATACCATTATAGTTTTCACCAGTGACAATGGTGGTGAAACAACCGTAACAACAAATTCACCATTACGCGCAGGTAAAAGTACCTTGTATGAAGGTGGGGTTACAGAGCCTCTGGTGATTTGGAATCCATCACTGATTACGAAACCAAATACAGTGGTCGAACCCGTTATAACCTACGATTTTTATCCAACGTTTATGGAACTGATAAACGCCAAATCAAATAATCAAAAACTGGATGGCCTATCATTTGCCGGATTGTTGAAGAATCCAACTTCGGAATTGCCGGAACGTAATTTCTACTGGAATTACCCCCTGGAAAAACCACATTTTCTTGGTGGCCGGTCTGCAGGTAGTGTCCGTAAAGGTGACTGGAAACTGATCGAATTTTATGATAAAAATGAATTTGAGTTATACAATCTCGAAAGCGACCGGCAGGAAAGTAAAAATCTTGCAGCAGCGAATCCCGAAAAGGTAAACGAATTGAAAAAAGATTTAACAAACTGGAGAACTGAGGTTAATGCAAAAACAAAATAAATCAACGTTTATAAAGTTATGATCCTAATACAATCGCAAATTTGGCTATCATGAAAAATCTAATGCTGTTGATAGCAGTAACGATAGGGGGGTGTTTCGTCACTCAGGCACAAGGAATATCAGTTAAGCCGAATATTATTTTAATCATGGCCGACGACCTGACCTATAGCGATATTGAACCTTATGGCAGCAACCAGGTTCATACTCCAAATATAGCGCGGTTGGCAAAGGAGGGCGTTTGTATTGACAATATGTTTACATCAACGGCAATGTGTGCACCAACACGTCAGCAGCTCATGACAGGCTTATATCCGGTGCGGAATGGTGCATATCCAAACCACAGCGAGGTGTATAGCAACACGCGAAGTATAGCGCATTACATGCAGGATCTGGGTTACAACACCGCATTAATTGGCAAGCAGCATTATGGTCCTGTTCAGTCTTTCCCTTATGATTACCTGGGGGGTAGAAATGGAGATAATGGTAAAGGTCAGGATATCGATTTAAAAGTTGCCGAAGATTACATAACCAAATCGAAAGATAAGCCATATTTACTTTTGGTAACCAGTAATCAACCCCATACACCATGGAACAGAGGTGATGCTTCTGCTTACCCGCCGGAACAAATTAAGCTCCCGCCCGGATTCGAGGATACTCCGCTTACTCGGAAAAGTATGTCAAGTTATTTTGCTGAGATTACCTACCTGGATAGTCTGGTCGGTGTCTGCCTGGATATGGTTGAACGTTCCGGGCAAAAACAGAACACCCTTGTTTTGTTTACGAGTGAACAGGGTTCATCATTTCCTTTTGGCAAATGGACTAACTATGATCAGGGTCTTAAAACAGCATTTATTGCACGCTGGCCGGGTAAGATTAAGCCTGGCACTCGCAGCAAAGCTATGACTCAGTATGTTGATATATTGCCAACATTAATTGAAATTGCCGGCGGAATTCCCAACAGTTTGAATACGGGTACCAGGGATGCAAACGGTCGTACAGGTTTTGATGGTAAAAGCTTTTCAAAAGTACTATTGGGGCAAACAAATAGCTTCAGAGATTATGTATTCGGTGTACATACAACACGTGGCATTATCAACGGGAGTGAAGCTTATGCCATACGTTCTGCACGAAATAATAAATACCACTATATTCATAATCTGAACTACAAAAGCAAATTTAGTAATGTGGTAACTGAAAGTATTTTATTGCAGCAATGGATTAAAAAGGATAAATCAGGAAGGGGTAATTTCTATTTGCAGAGACCTGAAGAAGAATTATATGATATTGTGAATGATCCTTACGAACTGGTAAACCTCGCAAAAAAGCCAGAATTGAAAGGTGTTATGAATGAATTGAAAGCTCAACTAGCCTCTTTCATGAAACAGCAGGGAGATCTGGGGGTAGCAACAGAAATGAAAGCACTTGAGCGTCAGCCCAAAAACAGTGAAGATTAATATGGAGTCTTTAATGAAATTTGAAAATGAATAGATCCTCGTATTTCATTAATTCTGTAAAGAAGGCCCTATCATTTGGTGTCTTTTTTTTCTTGCTGGCTTCTGTTAGTTTCGGTATGACCAGGTCTGAAGTCTATCAAGCTGCCGACTCGTTGGGGGTTATTCCTGCTTTGGCTGACCCATGTTTATTGGAATATGATGGAAAGTTTTATCTCTATGGTACATCAGATAAAGCACAGGAAGGTTTTAAAGTATACATGTCTACCGATTTAATTCGCTGGAGCGGGGCTGTTGGTGCAAGAAATGGGTATGCACTGCATAAGGAAGATGCCTTTGGGGATAGATCGTTCTGGGCACCACAAGTTTTCTGGTACAGAAATAAGTTTTACATGGCCTATGCGGCCAATGAGAGTATATCCTGAACTGGTAGATAAAATGAAAGCCAAATGGTATGAATGGGCAAACAAAAGCAAGGTGCTGCCTAAACCTTTGGCTGCTAATGCCATTAAGGAATAGATCTGAAATCATAACCTACGGATGGTCTACAATAGTTGTAATGTTCCGTACAAAACTGGTAGGTGGTTTTTATAAATAAGCATACTATTGTAGGAAGAGAGATGTGAAGACTACGTTATTATTTACTTGATGAAAAAGATAGTACTAATTTTTATGGCCTTATTTCCGGCCTTCTGCTACAGTCAGGCGGAGAAGAAACCTAATATTATAATTATTCTTGCAGATGATTTGGGCTGGGGAGATGTAGGGTATCATGGCAGTGATATTAGAACACCGCATATTGATAAATTATCGAAAGAAGGAATTGAACTGAACCGATACTATACAGCTGCTGTTTGCTCACCAACCCGTGCCGGTTTAATGACCGGCAGATATCCTGATCGTTTTGGTTTGCGTTCTACTGTTATACCTCCCTGGTCTACTTTTGGTGTGAGTACAGATGAAGTGTTCCTTCCTGAAATGCTGGCGAAAGCGGGTTATAAAAATCGCGCGATGATTGGGAAATGGCACCTTGGACATGCAGAACTTAAATACCACCCGCTTAAAAGAGGTTTTACACATTTCTACGGCCATTTAAACGGAGCTATCGATTATTTCACACACGAACGGGAGGGAGAACTGGATTGGCATAATGATTTTGCGCCGAGTTACGATAAAGGATATGCGACGGATTTGCTCACCAACGAAGCCCTTAAAAACATTAAGAGCTATAATGGAACGTCCCCATTTTTTATATATCTGGCTTATAACGCCCCTCATGGACCCTTGCAGGCAAAAAAGGAAGATCTGCTGAAATATGGATACGACGCAAGTAAACCATCATTCGGCAAAGCGGAAAAAGAGGGTGGAAAGGGAAGGGGTAACACACCACGGCAAACTTATTCGGCCATGGTTACCAACATGGACGAAAATATAGGACGAATTTTAAAAACACTAAAAGACCTTAAAATTGATGACAATACCATCGTACTCTTTCATAGCGATAACGGGGCTGCTCCGGGCGAAGGCAGTTCAAGCGGTGATTTAAGGGGAAGTAAGTTTACTGAATGGGAAGGCGGTGTAAGGGCTCCTGCAATAATCAAATGGCCGAATGGTTTTAAGGGCTCAAAAACCGTTGAACAGGTCATGGGCTTTGTCGATGTTATGCCTACTCTAATGGAAATCGTAGGAATAACGGCCAGGCCTGCAAAACCGTATGATGGAATTAGTATGCTTTCAATATTAACCGGCAAACAGCAAAAAATAGACAGAAACTTTTATTTAGGCTCAAGCGCAATAATAAATCAGGACTGGAAATTAATCAAGGCAGCGAGTGACAATCCAAAAATGACTTTAACAGAGGATCATTTTTTTAAAATCTCTTTTGATCCGTTTGAGAAACAGAATGTGAGAAATGAAAACTCGGAGAAATATGCGAAACTCAAGAAAGAAGTAGAGGAATATGATGCAATCAAGCCCTCTGTTACTGTCCCTCCTTATGGAGAAGGCCGGAAAGGTTTTATTGCACCAAAAGAATGGCAAATTAAAAAATAATTTGACCGCATAAATCTGTTATTCCCAGATTAAAGTCATTACGTTTTCAAAACATCTGAGACCGACCGAACTGATAAATAACTAGAAAGTTACCAGGCATGAATATACAGATATCAATCCGAAGAATTCTGGAATCCATTGAAAATAAGCAAAGGATAACAGCGATTTTAACGATGTTCTTTTTGGCACTTTCTATAACATTAAAGGCCCAGCAGCGTCCTAACATTATCCTTATTCTTGCAGACGATATGGGATATTCAGATTTAGGAAGTTATGGCGGAGAAGTAAAAACACCTAACCTGGATAAATTGGCTTCCGGTGGAGTGAGATATAAACAATTTTATAATGCAGCTAGATGTTGCCCTACCCGCGCATCACTAATGACCGGACTTTACCCCCACCAGGCAGGAATGGGCTGGATGGCTGCCGCAGATCTGGGTACACCAGCCTACCAGGATAATTTGAACAAAACAAGTGTTACTATTGCCGAAGTATTAAAAACAGCAGGCTATGGTACTTACATGACTGGTAAGTGGCACTTGACAAATGAGCGGAAAATTGATGGGATGGTAACAGACAGCTGGCCCAAGCAACGCGGATTTGATCGTTATTTCGGTATTATTCCAGGCGGTGCAAACTATTTCACACCGGTTTTATATAGCGACAATAAAAAATATCCGGCTCCTGAGAATTTTTACCTTACTGATGCGATTTCAGACACCAGCGTAAAATATATAGATCAGCATTTTTCGAAATCCAAGTCAGATCCGATGTTCATGTACGTTGCCTATACAGCTCCTCACTGGCCATTACATGCGATTCAAAAAGATATTGACAAGTACAAGGAAATGTATAGAGTTGGCTGGGACAAGCTGCGTTTGCAACGGTTTGCAAAGCAAAAACAAATTGGCTTAGTCTCCAACACCACGCAACTATCACCTCGCGATCCGGTAATAAAACCATGGGATTCTCTTTCTGAAAAAGAACAAAATGAAATGGCGATGCGAATGGCCATTTACGCGGCCCAAATTGATGTGATGGACCAGGGTATCGGGCGGATCGTGCAAAAGCTGAAAGATAAAAACCAACTTGAAAATACACTGATCTTGTTCCTAAGTGACAATGGTGCATGTGCCGAATTTATAAGTAGTGGCGAAAGTAAGGAAGCAAACGGTGCTGAAAATACGTTTGAAAGCTATCGCATAGATTGGGCAAACTTAAGCAGCACTCCTTTCAGAGAGTATAAGCATTACACAAATGAGGGCGGAATAGCTACGCCCCTGATAGCTTCCTGGCCTGCTGGTATAAAAGGGAATCTAAATAATACGTATGTAACTGAGTACGGACATATCAGCGATATTATGGCCACGTGTGTTGAAATTGCTAACGCCAAATATCCATCTCAGTACAAAGGCAATAAGATAACACCACTTGTTGGAAAAAGCCTGGTGCCACATTTTAAAGGACTAAATAATAATAGAGGTATTGTTTACTGGGAGCATGAGGCTAACATAGCTATGCGGGATGGAAAATGGAAGCTTGTAGCTAAAACACCCGAGGATGCAGAGTTTTCAAAAAACACGCTTGAATTATTTGACATGGATGCAGATCCATCCGAAATGAGTAATCTGTCAGGGAAATATCCCGAACGGGTTTCCGCTATGTATAACTCCTGGGAAAAATGGGCAAAAAGTATTGGCGCGTTTCCTCTTGACACTCGTAATTATGGTGCCCGCATGGATGCCTATAAAAGAAAAATTAACGGCAGCTTTGAAGAAGATAATCTTGGGGGCTGGAATGTAAAAACAACTGCCGACGTAAAAGGGAAGATCTCCATTGATGAAACCAGTAAAATAAGCGGTAAGAAATCTGCCAGAGTTTCTATGGCGGCATCCGGCGACAGACCAGCAGCGCTGGCTATGACCTGGAATTTTAAAGCGTTAAAAGGTGATAAATATTTGATTAAATTCAATTCAAAAGCAAGTAATAATACGTCATTTATTCTTCGTTTTGAGAAACCTAATGGTTCGGAAAAACTGTTAGATCAAACCGTAAGTACATCTCAAATGCTGACCAGGACAACTGGCCAGACTATAGAAGTTCCCGCTAACGGACCTTATCAATTGGCTTTATATTTTGGAAAGCTTAATGCCGGCGACGAAGTCTGGATTGATGATGTAGAAATGATTGCAGTAAAATCAAATTGACACTAATAATTGCGCGCTCCAATAGAAAAAACTTTTCATGAAAAAAATCACCTTAACTATTTTCTTATCTATACTCATCAATATAACCTCTTTTGGACAGGTTGCGAAACATGTGATCTTAATAAGCATTGATGGGTTCCGTCCTGATTTCTATAAAGATAAATCCTGGATCGCGCCAAACCTGCAAAAACTTATGGCCGAAGGCGTTTCTGCAGCCGGTGTAAATAGTGTATTTCCTTCTGTAACCTATCCATCACACACCACACTGGTTACAGGTGCAACTCCTGCCAAACATGGCATTTACTATAACGCTCCGTATGGGGCAAAACCCGGCCAATGGTATTGGGAAGAGAATTTTATTAAAACCAAAACCCTGTGGGATGCGATCAGGGAATCCGGGTTAAAATCAGGAGCAGTAATGTGGCCAGTTACCGTTGGTGCACCAATTGATTATAATTTTCCGGTACGTCGTGCAGATAATGATGAAAATAGTGACCAGCTTTCTGTGACTCTGCCCTTTGTGACTCCCGCCAATTTGATTCAGGAAATGGAATCTGTAACAGGTAAATTTAATAAGAAGGATTTTAACACCAGCAATACCATTGACCAAACCATCGGGAAAATGGCTAATTATATCATCTCTACATATAAGCCGAATCTTATGGCGATGCACTTTGTAACTATAGATCATTTGCAGCATGATCTTGGGAGGGAAGCCGCTGGGGTAAGAAAGGCTGTTGCAATGGTTGATAGTATAATTGGCTCTGTTGTTAAAACGATAGAAAAGGCTGGCTTAAAAAATTCCACAGCAATTATAGTTACAGGCGATCATGGATTTGTTGACACGCAGATTTCGTTATCCCCGAATACCTGGCTGGCACAAAATGGATTGCTTAGTAAGGCGGATTGGTCTGCAAAATTCATGTCCACCGGAGGTTCTTCATTTTTGTACCTCAAGAATAAAAATGACATGAAAACGCTTGCAAAGGTTAATGAAATTCTGGCTTCACTCCCTGCAGATCAGAAAAAGCTTTTTCGTGCTATTAGCCGGAAAGAACTGGATAAGGCGGGCGCAAATCCGGAGGTTGCTTTGGCCTTGACGATGGCAACTGGAGTGGCTTCTAATAACGACTCTACCGGCGAAGCAGTGAAAAGTAAGAAAAAGGGTGGCACTCATGGTTATTTCCCTGATTTCTATGATATTAGAACTGGATTTATAGCAGCCGGCGCTGGAATCCCTAAAGGTTCTGAAATCAAGATAATGGGTATTCAGGATGTAGCTCCAATTATTTCTGAATTATTAGGCTTGAAATTTAAATCGCCAGATGGTGTGCTTATACCGGGAATTGTTAAAAAATAGATCATGAGAAAGCTTAGAGTTTTTCTTTTATGTATGTCGATGATGTTTCTGGCAGCATTTTCATTCGCCCAAAATGCAACCAGGCCAAATGTCATTATTATAATGGCGGATGATCTCGACAGCAGGCAGCTAAGCTGCTATGGAGGGCAGAATATTAACACCCCCAATATCGATCGCCTGGCAAAAGAAGGGATGAAGTTCAATAATATCCACGCATCGGAAACTATGTGTGTGCCAACCAGAGCATCGTTATTTACAGGATTATACCCGGTACGTCACGGCTCTTACCAGAACCATAAAGCAGTATATAAAAACACGAAGAGTATTGGCCATTACCTTGGTGATCTGGGATATGATGTTGGACTAACTGGAAAGAATCATAGTACAAAACCTTCATCTGTTTTCCCTTTTGAAATTGTTAATGGGTTTGAGCCCAATTGCGTTTCGGCCACCGACGATTATACCTTAAGTGACGTGCGAAAATTTATTTCAGAAAAAGACAAGTCTTATTGTCTTTTTGTAATGAGTATCAATCCTCATGCCCCATGGACTGTGGGAAATCCCTCAGAATTTAATCCCGACAAACTGACGCTTCCAGCTCATTGGGTAGACACGCCCGAAACCCGGCTTCAATTCTGTAAATACCTTGCCGAGGTGAGGAGGCTTGATGATCAGGTTGGTGATATATTGAAACTTGTGGAAGAGACTGGTCAGGAAAAAAATACACTCGTAATGTTTATGGGAGAACAAGGTCCGCAATTTCCCGGTGGAAAATGGACATTGTACAACAATGGGGCAAAAAGCTCTTTGTTGGCACGCCTACCAGGCAAAATTAAACCAGGTAGCCAGACCAACGCAATTGTCCAATATGAGGATGTTACGCCTTTATTAATTGATTTGGCAGGCGGCAAACCCTTGACACACTTGGATGGTAAAAGTTTCTTGAATGTTTTAAACGGTAATTCAAAAGTGCACCGGGAGTACGCTTACGGTATTCATAATAATATTCCCGAAGGTCCTGCATTTCCTATGCGTAGCATTCGCGACGGCAGATATAAACTTATTCTCAATTTAACTCCGGATAAGAACTATTATGTTAAATACTCCATGAACACCGCGAACAAAAAGTTGGCCTGGACAACCTGGATGGATAAGGCTGAAGACGATGCAGGGGCGAAGGTTCTCACCAATAGAATTTCAAAACATCCTGCAATTGAATTTTATGATACACTGAATGATCCTTCTGAGCTTAACAATTTAGCATTAGTTCCTGCTCATCAGCCAAGAATAAAAACATTTAAAATAAAATTAGCTGAATGGATGAAACAGCAGGGGGATACGGGTGCTGATCTGGATGTAGAGATTGCAAGCGAAAACAAATCAAACAATTCAAATGATAATTAAACGAGTAAAAAATATTTTAATTTCTTGCCTGGTATGTTTACCGGCTGTTGTTTTCTGCCAGTCTAAATCTTCTACAAAACCCAATATCATCTTTATTCTTGCAGATGACCTCGGTTCTGCCGAATTGGGTAGTTATGGTAATAAATTCAATGAAACTCCGAATCTTGATAAACTCGCATCGCAGGGACTGAAATTTAACCAGGCTTATGCAGCGGCACCCGTGTGCTCGCCAACCAGGGCCAGCATCATGACGGGGCAATATCCTGCTCGTGTCAGAATTACAGATTTTCTTCCTGCAAAAACTACCCGTTTATTAGATCCTGCCAAATACAGTACGCTTAACAATCCATTACAGGCTGTTGGCTATCATACCGGGATAATTGGTAAATGGCATTTGGATACTGATTTTAAGAACAATATCGGTGGCCCTGATAAACATGGGTTCAATGAAGTGATCGGCACAGAAACAAAGTATATTGCTGATGGCGATTACTTTTATCCCTACGATAAAATAAATACGTACACTACGGGTAAGCCTGATGAGTATTTGACCGATAGGCAATGTGCTGATGCGGTTGACTTTATTGGGAGAAATAAACAAAAGCCATTTTTTCTTTATCTTTCATTTTATAGCGTCCATACAGCATTGGATGCACCCGAAGAAGTTGTAAACAAATACAAAAAGAAATACGATGTTATGCATGGCGCTGGAAGTGCAGAAAAAATATTCGGGTCGGATAATGGCAAGTATACATCTAATAAGGAACATAATCCTTATCTGGCTGCAATGCTTGAGCAGATAGATAAAGGCGTAGGATCTATTATGGCAAAACTTGATAAGGAGGATTTAGCAAAGAATACTCTGGTGGTTTTCTTTTCGGATAACGGCGGTGCAAAGGGAATTGGTAATAACGGTGAGCTCAGAGAGGGTAAAACATGGTTATATGAGGGCGGTATACGGGAAAACTTAATTATGCGCTGGCCGGATAAAATAAAGGCTGGATCCCATACAGATTTCCCCGTTTCAAGTATTGATTTTTATCCAACATTTTTGAAAATGGCAGAAGCTAAGCATCCAGATAGTCAGAAAGTAGATGGAATAAATATTCTTCCTCTAATTACAAATGGAGTAAAACCGTTGAGGGATGAATTGTATTGGCATAATCCATCAGAAACTGCCAAAGCTGCGAATAAGATGGCCACCGTTGTTCGTAAAGGAGATTATAAATTGCTGCAATTTTATCATGGTAATCGAGTGGAATTGTATAATTTAAAAACTGATCCCGGCGAGCGGAAAAATCTGGCAGAAGCAAATCCTGCTAAAAAGGAGGAGCTTCTTAACCTTCTTGAGAAATGGAAGAAAGATGTTGATGCAGAAATTCCGGATCTTGTGAACGCAAAATCTGTAAATTGATTTATTGAAAACGTAAAAAAGAATCAGAACTAAACCGAGTGTCACCCTCCGCGCTATAATCGTTTGGAGAATAAAAACTAAAAAATAAATAACCCTATTATGAATCTAAAAATTAAATTAATTTTTGCGCTGATTATTACTTCTTCCTTA
>Ga0136639_10000763_pt1 | contig 11067 bp, 10 predicted proteins | sample AntDrymUQ8592106_2_FD_113739 | JGI IMG/M metagenome (GOLD analysis project Ga0136639, IMG submission 113739) | Polar desert sand microbial communities from Dry Valleys, Antarctica - metaG UQ859 (21.06) | ecosystem: Environmental > Terrestrial > Soil > Desert | place: Antarctica: Dry Valley...
CCCGAGCGTGCAGCTGTGAGGCTACTTGGCAGCTACCACCAGCAATGTGATGGTCGCGCTCAGTTCGTCACGAAGACGAACCGTTGCCTGGTGCTCACCAGTCATCTTGATCGGGCTGAGCTCAATCTTGCGCTTGTCGAGGGCGCCGAGACCAGCTGCGGCAACCGCATCCGCAACATCCGTGGTCTTGACGGAGCCGAAGAGGCGTCCGCCTTCGCCGGCTTTGACGACCAGTTTGACCTTGGCGTTCTCGAGTGCAGCCTTGAGGGCCTGAGCGTCTTCGAGGGTGGCGTGCTCGCGGGCTACGCGTGCGGCCTTGATCTGCTGAATCTGCTTCTCGCCACCGCGAGTCCAGGAAACAGCGAATCCCTGCGGGTAGAGGTAGTTACGGGCGTACCCGTTCTTGACCTCGACGATGTCTCCGGGTGCACCGAGGCCGGAGACCTCGTGCGTCAGAATGATTTTTGACATGAGGTCCTACCTGCCTGAACCGGCGTAGGGAAGCAACGCCATTTCGCGAGCGTTCTTGACGGCGCGGGCAATGAGGCGCTGTTCCTGAACGGAAACACCGGTGATGCGACGGGCGCGGATCTTTCCACGCTCGGAGATGAACTTGCGAAGGGTGGGGACATCCTTGTAATCGATGACACCAACCCGGATGGACTTCGCGGGAGCGGCGTTCTTGCCGCCCTTAGCTCCGCGGAGTGGCTTGCGGCGGTCGCCGCTCGACTTTCCAGCCATGATTTCCTTACTTTCTTAAGAAGTGTTTTTCAGCCGACTGCCCGGAGGCTCGGCTTAGAAGGGTGTCTCGTCGCTGAAGTTGCCCGGGGTGTTCCAGACATCTCCGCCGGTGTTCGCGGCGGGGGCGCTGGCAGCCCAGGGCTCGTCGTTCCCAGAGACGGCAGGTGCGCCGCCGCCACGGGGAGAGGACGACGACTGCGCTCGAGTGAGCGAAGCGGTGGCGTATTTCAGCGAAGGGCCGATTTCATCGACCTCGAGCTCCATGCTCGTTCGCTTCTCGCCTTCCTTCGTCTCATACGAACGCTGCTTGAGACGCCCGGTAGCGATGACACGGGTACCCTTGGTCAGCGAACCGGCCACGTGCTCGGCGAATTCACGCCAAACGCTCGCGCGCAGGAAGAGCGACTCGCCATCTTTCCACTCGCTGGTCGCGCGATCGAAATTGCGCGGAGTGGATGCAATGGTGAAGTTGGCAACCGCCAGCCCGTTCTGCGTGTAACGCAGCTCCGGATCGCTGGTGAGGTTGCCCACCACGGTAATTACGGTCTCGCCGGCCACGGGCTACTTGTCGCTTGCCTTGTCGGCGGACTCGGCCGCGACGGGTGCAGCAGCGTCTGCCGTGGCAGGAGCTTCAACAACCGGGGCTTCGACCTTGGCCGGAGCTGCCTTGACCGCGGCGGCAGCAGCTGCCGATGCGGGCTTCACGGACGCGGCGACCTTGGCGGTCGGAGCGGCAGCGGCGGCTTCAGCCTTCGCAGCAATTACCTTCGGGTTGGCTGCCTTGCGGGCGGCCTTCTCGGCGGCAAGCTTGCTTGCGACGGCAACCTGGGCGATGCCTTCTTCTGCGCGAAGAACCTTGGTGCGCATGACGGCTTCCGACAGCTTCAGCTGGCGGTCGAGCTCGGCCGTGGCAGAAGCGTTCGCGGTGAAGTCGACAACGGCGTAGATGCCTTCGGACTTCTTGTTGATCTCGTAAGCGAGACGGCGGCGACCCCAAACGTCAACCTTGTCAATGGTTCCACCATCGTTGCGAACAACGTTGAGGAACTTGTCAAGGCTGGGAGCTACGGTGCGCTCATCGATCTCGGGATCGAGGATAACCATCAACTCGTACTGATGCATGACTAACCCACCTCCTTCGGACTAAACGGCTGCAGAATCTCTGCAACAGGAGGGTTGTGCATGTGTTGAAAGCGGAGGCCGGGAATCCGGCGCACAGACAACCTGCCAAGACTACCGGATGAGGCGGCCCTCCGCCACCTAACCCACCTGGTCTTCCCGACGAGTTCCATCTCTCTCCCGGCGCAGACGAGGGCGTCGAGGGCGGCGGGAGAGGGGAAATCGGAATTGTCCACACCCGTGATGCTGGTGCGGCACGCTCGGCCCCTGCCGAGACGCGCACCGGACGGTGCACAACCGCACCAGCGTCATGCTGTGGAGGAAGCAGGCCGGGACCAGCCGAGCCGGACGTGCCTACTGCGAGCGCTCGGCCCACCAGGCGGCCAGGCGGCGCGTGGCCTCTTCTTCACCGAGCGGCCCGTCATCCAGTCGCTGCTCGAGCAGATACCGGTAGGCCTCGCCAACCTCGCGGCCCGGCCCCACGCCGAGGACGACCATGATCTGCTCGCCATTGAGATCGGGGCGCACCGCCGCCATCTCTTCCTGCTCGGTCAGTTCCTTGATGCGCTGTTCCAGGTCGTCGTAGGCGAAACCGAGCCGGTCCGCCTTGCGGCGGTTGCGGGTGGTGACGTCCGCGCGGGTCAGGATGTGCAGGCGCTCGAGCTGGTCGCCGGCGTCCCGCACGTAGCGCCGCACCGCGGAATCGGTCCAGGCACCCTCGGTGTAACCGAAAAAGCGCAGGTGCAGCTCGATCAGGCGTGCCACGGCGGAAATCGTGTCGTTATCGAAACGGAGGGCGCGCAGCCGCTTCTTCGCCAGCTTCGCACCGACGAGGTCGTGGTGGTAGAAGCTGACCACGCCGCCCGGCTCGAGCTTGCGAGTCGCGGGCTTACCGATATCGTGCAGCATCGCCGCCAGGCGCACGATCAGGTCGGGGCCGTCGAAGCTGCCACGGGACTTCTCATAGCCGATGGCCTGATCCAGCACCGTCAGGGTGTGCTGGTAGACATCCTTGTGGTGGTGGTGCTCGTCGACCTCGAGCCGCAGTGCCGGTATCTCCGGCATCACCCGGTTGCAGAGTCCGGAATCCACCAGCAGTTCGATTCCGACATGCGGGTTGTTCGAGCACAACAGCTTCGAGAGCTCGTCGCCGACGCGTTCCGCCGAGATATTTCGGATGCGGTCCGCCATCGCTTCCATCGCTTCCGCGGTGTCGCCGTCGAGGGCGAATCCGAGCTGGGCTGTGAACCGGGCGGCCCGCATCATGCGGAGCGGGTCATCGCCGAATGAAATCTCCGGGGAGATCGGCGTGCGGAGAACGCCGGCCAGCAGGTCGCCGATGCCGTTCGCCGGGTCAACCAGAGTCAGACCGGGCAGGCGCAGGGCCAGCGCGTTGACCGTGAAATCCCGGCGCAGCAGGTCGTCCTCGAGGCGGTGACCGAAAACCACCTCGGGTTTACGCGTCTGCCCGTCATAGCTGTCGGACCGGTAGGTCGTGATCTCCACCTTTTCGCCGGCTATCTGAGCGCCGATCGTGCCGAAGGCGCGGCCGATGTCCCAGTGGGCGTCCGAGATCGGCTTCACGATCTGCAGGATCTGGTCCGGCGTGGCATCCGTCGTGAAATCGAGGTCGTTGATCGGCCGGTCGAGGAAGGCGTCGCGCACTGGTCCGCCGACGAGTGCCAGTTCGTGCCCGGCCTTCTGGAACGCGGTCGCCAGGCGGGAAACGGTCGGGGTGGCAGCCAGGTCACCCAGCCGCGTGAGGGCTGTCGCAACGCTCTGCATGACGTCCATGTTAGTTGCTCGAGCTGCACCGGCCGCCCGGTGCGGCGTGGTCCCGGTGCCGACGCCGTAGAATCCCCTACATGGTGGCCGAGACTGTTCTTAAGCATCGGCCGGCGCTCCCCGAAGCGGTGCGCGGCCTCTGGTCACGCACGAAGACGCCGTTCGGAGCCGTACTGATCGGCCTGCTGGCCGGGGTTCTGCCGGTCGCCGCCGCCGGTCTGCCCGCATCCGCCACTGCATACCCAACAGCCCCCGCAGCCACACAGGCCTTCACCGCGGCCGCAACCAACGCGGTCAACCTGCGCGTGGCGCCCACAACGCTGGAACCCCTCAAGGCCGGCCAAGACCTCACCGTCACCGTCACCGTCGAGAACGCGACCTCCGACACCATTTCACCAGGCACCATCGATCTCTTCCTCGCGGAACGGGCGCTGATCAGCCGCAACGCTCTCAAGAGCTGGCTGGATCCCGAGAAGACCCTCAAGCCAGGCGATCTCATGCTGAGCGAGCCCATGACGGCCTCCATCCAGCCCGACAGCACCGAGATCTTCACCCTGACGGTGCCGGCCGGCTCAGTGGGCCTCACCAGCGGCAATGCCTGGGGTGCCCGCGGCCTCGCAGCAACCCTCAGCACGGGCGACCGGATACGCGCTGAGGGCCGAAGCACCTTCGTCTGGTATTCCAATGAAGAGGTCACCCCCGTCAACGTTTCGGTGATCATGCCGATCACCGTCCCCGCGCAGTCGACGGGTCTGATCACGGCGAAGGCCCTGGAGACATTCACGGCCCCCACCGGCGTTCTCAGCCGCCAGCTCGACGGTGTTTTCGACCGGCCGGTGACCATCGCCATCGACCCGTTGATCATCGTCTCCATCCGAATCCTCGGCTCGTCCGCACCGCCCAGCGCGATCGCGTGGCTGAACCGCCTGGACCAGGCTCCGAACGATATATTCCCGCTCAGCTATGCAGACGCCGACCTCGCGCTGCAGGCCCAGGCGGGTGCCACACCGTTGCTGGCGCCCACGACATTCGACCAGGCGATCGATCCTGCCCTCTTCGCCGCGACGGACCAGTCCACACCGCAGGCATCAGAACCCGCGACGCCGTCAGCCACCGAAACAACAGTGCCGTCGACGGATCCGCCTGCGCCCCCGAGTGACGGCACACCCCCGACCACGGAAGAGTTGCTCTCCTGGGAATATAGCGCCACAGACATCGGCTGGCCGGCCGAGGGCACCGTCGCGAGCTCCGACCTCGACGTCTTCACGGCCAGTGGCCTCAACACGACCATCCTGGGCGGTTCCAACGCGTCCGGGGCCGCCGGCGACTTCACCCCGAACGCATCCATTGATCTCGGTACCGGCAACGGTCTGGGTCTGGTCGTTGACGACCCGCTGGCCGAAGCGCTGCGGTCCGCCGCCGCGGCGAGAACGGATGACGCGTGGCGCGACGCCATGGCGCAGGTCAGCTCGCAGTTGGCGGTTGTCTCTGCCGAACGTCCCGGAACCGCACGCACCCTCCTGGCCACTTTCGACCGCGGCTGGCCACCCAGCGCGGACCGACTTACCGAGACCATTGACGCTTTGGCCGGGCTCCTGTGGTCCGCGCCGTCCACCCTGCAGGAGGTGCGGGCATCCGTACCCGCCGACGAGGTCACGTTCGACAGCCAGGCCCAGCCGGAGGATCGTATCGCTACGGCCTCCGGACTCCTGGTCCGCGAGAAGGCGGTCACCGACTTTTCCACTGTTCTGTCCAACCCGGTGGTCGTCACGGGCACGCAGCGCCTGGATCTGCTGGCCCTCCTGTCCAACTCCTGGATGGTCCAGGAGGCAAGCTGGATGGATGCCGTCGACACCAGTCTCGCGGAATCCACGGCACTGCTGAACTCCATCACGGTCGCGACCAAGGGGCCCATCAACGTGGTCGGCAGTCAGGTCGACATCCCGGTGACCCTGGACAATTCCCTGGACCAGGCCGTGACGGTGATGGTGCAGGTCGTTCCGTCCAACGGGCGCCTCCTGGTCGGCGATGCGGTCGAGTCCACCATTGAAGCCCAGTCCGCCCGCACCGCAACCATTCCGGTGACGGCCGCCGTGGGAAACGGCACCGTCACCCTGCGCGTGACACTGCTCACCCCGGCGGGAACGGTCCTCCAGCAGCCAGCCCTCATCCCGATCAACGTGCGCGCGGACTGGGAGGGCCTCGGCTCTCTGCTCTTCGCCGCGTTCGTCGTGTTGTTCTTCGGTTTCGGGGTCTGGAGAAACATCCTGCGGCGCCGGCGGGAGCGTGCCGAACCTGAGTCCTCAGACCACCGTGAACCAGAACCCGACACGGAACCACAGCCAGAAGCAGAAGTCACCCCCGCACCCGAGTCCCGGCCCGCGGATACTGTGCCCAACCCGCTGGCCCCGCTCGGCGCGGCCGATGTCCCGACGGAGCCCCGTGCCTAAGACCGACAGCATCGGCAGGGCGAGCGCTTTCCTCGCCTCGGGAACAATCGTTTCGCGCATCCTCGGCTTCATCAAGCTGATCGTGCTCGCCGGGGTGATCGGCCAGGTCGGTCAGAGCACGAACGCCTTCGCGGTGGCGAATCAGCTTCCGAACACCGTCTATGTCATCGTGGCCGGCGGGGTACTGACGGCCGTCCTGGTGCCGCAGATCGTGCGCGCCAGCCTGCACGCCGATGGCGGCACTGCATACATCAACAAGCTCCTCACGCTGGCCCTGGTCATCCTCGCCGCGACAGCCATCGCAGCCACCGCGCTCGCTCCCGTGTTGACCCTGCTCTACGGTTCCAACATGGAGCCGGCTGCGCTGGCCCTGGCCACGGCCTTCGCGTTCTGGTGCCTGCCGCAGATCTTCTTCTACGGCCTGTACACAGTTCTGGGCGAGGTTCTCAACGCCCGCAAGTCATTCGGCCCGTTCACCTGGGTTCCCGTGCTCAACAACGTCGTGGCCATTGCCGGCCTGCTCCTCTTCGCGGCGCTCTACGGGGCCGACCCGGACGGTGCGCGGCTCGCCACCGAGTTCACGCCGGCCATGATCGCCGTGCTGGCCGGGAGTGCCACCCTGGGGGTCGTACTGCAGGCTGTCGTGCTGTTCTATTTCTGGCACCGCATCGGCCTGCGCTTCCGCCCCGACTTCCGCTTCCGCGGCGTCGGTCTCGGCGCCGCCGGCCGGATGGCGAGTTGGACCTTCGGAATGCTGCTGCTGACGACCGTGGCCGGCATCGTCGAGACCCGGGTGGTCACGCTCGCGGGTGACACCGACGCATCCGTCGCCGCGCTCAACACGGCCTGGCTCATCTTCATGCTCCCGCATTCGGTGATCACCGTATCGGTCGCCACCGCCTACTTCACCCGGATGAGCGAGCACGCCTCGGTCGGGAAGCTGGCTTTGGTGAGAACGGATGCCTCCTCCGCCGTGCGCGGAACCACCCTCATCATTGTGCTCGCCTCCGCCGTCATCGCCGTTTGCGCCTACCCGTTCGCCCGGGTCTTCGTCTCCCCGTACGGCCAGGTGCAGAGCATCGGCAACGTCATCTTCGCCTACATTCTCGGCCTCGTGGCGTTCTGCATCCTGTTCATCATCCAACGCACCTTCTATGCGCTTGGCGACACCCGCACGCCCTTCTTCTTCACCCTGTTCCAGGTGACGCTGGTCATTATCGGCGTCCTGGCCTGCGCGCTCCTGCCCAGTGCCTGGATTGCCGCGGGCGTCGCGCTCACGGTCACCGTGTCCGGCATCGCGCAGGCCCTGTTGGCGGCGTGGCTGCTGCGCACGCGGCTGGGCGGCATCGACGGCCGGCGCATGCTGCGGAGCCTCGTCAAGTATTCCGTGGCGGCCGTGCCCGCAATCCTGGCCGGCGTCGCGCTCCTGTTCGTGCTTGGCGGCGCCCAGGAGGCGGGATTCGCCCTGTCCGGGAGGCTCCCGGCCATCCTGTCCATGATTGTCATCGGCCTGGTCATGTCGGCCGTTTACTTTGGCCTGCTGCTACTCCTGCGCAGCAGCGAACTCCGCGGCTTCATCGACCCGCTGCTGGCCCGCATCCGTCGTCGCTGACCGTTGACACCCTCAGCTGTCGCAACCTACCGCCAACGGCCCCCAGCCGCCGCGGAATAGCATCCGATTAGGATGTGTTGTACCCGGCAGCGAGGCAATCGAGATCGCTTCCCCCACAACTTGAAGGAGTCTACGCGTGCGTCAGATCATCATCATCGGCTCCGGACCGGCCGGTTTCACGGCCGCGATCTACGCCGCCCGGGCGAACCTGCAGCCGCTCCTGATCGCCAGTTCGGTCGAGGCCGGCGGGGAGCTGATGAACACGACCGAGGTGGAGAACTACCCCGGCTTCCCCGACGGTATCCAGGGCCCCGAACTGATGGCCAAGATGCAGGAGCAGGCCGAGCGTTTCGGCACCGAGGTGCTCTACGACGACGTCACTGAGCTCGAGCTGACCGGCGACACCAAGACCGTCACGCTGGGTAGCGGCGAGAAGCACGAAGCCCTCGCCGTGATCTTCGCCACCGGCTCGGCCTACCGCAAGCTTGGCCTGCCCGACGAAGAACGATTGTCCGGCCGAGGCGTGTCCTGGTGCGCTACCTGCGACGGGTTCTTCTTCAAGGAGAAGACCATCGCCGTCATTGGCGGCGGCGACTCCGCCATGGAGGAGGCCACATTCCTCACCCGCTTCGCCAGCAAGGTCTACGTCGTGCACCGCAAGGACACCCTACGGGCCTCCAAGATCATGCAAGAGCGTGCGTTCGCCAATCCCAAGATCGAGTTCGTCTGGAATTCCGAGGTCGTCGGCATCACGGGCACGGATGCCGTGGACGGCCTGGTCCTGCGCAACACCGTTTCCGGCGACGAGACCTCGCTCCCCCTCGGCGGCATCTTCGTGGCTATCGGAAACGACCCGCGCACGCACCTCGTGCACAACAAGCTCGATCTGACCCCCGAGGGCACCATCGCCGTCGCCGGCCGCAGCGGCAAGACCAGCCAAACCGGTGTTTTCGCCGCCGGGGATGTGATCGACCCGACCTATCGACAGGCCGTGACCGCAGCGGCATCCGGAACCGTCGCCGCACTCGACGCGGAGCACTACCTGGCTTTGCTCCCCGAGGACCTGCTGGCCGACGCCAGCGAACCCGCACTCGCGTAAACCATCAACGAACTCGAACCATCACTCAATCAAGGAGTAACCATATGTCTGCACGCGCTGTAACCGACGCCACCTTCGATCAGGAAGTCATCAACAACGAGAAGACCGTTCTGGTGGACTTCTGGGCGGAATGGTGTGGCCCCTGCCGCGCCGTCAGCCCGATCCTCGACCAGATCGCCAGCGAGAACGCTGACAAGCTCGACATCGTCAAATTGAACGTCGACGACTTCCCGGCGCTGGCCGCCAAATACCAGATCACCTCCATCCCCGCGATGAAGGTGTTCCAGAAGGGCGAGGTCGTGAAGACCGTCATCGGCGCCAAGCCGAAGGTCGCGCTGGAGAAGGATCTGGCCGCCTACCTGGCCTAACCACCCTGCCTCCGTGGAGGCCCCTGACCCGTCCGGCTGCCGCCGGGCGGGTTTTTTGGGATTCGGGCCGGGCGGCGCCAACCCCATACGATTGAAGCCTGACCAGATCGGAAGTGACGTGACAGCTCAGCGCTCCCCCCAGACCGGCAACAACCTCGACCCGTGGTATCACCACTACGCCGAGCGAGCCGCGGGGCTGCGCGCCTCCGAGGTCAGGGCCCTTTTCGCGGTGGCCTCCCGCCCGGAGGTCGTCTCACTGGCCGGCGGTATGCCCTTCGTGGCAGCCCTACCTCCCGACCTGGTCATCAACGCCATGGACCAGGTCATGCGAAGGCAGGGCCCCGTGGCGCTCCAATATGGCTCCGGTCAGGGAGTACCCGTTCTGCGAGAGCAGATTCTCGAGGTCATGGCGCTTGAGGGCATCCGTGCGCACGCCGACGATGTCGTCGTCACGACTGGGTCGCAGCATGCTCTCGAACTTGTCAGCAAGCTTTTTCTCGACCCGGGCGATGTCGTGCTCTCGGAGGGCCCCAGCTACGTCACGGCCATGGTCATCTTCAAGTCATACCAGGCCGAGGTGGATCATGTGCCCATGGATGAGCACGGCCTGATCCCCGAGGCGCTCCGCCAGCACATCCAGCATCTCCGGGCCGCCGGCAAGTCAATCAAGTTCCTCTACACGATCCCCAACTTCCACAACCCTGCCGGCGTGACCCTGAGCTGGGCTCGCCGCCTCGAGATCCTCGAGATCGCCAGGGCGAACGACATCCTGGTACTCGAAGACAATCCCTACGGCCTGCTCTACTTCGACCAGCCGGCACCGGATGCGATGCGTTCGCTCGAAGAAGACGGCGTCGTCTACCTGGGCACGTTCTCGAAGACCCTTGCCCCGGGCTTCCGGGTCGGCTGGGCACTGGCCCCGCACGCCATCCGGGAGAAGCTGGTGCTCGCCAACGAGGCTGCCGTGCTCTCCCCCAGCTCGTTCAGTCAGCTGGTCATTTCCGAGTACCTGGCGACGGCCGATTGGAAGGGCCAGATCAACACGTTCCGTGGGGTCTACCACGAGCGCAAGAACGCGCTCCTAGACGCCCTGGAGGAATACCTGCCTGACCTCACCTGGACTAATCCCAACGGCGGATTCTACGTCTGGGTCACTCTCCCCGAGGGTCTCGATTCCAAGGCCATGCTGCCGCGGGCGGTAAAGGAACTCGTGGCGTACACGCCGGGCACCGCGTTCTTCGCCGACGGCGACGGGCGCCGCAACATGCGCCTCTCGTTCTGCTATCCGACGCCGGATCACATCCGTGTCGGCGTGCGTCGCCTTGCGACCGTTCTCCGTGACGAGCTCGACCTGCTCGAGACCTTCGCCGGTACCGGGTCACTGAACCCGCTGCGCGAGGACGACCGCTTCAACTCCCCACCGCCTGACATCTCGTAATTCGTCTCCCCCGATATCCACACCTGCCAGAGCAAGGAAAACCCCTGACCATGAGCGATTTTATGCCCCTCGACATCGTTGTTCTCGCGGGCGGCATCTCGCATGAACGGGACGTCTCCCTGCGATCCGGACGTCGGGTTGCGGATGCCCTGACGAGCCTTGGCCACACCGTCACCCTGCTCGACCCGCAGGCCGGCCTGCTCGCCGATCTGACCAACCGGAAGCCCGACGTGATCTGGCCGGTCGTGCATGGCGCCACCGGTGAGGACGGCGCACTCCTCGCCCTGTTGGAGACCACCGGCATTCCACACGTCGGCTCGCGTGGTGGCCCGGCCCGCCTCGCCTGGTCGAAGCCGATCGCCAAGGAGCTCGTGCGCCGGGCCGGCTACGCCACCCCCGACTCGATCGCCCTGTCCACCGAGACGTTCCGGGATCTCGGTGCCGCGAGTGTTCTC
>Ga0136639_10000764_pt1 | contig 11067 bp, 10 predicted proteins | sample AntDrymUQ8592106_2_FD_113739 | JGI IMG/M metagenome (GOLD analysis project Ga0136639, IMG submission 113739) | Polar desert sand microbial communities from Dry Valleys, Antarctica - metaG UQ859 (21.06) | ecosystem: Environmental > Terrestrial > Soil > Desert | place: Antarctica: Dry Valley...
TCAAATTAAATCTTCACACCGATTGCCCTCATGAGTGATGCCCCAATCGATAACATCCCGCTGGAACCTACGGTGGTGGCGGAAGTCCCCCCGACTCCAGCCGAACTCAAAGAAAAATATGTCAAGTATGCCATGCGGAACATGGTCAAAAAGGGTGGTAAGTCTCTCCAACATTTTGCCCTCAGTGCGATCGGATTACTGGCACTTTTTGTCGCTTTAGCCTATCTAACTAGATAAGAGATTGGATTGCAGGTTCGATGCGTTCGTGGAGCGTAAGCTTGGCTCGTTCGAGCGATCCCATCTCTAGTCACCAGCCACCAATTATTACTTATCTAGATGAATCTAGAATTAACCGTCCAAGATTTATATCAACCCAGTGTCATTGATGAGGATACTTGGGTAAATTGGTTTCAGAATTGGTTGCAGGCACCTGGATTGGATCTGGTAGCGGCAAATACCTATGAGGTGAGTCTGCGGCTCACCACCGATGTCGAAATCCAAGCCCTAAACTCACAATTCCGCCACCAAGACAAACCAACCGATGTCTTGTCGTTTGCCGCATTGGAGGTCGATTTTCCTCAAATAGAGGACAACACTACGGATTCATCCATCTATCTCGGCGATATTATTATTTCTGTCGATACGGCTGTTAGACAAGCCCCCGAACATGGGTATTCTTTGATTGAGGAATTAGCTTGGCTTGCCAGTCATGGATTACTCCATTTGCTGGGCTGGGATCACCCCGATGACGCAACTTTATTGTTAATGTTGCATCAGCAGCAAGTTTTGATGACATGTAGTGGCTTATAGAGCGCATTGATGTATGCAATGTACGCCATCAGCCATAAGTGTGAAATATTCCTTAAATAAATCGTTATTTTCCCCCTGGGAGTTACCTGTCGATGCAGACTAAACTAGACGAGTCGGTAAATAGTATAAACCAATCAGATATGGCCAGCAAAATGTCCACATCCGTTCATCAACAGCGAACGAAGGCTTGGCGAGTAGCCACCAGCCTCGGGGTAAGTTTTAAGTATGCGGCGGCGGGCGTGATGTATGCTTTTCATACTCAACGCAACTTTCGGATTCATTGCGTTATGGGCACCCTCGCGATTAGCGTCGGTGCTTTTTTGCATTTAACCGGGGTGGAAATGGCGGTAATTTGTATTACTAGCGGTCTAGTTTTGACCTTAGAACTATTGAACACCGCGATCGAGTCGGTTGTCGATCTGACTGTCGGTCAAGCCTACCACGAACTAGCCAAGATTGCCAAAGACTGTGCGGCTGGTGCCGTCCTAATTTCAGCTTTTGCCTCGGTACTAGTCGGTGCTTGTCTAGTCGTACCCAAAGCCTTACTGCTGTTCGTGCGTTAGCAAGCTGGTGAGTTGGTAGTTCGATCGCGATTACCCGTCTGGCATCTCATCCAAATAGTCAGATCCACTCTCGATTTACTCGATCTTTAGAAGCTGGCGAGAGATTTTGAACCGATCGATCCCAAATCCGATCGACAATAGCAATCTTTGTTTTACACTGGATAACGTTGGGATAGTGTAACGCATGATTTTAGTTATTGATAATTACGACAGCTTCACCTACAATCTCGTCCAATATTTGGGCGAATTAGGGCAAGAATTACCGATTGCCAAAGATATTCGCGTTTATCGCAACGATCGAATTAGCATTGCTGAGATTATTAGTCTCGATCCCGATGGCATCTTGATTTCGCCAGGACCAGGTCGTCCAGATGATGCGGGGATTACGCTAGAAATTATTCAGCAATTGGGCACCAAGTATCCGATTTTAGGCGTATGTCTGGGACATCAAAGTATCGGTCAAGTTTTTGGTGGTGATGTGATCGCCGCGCCGATTTTAATGCATGGTAAAACTTCGGAAATTTACCACAATGGGACTGGTGTATTTGCAGGTTTAGACAATCCGTTTACCGCTACTCGTTATCATAGCCTGGTAATCGATCGAGCGACCTGTCCAGAGTGCCTGGAGATCAATGCCTGGGTAGAGGATGGGACGATTATGGGCGTGCGCCATCGGGATTATCCGCATATTGAAGGAGTCCAGTTTCATCCTGAGAGTATTTTAACCAGTTCTGGCAAACAGCTACTCAAAAACTTTCTCATGTCGATCGAGTCTCACTCATTGAGCCGTATGTAGGTTGGGTAGAAGCCCGCGAAACCCAACATCATTAACGTTGTAGGCATTGGTATTTTATATTTCATTAAGCCCAGCTACTTAGTCACCAGTCAATTAATATGGCAACTCCGTTAATTTCTGGTGATTGGCACCAAATCCTGACTGAGGAGTTTGAAAAACCTTACTTTCACAAACTTCAAGATTTTATCAGCACCGAACGGCAGACCGAAACGATCTTTCCGACTGTCACAGATGTCTTTGCCGCTTTCGAGTTGACACCATACAAAGATGTCCGCGTGTTGTTGCTCGGACAAGATCCTTATCACAATGATAATCAAGCACATGGATTGTGTTTTTCGGTCAATCCTGGTATCAAAACGCCACCCTCGCTAGTCAATATTTATAAAGAACTCAAAAGCGATCTAGGATTAAATATCCCGAATAATGGCTACCTTGTACCTTGGGCACAGCAGGGAGTTTTGATGTTAAATGCGGTGTTAACCGTGCGGGCACATACGCCCAATTCGCACAAGGACAAGGGGTGGGAAACTTTTACAGATGCCGTAATTACGAAGGTCAGCCAGAAAACCGATGCGGTCATCTTTGTGCTGTGGGGTGGTTACGCCCGTAAGAAACTCAAACTGATCGATACTAGCAGACATACAGTTATTCAATCCGCTCATCCATCGCCGCTATCTGCTCGTAATGGTTTTTTTGGCAGCAAGCCTTTTTCGGCAATTAATACAGTCTTGAAGTCTACTGGTCAGCCAGAAATTGATTGGCAGATCGCCGATCTGTAGATATTGATAAGGATTGAAGATCGATTGCTTCGATCGAGATCTAAATTTTGCCATCGATCTTGACTGGCTAATTTGATGATTTCGGCAATATCTAGCAATTATATCGTGAATACCGATCCTTGTAGTGCGATCGCGATCGCTACAATGAAGAAGTAATCGCGGCAAATTTGACCATTGCGGCGATCGCTTATATAAAAATTTTATTCCCAGTCGCATTATGCAACCAAACAATCCCCAACAATTTACCGAAAAGGCTTGGCAGGCTGTCACGAATACGCTGGATATTGCCAAGGCTGCCCAACAACAGCAGATGGAGTCAGAGCATCTCCTCAAAGCTCTGCTCGAACAAGATGGCTTGGCAACCAGTATCCTCTCCAAAGCGGGCGTAAATCTGAGTCAGTTTCGGCAAGAACTCGAAGCATATATCCAGAAACAGCCCAAAATTTCTGGGACGATTGGTGCTGTGTATTTGGGGCGGAGTGTCGATGCCTTACTCGACAGGGCTGATAAGTATCGCAAAGATTATGGTGATGACTACATCTCGATCGAACACCTGCTACTAGGATATCTTCAAGACGATCGGTTTGGTAAGCAATTTTTCACTGAATTTAAGTTAGAAGAAAAAAAATTAAAAACGATCGTCTCACAAATTCGGGGTAGTCAAAAAGTCAACGATCAAAACCCTGAAGGCAAGTATGAATCACTCTCTAAGTATGGTCGAGATCTAACTGAATTTGCCCGTCGTGGCAAACTCGATCCCGTCATCGGTCGCGATGATGAAATTCGGCGGACAATTCAAATCTTATCACGACGGACTAAAAATAATCCTGTCCTAATTGGCGAACCAGGTGTCGGTAAAACGGCGATCGCCGAAGGTTTAGCACAGCGAATTATTAGTGGCGATGTGCCCCAATCACTTAAAGATCGTACCTTGATTTCACTAGATATGGGTGCCCTAATTGCTGGTGCCAAATATCGCGGTGAATTTGAAGAACGACTCAAAGCCGTACTCAAAGAAGTCACCGAATCTGAGGGACAAATCATCTTATTTATCGATGAAATCCATACCGTCGTCGGTGCGGGTGCGACCCAAGGTGCGATGGATGCCGGAAACCTGCTCAAGCCAATGATGGCAAGGGGTGAGCTACGCTGTATCGGTGCGACTACCCTCGATGAATATCGTAAATACATCGAAAAAGATGCCGCACTCGAACGCCGGTTTCAACAGGTATATGTCGATCAACCGAGTGTTGAAGATACGATTTCGATTTTACGCGGCTTGAAAGAACGTTATGAAGTTCATCATGGGGTCAAAATCTCTGACAATGCCCTCGTAGCTGCTGCTACCTTATCGACGCGTTATATTAGCGATCGATTTTTGCCAGATAAAGCGATCGATCTAATGGATGAAGCTGCCGCTCGGTTGAAGATGGAAATAACTTCCAAGCCAGAAGAACTCGATGAGATCGATCGAAAAGTGCTCCAGCTAGAAATGGAGCGGTTGTCTGTTAATAAAGATACCTCCAGTTCCGCCCGCGAACGCTTACAAAAGATTGAAAAAGAACTAGCTGACCTCAAGGAAGAACAACGCGCCCTTACCGCCCAGTGGCAATCCGAAAAAGATATTATTACCAATATTCAAACTATCAAAGAAGAGATCGACAAAGTTAATATCGAAATTCAACAAGCCGAGCGCAATTACGATCTCAATCTCGCGGCGGAACTCAAATATAGTAAACTGATCGAACTCCACCGCCAACTCGAAACCGCCGAAGTCAAACTCGCCCAATCCCAAACTACCGGCAAATCCCTCCTTCGCGAAGAAGTCACCGAAGCTGACATTGCCGAAATCATCTCCAAATGGACGGGCATTCCCTTGACTAAACTAGTCGAAACCGAACGCGAAAAACTCCTCCACCTCGAAGATGAGCTGCACCGCCGCGTCATCGGTCAAGAAGAAGCCGTCACCGCCGTCGCCGAAGCCATCCAGCGGTCGCGGGCGGGACTATCTGACCCCAACCGTCCGATTGCTAGCTTCATCTTCCTCGGTCCCACTGGAGTGGGTAAAACCGAATTGGCGAAAACCCTCGCCAACTATCTCTTCGACGCTGAGGATGCCCTGATTCGCATCGATATGTCCGAGTATATGGAAAAGCACGCCGTCTCCCGCTTGATTGGTGCGCCTCCTGGTTATGTCGGTTATGAAGAAGGTGGACAACTCACCGAAAGTATCCGCCGTCGTCCCTATGCGGTCATTCTCTTCGATGAAATCGAGAAGGCGCACCCGGATGTATTTAATGTCTTGCTGCAAGTGCTTGACGACGGACGCGTGACCGATTCCCAAGGTCGGACGGTAGATTTCAAGAATACTGTCATTATTATGACTAGTAATATTGGTTCTCAATATATTCTGGATCTCGCTGGTGATGATGCTAAATATGATGAGATGAAAGCGCGGGTACTAGAAGCTTTAAGTCATAGTTTTCGACCCGAATTTCTCAATCGGATTGACGATACGATCATCTTCCATAGTTTGCAAAAAGCGCAACTTCGGAACATTGTTAAAATCCAAGTCGCCCGCCTCGAAAAACGGTTACTCGATCGCAAATTATCGCTCAAATTAGCCGAATCCGCACTCGATTTTATCGCCAATGTTGGTTACGATCCAAACTATGGCGCACGCCCACTCAAACGGACGATTCAAAAAGAGCTGGAAACAATAATCGCTAAAGGTATTTTGCGTGGTGACTTTAAAGAAGGCGATACAATCTTTGTCGAAGTCCAAAATGAGCATCTAGCTTTCAGTCGGCTACCTGTAACAATCTTGATGTAAGAAAGTTAATTTGGCGACGACAGAAACCCGGCTTCATCAAGAAGCCAGGTTTCTGATTAGGCTTTTAGTAATCCAATGCGATCTAATTAATTTGAAGCGATCGATAGCAGCATGACAGCATCAATTTCTCTAAATCGAATCGAGATTAGTGCAGGGCAAAAAATCTACCTGCATGATGTTAGTTGGGAAGAATTCGGGCAAATCTTGTCAGAATTGGGAGAAAAAAGAGCAACCAGGATTGCCTATTATGCTGGAGAATTAGAGATTCGGATGCCATTGCCAGAGCACAAACGAATTAAGGTACTAATTAGTAATTTATTAGTAGTGTTACTGGAGGAATTAGATTTGCCATGGGAATCATTAGGATCTTCTATATTTAAAAACGATCTAATGAAGACTGGCATTGAACCTGATGATTGCTTTTACATAAAAAATTGTCAAGCGATCGTTGGTAAGAAAAGATTGGATTTGACGATCGATCCACCTCCCGATCTGGTAATTGAGGTCGATCTTACTTCCCTAACTCAAATCAGTGCTTATCAGGCTTTAGGTGTGCCAGAGATTTGGCAATATCAACAAGGTAAGTTAGCAATATTTAGACTAACTGAAGGATGTTATGTCGAGTCAAATACTAGTTCTTTGTTTCCTTCTCTACCAATTAAGAGCGGTATTTCACAGGTATTAGAACGCAGCACAGAAATATTAACCAGTGAAGCCAGAAAGGAATTTAGACAGTGGGTCAGACAAAATCTTAAATAGTTGACAAATTGTTAACTAACTTTAAACCGCTCCTTTGCGCTAGTAAAAGCTTCGGACATTACTGCTTGAATCTGTTGTGGATCGGGTTGTTTACCACCCATCAGATCGCCGAAATAAACACAAGCACCTTCCCCTAACGCTACTGTATAGGCAGCCGCCCAGGAAGCAGAGATGACGCTCCCAAAACCAGGAATAAATTTAACCAACTGTCGCGCAACTAATTGAGCGGCAAAACCACCCGCGATCGCACTGACTACGCCCCCAGCTTGAGATGGTGTCAAAGTTTGACCGTATAATTTACCTAATAGTCCCACCATTGAGACTTGAATGGCAGTCAGCACGGGTAAATCGGCAAAGGGTAGGGGAATGGCGGCAACAGCACCAGCCGCGATCGCGCTGGGTAAAATATAGCGACGAGCGACATCGCGATAGATATTACCCAGCTTGTCGCTTTCGCCACTATTGGTAGCTGTACCAGCTTCGAGTAATTGAGAAATCGCTCTAGATTCCGCTTCTGGGAGCAGATCGGCGAGAGTTGCCCGCATCGTCTCCAAGCCATAAAATTCGGGCGTGTAGCCGTCCTCTGCCAAAGTGAAGTCGATCGGTACCGCGCGATCGAATAGCCCCACAAATGCCTGCTGGATGGCGGTAAAGGCACGATCGACTGACTCGATACTTAGAGGTTCTTCAGGATGATCGGCTTGAGTATTTGGATACACTTCATGCAGACAAGTTACGGCTAATAGACAAGGAATCTGCGGATATTTTTGGCGTAACTCGCTGGCAATCTGGCGGAGCGTATCGATCGCGAAATCATTAATTTTGACTGTCAGAATAATGATCCGGGGGCGAGAGGTTTCGGTATCGAGATCGCCGATTAGTTCTTGAATTAAGCTGTTGGTATCGCGATCGATATCACCCAATCCAACTGTATCGGTAAATACCAACAACGGTAGTTCGCTCGAAGGATAATTATAGCGGGTAGTCGATTGGGTATGGGGGCGAAATCCCTGCCCGACAATTTCTGCCGATACTCCTGTCAATCCTCGGACGATCGAACTTTTACCGGCTTGGGGTTTACCGATTAGTAAAGCTTCGGTGGTGGGCAATTGCGATCGCACACTCGCCAAGATCTCAGCGACTTGAGTTTCATCGACACTGAACCATTTACCCACAGTCTGCGCCACACGATCGACTGGCAATATTTGCATGGCTTTATCGGTAACCAGTTGCCAGCCACCAGCGATTCGATCCTGCCAAGCAGCCGATTTCAACTCGGTGGGCGGCTGTGCATCGAGATTTGAGGATTGAGGCTGTGGTGACGAGGATTCTGGAGGTTGTGGCACGATATTTAAATAATGATGGCACCGATAACTATTCCAATTATCCGCCCATTCGATCGCGCCTGATGGTGTGCTACTACGGTAGTGCTAACCGTCGATCGGACTTGTATTTTCGTCTCCAGGAGTCACCCCGCCATCGACAACGAAGATTGCCGCGCATTCAAGATTTAGTTGATGTCCTGACATTGTGTGTATAATATTAAATTAATGAGCTAGAAATCGATAACTAACCATGAATGCCAAAGAATCTAAGACAGAGAGAATTGATATTCGCACTACCATCGCCGCAAAACAATTGCTGCAACAAGCCGCCGCAACTTCTGACAAAAGTGTTAGTGAATTTCTTCTAGACAATGGATTGCAAGCCGCACAAGCAACCCTAGCAGATCGACGATTATTCGTGCTTGATGACGATCGCTATCAAGCATTTCAAGCGGCACTCGATCGACCCACCCAAACGAAGCCTCAGTTAGAGCAACTGCTTGCAGCAAAAGGATTTTTTGATTGATGTCCGAGTTAAACTCTCAATCATTTATCGAAAAGCTGACGGCAACTCATTCATTCGCTGAATTTGATTGTGGACGAGCAGAACTAAATCAATTTGTCCAAAAATATGCTTACCAAAATCAACAATCTAACAGCAGTCAGACTTATGTAGGTATCTATGAAAATGTGGTTATCGGCTATTATAGTTTAGCTGTTGGTTCGATCCTTCATACTCAAGCTCCTAATCGAGTTATCAAAGGACAACCAAAGCATCCAATTCCAGTCATGATTTTGGCACGTTTAGCTGTAGATATCCAGTGGCAACATCGTGGAGTAGGTAAAGGGCTGCTCAAAGATGCCTTGAAACGCACTGCTCAAGCTGCCGATATTGCGGGTATTCGCGCCTTACTGGTTCATGCCAAAGATCTGGATGTTAAGCTTTGGTACGAACGGTTTGATTTTGAGCCTAGTCCGATCGATCCATTTGCTTTATTTATGCTCTTAAAAGATTTAAAGAAAGCACTAGAAATTGAGTAACGTAATTTGCCAGTAACTTAGCTCGAACTACTAGCCATTAATACTCCCTCCATCTTACTCAACACATCAATTAGCATTTCCACCTGCTCGTTTGGACGCATTACACCCAAGCCTCTAGCTGTCACCCTGCCAGTACTATAGACATAACGCGATCGAGCATTGTCGGTGATATATTCGGCAAGTAAATTCCAGGCTGGTTCCGCCATTGGTGTCTCCAAAATTATGTGTTGCTTGCCATCGGGACGAATCCGACTAAAGCCGAGTTGTTTGGCAATTTGTTTAAGTTCGACAATCCGAAATAATTGTTGAGCTGGCTTGGGGATTTCACCATAACGATCGTGCCATTCGGCGGCAATATTAGTGAGTTCTTGTTTGGTATCGGCGGCAGCTACCGATCGATAGGCACTCATTTTTTGCTCTAGATCGGTAATATAGTCAGCCGGAATCATCGCCGTCACTTTGAGATCGATTTGAGTATCATCGACTTGGGGGATTTCCTGTCCGCGAATTTCTTTGATTGCTTCTTGCAACATTTCCATGTACAAGTCAAAACCAATTACATCCATCTGTCCCGATTGTTCGGCACCCAAAAGATTGCCCACGCCGCGAATTTCCATATCGCGAGTAGCCAGTTGATAACCAGAACCCAACTGCGTAAACTCTTGAATCGCTTTTAACCGCTGTCTAGCTGTCTCAGATAGGGTTGACTCCTTGGGATAAAATAACCAGGCATGAGCTTGAATTCCGGCACGTCCGACGCGTCCTCGTAGTTGATAGAGCTGTGCCAATCCAAACCGATGAGCATCTTCAACTAGGATCGTATTGACACGCGGAATATCCAAACCCGACTCGATAATCGTCGTACAAACGAGCAAATCGGCATCACCATTACTAAAAGTCAACATCGTTGATTCGAGTTCGGCTTCATCCATTTGCCCGTGAGCGATCGCGATCCGGCATGAGGGAATTTGTTCGCGAATTTTACCCGCCGTTTCTTCGATACCTTCAATTTTTGGCACCACATAAAATATCTGCCCACCGCGATCGAGTTCTTGACGAATGGCAGTCGCGATCGCCTCAATTTTATATGGTGACAAGTGCGTCGCGATCGGACGACGTGATGGCGGCGGTGTAGTAATTAAACTCATTTCCCGCACGCCAGAGAGGGACATATACAAGGTGCGAGGAATGGGGGTAGCGGAGAGCGTGAGGACATCAATTTGACTTCTTAATGTCTTAATTTTCTCTTTCTGATTGACACCAAATCGTTGTTCTTCATCGATCGTTAACAAGCCCAGATCTTTAAATTTCAACTCTTTATTTAATAGTTGATGGGTACCGATCACGATATCTAGTTCGCCAGTTTTCAGGCGATGGAGAATATCCTTACGTTCTTCAGCCGTCCGAAACCGATTGAGCAATCCGATATTGATTGGGTACGGCGCGAATCGTTCTTTGAGGGTATGATAATGCTGCTGAGTTAAAATTGTTGTCGGGGCTAAAAATATCACCTGTTTATGAGCAGTTGTCACGGCTTTAAAGATCGCCCGAATTGCCACCTCAGTTTTGCCAAAACCCACATCCCCACATACCAACCGATCCATCGGTCGATCGCTTTCCATATCCCGCTTGACATCTTGAGTCGCTTTCAATTGATCGGGTGTGGGTTGATAGCGAAATGAGTCTTCTAATTCTTGTTGCCACGGCGCATCTGGAGGAAAAGCAAAGCCCTCTTTTTGCGATCGCTCGGCATATAGTTTGAGCAAGTCAAATGCTAACTTTTTAATCGACTTCTTGACTTTTGCCTTCGTCTTTTCCCAAGCTTGTCCTGATAATTTGTTTAGTTCTGGTTTCGCCCCCGCAGCTTGCCGAAACCGCGATAACACCCCGACTTGATCCGCTGGCACTTTGAGCGAACCATCAGCATATTGAATCGTCAAATAGTCACGCAATACATCATCAGTCTGAATACTTTCAAATTTGATAAATCTCCCTAGTCCATGATTGCGGTGAACCACATAATCACCTGGGCGCAATTTATTTGGATCGACTTGTTTCGATACAGCCTGACGACGTTTGCGAGTATAACCAAAACTAGCTAAAGATTGCTGTCCAAAAAACTCGCGATCGGTAACTAATACCATCCGAAATGTGGGCAGGA